>Ga0307374_10008322_pt1 | contig 15535 bp, 18 predicted proteins | sample OX3MG_FD_202532 | JGI IMG/M metagenome (GOLD analysis project Ga0307374, IMG submission 202532) | Soil microbial communities from Risofladan, Vaasa, Finland - OX-3 | ecosystem: Environmental > Terrestrial > Soil > Coastal area > Acid sulfate soil | place: Finland: Risofladan, Vaasa | collected... | reverse complement strand
CGACCGCCTGTCGGACTACGACCTGCACGCGCTCATCTCGTACTAGTGAAGTGACAGGGAACGTTCGCCGGGTTCTGTTCAGGCCGCTTTGTGCGTGAGTTGTCGGCGGGTGAGATGTCGGAGCTTCGGGTTGTCGCGGTGGGCGTTGCGCCAGTCGATGTAGTCGCCGATCAGCTGTGTCTGCGTGGCGTGGTCGGAGTGGTCGGTGCCGTCGAGGCAGAAGTAGCGGAGCCCTTTGAATTGCGGCTCGATCCGGTTGAGCCAGGAGGAGTAGTGCGGCGTGTAGGCAAGCTCGGCGTTGTTGTCGGCGGCCCAGGTGCGCATCTGGTCGCCTTTGTGGACGGAGAAGTTGTCGAGCACGAATGCGAGCCTCGTCTCGTCCGGGTAGCGGTCGCGGATCTGCTCGCAGAAGGCGAGGAACTCGACCCGCGTCTTTCGTTCGCTGACCTCGCCGACGAGCATGTCCGAGGCGATGTCGAGCGCGCACAGCAGGTGGCGGACACCGTGCGGTCGTGTGTAGGTGGCGCGAATCCGGCGCGGCTTCGCACGCGGCGCCCAGGCTTTGCCGCCCGGCTGCGGCTGCAGGTTGAGCGGCCCGAACTCGTCCAGGCAGATGACCACGTCGGGGTCGTCGGGGCCCGGTTCTACGAGTCCATCTGCGATCGCGTACAGCTCCAAGATCCGGTTTTTCTTGGCCTCGAAGTCGGGGTCGTTGGAGCGCTTCCAGCTCCTCACGGCTTGAAAGCTGACGCCTTCCTCGTGGAGCAGCAGGCGGAGCCCTTCGTGGGAGATGTCGTCGACCACCTCCTCGGCAACCAGGTAGTCGGCCAACTTGGCCAGGCTCCAGGTCGCAAACGGTTGACCGAGATCGGTCGGAACAGCGAGCGCAATCCGCTTGATCGCCTGCCGCTGCGGCAACGTGAAGGTGCGGGGCCGGCCGCCGCGGTAGCGCGGATAGAGCGAGTCGAAGCCGTCCCGGTTGAAGTTGTGGATCACCTCACGCACCGTGTCCGGGTCGCTGAACACTACCTCGGCGATCCGCGTCGCAGGCATCCGCTGGGCCGCCAGCAGCACCATCTGCGCCCGCCGCCAGGTCACGATCGAACCGCTGCTGCGGCGGATCATCCGCAGCAGCCGGTTGCCCTCCTCGTTGCTGATTTCTCGCAGCTCCACGCGCGCTGCCATTGTCGCCTCCCGTCCGATTACCAGTCGGGAGTCGTGCTTCAACGGCGGCGACTTGGACCCTCTACGGAAACCGGCAAACGTTGCCGGTCAAACCACTAGCTGTCCGGCGAGCTTTTCGGCTCCGTCCGTCCTGCCGATTACAAGATGGACATGTACGACCCGCTGACGAGCCGGTACACGTTCTCGTGCCCCCACCGCGGTGAGGCGAAGGTACCGCTGTCCGCCTTCCGCAGGATCGAGCAGCTCGAGGGCGCAGCGCACCCCGTCGTCTACCGGATTCGGTTCGCGTGCCCGTGCGGGGACGAGCACGACGGGCTCGTCAGCCACGACGACCTCGACTGGGCGCCGCTCGGCCTCGACGGCGGCGTCTTCCTCAACCTCATGACCTCGCGGGTGGAGCCGGTCGGGGACGAGCTCGGCGATCTCGCCGCCGTCCACATCGGGGCGGGGGAGTGGCCGTGGAGCTTCTTCTGCTACCCGGAGGAGCGGCCCCGACCGGTGTACCCGTCCGCGTTCCTGCTCCTCGCCCCCGGCGACGGGCGGCTCGGCCTCGCCGTCCACTGCCCGGCGTGCGAGTGCACGTCGGTGAATCTCGTCACGCACGAGCACGTCGACGTGCCCTTCCACAACGACCGCGAGGTAGGCGTCGTCGAGCACGTCTTCACCGGGGACGTCCACGCGACGGTGGAGGAGTTCCGCGCGGAGCTCTGGTCGTCGGTCTTCGACGCCCGCCGCCTGGCCCTGTAGCGCACCCGTACGGGGGGTTCGCGCGTTTCCCCTGCAGGTCTGGCAAACGCGGAACGAGGTGATCGGATGCGACGGTACGGTCTGTACGACACGACGCGCGGCCTGACAACGGTCGCCGCCGTCGGGACGGCCGGCGTGCTGCTGTGGGCAGCGACGCTCGTAGGACAGCACTCCGACGGCCGTTTCTGGGCGGAGATGGCGATCGTCGCGGGTGCAGGGCTCGTGGTGGCGATCTCGCAGGTGGTCGGCGGCTGGACGAAGGGCCTCCGGGTGCGCATCTCGCTGGGGACGCTCGCACTTGCGTTCCTGCCGGCGCTGATCGTCGTCGGATGGATCCTGATGGCGAGCCAGCCGACGCACGGCTGGTACCAAGGGACGTTCGAGACCTGGAGCCGGCACGCCGGTCTCCTGGGCCTCGTCCACGACCTGGCGCTGTGGCACGGTGTCCTCGCGTTCGGGTTCGGTCTCGTGCTCGGGATGTCGTTCGACACCGTCCCGGCGCCTGCTCCGGCTCCGATGGCCACGCCGGCGCCGGTTGCCGGCAGTCAGGATGCGGAGGAGCCCGTGACCGCCGAACGCCGCGAGATCGACACGGTTCCCGGTCGGCCGCATGAGGTCACGGTCGGCCCGCACCGGGACTGAAGCGGGGGAGGGGTCGCTGCCCCGGCGCGGCGACCCAATCCCTGCCGTCAGGGATCGGGGTGGCACGGCCGGAAGGCCGATAGAAATGGCGGATGGAGCTCGCAGGCATCACGCAGCGCGAGAGAGGGCTCGATCTGCTCGCCGCGCATCTGGCAGGCCTCGACCCCGAGACCGAACGGGCTCGCGACCGCCTCGAGCGGACGATCGGATCGGACCTCGCCAAGCTGCTCGTCGCCGCTCTCAGCAAGCGGAGCGTCAACCGCCGCCCTTTGGGCCGGCCGGTCGCGGCCGCGGCCTGAGCTCCTCCTGACGCCTAGACGCTGTTGCCGCGGGTGCGGACGAACAGCCAGATAGCGGCCGTCGACACCATTGCGATCACGATCGCGAACGCGCCGGTCGTGCCGATTGCAAGCAGCCCGAAGTAGATGAACGTCCCGAGCGCGAGGGCCCACACGAGGGCGATGATGCCCGGGTCGATGCTCGGCGGATGAAAGTGCACGACGCCTGATCCTAAGAGAAACGGGCGGAAGGCTCCTCGGAGACATATGCAAAATGCGTCCCCGATCCGGACCAAAGATTCGCCGAGCCCGTCGCGGTTTCGTCCACGGAACCGCTCGACTTTCCGCCTCTGCCCTCGCGGGCTTCCTCGTACGGCCTATCGGCTCCGCTTCAACCTACTCCCGCGCCGCGCTCGGCGCACTTGTGAATCTAGGGGGCACGCAAGCACCGTGCAAGGGGTGCGAAATCGAAAACGTTCGCATTTTGCGAATTTTGAATAATCAACATTTCCACAGCGGACCGTGCAACCTGTGGAAAAGCGGGTGGGGGGAGCGTGGCGTGTCCGGGCGTTCGAGCCGTTCTGGTCCAGCTTGACGTAACACTGCTTACCGTGCACTGGATCTGGGGCACAGACACGCGCGCGTACGCTTGAGCCGTGCCGATTGTCGGCGTCCTCGAGACCGCGCTGTACGTCGACGATCTCCAACGTGCCGAATCGTCGACGACCTCCACGGCTGGCCGGGCCGCCTTCATGACGCCGGGATTGAGATCGAGGCCGACGTCAAATGGCCGGGTGGCGGACGGTCGATCTATGTTCACGACCCGTCGGGAAACAGCGTCGAGCTGACGACGCCCCAGATCTGGCGAAACCCTTGATTTAGGGATCCCTCGCGTGTTTTGGTCCCCCAACTGCGCGGAACATCGCTCAGACAACTGATCGGGGGGAATTTGACGGTCGAGATCGACATCATCCTCAGGAGCGAGGATCTGCTCGCGCTCCTGGAAGCGGCGGAGTCCAGCGGTCAGCTCCGGCAGACGGAGCTGCAGGAGGTGCTCGAGCCGCTCGAGCTCGACCCGTTCGAGGTGGACGCGGTCTACATCGAGCTCGACCGGCGCGGCATCGAGCTCCTCGACGAGCCGAAGGAGGAGCAGCCCCCTCCCCCGCCGCCGGTTGTCGTCGAGACGACGACCGACGCGCTCCAGCTCTTCCTCCGCGAAGCGGGCAAGCACGCGCTGCTGACCGCGGCGCAGGAGGTCGAGCTCGCGAAGAAGATCGAGGGCGGCGACATGGGCGCGAAGACGCGGATGATCCAGTCCAACCTGCGCCTCGTCGTCTCGATCGCGAAGAACTACCGCAACCAGGGACTGCCGTTCCTCGATCTCATCCAGGAAGGGACGCTTGGCCTCATCCGCGCCGTCGAGAAGTTCGATTGGCGCCGCGGGTACAAGTTCTCGACGTACGCGACGTGGTGGATTCGCCAGGCCGTCGCACGGGCGCTCGCCGACAAGGCCCGCACGATCCGCATGCCCGTCCACATCGTCGAGCGCATGCAGAAGATGAACCGCGCCGAGCGGACGCTCTGGATGGAGCTCGGCCGCGAGCCCACGCTCGAGGAGATTGCCGAGGAGGCATCGCTTCCCGTCGAGCAAGCGCGTGAGGTGCGCGCCGCCGCCCGTGCATCGGCAAGTCTCGACCAGCCGGTCGGAGAGCAGGAAGACGCCGTCTTCGGGGACTTCGTCGCCGGAGACGACCCGCTGCCCGAGGAGCATGTCGAGGTGTCGCTGCGAAGCCAGGCGCTCATGCTCGCCCTGCAGTCGTTGCCCGACCGCGAGCGACAGGTGCTCGTGCTGCGCTACGGCCTCATCGACGAGGAGCCGAAGACGCTCGAGGAGATCGGCAAGCGTCTCGGGCTCACGCGCGAGCGGGTCCGGCAGATCGAGCTCGAGTCGCTGCGCCGTCTCGCCAACCTGCGCGAGATGCAGCTCGTCGCGTCGAGCTAGTTACGTGAGATACAGCTCGAGATCGGGCGCGCCGTTGCGCAGTTCGCGCAACGCACGCGACTCGAGCTGACGCACGCGCTCGCGTGTGACGCCGAGCTCGGAGCCGATGTCCTCGAGCGTGCGCGGGCCTTCGCCGTCCAGCCCGAATCGCAGCACGAGCACGCGCTGCATGCGCGGAGCGAGCTGGGCGATCGCGTCCGAGAGCTCGCCGTGGCGATGCTCGATCGCGGTGCGCTCATGCGGCTGCGCCGAGCTCTCGTCCTCGATCAGGTCGGCGAAGAAACTCTCGCCGTCCCCGACGGGAGAATCGAGGCTGACGGGATCGTCGACGAGGCCGAGGAGGTCGACCACCTTGTCCTCCGGCTCTCCGGTCTCCTTGGCGAGCTCGGCAGGCGTCGGCTCACGGCTGAGCTTCTGCGCCATCTGGCGGCGAACCCGAAGCAGCCGGCGCACGCGCTCGGCCACATGCGTCGGGAGGCGAATCGTCCGTCCCTGATCGGAAAGCGCGCGGCTCACCGACTGCTTGATCCACCAGGTCGCGTACGTTGAAAGCTTGTACCCCATGCGGTAGTCGAATTTCTCCACTGCGCGGATGAGGCCGAGGTTGCCCTCCTGGATGAGATCGAGGAGCGGGACGCCCGCGCGCGTGTAGCTGCGCGTGATCGACATGACGAGGCGAAGGTTCGCCTCGATGAGCTGCTTTTTCGCCAGCTCGTCTCCGGCATCTTTCCGGCGGGCCAGCTCGCGCTCTTCCTCGCGCGTCAGGAGCCGGCCGTCGCCGATCGACCGGATGTACAGCTTCAGGGGATCATCGAGCTGGCTGGCGGGCTCTTCGGCCTGCTCGACGTCTCCCTCCGCAGCAAGGAGAGGCTCCACAAGCCCCAATATCGGCTTTCGGCGGTGCAGGCTTGAGGCCGGGTGCGCCGAACTGTCCGCTACGGTTGGAGGTGACCTAGATCGTGTGCGGAATCGCCGGATACAGCCTCTCGTCCCGTAGCAGCGTCGATCGGACGCTGGCGGCGCAGGCGCTCCTGGCCGGGATCGCCGAACGGGGCGCGGACGCGGTCGGGTACGCCCACCGCGGCCCGGGCAGCTCCTATCCCGTCGTCACGAAGCAGCGGACGCCGGCCAGCCAGCTCCTCGAGCGGATCGAAGTCCCGCAGACGGCGACCGAGCTCCTGGTCCACGTGCGCGACTACACGAAGGGCCACCCCTCCATCTCCGCCAACAACCACCCGGTCCGGCACGGGCCGGTGGTCGGCATCCACAACGGGATCATCGTCAACGACGACGAGCTCCTGGCCGAGTTCGACTGCGCCCGCGCCGAGCCGCGGATGACGGTCGACTCCGAGGCGATCTTCGCCCTCGCCGCCCACTCGCGGAACGAGCCGGCCGCCCTCGAGGCGCTGCTCGGCTCGATGGCCACCGCGTGGCTCGACGAACGCGAGTCGGGCACGGTCTTCGCCGCGCGAGGCATCGGCCGGCCGCTGTGGCTCGGCTCGGGCAAGCAGGAGCTCTTCTTCGCCTCGACGCGCACGGCGCTCGAGGTCGTCGAGGAGTACGCGCACGTTCGCCTGAAGAAGCACGAGTTGAAGGACGGCACCTTCCTCGCGCTGCACGGCGCGAAGGTCGCGCGGCACGAGCGCTTCCGGCCGAACCCGCGCTACGAAGAGCCGGGCAAGCCACTCCCCGCTGTGCGCGCGCCCGGCGAAGGCGCGTCGTGCCTACAGCAGCTCGCGAACCTCGCAGCTGCGTAGGTTCCTAGACCCAGGGCAGCGCGTCCCAGTACGAGGGCCGCTCGCGCCGTGACGGCTCGAAGCGATCCGGGTAGACCTCGTCCGGATTCGAGGACTCCTTGTGCGCGCTCGCGTCGTAGCGAGCTGCGAGCTCCGACACCGGATAGTGCAACGTCATGTCCTCGGAGCGAACGCCGGCCATGAGGATCGCGCACGGCCCTTCGCCGGCGCCGACAAAGATGTGCTCGGTGCCTGCGGGGCTGTGGAAGAAGTCCCACGCCCGGAGCGTGCGAGCGTCCCCCTCGACGAGGAGCGTGCACTCACCCGACAGGACGAGGAAGTCCTCCTGCACCGATTCGGAGTGGTAGAGCCCGTTCGGCTCGCCCGGCTCGAGGACGTGGATCCTGAAGCCGAGCTCCCGAAACCAGAACGCTCCGCTCTCGAAGTAGCACTCGGCCCCGGACGACTTCTTCTCGCCTCCCGCCGATGTCACCCACTGCGCGTCGCGGACGTTGACGACGAACCAGCCCGGGCCGACGGGCGCGAGCCCCGACCCCTTGTCCTCGAGCGGCGCCTCGTCCACGGCCGCGAGTCTACTCAGCGCGTCTTCTTCAGCGTCCCGTCACCTCCGACGGTGACGCTCTGCTGCTCGAGCAGCTCGCGCACGAGGAACTGGAACGTCGACCACGCGCCGCGGCGCGCGTCGAGCAGCCGGTAGACCTGCCACTCGGTGAGGAGCGAGTCGTCCTCCTTCCGCGCTTCGGCCCAATCGGCGAACTTGGGCAGGCGGCCGAGCCGCCGGGCGAGCGCGGCGCCCTGCTCCACCGCGCGCTCGAGCCGCTCCTCCCCTACCGGCACGTCGAAGCCGGCTTCCCGCAGCGCTGTCGTCAGCGACCCGAAGGTGTGCCAGTACAGCGACTTGGACGGAAGCTTTCCCTTGTGCTCGTCGATGTCCCGCGCCGTCGGCGGGCGGCCGAGCTCCTCGCCCAGGTCGCGGAGGAGACCGAGGAGCTCCTCCCGCGTCGCGAATCGCCGGGGCACGAGGCCGGCCGCTCGCTTGGCCGCGTTCCACGAGCCGAAGTGCTCGATCACGGTCTGCGGATGAACGGTCGTCTGCGGATCGGCGGCGAACTCGCGCATCGTCGGCGACCGTCCCAGCCGCTCGGCGCTCGCCTGGAGCTCGGCCACGATCTGGTCGTCGGTGTACCGCTTGCGGATGCCCGCTTGGAACGCGGCGAGCCTGCGCGGGTCGATGTCCGCCACCGCACGAAAACGGGGCTTCCGGGGCACGACAAATATGGTAGATCAGGTTGGAGGATCCGCAAGTGAATCCGCGCAGCGGTAGATTCGCCTCGATGGCCGTTCCGCTCGCCGCCGAGATCGCCGCTGCCCGTGCGGTCGCCGCCCTCTCCCGCCTCGTCGGCGCCGGTGGAGGGACGACGGTGCCGGGCAAGCTCCTCTCCACGCTCGACCCCGGCGCAGTCGATCGCCTGGCCGCGCGGCTTCCTGCCGGGACCGCAACGATCTCCGCCACGAACGGCAAGACGACGACCGCGGCGATGGCCGCCGAGATCCTCCGCCCCCGCTTCCGCCTCGCGCACAACCGCTCGGGCGCCAACCTCCTCTCCGGCGTCGCCTCCACGCTCCTCGCCGCGGGCCGCGCACAGCTGGGGCTCCTCGAGGTGGACGAGGCCGCCCTGCCCGAGGTGATGCGCCGTGTCCAACCGCGGGCCGTCTGCCTCGGCAACCTCTTCCGTGACCAGCTCGACCGTTACGGCGAGCTCGAGCTCGTCGCCGAGCGCTGGCGCGACGCCGTCGCGGTGCTCCCCGTGAGCACGACCCTCGTCGTGAACGGGGACGACCCGCTCGTCGGCGATCTCGCGAACGCCCACGGCCCCGCGCTCGTGTTCGGGCTCGACGACCCGCGCGTCGCGCGGCCCGCGCTTCAGCACGCTGCCGACTCGAAGTACTGCCTGCGCTGCGGCCTGCCGCTCGAATACGCGGCCGCGTACGTCGGCCACCTCGGCGACTACCGCTGTCCGAACGGTCACATCGCACGCGCGCCGCTGGACGTCGTCGCGCGGAGCATCGAGCTGCGCGCGCTCGAGGGCGTCGCCTTCGACCTCGACCTGGCGGGCGAGACGCGGCGCGTCGAGTTGGCGCTTCCCGGGCTCTACAACGTCTACAACGCGGTCGGCGCCGCCGCGCTCACGCACGCGCTCGGTGCGACGACGGACGAGATCGTCGCCGGTCTCGGACGCTTCAGCGCGGCATTCGGCCGGTTCGAGCGCATCGCGGTCGATGACAAGACCATTCTGCTGCTCCTGATCAAGAACCCGGCCGGGGCGAACGAGGCCATCCGCACGCTGGTCGACGGCGGTCCGCCTCGGCTGGCCGTCGTCGCGTTGAACGACGCGATCGCCGACGGTCGCGACGTGTCGTGGATCTGGGATGTCGACTTCGAGCCGCTGCTCACCGGCTTCGACCGTGTGGTCGCGACCGGGGACCGCGCCGCGGAGCTCGCGCTCCGGTTCAAGTACGGCGGTCTCGCGGAAGATGCGATCGAGGTCGAGCCGATTCTCGAGCGCGCACTCGACCGCGGCCTCGAGCTCACACCGGGCGGCGGCGAGCTCGTCGTCCTCCCCACCTACACCGCGATGCTCGGCCTGCAGCGGATCGCCGCCGCGCGCGGGCTCGTGCGTCCCTACTGGGAGCGCGCCGCGTGAACATCCGGGTCGCCCATCTCTATCCCGACTACCTGAACATCTACGCCGACCGTGGCAACATCGCGGTGCTCGCCGCGCGCGCGCGGTGGCGCGGCCACGAGCTCGACGTCACGCAGGTCGGTATCGACGGCCGCATCGTTCCCGGCGAGCACGACCTGTACTACCTCGGCGGCGGACAGGACCGCGAGCAGCTCCTCGTCGCGACCGACCTCGCCACGAAGGCCGAGCGGCTGAAGGAGGCCGCGGCCGGAGGCGCCGCGTTCCTCGCGGTCTGCGGCGGGTATCAGCTGCTCGGGCGCGGCTATCGCGGCCGGCACGGCGAGGCCATGCCCGGCGTCGGCCTTCTTCCGCTCGAGACCGTCGCCGGCGATCGCCGGATGATCGGGAACGTGCTACTCGAGTGCGAGCTGGAGCCCGGCGTTGGGCGGACGCTCGCGGGCTTCGAGAACCATGCCGGCAGGACTCGGCTCGACCCCGGCGCCGAGCCGCTCGGGCGTGTGGTGTCCGGGTTCGGCAATGACGGCGAGACCGGCTACGAAGGGTGTCGCGTCGGCCGCGCGATCGGCACGTACCTCCACGGCCCGCTCCTGCCGCGCAACCCGTGGCTCGCCGATTGGATCCTCGCGCAGGCGCTTGCACATCGCACCGGGGGCGATCCGCCAGAGCTCGCGCCGCTCGACGACGAGCTCGAGGCGGAGGCGCATGCGGTGTCGTCGGCGCGCGCTCGACGGCGCTAACTCCGCGCGGCACGGACGACCTTGTCGACCGCCTGCTTGAGCGCGTCCGGCACCGCGCCGTTGTCCGTGTAGCGGCGGTACGCCCGGTGCGGCTTGCGGTTGCGGTCGCGCGTGTCCACGCCGGAGACCGCTTCGAAGTCCGGGACGAGGACGATCGTGCGCCTCTTGCCCGCGACCTCCTGGATCTGCCTGTTGACGACGACCTCCGACTCCACGGGCCGGTGGCCCGCTGGCGCGTCTCGGTCGTGAACGACGACGTACGGGATGCCGCACGCATTGCAGACGCGAGCGAACAGGGGCATGTTCCCCTTGCCGCCGCACTCGAGGACGATGATCCCCTCCTTGTCGGCCTCGATGTCGAGCGCGTCGAAGACGAGCGGGAACGTCAACTTCTCGGTGCGGCCTTCGACGAGCAGCGCAGCACGCGCGAGAAAAAGTTCCGCGCGGTCGCTGTCGAACTCGGAGAGGGCGCGGAACGACTCCGCCTCCGGAAGCGGCTCGGGCTGGAACAACGTCGTGCCGACGTCGGAGGTGTGCCTGACGAGCGCCAGCTCCTCGAGCCGGTCGACGCTGAGGAACACGGGCGCGTGCGTCGAGTACAGGATCTGGTTGCCGCTTTGCGCGAGCTCGCGCAGCACGCGGTAGAGGTGCCGCTGCGCGTGCGGGCTGAGGTACAGCTCCGGTTCCTCGATGAGGAGGACGAAACGGCTGAGCCCGGCGGCGAGGACGCGCTCCATGCCGTTCACGAGCAGGAGTCCGCCGTCCGCGGCCGACCAGTGATGGTCCGGAAGCGGCGGCCGCAGGAGCTCGGCGACGTCGGCGGCGCCGCTTCCGGTTGCAGGCGCGACGAGGGTGCGCGAGCGAAGATTCGCCGGCAGGAAGAGCACGGGCGGCGCGCCGGCACGGTTGAGGTTGAGCGTGTCCGGCGGCCTCGCGTCGAGGAAGATCGAGCGGCCGCGCTCGAGCGTCGCCTCGAGGTGGATGCGACCATCCGAGGCGTCTCGCGAGACGTCGTCGATCGTCGGAGGCGGCGCTGCCGCTTCCAGCAGCGTCCAGATCGCGGTGAGCACGGTGGACTTGCCGCTCGACGCCTCGCCGACGAGAGCGCACACGCTACCGGGCGCGAGCTCGAGCTCCCGCGCCGCGCGATATCCCTGGATGGAGATTCGAGCTAGGGGGCCCACAGTGCGCCGAGGTATGCCGCCGGGTCGCCCGGCTCCCAGCGCCGGAGGAAGCGCTGGATGGGTGGATGGAGCACGACGCCGTCGAGATCGGCGGTGTCGAACAGTCGATGTCCGCGCACGGCTGCGTCCTGCGAGGTGACCGCCTCGAGCGAGCGTCCGGAGAGGTCCCCGGCGAAGATGATGTGCACGACGTGCTTCGCGCCGATCCCGCGCTGCGGTGAGATGGAGTCGACGAGCGCGACCGGGCCTTCGACCGGAAGACGATCGGGGATCCCGACCTCCTCGTACAGCTCGCGGTGCAGCGCGGTGACGAGGCTTTCGCCTGCGTTCACACCGCCGCCCGGCAGCAGCCAGTACTCGCCGCGGCCGGCCTTCTCGTGCCGGCAGAGCAGGATGCGATCCTCCCAGCGCAAGACGGCCGAGACGCGGATGCGGGGCTCCTGCATCAGTGGCTCGACGACCCGAAGCCGCGCACGCCGCGCTCGCTCTCGGGGAGCGCCTCCACCTCGACCGGGTCGACGCTCGCAACCGGAACAACGACGAGCTGCGCGATGCGCATGCCCGGCTCGACGACGAACTCCTCACGCGCGTCTGTGTTCAGCAGCACCACGCGGAGCTCGCCGCGATAGCCGGAGTCGACGAGGCCCGGCGTGTTCACGATCGTGATCCCGTGACGCATCGCCAACCCGGAGCGCGGCTGGACGAAGCCCGCATAGCCGTCGGGAATCGCGACGGCGAGTCCTGTGCCGACCGTCGCCCGCTCCCCCGGCCCGAGCACGGCGCCCTCGCACGCGGAGAGGTCGAGCCCCGCGTCGCCGTCATATGCGCGCGCGGGCACGACTGCGTCGTCGCGCAACTTGCGGAATGACACTTCCATTAAGCCCCGACGAGGTAGCGGGCGAAGCGACTGATCTCGCGACGCGGCAGCCGCGCGAGCACGAGCACCCCCTCGCTCGTGTCCTCACGCTCTTCGATCGGCGCTCCGAGCGCATACAGCTCGTTCAGCTTGCCGCCATCCTGGTACGGCAAGAGGAGGCGCACAGGCTCGAAGAGATCCGCGAAGCGATCGGCGATGCGCGTGCGGAGCGCGTCGAGCCCTTCGCCGGTGAGCGCCGAGACCTGGAGCGCGTCGGGATAGCGGTTGGAGAGTGCGCGTCTGCGCGTCCCGTCGGCGGCGTCCACCTTGTTGAGCACGAGCTCCATCGGCAGCTCGTCCGCACCGATGTCGTGCAGGACTCCGTTGACTGCGCCGATCATCTCGACAAGCCGCTCCTCCGGCGCCGAGGCATCGACGACATGCAGGATGAGATCCGCGACGAGCGTTTCCTCCAGCGTTGCAGCGAAACCCTCGACGAGCTGATGCGGCAGCCGCCGAACGAAGCCGACGGTGTCGGTGACGAGATACTTGCGACCGTCGTGCTCGAACCCGCGGGTCGTCGGGTCGAGCGTCTCGAACAGACGGTTGCGGACGGACACCTCGGCGTCGGTCAGCGCGTTCAGGAGCGTCGACTTGCCCACGTTCGTGTAGCCGGCGAGCGCGACCGTGGGCGTGTTCGTCCGGCGCCGCTCCTTGCGTCGCACGTCGCGCTGCTTCGAGAGCTCCTCGAGCCGCTCCTTCAGGAGCGTCACACGCCGGCGTGCCTGCCGGCGGTCGGACTCGAGCTGCGACTCGCCGGGGCCTCTCGTGCCGACGCCACCGCCGAGGCGCTCGAGGTGCTTCCACATGCCTCGCATGCGCGGGAGGTTGTACTCGAGCTGCGCCAGCTCGACCTGGAGCTTTCCCTCGGCGCTCGTCGCGTGCTGCGCGAAGATGTCGAGGATCAGCTGCGTCCGATCGACGACGCGCGCGTCGAGTGTGTTCTCCAGGAGCCGCTGCTGGGACGGTGAGAGCTCGTCGTCGACCAGCAGCACCTCTGCCTTGACGCCGCCGTACTCGCTCTTCAACTCGTCGATCTTGCCCTTGCCGACGTAGGTGCGCGGATCCGGCATCTGGCGGTGCTGGAGGACGCGGGCCACCGGGCGTACACCCGCCGTGCGGGCAAGCTCCTCGAACTCCCCGATCTCGTCGTCGGCGTCGACACCTTGCGCGAGCACGGCGAGGACGAGCCCGCGCTCGGGCTCGAGGCCCGGCGTCGGATCGGGCTGTCTCACGGTCACCGAACGTCATTATGACCTCTGCCGTGCCGACTCCCGATCTCGCCACCAGGACGCTGCAGCTCGTCGATGTCCCGTCCGAGAGCCGTTCGGAGGCCACACTCGTCGAGCTGGTGCGTGATCTCGTCCCTGGTGGACCGACGTACGACGACGGCGAGGTGCTGCTCTACGGCGACGGTCCCATCGTCCTTGCAGGACATCTGGACACCGTGCCCGCGCAGGGAAATCTCCCCGGGCGGATCGACGGTGGCGCGGTGCACGGCCTCGGGGCAAGTGACATGAAGGCCGGTGTCGCGGTCATGATCGAGCTCGCCCGGGCAGGCGTGCCAGCGCGCTACCTCTTCTTCACGCGCGAAGAGGTACCGGTCGGCGAGAGCCCGCTCCCGGCCCTCTTCGCGACCGATCTGCTCCGCGACGTGGAGCTGGCAGTCGTGCTCGAGCCGACGGACTGCGAGCTGCACGCCGGCTGCCTCGGCAACCTGCAGGCGCGCATCACCTTCCACGGGGAGAGCGCCCACTCCGCGCGCCCGTGGACAGGGGTGAACGCGATCCACGAGCTCGTGCGCGGACTGCAGCCGCTCGTCGGGCTCGAGCCGGTCGACGTCGAGCTCGACGGGCTCGTGTACCGCGAGGTGGTGAGTGCAGTCCGCGTGGCAGGCGGCATCGCGTCGAACGTCGTTCCCGCCACGGCCTCGGCGGAGCTGAACATGCGCTTCATGCGTCCCGGCGCCGAGGCTCGCGTGCGCGCGCTTCTTCCCGACGGCGAGGTCGAGGCGCTGAGCGAGTCGCCGTCCGCGCCGCCCGCGCTCGACAACGCGCACACGACACGGTTGCGCCGGCTCGTGCAGGTCGTGAAACCGAAACAGGCGTGGACGCCGGTCGCGCAATTCGCCGAGCAGGGCATCGACGCCATCAACTACGGCCCCGGTGCAACGGCCTACGCGCATCGCCTCGACGAGCAGGTGCCGATCGAGAACCTCGAGCGCTGCTACGAGACGCTGCGAGAATTCCTCTCGTGATCAACCCGACGCTCACGGAGATGGCGACGTACCCGTTCGTCCGCCTCGAGGAGGCGCGGCGGCGGCTCGTGGCCGACGGCGTCGAAGTGATCGACTTCGGCAAGGGCGACCCGAACGAACCGACCGACCCGATCATCCGGCAGGCGCTGATCGAGGCGGTGCCCGAGCGCGCGCCGTACCCGCTCGCACAGGGCCTTCCTGAGCTGCGGCAGGCGGCGAGCGACTGGTGCAAACGCCGCTTCGGCGTCATGGTCGACCCGGACACGGAGATCATCCCGACGTACGGATCGAAGGAGGCGATCTTCTCGCTCGCGCAGGTGCTCGACACCGCCGGCCGGACCGTCGTCTTCGGGGAGCCGGCCTATCCCGTCTACGAGCGCGGCGCGCTCTTCGCCGGTGCGAAGGTCCAGACGCTGCCGCTGCTGCGCGAGAACGGCTTCCTGCCCGACGTCGACGCCATACCCGACGACACCGCGATCGTCTGGGTCAACTACCCGCACAACCCGACCGGCGCGGTCGCCTCGCTCGAGTTCTACGAGCGGCTCGCGGAAGCCGCGGCGGAGCGCGGCTTCTCCATCGCCTCCGACGAGGCGTATAGCGAGCTCTGGTTCGACCAGTCTCCGCCGTCGGTGCTGCAGCTGGCCGACCGCTCGCGCGCCATCGTCTTCCAGACGCTGAGCAAACGCTCGTCGATGACCGGCTATCGCTCCGGTTTCGTCGCCGCCCCACCGGAGATCGTCACCGCGCTGAAGGCGTACCGCCCGACCGTCGGCACCGCGCCGCAGGAGTTCGTGCAGCACGCTTCCGTCGTCGCATGGAACGACGAGCGCCATGTCGACGAGACGCGCGCGCGGTACCGCGCGAAGCGCGACGTGATGATCCCGGCGATCCAGGAGAAGGGTTGGGAGATCGTCGCGAGCGAGGCGACGATGTACCTCTGGGTGATCGGGCCGGATCCCGACGCGCTCCTCGAGCGGGGCATCCTCGTTTCCCCGGGGGAGTTCTTCGGGCCGAGCGGCGCGGGGTACGTCCGCTTCGCGCTCGTGCCGACCCTCGACGAGTGCGAGCGCGCAGCGGCGATACTCGCTGAGCTGTGAAGACTGAAGAAACCATCGCGGCGCTCGA
>Ga0307374_10008320_pt1 | contig 15538 bp, 12 predicted proteins | sample OX3MG_FD_202532 | JGI IMG/M metagenome (GOLD analysis project Ga0307374, IMG submission 202532) | Soil microbial communities from Risofladan, Vaasa, Finland - OX-3 | ecosystem: Environmental > Terrestrial > Soil > Coastal area > Acid sulfate soil | place: Finland: Risofladan, Vaasa | collected... | reverse complement strand
CCGACCCCGTCGCCCAGCTGTGGCCCGATCATGGGGATCGGACCGGGGCCGGTGGGGCCGCCCGTTCTCCCCCCCACCGGTGTCCCTCCAGTGGTCGGTTTCGGCGGTGGCTCGGCTGTGGGCTCCCTCCCACTTCCCGGCGAATCCTCGGCCAGCTCGAGTCCACTCAGCCCTCCGTTCCCGGCGATCACGTCCCTGCCCGCCCTCCCGCCGGTTGCCAGCAGTCCGCCTCTCTCGACCGTTTCCCCCTTGCCGGAGGTTTCGCCCGGTTCCAGCCCCAAGCCGATCATCTGCTTCGACGGGCCTGTGATGCCCGCCGCTCCCGGGGCCGCCGCAACCCTGGCCCGGGGTACGGAGCCCCCACCCTCAGGCGGCTTGATCCTGCGGCTGGCAGTGGTCCTCTTGCTCCTGGCCGGCGGGTCTGCCCTCGCCGCGTGGCGGTTCGGGCTAAGCTTCCCCCGCCTGCGGATCCGGAGGCATGGCTGAGCCTCAGCGCTCGAGATAGCCGGCCTGGCATCGGTGCCCCCCGGTCCGCCGGCTGGTTGACCCCGACCATCATGATCGAGGCGTCCAGCAGGTCCGAACGCAGGCTGAATCTCTGGCGACCAGGGCCCCAGATTGAACCGGTCGGGGTGAGAGAGTCAGGGCCAACGCGCCACTCCTAGTCGGTGATCCGGGTTGCCCGACTGAATCGGTGGAGCGGTCGAATCAGGCTCTCCTTGACCTCCCGAGAGCGGGGCGGCGGGAGCCCCGACATCCTCCTGAGCAGCCCATTCGGCAATGCCCGTTCGCGCGGCGGCACCGAGCGGCTGAGGGGCAGGCCACCTACGCTTTCGGGAAGCGGGTTCAGCTGCGAGCGCCGGAGTTGGTTGACCAAGACGATGGTGCCGCAGCGGCCCGCGAGCCTCCCTGCCATCGGGACTAGCTGAGCAGGTCCGCCAACAATGAGGGTGGAGGCGACCCATGGCCCAGCACCTCGTCGTACGAGGTGATCGGCGCCAGCTGGTCGAACAGGTCCTGGAGCTCGGTGTAGCCGACGAAGTAGGTCGAGAGTTGCGCCGAGCTGAGGCAGGATCGGCGCCACTTTCCCTGGGCTTCGGCCGGCTCCTGGAAGCCCTGGTCGATCATCAGGGCCAGGGCCTCCGCCTCACCCATGTCGCCAGCATGAACGGCGGCGTCGAGGATGGCGTTGATGGCGGTGCGGATCTGAACCTTGATTCGTTGCAAGCTCATCGGGAGGCCGCCCAGCCCCAGCTCCCCGACGATCCGCTCCGCGTGACAGGCCCAACCCTCGACGAACGGCCCGTTCGAGAGTGCCGCCCTCACCTTGGTCGGCCCGTGGAAGGTGCGCGAAATCGCCAGCTGCATGACGTGGCCCGGCATCGCCTCGTGAGCCATCAGCATCACCAGCATGGCGGAGTTGATCTCGCGGTAGAAGGATTGGATCCTTTCGCTGGGCCACTCGTCCGGGGTGGGGGCGATCATCACCTGGGAATGCGCCCCCTCCTCGAACGGCCCGGCCGGCATGCAGAAGGCGGAGGCCATCCCGCGCATGAACTCGGGGACCACGATCAGGTCGTAGGGGTCCTCGGGCACGGTGAAAAGCCCGGAGGACGCGACCAACTTGGTCAGGTCATCGAGGGCGACTCGGGCCTCACCCAGAACGGTGTGGTTGTTCGGGCGCTGCTCCGCCACCTGGTCGAGGGCGCGGCGAATCAATTCCTGCGGTGACCCTCCACCCCCAACCAGAGCTCCCGCCGCTTCGGCCAGCTCCTGGGTCAGGAGCTCGAGGCGGGCCTGGGCACGCCGGAGCACCTCGTCGGGGGCCAGCGGTGAGTGGAGGGCGAGCCGGAGTTTGGTGGCGAAGCGTCTCTCTCCCAGCCGGAAGTCACCCTCGGCCGATGGCAGGGAATCTTCCAGGTAGAGGCCGAATTTCTTCCAGGCGGCGAGCGCCCGGTCCTGAGCGGTGGCGACCCGCCCCCGCAGAGTGGGATCGGGGACCTTGGAGGACAACCGGTCCACCTCCTCCCGCACCAGCTGGACCACCCCCGGGTGCTGCTGGAGGGCGGTCTCCACGTGGACTTTGGGGGGGTTCTCCAGCTGGCTGATCGCCAGCTCCACCAGCTTCGGGATCGCCTCCAGCCTTCCACAGAGGGCACCGAGCCGGACCTCGGCCGGCTGGGTCTCCTGGGCGAGCAGGGTGAAGAGGCCGTCCCCCGGGTTGTACACCAGGGGATTCCAGCTCGGCGCCCGCACCTCCTCCTCCTGGAAGATCGCCAGCTCCAGCTGGGTGGCTAGCATGGCGAAGTCCACCCGGCTCTCCGGGTCGAGCGACGCCTGGTCGATGCCCGCTAGCGCCAGTTGGTGCGCCCGCAGCCGGCGCACCACCTCGTCGCTCCCGGTCAGGCTCCGGTCCGAGACCTGATCGTCGAACCGGTGATCTCCGAGCGCCGTGGCCTCCTCGGGATTCAGCTCCAGGAGGTCGTCGACGGCGGCGTCGGCCAGGGCGGGGAAGTCCGGCATCGTCCCTGAGTATCCCATCCGGACCCGGCTGCCGACAGCTAAGGGACGCGCGCTACCATCGGTGCGCGGGGAGTCGCACTCGACTTGCTTCCAAGCGGGAGGTGTTCATTGATGTCGGACTTGGCCGTGGTCTGCGGTGCCAGCGGAGGGCTGGGGCCAGCGGTGGCCACGCTGTTCGCGCAGCGAGGGGAGCGGGTGGCGGCGGTCGCCTCTCCCCGTCGGCGGCGGGAGCAGCTGGAGCGGCTGGTCCCCCGGGTGACCTGGGATCAGGCGGATCTGACCGATCGGGTGCGGACCGAGCAACTGTGGGAGCGGATCGACGGGCTGGGCGGGCGGGTGCGCTGGCTGGTAAACATCACCGGCGGCTACCGAGCGGGGCGGACGCTGGACACCGACGAGGACGACTACCGGTACCTCCTCCGCCTCAACCTGGACAGTTGCTGGTGGGCCTGCCGTGAAGGTGCCCGCCGGATCGCCGCCGGTGGCGGTGGGGGGATCGTCAACATTTCAGCCCGGCAAGCGCAGGAGGGAGGGGTGGGGTCCGCCGCCTACGCCGTCGCCAAGGCTGCGGTGCTCAAGCTCAGTCAGGTGTTGGCGGCTGAGCTGAAATCCGAGCTGGTGCGGGTCAACGCGCTGCTGCCGAGCCTGATAGATACCCCGGCCAACCGGGCGGAGCGCAGCCCCGAGTCGATGCGCCGAGCGGTCAGCCCAGTGGCGGTGGCGGGGGTGATCGGGTGGCTCTGCAGTGAGCAGTCCGCGGCGGTGACCGGAGCTGCCGTGACCATCTGAGTTCAATAGGCCCAGAGCGACCTGGAGCACCGCTACCTCTGGCCTGCCCTCCCCCGGCTCCGCTGGTTCCCCGATTCAGCAGCGAGGGCCGAAAGAGCAGTTCGCTGGCGCCCTTGGCTGTCGAAGTTGTCCGGATCAAGCCACCGCTCGAATCGGGCCTTGAGGGACGGCCAATCCGTGTCCAGGATCGAGAACCAGGCGGTATCGCGGCTTCTTCCCTTGATGATCATGTGCTGACGAAATACCCCTTCAAAGGTGAACCCCAGCCGCTGGGCTGCCCGTCGCGAGGGCTGATTGAGGGAATCGCACTTCCACTCGTAGCGACGGTAGCCGAGCTCCTCAAAGATGTAGCGGGCGAGGAGGTACATGGCCTCGGTCGCGCCCCGGGTGCGCTGCAGGAACAAGGAGTAGAGGATGTACCCGACTTCGAGGCAGCGGTGCTGAGGCTTGACGCGCATGAGCGAGGCCCAGCCCTGGGCGCGCGCGGAGTCCTTGTCCACCACGGCGTAAAAGAGCGGGTCGTCGGAGCTGGCGTGCGCCTCCAGCCTGGCCTCGAAGGAGCTCCGATCGGGAAACGGGCCCTCAGGGAGATAGCGCCAAAGGCGGTCGGAGTCAGGTAACTGAAGTGCTTCCCAGAGGGCCCGACCATGCAAGGCGCGATCTAGCGGAGAGAGCACCACGTAGCGTCCGTCCAGGGTCACCCGTCCGGGTCTGGCGGCCGGATCGGAGGCCACCTCTGGGCCGATCGGCAAACCGGTTGCCGGATCGTGGTCGGAGGTGCCGACCGAATCAGTCTCCACCCTCTCCTCGGTGCCCAGGCTTACCCAGTCTGGCAGGCGGCGCCGCTTGGTGACCCCCTTCCCGGAGCGATGGCGCGAATGGTACCAGCGAGCGGCCTGGAATGGGCGGTCCGTCCAGGGTGAGGCCCGACCGAGGCTCAGGGCTGGACCCGGCCCGCGGCCGAAACGTAGCCGGCGCTGGGCGGCGGAATCTACCCTTTCTCTTCGGTCGGCGCGCGAACGGGCTGGTGGTTCTCACTAACCACGATCATGCCGGCCACCCACCCGAGCGGCTCCCACGGAGGCTGGCATGGTCGGATCGGCGAACCGTCCCGGGTGGGCGATCGCCAATCGGCGTAGTGCTCCGTCTGGGTGAGTCCAGCAGTCGCCTGGGGACCGGTCCATGACCCGGGAGTTGCCACCGCCGCCTCCGCAACCGTTTCGTCCAGTTGCCGACCCGGGTGCCGCCGCCCAGGCTATCGAGATTAGCCGGCATGGCACCGACCGTGTCCCGCCGCTGAGATCAGCAGGACCCGGAACCCGGTCGCCCCGGCCCCGGTCGCCCGTAACGCCCCGGGCGGCTCCCTGAGCTCCGAGGATCAGGGTCAGACGGCTACTGCTTCTCGCTCCTTGCCGGCGGGATGAGGCAGCTGCTGGAGACGAACGGCCAGGTCGGCTACCTCGTTGGGGGCCAGTGGTCGCAGCGGACTCGACACTCCCGGGTGATCGATGATGCCCCACAGGTTGAGGATGTGCTTGAACGTGCTGAGGGTTGCCGCGCTGGCCGACCCGCCCCGAGCGACTGAGGAGAGGTTTTCGAAGGCGGTTGCCAGCGCCTGGGCGTTCCGCGCTTGGTCGAGCCGTCCGGCCTTGGCCGCCGAGTAGGCCTCGACGCAGGCCTCGGGGACGACGTTGGAGTTGGCGGGGATCGCCCCGTCTGCCCCAGCCACGACCCCCACGTCGATCAGGGTGCGGGTTCCGAGAAATAACCGGAAGCTGTCGCCGAGGTTCTCCTCCCTCACCGAGGCGGCCAAGGTGCGGAACCACTGCAGGTCGTTCTGGCTGTCCTTGATCCCGGCCAGGGTGCCGTTCCGGGCGAGTTTGAGGGTGTCTGCCACGGCGAGCTTGACCTTGACGTTCTGGGGGATGTTGTAGGCCAGCAGAGGAAGCGCCGGATAGGCGGACTTGAGCATGGTGAAATGGGCGCTCACCTCATCAGCACTGTGGGGATAGTAGTGCGGGGGCGTGGCGGCCAGAGCGTCGGCGCCGGCGGCAACCGCGTGGGCTGCGTGCCGCAGGGCGAGACCGGTGGAGCCGTCACCAACATTGGCGACAACTGGCACTCGTCCCGCGGCCCTTTCCACGATGGCTTCGATCGCTCGCGCCCGGGCCTGCTCGGGGAGGCAGGCGAACTCGCCGGATGTGCCCATGGCCCAGATGCCCTGGACGCCTCCAGCGATCACGAAGTCGACCAGCCGCTGCAGGGAGGCCACGTCGACCTCCCCGTCCGCCGACAGCGGAGTCAAGAGAGGGGGGAAGATCCCGCCGAGCTGCGAAAGTTCCACGCTCACTCCTTGGTTACTGGTGGTCGGCCAAATGATGCTATCCCACTTTAGGATGCGCCCCGCTTCGGGTTAGCTGCGGGCTCGCCCGCTCGCCGATCCCCAGTTGCGTCGTGTCCAAGTTTCCGAGCTCCGCCGTGGCAACGCAGTGTGGTTGATGAGTCGGCCGGGAGAGCGGAGGCATTGCCCGCAGTAACTGGCCGGCCTGGGCCAGTGGCAACTAGCCAACGTAGCCCTGGGCTACCAACAGCTCCGCGTTGAGCAAGGCTGCTCCCGCCGCACCCCGGATCGCGTTGTGCACCACGAGGGTGAATTTCCAGTCCAGCACCGGGCAGGCCCGCAGGTGGCCGACGCTCACCGCCATTCCCCCCGCCGCCTCTCGATCAAGTTGAGGCTGCGGGCGGTCCAAGCCGTCAACGACGAGGATTGGCGATGGAGGGGCACTAGGCAGCCGCAGCCGCTGCGGCTCGGAAGTGAAGTTGGCCAGCACCCGGCGCAGCTGGTCGGCATCGGCGTGGGTGCGCAGCCGGACCGAGACTGACTCGGTATGGCCATCCATGACTCCGACCCGATTGCACTGGGCGCTGACCCTGATGTCGGCCGGGACGAACCGGGCGTTCTCCAGGCTGCCCAGGATCTTGAGCGACTCGGTTTCGATCTTCTCCTCCTCGCCGGCGATGTAGGGAACGACGTTGTCCAGGATGGTCATCGCCGCCACACCGTTGATCCCGGCCCCCGAGAGCGCCTGCATGGTGACGACGGAGACCTCCGCGACTCCGAAGGCGTCCTGCAGCGGCTTGAGGGCCATGGTCAGGCCGATCACCGAACAGTTCGGATTGGTCGCCAGCAGCCCGCTTTTGTAACCGCGCAGCTCCCGCTGGTGCCCCAGCATCGCGGCGTGCTCCCAGTTCACCTCCGGAATCAGAAGTGGTACGTCCTCCTCCAGGCGGTGGTTGCGAGCATTGCTGATCACCGGATATCCGGCCGCCGCCAGCGCATTCTCAGCATCGCCAGCGATCTCCGAGTCGAGCGCCGAGAGGACCAGGTCGCACTCCAAGTCGGTGGACAACGGGCGAACCTCCAGCCCGGCGACCTCGTCCGGAATTCGGCTGCCGAGCCGCCAGGAAACCGCCTCGCCGTAAGGGCGCCCAGCCGACCGCTCCGACGCCACCACCTCGGTCACCGTGAACCAGGGATGGCCCGCCAGGAGCTGCACCAGGCGCTGTCCCACTGCGCCGGTCGCCCCGAGCACGCCGACTCGAAAGTTCTTCATTGGTAGAGGAGTTTGCCAGGATCAGAGCTGCTCGCTCCGAGCGCGGGGTCGCGCCCCGGTGGCCTCGATTCGCTAAAGTTGGCCCATGGCACTGGCCCAAACCGCTGGCGGCGGGCAGCAGATGACCGACTCTGCCCGATTTGTGGGCGCATCCCGATCTCAGGTATGCGCGATTTTTGGTGACGACCGACGCCTGATTGGCCGAGGACCCGCTTGGTCTCCTACCCCAGGGAGCCGAATGCGTCAGCGCGCCACGGGGGACTCGCGAACTAAGTCCTAGCGCCCTCGGGTGCTAGCTCCCCCGGATCGACCTCCAGGGCACCTTGCCGATCGCTCTGGAGCCGCTCAGGCGATCCACCTAACTGATACCCAAAGGAGCAAGCCGTGTCCAACCTCTTCGAGCTGCGGTGTGAGCAGTGCGGACGAAATTTCGGCAATGGTCCCCTGGTACTCTGCGAAGACTGCTTCGCCCCGCTCGAGGTGGCCTTCGACCTCCCCCAGGTGCGCCAGGCGGTCAGCCGGGAGACCATCGAGAGCCGCCCCCAGGACATCTGGCGCTACGCGGAGTTCCTTCCCGTGGCGGAGGGATTCCAGTCCGGTCTGCCGGTCGGCTTCACCCCGTTGGTCCCGGCACCCCGGCTGGGCGCGCGGCTGGGCAGCGGCGCGCTCTGGCTCAAGGACGATGCCGCCTGTTTCCCCACCCTCTCCTTCAAGGACCGGGTGGTGGCGGTGGCTCTGGCCCAGGCCCAGGCCTTCGGCTTCAAGGTGGTTGGCTGTGCCTCGACCGGCAACCTGGCCAACGCGGTCGCCGCCCAGGCGGCCCGGCTCGGTCTGGAGGCGGTCGTCTTCATCCCCGCCGATCTGGAAGAGGCCAAGGTGGTGGGCACCACGGTCTATGGGGCCCGGGTGATCCGGGTCGACGGCAACTACGACCAGGTCAATCGGCTGTGCGCCGAGATCGCTGAGCTGCACCCCTGGGGCTTCGTCAACGTCAACCTCCGCCCCTATTACGCCGAGGGTTCCAAGACCGTGGGGTTTGAGATCGCCGAACAGCTCGGGTGGAGGCTCCCGGACAATGTGGTGGTGCCGATGGCCGGGGGGGCCCAGATCTCCAAGATCGCTAAGTCCTTCGCCGAGCTGGTGGCCACCGGGCTGGTGGAGCCGCGGCCGGTCAAGATCTTCGGGGCCCAGGCGCTGGGCTGCTCCCCCATCGCCAGCGCGGTCTCGGGCGGAGAATTCGAGATCACCCCTCAGCTCCCCGACACCATCTGCCGGTCGCTGGCGATCGGCAATCCGGCTGACGGGTACCGGGCGATGCAGGTAATCCGCTCCAGCGGAGGCTGGGCAGAGTCCGCTGACGACCCCGAGATCGTGGCCGGAATGCGACTTCTGGCCGAGTCGGAGGGGATATTCGGGGAGACTGCTGGAGGGGTGACCGTCGCGGCCGCGGGCAAGCTGCTCCAAGCTGAGCGGATCCAGGCTGGCGAGACGACGGTGCTCTGCATCACCGGCAACGGGCTGAAGACGACCGACGCCCTGAGCGGCAGCCAGGGTGACATTCCGGTGCTCGCGCCCAAGCTCGCGGCTTTTGAGGAGCATCTGGGAGCGGTGGGGCTGGGCCGATGAGTTCCATCCGATCGATCGAGCTGCCGTGGCCGAGGTAGCCGTCCCCGCGACCTCCGCCAACCTCGGCTGTCTCTTCGACTGTGCGGCGATCGCGCTCAACCTCGAGCTCAGGGCGGCGGCCACTCCGCTCCCCACCCCGGAGTTGGAGTTCAGCTGCTCGGGAGAGGGAGCTGACCTGATTCCCCGCGACTCCACCAACCTGGTGGTCCGGGGGATCCACCGGCTCTATGCGTGGGCGGCGGCGCCGCCACCCGGGCTCCGGATCGAACTGCGCAGCGCCATCCCGGTGGGGGTCGGACTCGGCTCCAGCGCGGCGGCGGTCCTGGCCGGACTGTTGATTGGGGCGGAGCTCTCCGGGCAGCGTCCCGACGATGCCACGCTGATCGGGTTGGCGGCCGAGCTGGAAGGCCATCCCGACAATGTCGCCGCCGCCTTTCTGGGCGGTCTGGTCGTCTCGATGGTCGGCGCTGACGCCGGTCCCGTGCTGACCCGCAAGGCGCTGGTGCCGCCGGAGCTGGAGTTCATCGTGGTCATCCCGGATCGGCCGATGCTGACCGCGCGGTCACGTTCGGTACTGCCCACCAGCTACAGTCGCGCCGACGCGGTGCACAACCTGCAGCGCGCCGCGCTGCTGGTGGCCGCGGCCTTCTCCGGGGAATTCGACTTCCAGCCGGCCTATTTCGCCGATCGCTGGCATCAGTCCCGGCGCGCCGATCTGGTGCCTGGGCTGGGCGCCTGCCTGGAGCTGGAGCATCCAGACCTGCTCGGAGTCTGCCTGAGCGGAGCCGGCTCGGCAGTGCTGGCGATCACTCGGAGATCGGGCTCGGAGGTCGAGCAAGGGCTGCTGCAGCGCTTTCGGGCGGAGGGGGTGGACGCTCGGGCACTGCGGCTTCGGGCCGACAATCAGGGAGCCCAGGGCCACCTGGGCGCGAAGGTCATCCCCGCGTGACCGCCGCTGTGCCCGGGCTGCGGGTGATGAAGTTCGGCGGCACCTCGGTCGGGAACCCCGTCCGGGTCGCGGCGACGGCTGAGATCGTCCGGCAGCAGGCGGGGCAGAGGGGAGTGGTGGTGGTCGTCTCCGCGATGCATCGGGTGACCGCCGCCTTGTTCGAGGCGGCCACCGCGGCCAGCCGGCGCGACACGGAACGCTGGCGGAAGATCGGCGAAGAGCTCAGACGGCGCCACTACGAGGTCTGCGACGCCCTGGTGGCACCATCCGAGCGGCCGGCGGTCCGGGCCCAGATCGACGCTGAGCTCGCCACCTTCGAGGACTTCTGCGTCGGCTTCTCCCTGGTCCGGGAGCTCACCCCCCGGTCCCTCGACTCGCTCTCCTCCTTGGGCGAGGTGATGTCTGCCGGACTGCTGGCCGCCTCGCTCCGGGCGGCTGGCCTCGAGGCCGAGGCGGTCGATGCGACCGAACTGATCGTCACCGACGACGGCTTCGGCAACGCGTCACTTCTCTTTGAGCCGACCCAGGAGAAGGTCACGAGCAGGTTGACGCCGATCCTGCAGCGGGGGACGATTCCGGTGGTGACGGGCTTTCGGGCGGGCACCCGCGACGGCAGCTGCACCACCCTCGGCCGGGGCGGCTCCGACTACAGCGCGACGATTCTGGGAGCCGCCCTCCCTGCCGACGAGATCTGGATCTGGACCGACGTGGACGGGATGATGACCGCCGATCCCCGTCTTGTCCCCCAGGCGCGGGTGATCCCCGAGCTCTCTTACCGCGAGGCGATCGAGCTCTCTTTCTTCGGCGCCAAGGTGCTCCACCCCAAGGCGCTGGACCTGCCCTCCCTGGCAGGAATCCCAGTCCTGATCAAGAACAGCTTCGACCCCTCGGCCACCGGGACCGAAATTGGTGGGGCAAACCGGGGTCTGCCCGGGGTGAGGGCGATCGCCTCCACCGCCGAGGCGGCGATGTTCACCGTCTCGGGTACCCGCTCGATTTCCTTCACCCGGCTCGCCGCCCAGGTCTTCGGGGTGCTCGACGCGGATCAGGTCAGCACCCTGGTCGTCACCCAGTCCTCCGCAGAGAACGTCATCTGCTTCGTGGTCAACCTCGGCGATGCCGCCCGGGTGAGGCGCCGACTTGACCGCGAGCGCGGTTCGCAGCGGGGCGGCTCGTCGATCGCGGAGATCGAGGAGCTGGCCGAGGTCGGTGTGGTGGTCGCGGTGGGCGAGGGGATGAAGGGCACTCCCGGCATCGCCGCCCGGATCTGCGGGTCGATCGCCCATCTCGGCATCAACATCGCCGCCATCGCCCAGGGGTCGTCAGAGCTAAGCGTCTCACTGGTGGTCAAAGCGACCGATGTGCCCGAGGCGGTGCGGGCGATGCACGCCGAGTTCGGACTCTAGTGACCGGCTGATGACCAGATCATTTCTCCGCTGCTCCGAACCCGGCTGCGCTCAGGAGAGCGCGGAGGTCGGGATCGCTTACGCCTGCGCCACCTGCGGTGGCCTGCTGGAGGTGGGGTACGACTTCGCCAACGCCGACCCCAGCCAGTGGCGGGAGGTCTGGCACGGCCGGCAGGGCGGCAGCACGTTGGCCGACCGGAGCGGGGTCTGGCGTTTCCGGGAGATGCTTCCCTTCCTCGCCGAGAGCCAGCTACCGATCTCCCTTGGCGAGGGTTCCACCCCCTTGGTCAGCTCACCCCAGGCGGCCAGCTGGGCCGGGATAACCCGGCTCCAGGTGAAGCACCAGGGGGTCAACCCGACCGGTTCTTTCAAGGACCTGGGGATGACCGCCTGCATCAGCCACGCCGTATCTCAGCGGGTCGAGGTGGTCGCCTGCGCCTCGACCGGGAACACCTCGGCCTCGATGGCGGCCTACGCTGCCCGAGCCGGGCTCCGGGCACTGCTCTTTGTTCCGGAAGGCGCCGTTGCGAGTGCCAAGCTGGCCCAGGCAATCGACTTCGGGGCCCTGGTGGTGGAGACCGGGAAGAACTTCGATCAGGCACTCCGGCTGCTGCGCGAGGTCGCCGCGGAACTCGGCTGGTACGTGGTGAATTCGATCAATCCCTACCGGATCGAGGGCCAGAAGACCGTGATCGCGGAGCTCTTGGAGCAACGCGACTGGCGCGTGCCGGACTACCTGGTGGTACCGGGAGGCAACCTCGGCAATGTCTCCGCGATCGCCAAGGGGCTGCAGGAGCTGGAAGGCGCCGGCCTGGTCGCCAAGATCCCTCGACTGATCGTGGTCCAGGCCGATGGCTCCAACCCGTTCTATCGGCTGTGGTCAGGGGGGGGAGACTCCCTGGAGCCGCTGCCGGATCCGCAAACCAGGGCCACTGCGATCCGGATCGGGAGTCCTGCCAACTGGCCCAAGGCGCTGCGCGCTCTGCGCTGGTCCGAGGGAGGCTGCGAGTCTGTCAGCGACCAGGAGATCAGTGAGGCCAAGGCGGCTCTAGGCCGGGATGGGATCGGTTGCGAACCGGCCTCCGCCACGACCGTCGCCGGCCTGCGGAAACTTCGGCTGGCCGGGCGAATCGAAGAGGATGCGGACATCGTGGCGATCCTCACCGGACACCAGCTCAAGGACGTCGATTACATCCTGGAGCAGAGGGGCTCGTCGGAGCGGACCCTGAGCCTGCCATCGGTCCGCGAGGCCCCCCAGGTGCTCTCCGCCTGGCTGAGCTCCCTGGGCTAGCGCCTGACCGATCCCAGCACCTGGGGTCCTTCGGTGCCGCCCGACCTGGGGAATCGCCTTGAACAGCCGGGACCACCCTTGCTCGGGCGTTGAACGAGAGGAGGAGTGGTCGGCCAGTTCACCAGGTGGGGTGGCCTGGCCTCAGTCGACCCCGGGCTCGCTCAGGCTGGTCCGCTCGGTGATCGGATAGTCGAAGCGGATCACGTCGAAGGGCCGCTCCAAAACCCAGGCCAGAAAGCTCTGATGCAGGGGGTGGACCAGGTAGTCCGCGTAGGTGATGGAGTCGCTGAATTCGGTGAGCAGCCCGAACTGGTAGCCGTCGGCCCGCTCCAGGGTGTCGCGCCCAAAGCGGAGCCTTCGCAGTCCGGGCAGACCAACCCACCTGGAGATCTGGCGCCGCATCTCCTCCTCTACCTCGGGACCGGGCTCTTCCCGAAGCCGGAAGAGGACCAGGTGCTGGATCGGCGTGGCCGAGTCGGGGGGTGGCGCAGGGCCCACTAGGACCGCCGCCTCGTAGCGGGAAGCTCAGAAGAATTCAAAGTATTCTTGCTGCTCCCACTCGGTCACCTCGGCGGGGTCGGCGGCCGAGCCGGCCTCTTCGAGGTAACGGTTGTACTCGAACCGCTTGAGCATGACCAGATAGTCGACGATCTCCCGACCCAGCGCCTGGCGAAAGAATTGGTCCCGGTCCAGCGCCTCGACCGCCTCGCCCAGGCTGGCCGGCAGCGCCGGCGACGCCTCCGAGTAGGGATCGGCCTGAACCATGCTCGGTGGGTTGAGCTCCCGCCGGATCCCATCCAACCCGGCGGCGAGGTTGGCCGCCATGTAGAGGTAGGGGTTGGCGGCCGGCTCTCCAAGCCGGTTCTCCAAGTGGGAGCCCTGATCTCCCGGCTGCCCCTGGACGCGGAGCATAGCGCCGCGGTTCTCCAGCGCCCAGTTCACCCGGTTGGGAGCGAAGGAGTACGGCTTGAAGCGCTTGAAGCCATTGACGGTGGGGGTGGAGAAGACGGTCATCGGAATGGCGTGCTCCAGGATCCCCGCCGCGAAGTAGCGCCCGGTCTCCGACAGCGGCTCCTGGTCCGTGCTGGCGAAGGCGTTGCCGCCCACCCGCCCATCCTGGAGCGACTCGTGCAGGTGCCACCCGCTGGAGGAGACGTTGGGCAGCAGCGGTCGACACATGAAGGTGGCGTGATAGCCGAGCTGGTGGCAGATCTGCTTGGTGGCAGTTCGGAACAGGATCATGGCGTCGGCGGCGGCGAGCCCCAGCTGGGGGTCAAAGGTGATCTCGGTCTGACCGGGCCCCCACTCGTCCTCCATGGTGCGCAGCGGCAGCCCGACCGCCTCGAAGTGGTCCCGGAGCGGGTCCAGAATGTCGCTGAGCTGGGCCAGCCGGTTCTCGGAGAGGTATTGGTACCCCTGAGCCACCACGCTCACCGGCGGTGGGGGAGCCGGCCAGCCGGTATCTCCGACGCCGATCCTCAGCTGCTCCCGGCGAAAGATGTAGAACTCCACCTCCAGGCCGGCGGCGTATTCGAAGCCGAGCTCCCGCGCCATCTCCAGCTGCCGGCGCAGCACCTGGCGAGTGAAGAGACCCACCGGCCGGCCGTTGCTGAAGTAGGCGTCGGACAGCACCCAGGCGGTCTGGTTGGCCCAGGAGAGGATCTGAAAGGTGGTCGGGTCGGGAACCAGGACCACGTCCGGGAACCCGGTCAGCTCGGGGATCCCGAAACCGCCTCCCTCCACGAAGGCCGGGGGGAAGACCTTGTTGGCCGTGTCGAGGCTCAGGATGGCGCCGGAGAAGTCAACCCCGTTGCGGAGGGACAAGAGGAAATCGTGGGCGGAGACGAACTTGCACCGCACCGCCCCGTGCTGGTCCACCACCCCGATCCGCACCGTCCTGATGCCCTTCTCCGAGACCAGGGCGGTGGCCCGCTCGGCGGCTGCCTGCATGGCATCGCTGAAGAGCCCATGCTGCGCAACGAATCCAACCTTGCCTACGGCCAAGTCCCGCACTGACGTGCTGGTCATCCCACCTTCTCCTCTCGCAAGCTCTACCTTCCTCGTTCCGCGGCCGCTAGACCTCGATTCCCGAGGCTGTGGGAAGGCTGGCCTGATCGAGTCCCACCGCCGCCACCTCTCCGGGGCTCAGCCTAACCGCGCGGCGGGCGCTGGGAAAGCAGAGGCTGAGCAGGGCCTCGTCCGCGGAGTGAAGCGCCGTGCTGGCGACCGCGGCTCCGTCCAGGAGGAATCGCCACGAGTCGTTCCCCGGGTTGCCGCCGTAGAAGAGAGGCGTGCCCTGGGCGGGTAGGTAGGCCAGGTTGGCGCTCCCCGCCAGCTGCTGATGCACCTCTCGGAGCGCCTCCGCCGGCCGTCTTCCCGTCGCGATCAGGACTTCGAACAGCCGGAAGCCCACCTCGCTGTCCGCCCGGCCCTGTAACTGGCTGGCAAAGCGATCCCGGAACTCCGGCGCCCTCTCCAGCCGGCCATTGTGGGCGAAGGCGAAGGACCCGTCATCCGTCACGAAAGGCTGGGTGTCGGCGAGGGTGATGGTGCTCAGCTGAGAGGGCCGGCGGAGATGGAGCAGGAAATGGGTGGAGTGGACCCCGAGCAGCTCGGCCTGCCCGCTCTTGTCAGCGAGCAGGGTTCCGGGATCGCGATAGCGGCGCACCCGGCCCGCCTCCCGCCAGGCGACGCCCCAGCCGAAGCCTCCGATCCCGAGGCGCTCCAGCTCCAGGCCCCAGGGCAGCACCCTCTCGAAAGGCTCTGGCTCCGGCCATACCGCCAAAAGGAGCTCACACACCGATGCCGACCTCGGCTGCTGCGGCGCTGTCCCGAGGGAGATTCCGATCGGATTGGCTCCGCTCCAGCAGCGACTCGGTCAGCTCTAGATCGAACGACTTGGGCGGCAGTTCGCCGAGACAGAGCAGGGTCTCGGTTCGCTCGATCCCGCTGATCATCCAGACTCGCTCGAAGAGCAGTTCGCGCAGGTGCTGCTGGTCCCGACTCCGCAGGCGCACCAGCAGGTCCGAGTCGCCGGTGACCACCTCCACCTGCTCGACCTCGGGCAATCGGCGCAGCTCGGCGACGGTATTGGCCTGCTCGCTGCCCTGGATGCAGGTCACCCGGACGTAGACCAGCATGCCATAGCCCAGTCGGCTCCAGTCGATCTCGGCGCGGTAGCCTCGGATCACCCCCTGGCGCTCGAGCCGGGCAATGCGCTCAGTCACGGCCGGAGCAGACATCCGCACCTGGGCGGCGATTCCGCGCACGGAGCGACGGGCGTCCCGGAGCAGCAGCACCAGGATCTGCAGGTCAGTCGGGTCGAGCCCCAGCGGCGGAC
>Ga0307374_10008317_pt1 | contig 15543 bp, 19 predicted proteins | sample OX3MG_FD_202532 | JGI IMG/M metagenome (GOLD analysis project Ga0307374, IMG submission 202532) | Soil microbial communities from Risofladan, Vaasa, Finland - OX-3 | ecosystem: Environmental > Terrestrial > Soil > Coastal area > Acid sulfate soil | place: Finland: Risofladan, Vaasa | collected... | reverse complement strand
GGGCTCCTGGCTGGTGGGATATTGCCAGTGATCAAGCACATTCCCGGTCACGGCCGGGCCACAGTCGACAGCCATCGCGCCTGCCCGCGCGTTGCGACCCCGCGCGAGACCTTGTCGCACACGGATTTTGCGCCGTTTCGCGCACTCGCCGACCTGCCGTGGGCGATGACCGCGCATGTCGTCTACAGCGCAATCGACGGCGACCGGCCGGCGACCTTGTCGGCCACGGTCATCGACAAAATCATCCGCGGCGAGATCGGGTTTCACGGCGTGCTGGTGTCCGACGACCTGTCGATGGGCGCGCTGGGCGGCCGGCTCGGCGAGCGCGCTGCTGACGCGATCGCCGCCGGCTGCGACCTTGCTTTGCACTGCAACGGGGATCTTGCAGAGATGGAAGAAATCGCCGCGGCGACGCCACGATTGGGCACGGCAGGCGCCGGGCGGCTCGCGCGCGGCGAGGCGCTGCGGCTTGCCACGGCCCGCGGCTTCGATCGCGCGGCGGCCGAGGCGCGCTTTGCGGAGGTTGCCGGCCGATGATGGGTCTTGGCAACCTCAACGCGATCGTCTTTACGATCACGACCTGGGCGCTGCCGATCATCTTCGCCGTGACCCTGCACGAGGCCGCGCACGGCTATGTCGCACTGCGCTTTGGCGATGACACCGCGCTGCGTGCTGGGCGGATCAGCCTCAATCCGCTGAACCACATCGACCCGATGGGCACGATCGTGCTGCCGCTCTTGCTATTGGCGTCACGCACCGGGTTTCTGTTTGGCTACGCGAAGCCTGTCCCGGTCAATTTCGGCCGGCTGCGGCCGCCCCGCCTCGGAATGGTGCTAGTGGCGCTCGCCGGTCCGGGGACGAACGTGCTGCTGGCGATCGTGTCCGCGTTACTCGCCTACGGGCTCTTTTTGGTGCCCGAAGCTGGATACCTCTGGGCCAGAGCCAACTTGCAGAATTCTATTCTTATTAACATCGTGTTGTGCGTCTTCAACCTGCTGCCGCTGCCGCCGCTGGATGGCGGTAGGGTCGCGGTCGGCGTGCTGCCTAACGTGCTGGCGCGGCCGCTGGCGCGGCTCGAACCGTACGGCATGATGATTCTGATATCACTATTCCTGCTGTCCTATGTGTTGGTGCGACTCGGAAGCGGAATCAACCTATTAGGCTGGCTGATCGGTGTCCCGTCGAGCTGGTTGTACCGTTTCGTGATGGTCATCACCGGGCATACGGGATGACGCCGTCGGGGGGCCACGTGTTTTCGGCCGATCCCCGCCCATCCGGCGACGAGCCCGCTCTGGTGCTCGAACTCGATGGCTATGAGGGGCCGATCGACCTGCTGCTGAATCTGGCGCGCGAGCAGAAGGTCGATCTCGCCAAGATTTCTATCCTGGCGTTGGCCGACCAGTACCTCGCGTTTATCACCGGGCTGCGCCGGTTGCGCCTCGAGATCGCCGCCGATTACCTGGTGATGGCGGCGTGGCTCGCCTACCTGAAGTCGCGGCTGCTGCTGCCCGAGCCTGCGGCCACCGATGATGAGCCGAGCGCCGAGGAACTGGCCGAGGCACTGGGCCATCGGCTGCGGATGCTGGCGGCGATGCAGCGCGCCGGAACCGCGCTGATGGGTGGCACGCTGCTCGGCCGCGACGTGTTTCCCCGCGGTGCGCCCGAGGAATTCGCCGCCGTCGAGCGGCCGGTCTACGAATTGAGCCTTTACGACCTGCTGCGCGCCTATGGCGCGCAGCACCGCCGCCGGCACGCCCAGGTACTGACGATCATGCCGGCGCAGCTCTATTCGCTCGACGACGGGCTGCGGCAGCTCGCCGGGTTTATCGGCCGCGTGCCCGAGTGGCGCGAGCTGGCTAGGTTTTTGCCCGAGGAATTGCGCGGCGAGGTGTTTCGCCGGTCGGCAGTGGCGGCGATGTTTGCTGCGACGCTCGAACTGGCGCGGGCCGGCAAGGTCGAGTTGCGCCAGGACCGGCCGTTCGGGCCGCTCTACCTGCGCAGCGCGGCCGGGCGATGAGCGAGCGCACCGACCAGCTTCGCCTCCTCGAGGCGCTGCTGTTCGCGGCGGCCGAGCCGATGCCGGACGAGACGGTGGGGTTGCGGCTCGGCGACGGTGCCGATGTGCCTGCGCTGCTCTCCGAACTGGCAGCGCGCTATGCCGACCGCGGCATCAACCTGGTGCGACGCGGCGGCGGCTGGGTCTTTGCCACCGCGCCTGACCTCGCCGCGCGGCTGCGGCAAGAGCGCGCGGTGCCGCGCTCGCTGTCGCGCGCCGCGGTCGAGACACTGGCGGTCATCGCCTATCACCAGCCGGTGACCCGGGCCGAGATCGAGGCGATTCGCGGCGTCGCGCTCGGCCGCGGCACGCTCGACCGGCTGATGGAGGCGGGATGGGTGCGGCCCAAGGGACGGCGCGAGGTGCCCGGCCGTCCGCTCAACTGGGTGACGACGCCGCATTTCCTGGCGCATTTCGGGCTCGACGGCCTCGCCGAGCTGCCCGGAATCGAGGAATTGCGTGCCGCAGGGCTGCTCGAAATCGGGCCGGCGGTGCTCAGCGACGCCGAACCGGCGCCGGGGGACGACGAACCCGAGCCGGCGGAGACCGCATTTGACGAATAGCTGGATGACCAATAGACCGATAACTGCCAGACGGGGCGAGAGGACGCGATGAGCGACCCGATGAGCATCGCGGATATCCAGGCACGGCTCGACGGCTCGCCGTTCAGCCATTTTCTCGGCATGCGCGTCACCGCGACCGATCCGGCGCAGGCGCTGGTCGAGTTCACGGTCGAGCTCAAGCCGGAGTTGCAGCGCCGCGAGGGCACCGGCCAGTGGCATGGCGGCGCGATCGCGACGCTGATCGACACCGCCGGCGATTTTGCTGTCGCGCTCAACGCCGGCGGGCCGGTGCCGACAATTAACTTCCGGGTCGATTATCTGCGTCCGGCGACCGGGTCGCGGCTTGTCGCGACCGCGCGCGTGCGCCGCGCCGGCCGCTCGGTCTCGATCGCTGATATCGATGTCGCCGACGCCGAGGGCCGCGTCGTCGCGATCGGCCGGGGCTGCTATGGCAGCCAGCCGGGGTAATGTTTGCCGCCTCAGACCCTTTCTGACATCATCGCGCCGCTTTGGAGCCGGGTGATGTTGCTTTCCTGTTGCCTTTTCTCTGTCACGTGCCGCCGGGCACGCTGTCGAGCTGCGCGAAACGATGTTTTTTGATATCGGCTGGCCGGAGCTGATGCTGATTGGCGCCGTGGCGCTTGTCGTCATCGGTCCGAAAGACCTGCCGCGCGCGCTGCGCGTCGCCGGGTTCTGGGTGCGCAAGGCGCGCAACATGTCGCGCGAGTTTCAGAACAGCGTCGAGCAGATGATCCGCGACGCCGAGCTTCACGAGATGCGGGAGGACCTGCAAAAAGCGACGCAGTTCGATATCGAACACGAGATCCGCAACTCGGTCGATCCCGACGGCAGCCTCGCCGCCAGCCTGGCGCCGCCCTCCGATACGCCGGATTATTTGGATCCGACGTTGCCAGGGCTCGAGCTGTCGACAGCGGAGGCCGGCATGGCTGCAGACGGCATGGCCGCGATCCCGCCCGAAGAGATCATCGAGCCCGAATTACCGCTGCCCGAGCCGTCCGCGCGCGAGCCCGAGCCGTCCGCGCGCGAGCCCGAGCCGTCCGCGCACCAACCCGAACCGTCGAAACCGTAAGAGCCTGGCAATGGCGGATACGGATCAGAACGACGAACTCGAAGCGGGGCGGATGCCGCTGCTCGATCACCTGACCGAGTTGCGCACCCGGCTGCTGTGGTCGATCCTGTCGATCATCGGGGCGTTTCTGGTCGCCTATCAGTTCAAGGTGCCGATCTATCGGTTTCTCGCCCAGCCGCTGGCCAATATTTTCGCCGGCGAGCCGGGCCGCAAGATGATCTTCACCGGGCTGACCGAGGCGTTCTTCACCTACATCAAGGTGTCGTTCTGGGCGGCGCTGTGCGTCGCCTTTCCGATCATCGCGATCCAGATCTGGCGGTTTATCGCGCCCGGCCTCTACAAGAAAGAGCGGCGGGCGTTTCTACCCTATCTATGCGCGACGCCGGTGCTGTTTATCCTCGGCGCCTCGCTCGCCTATTTTGTCGTGATCCCGTACGCGTTCCGGTTTTTCCTCAGCTTCGAGGCGCCGTCGGTCAACGGCTCGCTGCCGATCGTCAGCGAACCTAAGGTCAACGAATACCTGTCGCTGGTGATGACACTGCTGTTCGCGTTCGGCGTCGCGTTCCAGCTTCCCGTATTGCTGACCCTGATGGGGCGGGTCGGGCTGGTGACCGCGGCCGGGCTCGCCTCCAAGCGGCGCTACGCGATCGTCGGGCTGTTCATCGTCGCGGCGGTGCTGACACCGCCCGACATCATCAGCCAGACCTCGCTGGCGGTCCCGCTGATCCTGCTTTACGAGATTTCGATCTTCTGCTGCCGGTTCGTCGAAAGGCAGCGCGCCCGGGAAGAGGCGGAGGCCGACGCGGAGGCCTCGGGTGGAGACGGTGCGGCGCCCGACAAATAAGAAACAGGCGCCTCCGTTGTCGTAAGCGCGGCTCGGCGATGGACGCGAGTCGCGCGATTCCCTATGGTTAGTGGCCTCGTTCACAATCAGACGCTATCTATGCACGATCTTCGCTGGATTCGCGAAAACCCGGACGCGTTCGACCGTGGCCTTGCGCGGCGCGGGCTGCTGCCTCGCGCCGAGGAGGTGCTCGCGCTCGACCGTGAGTGGCGCGGGCTCGAAACTGCGGCACAGGAGGCGCAGGCGCGGCGTAACGCGATCTCGCGCCAGATCGGCGCGGCAAAGGCGCGCGGCGAATCCGCGGACGATCTGCTGCGCCAGGTTGGCGAAAGCCGCGACCAGGAGATGAAGACCGCGGCCGCCGGGACAGAAACCCGGCGGCGGCTCGACGATCTGCTCGCGACCTTGCCCAATCTGCCGGAAGACGACGTGCCCGATGGCGCCGACGAAAGCGCCAACAAGCTGGTGCGCACGGTCGGCGAGAAGCCGCGCTTGGATTTCGCGCCGGCGCCGCACGACGCGATCGGCGAAAAGCTCGGGCTGATGGATTTCGCCAGCGCCGCCAAGCTGTCCGGCGCGCGGTTCGTGGTGCTGAAAGGCGCGCTGGCGCAGCTCGAACGGGCGCTCGCGCAATTCATGCTCGATCTGCACACGCGCGAATTCGGCTACACCGAGATCGATCCGCCGCTGCTGGTGCGCGACGAGACTGCCTTCGGCACCGGCAACCTCCCGATGAAAGCCGAGGACATGTTCCGCACGACGGCGGAATCGGGTGGGATGTGGCTGATCCCGACCGCTGAGATGCCGCTGACCAGCCTCGTCGCAGGCGAGATCGTCGACGAGGCGGCCCTGCCGCTCCGCATGACGGCCTGGACGCCGTGCTTCCGCTCGGAGGCGGGGGCGGCCGGGCGCGACACCCGTGGGATGATCCGCCAGCACCAGTTTCCCAAGGTCGAGCTGGTGTCGATCACCCGGCCCGAGGATTCGGCCGCCGAGCACGAACGCATGACCGGCTGCGCCGAGGAGGTGCTGAAGCGGCTCGGCCTCGCCTATCGGGTGGTGTTGCTGTCGACCGGCGACATGGGGTTCGCGGCGCAAAAGACCTATGATCTCGAAGTGTGGCTGCCGGGGCAGGGGGCCTATCGCGAGATCTCGAGCTGCTCGAATTGCGGCGCATTCCAGGCGCAGCGGATGAAGGCGCGCTATCGCCCGACCGAGGGCAAAGGCACGCGGCCGCTGCACACGCTCAACGGCTCGGCGCTGGCGATCGGGAGGACGCTAATCGCGGTGCTCGAAAATTATCAGCGCGCCGACGGCAGCGTCGCGATACCGGAGGTGTTACAACGTTACATGCACGGAGAGACGGCGATCGGATGATGTCTGGCGAGCCGGCGGCGCTGGCCAAGACAGTGCGCCTGCTGATGGAGCTGCGCCGCTGCGGGATCGGGGACGCGCGAGTGCTCGGCGCGATTGAGCGCACCCCGCGCGACCTGTTCGTGCCGTTGTCGTTCGAAGACCAGGCATACGAGAACATCGCGCTGCCGATCGGCAGCGGGCAGACGATCAGCCAGCCCTTTGTCGTGGCGCTGATGACCGAGGCCCTCCATGTAGGTGAGCGCGACAAGGTCCTGGAGATCGGCACCGGCTCAGGCTACCAGGCGGCGATTCTGTCGCGGCTCGCGCGCCGCGTCTTCACCGTCGAGCGCCATCGCGAATTGCTGCGCGAGGCCGAGCGCCGCTTTGCCGCGCTGCGCCTTGGCAACATCGTGTGCCGGCTCGGCGACGGGTTCAAAGGCTGGCCCGAGCAGGCGCCGTTCGACCGGATCATCGTTACCGCGGCGGCGCCCGAGGTGCCGGAGGCGTTGATGGAGCAGCTCGCCGAGGGCGGGGTGCTGGTCATGCCGGTGGGCGCCGAATACCGCGATCAGCAGCTGCTGCGCCTACGTCGTGAGGCCGGCGCGATTGCTACAGAAGAGCTCGGTTATGTCAGATTTGTTCCGCTGGTCGCCGGGTTGCCGCGCGTCGAGCGCTCGGCAGGCACCGGCGCTAGAGAGCGCGAGGGTTTTGATTTAAACTAAGCCGTATCTTGACGGCTTGCGCGTCGGGGGGCGCGCAAGGAGGGGAAATGGGCAGCATTAAAACGCGGTGCGGCGTTGTCCGTGCTACGATGGGATTCGTCCTAACCGGGCTTATTGCGGCGTGCAGCACCGGTCCGCAGACACCGGCGCCGGTCTATTCCGGCCGCGCAATCGGTCCCGGATGGAGCGCACCGCCGCGCGCAGCTTATGGAGCGCAGCCGCGGCGATCATTCGAGGAGCGGGCCGAGCGATCCTACGCGCCGCGCCCACTCGGCGGCACGCGGGCTGCGCGGCCGCTCCCGCCGCTGTCGCCACCGGGACCGGCCGCCTCGCTCGGGACGCCGCCCGGGCCGATGGCTTCGCTGGGGCCGCCGCCGGGACTGTCCGGCCCGCCGCCGGCGCCCAGCGCGCGCATCACCGTGACGCGCGGCCAATCGCTGGGCCTGCTCGCGCATCGCTATCATGTTTCCGAGCGCGAGCTGATCGAAGCGAACCACCTGCGCCCGCCCTACAAGATCGAGATCGGCCAGCAGCTGCTGATCCCGGGCGCTGCGGGGCCGATGACGGCAGAAGGCGGGCCGGGCAGTCCGCTTCCGGGCGCGGCGCGCGTGGCCGAGCGCGAGCCATCTGTGATCCCGCTCGACGGACTGCCGCCGAAATCGCCACCGCCGGGCGCTGCCACCGCGCCGCCGCTTCCCGGCGAGCAGTCGGTCGCCGAGGAGGCGCGCGCCGATTCGGGCGCCGCGCCGCGGTCGGGCGGGCAGGAGTTGCGTAGCGGGAGCTTCCCGTGGCCGGTGCGCGGCCGTATCGTCGGCACCTACGGGGTTTCCGCCAACGGCACGAAGAATGACGGGATCAACATCGCCGCGCCGCTCGGCGCCCCGGTGCGGGCGATCGAGGGCGGCGAAGTCGCCTATGCCGGGAACGAGTTGAAAGGCTATGGTAATCTGGTGCTGATCAAGCATGCCGCCGGCTGGATCTCGGCCTATGCTCACTGCCAGGAGCTGCTGGTGCACAAGGGCGAGCGGGTCCGGGCCGGGCAGGTCATCGCCAAGGTCGGCACGACAGGCGGGGTCAAGCGGCCGCAGCTGCATTTCGAGTTGCGGCGCGGCGAGCGCCCGGTCGATCCGCGCGAGTTCCTGGGCCCGGCGCCGAGCGCAGCGAACGGCAACAGCGGGGAGGGATAGCGGCACCGCGAGGGCCGCGGGCCTACCCGAGCGTTTTGCCCAGCCGCCCGGCGAGGTCCTGGATGAATTGCCAGGCGACGCGCCCCGAGCGCGAGCCGCGGGTGATCGACCACTCGTTGGCCTCGGCCTTCAGCCGGTCGGGCTGCAGGTCGAGCCGGTAATGCGCGGCGTAGCCGGAGACGATCGCGTAAAACGTCTCCTGGTCGACATTGTGGAAGCCGAGCCACAGGCCGAATCGGTCCGACAGCGAGACTTTCTCCTCGACCGCCTCGGCAGGGTTGATCGCCGTCGATCGCTCGTTCTCGATCATGTCGCGCGGCATCAGGTGCCGCCGATTTGAGGTGGCGTAAAGCACGACATTGGCCGGGCGGCCCTCGATGCCGCCTTCGAGCACCGCCTTCAGCGACTTGTAGCTGGCATCCTCGTTGTCGAAGGACAGATCGTCGCAGAACAACAGGCAGCGGCGCGGGCTTTCGCGTACGATCGACAGCAGGCGCGGCAGCGTCGGGATGTCTTCGCGGTGGATTTCGATCAACGCCAGGGCGCCCGGCCGGTTGGCGTTGATCGCGGCGTGCGCCGCCTTGACGAGGGCGCTCTTGCCTGTGCCGCGCGCGCCCCACAACAAGACGTTGTTGGCCGGCAGGCCATTGGCGAATCTCTCAGTATTCGCCAACAAAATGTCGCGGACATGGTCGATGCCGCGCAACAGGCCGATAGCGACGCGGTTTACCGCGGCGACCGGCTCCAGCCATTCGCGCTCGGCGTGCCAGATGAACGCCTCGGCGGTGCCGAGGTCAGGCGTTGCGCGGACGGGAGGCGCCAGGCGGTCGAGCGCGTCGGCGATGCGGTTGAGCAGCGGCACAAGGTCGGGATCGGTCATCGGAAACACGGCGTGGCAACGGGGGCGCGGACGCTATCACAGGATTGGCGCCGGACAACACGCGATGTCGCGCCCGGCATTGCCCTTTCTCCGGGCATCGCGTAGGAATTCGCCCGGCGCGGCGCTGTTGCCCGCCAGCGCTGCCGCGCCGTCGGGCGGCGCGGTTGCGCAGCTATTTCGAGGTTCCTGCCGATGCTGATCACTCCGGCCTACGCTCAAGCGACGGGTGGGCTGTTAGACAGTTCGAACGCGATGGTTCAGTTCCTGCCGCTGGTGCTGATCTTTGTCGTGTTCTACTTCCTGCTCATCCGGCCGCAGCAGCGCAAGCAGAAGGACCATCGCGGGATGCTCGACGCGCTGCGCCGCGGCGACCGGGTGGTGACCGGCGGTGGTATCGTCGGCACGGTCAACAAGGTCGTCAGCCCCGAAGAGGTAGAGGTCGATATCGCCCAGGGCGTGCGCGTGCGCATCGTGCGCAGCACGATTAGTAGCGTCCTGTCCAAACCCGACCCGGCGGCTGCCCGCGAGGCCGCCAAGGAAAAGGACGCCGCCAAGGAGAAGGAGGGCACGGCCAAAGCCGACAAGGCCTGACGCCGCGGTCCGATCGCAGACATGCTCTATTTCGCCAATTGGAAGGTTCTGCTGATCTGTGCAGTCTGTGCGCTCGGCGTGATCTTCAGCCTACCCAACGCGTTCCGGCCGGCGCAGCTCGCTTGGCTGCCAGCCTATTTGCCGCACAAGCAGGTGGCGCTCGGTCTCGACCTGCGCGGCGGCTCCTACCTGCTGCTCAAAGTCGATTTCGCCGCTGCCCAGAAGGAGCGGCTCAATGCGCTGATCGACAATGTCCGCAATGGGCTGCGCAACGCCAAGATCGGCTATACGGGGCTCGGCGTCCGCGGCGATGCGATCGTCTTCGCGCTTCGCGATACCGGCCAGACAGAGGAAGCGAAAAAGGCGCTGGCGACAATCGATCCCGCTCTCGTGTTGACGATCGCCGATAGCGGCGCAGCGACAATGAAACTCAACGAGACGGCCGAGACGGCGCGGCGCGAGCAGGCAGTCAGTCAGTCGATCGAGATCATCCGCCGCCGCATCGACCCGAACGGGACCTCCGAGGTGTCGATCCAGAGCCAGGGCACCGACCGCATCGTGGTGCAGGTACCGGGTATCGACAACCCCGAGCACGTAAAGGCGCTGCTCGGCAAAACCGCAAAGCTTACCTTCCAGCTCGTCGACACGACGGTCACGCTGGAAGACGCGCGGCGCGGGCGGCTGCCACCTGACGACCAGATATTGCCGGCGCAGGAGGCGGGCGGGCACGGCGGCGCGCCGGCCTATGTCGTCAAGAAGCGGGTGATGGTCGATGGCGGCATGCTGACCGACGCACAGACGACATTTCAGAACAACGAGCCGGTGGTCAGCTTCACGTTCGATGCAGAAGGCGCCAAGCGCTTCGGCGAGGCAACGCGCGAGAATGTCGGCAAGCCGTTTGCGATCGTGCTCGACAACAAGGTGATCAGCGCGCCGGTGATCCGCGAGCCGATCCTCGGCGGTAGCGGCATCATTTCCGGCAGCTTTACCGTGCAGTCGGCGAGCGACCTGGCGTTGCTGCTGCGCGCCGGCGCGCTGCCGGCGCCGATCACAATCCTCGAAGAGCGCACGGTCGGGCCCGATCTCGGGGCCGATTCGATCCATGCCGGCACGGTGGCGTGCGTCGTCGCGGTCGTCCTTGTTGTGATCTTCATGTTCCTGTTTTACGGATTGTTCGGGCTATTTGCCGACATCGCCCTGTTCTTTAATTTGTCCCTGATGTTGGGCACGCTGTCGGTGTTGCCCCACACAGCGCTGACATTGCCCGGGATTGCAGGCATCGCCCTGACGCTGGGCATGGCGGTCGACGCCAACGTGCTTATCTACGAGCGCATCCGCGAAGAGGTTCGCAGCGGCCGGTCGGTGCTGTCATCGCTCGAAGCCGGGTTCACCCGTGCCTTCGGCACGATCCTCGACAGCCATGTAACGACGCTTATCGCCGGGCTGCTGCTGTATTGGCTGGGTTCCGGGCCGGTGAAGGGGTTTGCGGTCACGCTCAGCATCGGGGTGCTGACCTCGCTGTTTTCGTCGATTCTGGTGACGCGGCTGCTGATCGTCACCTGGGTGCGCCGTACAAAGCCCAAGGAAATCCCCCTATGAGGGACCTCACGTGAGACCGCTGATCGTCATCCGCCGCACGCCGACGATCGACTTTATGCGCTGGCACAAGTTCGGCATCGCCTTTTCGGTGGCGCTGGGGGTGGTTTCGATCGTTCTGTTCCTCAGCATCGGGCTCAATTTCGGCATCGACTTCAAGGGCGGCACGCTAATCGAAGCGCGCGTGACGAGTGGCCCCGCCGACTTGGCGGCGATGCGCGCAAAGCTCGACGCGCTCCACATCGGCGAGGCGTCGCTGCAGAATTTCGGCGATCCCAGCGAGGTGCTGATCCGTTTGCCGCAACAGCCCGGCGGCGATGCTGACCAGCAGAGAGCGATCGAGATGGCGCGCAAGGCGCTGGGGTCGGGGATCGACTATCGCCGGGTTGAGGTGGTGGGGCCTACGGTCGGCACCGAATTGGTCCACGCCGGCGTGCTGGCGACGGTGCTCGCGCTGGGGGCGATCCTCATCTACGTTTGGTTCCGCTTCGAGTGGCAATTCGGTGTCGGGGCAACGATCGCGACGATCCACGACGTGGTGACCACGGTTGGGCTGTTTGCGATCTTCCGGCTCGAATTCGACCTGACGACGCTGGCCGCAATCCTGACCATCGCCGGCTATTCGATCAACGACACGGTGGTGATCTACGACCGGGTGCGCGAAGCGATGCGCAAGCACCGGACGATGCCGTTTCGCGACCTGATTAACCTCGCGCTCAACGAGACTCTGTCGCGCACGATCCTTACGGTCAGCACCGTCGCGCTGGCGGTCTTGTCGCTGTTGGTCTTTGGCGGCCAGGTGCTGCGCGGGTTCAGCATCGCGATGATGTGGGGCATCGTGATCGGCACCTACTCGTCGCTGTTCATCGCTGCGCCGATCCTCTTCTACATGCAGCCCAACCGACGCACGATCGCCCGAGGCGGCGGCGAAAAGCCCGAGGCGGCCTCCGGGCGCCCCGCGCGCTAGAGTCGAGGAGGCGGGCACCTGTGGACCTGACCCCACTTGTCCCGCCCGGCCAGCAGGTAATCGAGCGCTATGGCCCGCTCGGGTTTCGCATCAGTGGGCTGATCTATCGCGAGCCGATCATCGTGTTTCCCGACCGGACGATCGTCTGGCCGCAGGGCGCGGTCGACGAGGCGGGCCTGGCGGCGGTCGTTGCGGACGGCACGGTTGAACTGCTGCTGCTTGGGCTTGGCCGCCGCATCGTGCCGGTGTCGGCGGCGCTGCGCCTCGCACTGAAGCGCGGCGGGGTGGCGGTCGAGCCGATGGATACCGGCGCGGCGTGCCGTACCTATAATGTATTGCTGGCGGAAGGCCGTCGCGTCTCCGCCGCGCTGCTTCCGCCGGGCTGATCCCCCGCCGCACCGCTTTCCGGGAACCCCGACGCGGCGGCGGCGTTTATCGGGTGTTGATGTGGGAGCTTCATCCGATGGTGATTCGTTTTCGCGCTGCGATCGCGGCGGCTTTGCTCGCCGGACTGACGTGCGCCCCGCTGGCCCAGGCGCAGGATTGGCGCCACCAGGGAGGCCGGCGCGGCGGCGGGCATCACGGCTACGAGCATCGCGGCGGAGGCGGCGCCGGCGCGGCGATCATCGGCGGGCTAATCGGGCTCGGCATCGGCGCCGCGATCTCCTCGAGCCGCCCGCCGGCGGCCTATTACGGGTATCCCTACGGCTATTATTCGCCACCACCGCCACCCGTTTATTACGGCTATCCCGGCTATTGACCTCGGCGGACGCCATTCCGCAACCCTTGACGATCGGAAGCGCATCATGATCCGTGTTCCCCGTCTCGTGCCGCTCGCCGCAGCGGCCGTCATCTGCGCACCGGCGTTTGCCTTTGCGCAATCCACGACGTCGCCAGCGGCGCCAACCCACCCTGCCGCGCCGCCCGCTGCTGCCGCTCCACCCGGGGCCGCGCCGTCTAACGCCCTCCCGGGTTTGCCGAAGGACATCCAAACGCGCGTCGAGCAGCACATCAAGCAGCTCCACGCCCAGCTCCACATCACCGCCGCCGAAGAGCAGCAGTGGAATGCGTTTGCCGACGTGATGCGGCGCAACGCCGCCGACATGGGCGAGGCATTCCGGCATCGTGAGCAGGAATTTGCCTCGATGAACGCGCTGCAGAACATGCAGTCCTACGCGAAGATCGCCGAGGAGCATGCAGAGCGCTTGCAGAAATTGGTCACGGCGTTCGAGACGCTCTACAATGCGCTGCCGGAGTCGCAGCAGAAGCTCGCCGATCAGGTGTTCCGCGAGCGGGCAGAGAGCCGCGCGAAGCGGCGCGGATGACGGTGCTGCCCCGTCGGGGCTAGGCGCGCGGTGTCTTTCGCCGGCCGGTGATTGCCCCGGTCGGCGCCGCCGCGATTATGCGAGTTGTTGCTTTTGGGGCACGAATATTGCTGCACGTTGGTTACGATTGTAGCCAGCGGAGGGCAGCAGGCGATGGTGTCCCACGATCTCGGTGCCAGATTGGCGGCTGTTGCCGGCATGGGCCACAATGGTGGGCCGCCGCTCGACCCGAACGCCGGCTGGCGCCTCTATTGCTGGAAGAAGGCGCATGCCTGCGCCTGGAAGACGCCGCCACGCGAGATCGCGCTGGCGCGGCTTGCCCGCGCCGAGGCGCTCGGCATAACCTATCGCGAATACACCGCGGTTCTGCTCGATACCGGCCAGCACCTGTAATGGCCGTCTGAAACGCAAAGCGCGGCCGCCTCGATTGAGGCCGCCGCGCCCTGCGGTGATGATCGAACTGCGGTTACTTCGCCTTCGCGAGATTCTGCGCGGCGAAGTCCCAATTGACGAGGTGATCGAGAAACGCCTGCACGAAATCGGGCCGGCGATTCTGGAAATCCAGGTAATAGGCGTGTTCCCACACGTCACAGGTCAGCAGCGCAGTTTGGCCGTCGGTCATCGGTGTGCCGGCGTTGGGCGTGGTGACGATTTTCAGCTTGCCCTTGTCGGCGACGAGCCAAGCCCAGCCGCTGCCGAACCGGCCCACCGCCGCAGCCTTGAAGTCATCCTTGAACTTGGCGAACCCGCCGAGGTCGCGGTCGATTGCCGCGGCGAGATCGCCGGCTGGCGCGCCGCCGCCATGCGGCTTCATGCAGTTCCAGAAAAACGTGTGGTTCCACACCTGTGCGGCGTTGTTGAATACGCCGGCTTTCGAGCTGTCGCTGTGAACGGCCATGATGATCTGTTCCAGCGACTGGCTTTCGAGCGGCGACGATTTCACCAGGTTGTTCAGGTTGGTGACATAGGCCTGATGGTGCTTGCCGTGATGAAAATCGAGCGTCTGGGCCGACGTGTGCGGCTCAAGGGCGTTCTTCGGGTAGGGTAGCTGAGGCAGTTCAAAGGCCATGGCGGTTCATACTCCCCTCTGATGCGACGAATGGATGAGAAAGCGGTAACGCCGGTCCTTATGCCTCACGGAACGCTGCGCAACCGCGACCGATCCGCCGATGGCGACCGAATGTCGCCGGTAGCGTCGCTCGTCCGACGGCATGACCGTGACCGCTTCCAGACTGCACTGTTCGCCCCGGTCGCGCAACGTGAAGCATTGCTGGCGCTCTATGCGTTTAATTACGAGATCGCCCGGGTGCGCGAAACGGTGCGCGAGCCGATGCTCGGTCGCATCCGGTTGCAGTGGTGGCGCGAGGCGATCGCCGCGGCATGCGAGGGCGGGGCGGTGCGCCCGCACGAGGTGGTGATGCCGCTGACCGCGGCGATCCGCGAGCGCCGGCTGACGCGGGCGCATTTCGACGCGCTGATCGACGCCCGCGAGAGCGACCTTGAATCTGACGGGCCGGCGACGCTCGCGGCGCTCGATACCTACAGCGAGGGCAGTTCGGCGCGGCTGATGCTGCTCGCCGGCGAAATTCTCGGCCTGTCGGAAGGCACGGCATCGGCGCCGTTGCGCGCGGCCGGGATCGGTTATGGCCTCGCCGGGCTGCTGCGGGCAATGCCGTTTCACGCCGCCGCTGGCCGCTCGTACATCCCCGACGACCTCGCCACCGACAGCGGCCTCGACCCGGCCGATTACCGGTTACGCCGGTCGTCGCCGGCGCTGCGCCGGGTGGCGGTGGCGCTTGCCGATCGGGCGCGGCTGCAGCTTGCGGCTGCGCGCCGCGACCATGCCGAGATCCCGCGCCGGGCGCTGGCGGCAGTGCTGCCCGCCGTGGTGGCGAGCCGGTACTTGGCGCGGCTCGAGCGGGCCGGCTACGACCCGTTCTCTCGGGCACTGGCCGTGCCCGACCCGCTGCAAAGCTGGCGGCTGCTCGCCGCGGTCCTGCGCAACCGGTTTTAGCGGCGTCCCCTAGCGGCCCTGGAAATTCGGCAGGCGGCGGTCGGCCATCGCCTTGATGCCTTCCTGGAAATCCTCGGTGCGGCGCAGCCAGTCCTGCTCGACCAGTTCGCGCTCGGTCGCCGCGTCGACCGCATCGGCGAGACCGCGGCGTAGCGTCTCGCGGGTCGACAGCACCGCGAGCGGCGCCGACTGGGCGATTTCCAGCGCCAGCGCCCGGGCCGCCTCGCGCACCTCGTCTTGCGTCACCAGCAAGTCGGCGAGGCCGATGAGTACCGCCTCGTCACCGGCGATTCGGCGGCCGGTATAGAACAAGAGCGCCGCCCGCTGCGCGCCGACCAGGCGCGGCAGGGTC
>Ga0307374_10008316_pt1 | contig 15545 bp, 11 predicted proteins | sample OX3MG_FD_202532 | JGI IMG/M metagenome (GOLD analysis project Ga0307374, IMG submission 202532) | Soil microbial communities from Risofladan, Vaasa, Finland - OX-3 | ecosystem: Environmental > Terrestrial > Soil > Coastal area > Acid sulfate soil | place: Finland: Risofladan, Vaasa | collected... | reverse complement strand
AGGCGCACAGTGGGGGTGGAGCCAGAGTCGAGCAGCCGAGTCCTGGTCCGGTCACCTCAGTAGGACCGTGGCAAGCGGAGGATGTGTTCTCCGATGTAGGACAGGATGAGGTTGGTGGAAATCGGAGCTACCTGATACAGGCGTGTCTCCCTAAATTTGCGTTCCACATCGTACTCGGTGGCGAACCCATATCCGCCCAGGGTCTGGACGGCGACGTTGGCGGCTTCCCAGGAGGCGTCGGCAGCCAGGAGTTTGGCCATGTTGGCCTCACCGCCGCAGGGCTCGCCTTCGTCAAATAGTTGAGCAGCCCGCCATCGCATGAGATCGGCGGCCTCGGTGGCGACGTGGGCCCTGGCAATCGGGAACTGAATCCCCTGGTTTCGTCCGATCGGCTGCCCGAAGACACTTCGGTCCCGTGCATAGGCAGTCGCGCGATCCACGAACCACCGACCGTCACCGATGCACTCTGCGGCGATCAAGATCCTCTCCGCATTCAAGGTGTCCAAGAGGTACCGAAAACCATCTCCTTCATTGCCTACGAGACTCTGCTCCGGAATCTCCAGGTCGTCGAAGAAGAGCTCGTTGGTATGGTGATTGACCATGGTGTCCAGCGGTTTGATCGTTAGGCGGCTGGCATCACAATCCCGAATGTCGATGAGGAACAGGGAGAGGCCCGACGATTTGCCTCCCGCTTCGTCACGGGGTGTCGTGCGTGCCAGCAGCAGAAGCAAGTCGGAGTACTGAGCTCGCGACGTGAAGACCTTTTGGCCGTTGACGACAAAGCTACCGTTGTGGTGGACCGCCGTAGTCTGGGTGCGAGTAGAGTCGCTTCCCGCGCTCGGCTCGGTGACGGCAAAGGCCTGGAGACGGAGCTTCCCGCTAGCGATTCCCGGCAGGTACTGCTCCTTCTGGTTGTCTGAGCCGTGGCGCAGTACGGCCGCCATGATGTACATCTGGGCGTGGACCGGAGCAGAATTGCCGCCGCTTCGATTGATCTCTTCCACGATGACTGAGGCTTCGCTCACACCCATGCCAAGCCCGCCGTACTGGGCTGGTACGAGTGCCCCCAGGTAACCGGCCCCGGTCACCGCTTGCACGAAGGTCTCAGGGTAGCGGCGTTGGCGGTCCAGCTCTCGCCAGTACTCGCCGGGAAAGCGCTCGCAGAGCTGCTGCACCCCGGCGCGGAGGTCCGAGTACCGGGTCTCGGCTGACCTACTGACTGGTCGGGGTGGGATCATCTGAACCTACTCGATAAGGGGAGCCGCCCCTGCTCTGGCCGCCGACCGTCTCCACCTTCCCACCTCATTACCATGGGACGCTAGTTAATCAAACATCCAAAGTCAACCTTGGCGTCGCTGAACGTCAACGGGTGCCAGCGGGTCTGGAAGCAACTCGGTTCCTTCCAAGTGGAGTGCAGTTGGCTGAAATCCTAGGCACTTCAGGCGGGGGCCAGGATGGTCACTGGAGCGACGCCCTTCTCGATCTGACGGCTGTCCACGTCGCTTGGGGGAAACGGCTGGCAGGGCTGGCGCAGGCTGACGGCCTCGACCATCATCAGCTAGCTTGCTACCAACTCGCTTGGGCGACCGCCCAAGTCCGGGCCGCAGGGGCAGCCCAGGCGTGGGCGGCGACCTCAGCGAATCCGGCTGCGGGTGACTACGCCGACGTTCTGACGGCCGAGGCGGTGCTGGGCACCCGGGAGGTCGGCTGGACCCTGGGGGAGGCCGGGCCGGGCCCAGATGTTGACCGGCTGCAACCGTCTGGGGTAGGTACCGCCTTGGGTCCCGACACGCTGGCCAGGATCACCGAACGGCTGCTCGCCGGAGGGCCACCGGGTGTCGATATCGACGTCCAGGACCAGCTGCTCCGGGCGACGGTTCGAGAGTTCGCCGAGCGTGAAGTCAGCCCGCTGGCCCAGAGCATTCATCGCCACGATCAAGACGTGCCCGAGGAGATCATCCAGGGAGTTGCCCAGCTCGGCCTCTTCGGCATCTCTATCCCTGAGACCTACGGAGGCGCGGCCTCCGGCGAGTCGAACTTCAAGAGCATGCTAATAGCGACCGAGGAGTTGTCCCGCGCCTCACTCGCGGCTGGTGGCAGCCTCATCACCCGCCCGGAAATCTTGGTGGCGGCGCTATTAGCTGGCGGAACCGAGGCCCAGAAGCGGGACTGGCTACCCCAGATCGCATCTGGTGACAAGCTGGTGGCGGTCGCGGTCACCGAGCCTGATCACGGTTCCGATGTGGGCGGGATCCAGTGCCGCGCCCGTCGGCGGACGGACGGTGCCTGGTGCCTGACGGGCACCAAGTTGTGGTGCACCTTCGCCGGTCGGGCCGAGGTCATCTTGGTGTTGTGCCGCACCAAACCGGGGACCGGTCACCGGGGACAGAGCCTCTTCGTGATCGAGAAGCCACGCTTCTCCGGGCGCGAGTTCCGCCATGCTCAAACTGGCGGTGGCACCTTAGTGGGTCGGGGCATCCCCACCATCGGGTACCGGGGCATGCACACCTTCGAGTTGGTGTTCGACGAATATGTGGTGCCGGCGGTCGGCCTCCTAGGCGGAGCGAGCGGCCTTGACCGCGGGTTCTATCTGCAGATGAAGGGCTTCGGGGTGGGACGCTTGCAGACGGCCGCCCGGGCGGTGGGCTTGATGCAGGCGGCCCTCGACGTCAGCTGCCGTTATGCCCAGGAGCGGAAGGTGTTCGGCCAGCCCCTCGCGTCCTGGCAGCTGACCAAGGCCACGCTGGCTCGGATGGCGGCTCGGTTGGTCGGCGCCCGGCAGCTGTCGTATCGAGCAGCGGCTGCCCCGGAGGCGGACTTCCCCTTGACGGCCGCCCTGGCCAAGCTGTACGCGTGCCGGATGGCGGAGTCGGTAACCAGAGACGGCCTCCAACTCCACGGCGCGGTCGGCTACGCGGAGGAAAGCGAGATTAGCCGTCTGTTCGTGGACTCCCGGGTTCTCACCATCTTCGAGGGCACCGAGGAGATCCTCGCCTTGCGCGTGATCGCCCCTGCCCTGCTGGCCCTATGACTGGCGGTGAGTTCCCGCAGCAAGTCGCACCTACCAGCGGGGTGCTGGAGGGCCTTCGGGTGGTGGAGATCTCCGCGTTCGTGGCGGCGCCGATCGGTGGAGCCACCCTGGCGGCGATGGGTGCCGATGTGATCCGTGTCGATCCTCTAGCTGGAGGCCTGGACCGGGCTCGCTGGCCTCTGCACGGTGACCGCAGCCTGTACTGGGACGGCCTCAACCGGGGCAAGCGTTCAATGGCCGTCAACCTGGACTCGGAGGTGGGCCGCGATTTGGTGACCCGGCTGATAACGGCCCCCGGCGCCGATGGCGGTCTCCTTCTCACCAACCTCCCGGCCAGGCGGTGGCTTGCCCACGAGACGCTGGCCGAGCGTCGTGCAGACGTCATCGTGGTCCAGATCGAAGGCAATCGCGACGGCTCGGCCGCGGTGGACTACACCGTCAACGCGGCGGTCGGCTTTCCCTGGGTCACCGGCCCCGCCTCGGAAGTTGAGCCAACCAATCATGTCCTGCCCGCCTGGGACTGCATGACCGGGTTCCTCGCCGCCACCGGCCTGTTGGCGGCGGAGCGACACCGGCACCGGGCCGGCGCTGGGCAGCTGGTCCGGATCAGCTTGTCCGATGTTGCCCTGGCGGTGGCCTCGCACCTGGGCCTGGTAGCGGAGGCCCAGTTCGAGTCCGAGCCCCATCCCCGCCTCGGCAACGACATCTTCGGTTCCCTGGGGCGTCATTTCCGAACCTCGGACGGGCGCTTCCTGATGGTGGTGGCTCTGACCCCGCGTCATTGGAAGAGCCTGATCGAAGCCACCGGACTGGGCGACCAGATCGCTGAGCTGGAGCTGAGCCTGGGATTGGACCTGGCCGAGGAGGGCAACCGCTACCAGCATCGTCAGCCAATTGGGCAACTGCTCCAGGACTGGTTCGCCGCCCACGACTACCATGCGGCGAGCTCGGCGCTGAGCCGCCATCGAGCCCTCTGGGGTCCCTACCAGACTTTCAAGGAGATGCTTGGTTCCGACCCCAGATGCCGACCCGGGATGCTCTTCGAAACCGTCGACCAACCGGGATTGGGACCTCAGCTGGTGGCCGGGTCGCCGCTGCGTTTCGGTGCCGGAGGGACTCCGCGGTCGGCTCCGGCACCCAGCCTGGGCCAGCACACTGAGGAGGTGCTGAGAGACCAGTTGGCTCTGTCGGGCGGGGAGGTCGCCGCCCTCCGCCGGGCCGGGGTCATCGATTAGGGGAGGGGTCGTCCAGACCGTCGGGAGATAGAATTGTATTCAGAGGCAGCCACCACGATTGTCTGCCGGAGCCCGTACGGACAGGAGGCGTGGTGCCCGGCAAGACGGTAGCGGTAACTCTCCCCTCGATGGGTGAGTCGGTGACCGAGGGCACCGTTGGCGCCTGGCGCAAGCAGGTGGGCGATCCGGTCGCGGCCGGTGAGGCCATAGTCGAGATTCAAACCGACAAGATCGATGCCGAGGTCCCGGCTCCGGCGGCCGGACGAATCTCAGCCATCTTGGCCGAGGAGGGCCAGACCGTCCCGGTGGGCGCCAGCCTCGCCGAGATCGAGGTTGGCGCGGACGGACACGGTGACGCCAACCCCGAGCCGCCCGCGCCCGAGGCGGCGCCGGCGGCCGGCGCCGAGCCCGCGCCGGCCGCCCCCCGGGGACCAGCGGAGGGCGCATCGATCCCGGTTCCGCTTCCAGCTTTGGGGGAATCGGTAGCCGAAGGAATCGTAGGCAGTTGGCGCAAGCAGCCGGGCGATGCGGTGACCCAAGGCGAGACTCTGGTCGAGATCCAGACCGACAAGGTGGACGCCGAGATCCCGTCTCCGGCCTCCGGATTGCTGGCCGAGATCCTGGTCCCGGAAGGCGAGACGGTAGCCGTAGGAACTGTGATCGCCCGCATCACCGCGTCGGCCCAAGTCCGCACTGGGGTGCCACCTGAGGCGCCCGCCGCGGCAGCTCAGGCGCCCTCCGCGGCAGCTCAGGCGCCCGGCGCGGCAGCTCAGGCACCCGCCGCGCCGGGGCCGGCGCCGGCCAGCGCCGCTCGGCCTCGCCCCGAGATCCCGGCCACTCCGCTGGCCCGCCGTCGGGCGGCACTGGCGGCGGTGGACATAGCTGGGGTCGAGGGAAGCGGCCCCGCCGGCCTGGTCCGCGGCCCAGATGTGACTCGGGCCGGTTCCCAGCCGGCTCAGACCGGCAGCCGGACCAGTTCTCCCCTCAAGGGGGCTTCCCTGGCCTTGGTGCAGGCTATGGATGAGAGCCTCGGCATCCCCACCGCCACTAGCATGCGCACCTTCGAGGTGGCGATCCTGGACTCCCGGCGCCGGCAACTCAACGAGGCCCTCCAGACCCGGTCGGCGGGGGTCAAGCTGTCTTTCACCCACCTAGTGGCGTTCGCACTCACCTGGGCGGTGGGCGAGATGCCAGTCTTCTCCACCGCCTTGACCCGGGTCGACGGCAAGCCGCACAAGCTAGTCTCCCCCGACGTGAACCTGGGGCTGGCTGTTGACGTCGAGCGCGGCCAGAACAGTCGCTTCCTGCTGGTCCCGGTGATCAGAGCCGCCCAAAGCCTGGACTTCTCTGGATTCCGGCTCCGATACGAGGAACAGGTGGAGCGGACCCGGGCCGGGTCGCTCACGGTTGACGATCTCCAGGGAGCCACCATCACTCTCACCAACCCGGGCGGGGTGGGCACCCTCTTCTCAGTGCCACGGTTGATGGCGGGCCAGTCAGCGATCATCGCCATGGGAGCGGTCGGCTACCCTCCCGGGCTCGCCCATCTGGACCAGGAGGCCGGCCGGCAGTTGGGGATCCGCCCGGTCATGACCCTGACCAGCACCTACGATCACCGCGTCGTCCAGGGCATCGAATCCGGGATGTTGCTGCGCCGGCTAGACGAGCTGCTGGGCGGCGCCGATCGCTTTTATGAGGTGGTGGCGGAGAGCCTGGAGGTGGAGCTGGCGCCGGCCGTCACGGCCAGCCCGGCCCCGGCCGGCTCCGCGCCCAACCAGCAGCTGATGTACGCGGTTGCCGCGGGAATGTCCCTGGTCAAGGCCCATCGCACCCACGGGCATTTGGCGGCCCACCTCGATCCGCTGGGCAGCGAGCCGCCCGGGGACCCGGCCCTGGAGCCGGCAACCGTCCGGCTGACACCCGAGCTGATGGCCGCGGTACCGGCCTGGATGATGCGGGTGATGGTGCCCGGGGCCACCCTGGCCGAGGCGCTGCCCCAGATGCGCCGGACCTACTGCGGCACCATCGCCTACGAGATCGAGCACATCTCCAACCACGAGCAGCGGGTCTGGCTGCGCCGGCAGATCGAGTCCGGGGTCCACCGCAGCCCGCTCAGCCCTGACCAGCAGCTCCAGCTCTTCCAGAAACTGGCGGAGGTCGACGCCTTCGAGCGCTTCCTGCGCAAGACCTACCTCGGCCAGCACACCTTCTCGGTGGAGGGATTGGACGCCCTGATCCCAATGCTGGAGCAGGCCATCGAGCTGCTGGCCGCCCACGGCACCCGGGAGGTGGTCCTGGGCATGTCCCACCGAGGTCGACTCAACGTCACGGCCCGGATCGTGGGGCGTTCCCTGGCGGAGATGGTCGCCGAGTTCGAGAGCGGGGCTGACCTAGGCGGCGCCAGCACCGGTGACGTCAAGTACCACTATGGCGCCACCGGCGGCTACCGGACCGCCGCGGGTGTCGAGGTGGGGGTCCTGCTGGTGCACAACCCCAGTCACCTGGAGGTCGTCGCCGCCGTGGTCCAGGGCCGGACCAGGGCTCTGCAGACCGGCGACCAGGGTGCCAAGTTGAGTCAGGACACCGATATAGCGGTACCGGTCCTGATCCATGGCGACGCCTCCTTCACCGCTCAGGGGGTGGTGACCGAGACCCTCAATCTCCAGGGCTTGGAGGGCTACCGAGTGGGCGGAACCATCCACCTGATCGCCAACAACCAGATCGGCTTCACCACCGATCCCAACGACGGCCGGTCCACCCGCTACGCCAGCGACGTCGCCAAGGGATATGACATCCCGATCATCCATGTCAACGCGGACGACGTCGAGGCCTGTCTGGACGCGGTGCGGCTGGCGGTGAGTTTCCGCAACACCTTCCATCGCGATGTCCTCATCGACGTTCTCGGTTACCGCCGTTTCGGGCACAACGAGGGCGACGAGCCCGCCTACACCCAGCCGCTCTTGATGGCGCGGATCCGCCAGCACCCCCCGGTGGTGAGTCTCTACGGCGCTGAGTTGGTCCGCCGCGGCCTGCGCAGCGCCCAGGACGTGGAGCAGGACCAGGTTCGCGCCTACCAGGAGATGGCCGACGCCCACGCCCGGGTGACCGCCCAAGGGAGCTCGATCGTGGAGGCAGTGCCTCCCGGGGCCACCATGGCCGATGGCCAAAATCTTCCCGCGGTGGAGACGGCTGTGGGGCTGGAGAAGCTCGCCGAACTGGACCGCCAACTGGTCCAGCTCCCGTCCGAGTTCAACCTCAACCCCAAGCTGAGCCGATTCTTGAAGCAGAGGGCGACCGCCTTCGAGCAGCCGCTGGGGCGGGTGGTCTGGGCCCAAGCCGAGGCGCTGGCCTTGGCCTCGCTGCTCAGCGACGGGGTGCCGGTCCGGCTGACCGGGCAGGACACAGTCCGAGGCACCTTCAGTCAGCGCCACCTGGCGTTCTTCGACACCGCCAGCGGCGAGCGATACGCTCCGATCGAGCACCTGGCCTCAGCGGCGGCCACCTGCGAGGTCTACAACAGCCCGCTATCAGAGATGGCGACCCTGGCCTTCGAATATGGCTACGGGGTCACCCGTCAGAAGGCGCTGGTGATCTGGGAGGCGCAGTACGGAGACTTCTACAACAACGCCCAGGTTGTGGTGGATCAGTTCGTGGTCGCGGGCCAGGCCAAGTGGAACCAGGAGTCCCGGCTGACCCTGCTCTTGCCCCACGGCTACGAGGGCAGTGGTCCGGAGCACTCCAGCGCCAGGATCGAGCGCTTCCTGGAGCTCTCGGCCGAGGGCAACATCCGGGTCGCCTACCCCTCCACCGCCGCCCAGTACTTTCATCTGCTCCGCCTCCAGGCACTGGCCGAGGAGCGCCGGCCGCTGGTGCTTTTCACCCCCAAGAGCGGTCTGCGGCTGGCTGCCGTCTCCTCGGAGCCGGCCGGGCTGGCCCAGGGCTGCTTCCAGCCGGTGCTGGACGACCTCGTCGCCGACCGCGGCCAGGTGCGCCGGCTGATCCTCTCCACCGGCAAGGTCTCCCACGAGCTGCGCGCCCGGCGCGAGCAGCTCGGTGCCCAGGCAGTCGCCCTCGCCCGGCTTGAGTTGCTTTACCCGTTCCCCAAGGCCGAGCTGGGCCGGCTGCTGGACAGCTACCCGAGGCTGGAGGAGGTGGTCTGGGCCCAAGAGGAGCCCCGCAACATGGGCGCCTACTCCTTCGTGGTCCCCTGGCTGCGGGGGCTGTTACCGGCCCGGGTCCGGCTCGCGTACGCTGGCCGCCGAGCCCACGCCGCACCGTCCGAGGGCTCGATGCGAGATCACCTTATCGAGCAGGAGCGGGTCCTGGTCCAAGCCTTCCAAGGACTGCCGGCGGCGGCCGCCACTTGAGCCAGAAGGTGGTGGTGCTGGGCGGTGGCCCGGCCGGAGACGTGGCAGCGCTTCGGGCCTCCCAGCTGGGCGCCGAGGTGGTGCTGATCGAGCGCCGGGAGCTGGGCGGTACCTGCCTCAATCGAGGCTGTGTGCCCAGCAAGGCGCTGCTGGCCATCGCCGCACTGGCCCGCAAGATCCAGCACGCCGACGATTTCGGCCTGGAGGTGGGAGGGCTCAAGTTTGACTTCCCCAAGATGCAGGCCCGTAAGGACGACATCGTGCTGCGGATGCGTCGGGGGGTGGAGTCGGCCTGCCAGCGCCAGAAGGTCAAGGTGATCAGCGCCGAAGGCCGTCTCGAGGGCGACCAGGTGGTCGCCGGTGGGGAGAGCTTCGCCTACGACGCCCTGGTGGTCTGCGTGGGGACCGAGCCCTCGGGACTGCCCGGCATCGACCTGTCCCAGCCGCGAGTGATCACCTCGGACGGGGTCTGGGGCCTCAAGGAGATCCCGGGCCGGCTGCTGATCATCGGCGGCGGCGTGATCGGCTGCGAGTTCGCCAGCCTGTTCGCTCCACTGGGCTCCCAGATAACCGTGGTGGAGCTGCTGCCCCAACTCCTGACCGGGGTGGACCGGCGCACCGCCCAGCAGTTCCAGCGACTTCTGGAAAAGGACGGGGTCAAGGTGCACCTTGAGTCCCAGGTGGAGTCGCTGGAGTACGGGAAGGAGAGTGTCGGTGCGGTCCTTGGGGGTGGCGAGAAGCTGGAGGCGGAGCTGGTCCTGGTGGCGGTGGGCCGGGCCCCCCAGACCCAGGGGATCGGGCTGGAGCAAGCTGGGGTCAAGCTCAACTCGCGAGGCCAGCTCGAGGTGGACGAGCTGCTCCAGAGCGCCAACCCCAAGATCTGGGCGGCTGGGGACTGCATCGGGGGACTCCAGCTGGCCCACTTAGCCTCAGCGGAGGCGGCCCGAGCGGTGGAGAACGCCCTCGGCGACGGTCCCCGGCGGCCCATCGACCGCACTGTGGTCCCCAACTGCATCTTCACCTACCCGGAGATCGCCACCGTGGGCCTGCACGCGGACGCCGCCAAAGAGCAGGGTCACCGGACCCGGCTGGGACAGGCCCGCTTCCTGGGAGAGGCCAAGGCGCTGGCCGAGGGGGAGTCCGAGGGCTACGTGCAGCTGGTGGCCGACGCCGAGACCGACCTGCTCTTGGGGGCGACCATCATGGGACCCCACGCGGTCGAGCTGATCCACGAAATCGGGGTCGCCATCACCGACGGATTCACCATGGCCGAACTGGGCGGCGTCATCCATGCCCACCCCACCGTGAGCGAGGTGGTGATGGACGCGGCCCAGCAGGGCTGCGGGGTGGCTCCCTACCTCAGCTGAGAGGTCGCCACTCCGGCGGCCGGGACCGGGACGGAACCGCTACTCCACCGCCAAGCAGGTGATGGTGCGGAGCACCCCGCTGAAACCCTGCAGCCGCTCCACGATCAAGGTCCCAATCCCCTTGACGTCCTTGGCTTGGATCTGGGCGATCGCGTCATACTCGCCGGTGATCGCGTCGACCTGAGTGACCCCCGCCTCTTTGCGCATCCGCTTGACGACCTCCATCGCCTTGCCCGGCTCTAGCGTCATCAAGATGTAGGCCCGGACCATGGGGACCCTCCCACTTTCGCCAGTTCCAGCGCGGGGCGGTCGACCCCGCCTCGCCGCTCACCATATCCGATCCGGGACAGCTTTGGGATGCCCCACGGACGCATGATTAACCCGGGGTCCACCTCTTTGGTGTGGACTGATGGAGGCGTTGTCACTTGGAAGCGGTGGTCAAGGCCAGTCCCGGCCCGGGAGCGGTCTGGGCAACCGTCGCGGAGCGCCCGCCTGAGGCCGGCGAGGCTCTCCTGCAGGTGGTGGCGGCAGGGATCTGTGGAACCGACCTTCACATCCTGGAGTGGAACCACTGGGCCGCCGCCAGGGTCCATCCCCCCCAGATCCTGGGCCACGAGATGGCGGGGCTGGTGCTGGAGGTCGGGGAGGGGGTGGCCAGCCCCAGGGTCGGAGACTTGGTCGGGGTCGAGAGCCACCTGGTCGACCTGACCTGCCCCCAATGCCGTCGCGGTAACTTCCACGCCTGTGACCACACCCAGATCCTGGGAGTCGACGTCGATGGGGTTTTCGCCGAACGGGCCACGGTTCCCGCGCGCAACTGCCGAGTGGCGCCGAGCTCGCTGGACCCAGCCGTGGTGGCCTTCCAGGAGCCCATGGGCAACGCCGTCCACGCCGCGGCCCAGGGTGACCTCAGGGACCAGGTGGTGGTGGTGACCGGCTGCGGGCCGATCGGCTGCGCCGCGGTCGGAGTGGCCCGCGCCGAGGGCGCGGCGCGGGTGGTGGCGGTGGACCGGGTGGCGGCCCGGCTGGCGATCGCCGCCCAGATGGGAGCCGACGCCCAGGTCGACACCGCCAAGGAGAGCGATCTGAACAGCGCGTTGCGAGCCGCCTGCGGCGGCGAGGCGGATGTGGTGCTGGAGATGTCCGGGCACCCCCGTCTGATCCATGCCGCGCTCAACACAGTCCGACCCGGCGGCTGGATCAGCCTACTGGGGCTGGGGGACGGAGAGGTCACCCTCGACCTTTCCAGCCAGGTGGTAATGCGCGGGGTCACCCTGCACGGGATCACCGGGCGTCGCCAGTTCGAGACCTGGGATCAGACCAGCGCCTATCTCAGCTCGGGCCGGGTCGATGTCAGCCCCATCCTGACCCACCGGGTCCCGCTCCGCGACTTCCAGCGGGCCGCCGAGCTGGCAGGCTCGGGCCAGGTGGGCAAGGTCGTGCTCTATCCTCCCGAGGGTGGCCGGTAATGACTGATCTGAACCAGAGCCTGGCAGAGGAGCTGGACCGACTGCGCCAGGAGGGCCGGTTTCGCCCGCTCACGGTCCTGGAGAGCCCCCAGGATTCCGAGGTGACGATAGGAGGCGAGCGCTTCATCAACCTCTCGTCCAACAACTATCTCGGTCTCAACACCCATCCTCATCTGATCGAGGCGGCCATCTCCGCCACCAAGGCCTGGGGCGCCGGCTCCGGGGCGGTGCGGACCATCGCCGGCACCCAGACCCTGCATGAGGAGCTGGAGCAGCGGCTGGCGCTGTTCAAGGGAACCCAGGCGGCGCTGACCCTGCAGAGCGGCTACACCGCCAACCTGGCCGTGCTGGGCTCGGTGCTGGGCGAGGCCGATGCGGTGGTCAGCGACGAGCTCAACCACGCCAGCATCATCGACGGGATCCGGCTCACCAAGGCCCGTCGCTACCGCTTCTCCCACAAGGACATGGACCAGCTGGAACAGCGGCTGGAGGAGGTGGCCCGAGACGGCGCCCGCCGGGTTCTGGTAGTCACCGACGGGGTCTTCAGCATGGAAGGAGACATCGCCCCCCTGCCTGAGATCGTCGAGCGGGCCGAGGCGCGGGGCGCGGCGGTGATGGTCGACGACGCCCACGCCTCAGGGGTGCTGGGCCGCAACGGCCGGGGATCGGTGGACCACTTCCAGCTGGAGGGCCGAGTCCAGATCCAGGTGGGCACCCTCAGCAAGGCGGTGGGGGTGCTGGGGGGCTACGTGGCCGGCTCTCAGGAGCTGCGGGACACCCTGATCCAGCTGGGCCGGCCCTTCCTCTTCTCCACCTCGCATCCCCCCGCCGTGGTGGCGGCCTGCATCGCCGCGCTGGAGGTGATGGAGGCCGAGCCCGACCTCCAGGTCAAGCTCTGGGAGAACGCCCGATATTTCAAGGCCGGGCTGGCGGAGCTGGGCTTCGACTGCGGAGCGAGCGAAACCCCGATCACCCCGGTGATCGTGGGTGAAGCCGAGATGGCGACCGCGCTCTCCCAGGAACTGCGCCGGCGCGGCGTCTTCGCCTCTCCAATCGGCTTCCCGACAGTGGCTCGGGATCGGGGCCGGGTCCGCACCATCGTCACCGCCACTCACACCAGGGACCAGCTCGACCGGGCCCTGGGCGCCTTCGCCGACGCCGGCGCGGCGCTGGGCCTGCAGCTCCGGGACCGCTCTGAGCGCCCCGCGGTGGGGGCGTGACTGTGGCCCGGGCTGCCGAGCTGTCGTCGTTGGGGGACGGATCCCAGCCGGAATCGCAACCGCCAAGGTCGCGTCGCTTCCCCAGCCTGCGTCGGCCCAGCAGCCGCCCCACCGAGCAGCTGGAGGAGGAGCGCCGCCTGGTCGAGGCCGCCAAGCACGACCCCGCCGAGTTCGCCCGGCTCTACGACCGCTACGTGGACCAGATCCACGCCTTCGTCTACCACCAGACCGGGAGCTGGGAGCGAGCCCAGGACGTCACCGCGACCACATTCATGCGCGCCTACGCCGAGATCGAACGCTTCGAGTGGCGGGGCGTCCCCTACTCGGCCTGGCTGTACCGGGTCGCCGCCAACTTGGTAATGCGCGAACACCGTCGCCAGGGATGGATCACCCTACCCGAGAATATGATCGACCCCGGCGAGGGTCCGGAGGACGCCGCGATCCGTTCCGAGCAGGTCCGGAGGATCCAGGCCGCCGTCCGCCAACTCTCCCCCGACCAGCGGCAGGCGATCACCCTGCGCTTCGGCACCGGGCTCCGCAATGCCGAGGTGGGAAAGGTCATGCGCAAGAGCGAGGGCGCGGTCAAGCTGCTGGTCTTCCGGGGCCTGCGGTCGCTGGAGCGGCGGCTGGGCCCCGATTTTCAGTCCACCCCCTACCTGGCGGCCGGCCGGGGCGACCAGACTGCAGGAGAGGAGTGAGCCAATGACGACCAGAGAGGACAAGCGGCTCGCATCCGAGATCGCCGGATGGCTGGAGGGCAATGGACCGGTGCCCACCGGCGACCCCACCGCCCGGGCGGTGGCGCGCACGGCGGTGATGCTGGTGGACGCGCTGGCGCCAACTCCGCTCCACCCCCTGACCAGGGCGCGCCTCTACGAGCGGGCCCTGGCGGAAGCTCGCCCCGGCACCGTCACGATCAGCTTCGTCGACGCCATCGATGACCCCTGGGGCGAGCTCTGGCGGGTCGTCCGGCAGATCCCGGCGCCGGCCTGGCTGGGGCTGGGCGGTCTTCTGGCTGGAGCCCTGGTGGGGGTGATTCTGCTCCGCCAAAGGGAGCCCTCCGAAGAGCTCGACTAGGAGCTCGGCCAAGGTCCAGCCGGGCTCCCCCGAGCCGGACGGTCCCGGGTTTTAGAAGACGGACTCAGATAACTGAGCCATTCCAGTTTTGGCGCTATAATCACCCGGTGCAAGTCGAGGTAGGGGCCGACCCGAGGGAGCGGATCCGGGTCAGCGGCCAGCGTGTCACCGCACTTAGGGTCGCCATCCTGGGACTGCTTGAGGAGATGGCCCACGCCAGTGTCGAGCAGTTGGTGACCGGGGCTCGGGAGCGTCTCGGCTCAATCTCCGCGCAGGCGGTCTACGACTCGCTGGGCGTGCTGGAGTCGGCCCGGCTGGTGCGTCGGATCGAGCCAGCGGGCAGCCCTTGGCTGTACGAGCTACGGGTGGCGGACAACCACCATCACCTGGTCTGCCGGGGCTGCGGCGGAGTGGTCGACGTGGACTGCGCCATCGGCCAGGCTCCCTGCCTGGCGCTGATCAGTGATTACGGTTACCTGGTTGACGAGGCCGAGGTGACCTATTGGGGCGTTTGTCCCAAATGTCAGGCGGCGGGCAATGTCGCCGTGCCGGCCAGAGTGGGCGAATGATCTGGAGGACGAGAACATGACCGACAAGCCGAGAGTGACCACGACGGACGCCGGCATCCCCGCCGCCAGCGACGAGAATTCCCTGACCCTGGGGCCGGACGGCCCGATCCTGCTCCAGGACCATTACCTGATTCAGAAGATGGCCCAGTTCAACCGGGAGCGGGTTCCTGAGCGGGTTGTGCACGCCAAGGGCGGCGGCGCCCACGGCTACTTTGAGGTCACCGACGACCTGACCCAGTATTGCAAGGCAGACTTCCTGCGACCGGGCCAGCGGACTCCGATGCTGGCCCGCTTCTCGACGGTGGCCGGGGAGCTGGGTAGCGCGGACACTAACCGTGACCCGCGCGGTTTCGCACTTAAGTTCTACACCGAGCAGGGCAACTACGACATGGTGGGCAACAACACCCCCGTGTTCTTCATCAGGGATCCCCAGAAATTCCAGGATTTCATCCACTCCCAGAAGCGTCGGGCTGACACCCACACCCGCGACAACAACATGCAGTGGGACTTCTGGACGCTGTCACCTGAGTCGGCTCACCAGGTGACCATCCTCATGTCGGACCGGGGAATTCCCAAGACCTGGCGCAACATGAACGGCTACTCCAGCCACACCTACCTCTGGGAGAACGCGGGTGGGGAGAAGTTCTGGGTCAAGTACCACTTCAAGACCGACCAGGGCGCCGACTTCTACACCGCCGAGGAGGGCCAGGCGATGGCCGCCGAGGACCCCGACTGCCACCTCCGTGACCTCCACCAGACCATCAAGAGGGGTGAGTTCCCCTCCTGGACCCTGGAGGTGCAGCTGATGCCTTTCGAGAAGGCGGCCGACTACCGGTTCAACCCATTCGACCTGACCAAGGTCTGGCCCCACAGCGACTACCCGGCCCGCCGGGTGGGCCGGATGGTGCTGGACCGTAATCCGGACAACTACTTCGCCGAGATCGAGCAGGCCGCTTTCGAGCCCTCCAACATGGTTTCCGGAATCGGGCCTAGCCCGGACAAGATGCTCTTGGGACGGCTCTTCTCCTACCCCGACACCCACCGCTACCGGATCGGCGCCAACTACCTGCAGCTACCGGTGAACCGGCCCAAGGTGGAGGTCAACTCCTACAACCGAGACGGGGCCATGCGCTACTCCAACCCGCCCGACCCGGTCTACGCCCCCAACTCCGTGGGCGGTCCCAAGGCCGACCCGTCGGCCGCCGAGCCC
>Ga0307374_10008313_pt1 | contig 15547 bp, 13 predicted proteins | sample OX3MG_FD_202532 | JGI IMG/M metagenome (GOLD analysis project Ga0307374, IMG submission 202532) | Soil microbial communities from Risofladan, Vaasa, Finland - OX-3 | ecosystem: Environmental > Terrestrial > Soil > Coastal area > Acid sulfate soil | place: Finland: Risofladan, Vaasa | collected... | reverse complement strand
GGGTCAGCGCCGGGCTCGAGTCGATGATCGTCGGCGAGGATCAGGTCCAAGGCCAGGTCAGGCGCGCGTACGATGCGGCGCTCGAGCGCGAGACGACCGGGCCGCTCACCAACCACCTGTTCAGGGCGGCGCTGGTGACCGGCAAGCGCGTTCGCACGGAGACCGCGATCGGGGAGGGCCACATGAGCCTGCCCTCGGTTTCGGCGATGCTGGCGCGTGAGGTATTGGGCGACCTGCAGGGCCGGCGCGCAGTGATCATCGGCACCGGTGAGTCCAGCGAGCTGGCCGCGCGCGCCCTCGCAGACGCCGGTGTGCAGCTCGTGTTCGTCGCTACGCGGCGACGCGACCGTGCAGTCAGCCTGGCGGCGCGCTTCGATGCTGAGAGCGTCAGCTTCGACGAGCTCCCGGAGGCGCTGGTGGAGGCAGACATGGTCATATCCGCCACCTCCTCGCCGCACCTGCTGATCGAGGCGCGGGAGTTGGCCGAGGTGCAGTCACAGCGCGACGAGCGTGCGTTGCTGATCATCGACCTGGCGGTGCCGCGCGACGTGGACGCGGATTGTGCCGAGGTGGCCGGGGTCACGCTGCACGACGTAGACGACCTCGAGGCGGTGGTCGCACGCAACCGCAGGGTGCGCCAGAGCGAGGCGCGCAAGGCCGAGGGCATCGTCGAGGAGGAGATCCAGAGCTTCGCGACCTGGCTTGGCTCGCTCGAGGTGCTGCCGACGCTCGCCGCTCTGCGCAGCCACGCGACCGATATCGCCGAGCAGGTCGTCGCCGAGAACGACGGCAGGTGGGAGTCGGCCTCCGAGCGCGACATCGAGCGCGTCCAGGCAATCTCACGCGCGGTCGTCAACCGGCTCCTTCACCACCCGACGCTGCGAATCAAGGAGCTCCGCGACGATCGCGTGCACGCTCGCATGGCGCTGGTCCGTGACTTGTTCGGCTTGAGCGTCGACGACGAACCGGCACTGCGGGACGCGCCCGCCGAGGCTGAGGACCTGGCCGCGATCCGCAAGCTGCCGGAGCGCGAGCGGTCATCCCAGGACCCCATCCGGTGATCCGGATCGGCACGCGCTCAAGCGCGTTGGCGCTGGCCCAGGCGAACGCTGTCGGGAGCTGGCTGGCGCCGCTCGACGCGCATGAGATCGTCGTGATCACCACGGCCGGGGACCGTGGCGAGGTCGGTGATAAAGCCCGCTGGACCTCCGAGCTCGAGCGGGCGCTGCTCGCCCGTGAGATCGACGTCGCCGTGCACTCCGCCAAGGATGTTCCCGGACAGCTTGCTGAGGGGACGACCGTTGCGGCTGTGCCCGGACGCGCGGGCGTCCTTGACGCGATCTGTGGCTTCGCCGAGGTCGCGTCAATTCCGCCCGCCGCCCGCGTGGGGACGAGCAGCATCCGCCGCACAGCACAGCTTCGCGCGCTCCGTGATGATCTGACCTTCGTGACGGTGCGCGGCAATGTCGATACGCGTCTTCGCAAGCTGGCTGCTGGCGAGGTCGACGCGCTGGTGCTGGCGCAGGCCGGGCTCGAGCGTCTCGGCCGCGAGCGCGAGATCGGCGGCTACCTCGACGAGCTGGTGCCGGCACCGGGTCAGGGTGCACTGCTGGTGCAGGCGCGAGCCGACGACGCCGCGACGCTCGCCAAGCTCGCGACCATCAACGACGAGACTGCTGAGCGTTGCGTCATGGCCGAAAGGGCACTCGCGAGCTCGTTGAAGGCAACTTGTAACACACCGCTGGGTGCACTCGGCGTACCCGCATCGGGCATGGACGTAATGCTCAGAGCCTGGGTCGGCCTACCAGACGGCTCGCATTGGATCGCGGATGAGCTGACTGGTCAGTTCGACGAGGTTGGCGGGCACCTGGCAGAGCGCATGATCGCGGCCGGCGCCCGGGAACTGCTACAGCAGGCTGAGGAGCTGGCGGCCAGATGACCGTCTACCTCGTCGGCGCAGGCCCCGGCGACCGTGGCCTGATGACCGCCCGCTCGCTCGAGCTGATCGCTGAAGCCGACGTGATCATCCACGACCGCTTGATCCCGGAGACGGCGTTGGAGGGCGCGCGCCCGGAAGCACGACTGATCTACGCGGGCAAGGAGGGTGGTGGCGAGCAGGTGCCGCAGGAAGAGATCACGCGGCTGCTGATCGAGCACGGCCGCACCGCCGGCACCGTCGTGCGGCTGAAGGGCGGGGACCCCTTCGTGTTCGGTCGCGGTGGCGAGGAGGCGGAGGCGCTGGTCGATGCGGGCATCGCCTTCGAGGTGGTTCCCGGTGTCACCTCCGGCATCGCCGCCCCGGCTTATGCCGGGATTCCGGTCACACACCGCGATGCCGCGAGTTCCGTGGCATTCATCACCGGTCACGAGGATCCCGGTAAGCGCGGGTCGGCACTGAACTGGCAGTCGCTCGCGGGTTTCCCCGGCACGCTGATCGTCTACATGGGCGTGCGTCAACTCGAGGCGATCGCCGACCGGCTGATTGAAGGCGGACGCCCGGCCGACGAGCCTGCCGCACTCGTTCACCGCGGGACGCTTCCGGATCAGCGGGCTGCGCTCGGCACGCTTTCGACGATCGCCCAGGTTGCCGCCGATCAGCAGATCAAGCAACCGACGATCGCGATCTTCGGGCCCGTCGCCGCCCTGCGGGAAAAACTCGCGTGGCTCGAGCGCCGCCCCCTGCACGGTGTCACGATTGCCGTCACGCGCGCGCGCGCACAGGCGTCGCAGCTCGCCGAGCGGCTGCGCGGCCTGGGTGCCGACGTCGTCGTCGCGCCCGTGATCCGTATCGACACGCTCCCTGGGCCGGCCCCCGAGCTCGACGGCTACGACCTGATCTGCTTCACGAGCCCCAATGGCGTCGAGGCGCTATTTCAGCGGCTCGACGGCGCCGGCCTCGACACGCGCGCGTTCCCGAGTCGCACCAGCACGCGCATCGCCGCGATCGGGCCCGCGACCGCCGGCGCGCTGCGCGTGCGGGGGATCGACGCCGACGTGATGCCTGCCAAGGCCGTCGGCGAGGCGCTGGCCGAGGCGCTCGCGGATGTCCCGGTGACGCGGGCGCTCGTCGTACGCGCTCGCGACGCGCGCGACGTTGTGCCGGATGCGCTGCGTGCTCGCGGCGCCGAGGTTGATGTCGTGCCCGTCTATGAGACCGTTGTCGAGCTGCTCGACCAGGAACAGATCGCTGCGATCGCCGGGGCGGATTTCCTGACGTTCACTTCCGCCTCGACCGTCCGCAACTTCCTCGCTGCAGTCGGCGGCACGAGCGCGTGGCTCGCCCACGGGCAGTCACGGCCGCGAGTGGTGAGCATCGGTCCGGTCACGAGCGACGAACTCCGCGGTCACGGCATGGCGCCAGAGATCGAGGCCGAGCAGCACGACATCGACGGCCTGATCGCTGCGATCATCAGTTCGTGAGCGCTTCATCGCGCAGACCGGTCATCACACTACTGACGGACTACGGCACCGCCGACGAGTTCGCCGGGGTGCTGCACGGGGTCATCGCGATGATCTGCCCGGACGCGCGCGTCATCGACCTCACACATGGCATTGGGCGGCACGACATACGTAGCGGCGCAACGATCCTCGCACAGTCGTTGCGGTACCTGCCGGTAGGCGTGCACCTGGCAGTCGTGGATCCCACAGTCGGCGGCGACCGTCGCGCGGTCGCGCTGCGGCTGGCCGGCGGGCGCATACTCGTCGGGCCTGACAACGGGCTGTTGTGGCCGGCCTCCCAGGCCGGCGGGGGCGTCGAGGAGGCGGTCGAGATCTCCGAGTCCCGGTGGCGACGCGAGCCGGTCGCCGCAACTTTCCACGGGCGCGACATCTTCGCGCCGGCCAGCGCGCATCTCGCCGCTGGGGAGCGCTTTGACCAGGCCGGGACGCCGCTCGACCCCGCGCTGCTGATCCGCCTGGAGGAACCGCGGGCCCGGACCGAGGGCGGCGTGTTGGTTGTGACAGCCACCAACTCCGACCGTTACGGCAATGTGCAACTCGGCGCCGGCAGCGAGGACATCTCAGGGCTGGGGGTCGAGCTCGGCGAGAACCTGCGCGTGCGGCTGCCCTCGGGCGAGGCGCGTCAGGCCACATATGTGGTCACGTTCGCCGACGTGGCCGAGGGCGAGTTGATTCTGTTCGAGGACTCAAACCACAGGCTCGCCCTCGGGGTCAACCATGGAAGCGCCCTGCTTCGGCTGGGACTGAGACCCGGCGATCAGCTGCGGATCAGCGCCGCGCGCGAGCGCCCATGAGCCCAGCCGGCGCCGGATTCGGCAAGCCGCGCGTGCACCTGCGCCAGATCGACTCGACCAACAGCTTCGCGCGAAGGCTGGCAGCGAGCGGCGCGCCACACGGGACGCTGGTTACTGCCGGCGAGCAGTCCGCCGGTCGCGGCCGGCAGGGACGGGGTTGGAACGCGCCGCCGGGCTCATCGCTGCTCTGCTCCTGGGTGATCCGCGAGCCGGAGAAACTTCTGTCGCTGGCCGCCGGGGTCGCGGTCGCCGAGGTCTGCGGCGAACGTGCGCAGCTCAAATGGCCAAACGACGTTCTGATCGACGGCCGCAAAGTCGCAGGCATCCTCGTCGAGGGTCGCCCACAGGAGCGTTGGGCGGTGCTTGGGATCGGAATCAACGTCGCACTCGATCCAGATCTGTTGCCCGAGGAGCTACGCGACCGGGCGGGCACGCTTGGTCGCGCGCCCTCTGAGCTCGAGCCAATGCTGGAGCGCCTGCGGACACTGCTTGACCATTGGCTCGTCGTCCCCGACGGTGAGGTGCTCGAGGCGGTACGGGGACGTGATGCGCTGCGCGGGCGCCGGATCAGCTGGGGAGACCAAAGCGGTGTCGCAAGCGGCATCGACGCCGATGGACACCTAGAGGTGGAGTTGGACGGCGGCGGTCGCATCGCGCTCGACGCCGGCGAGGTTCACCTCAGCAGACCTTGACCCGGGTCCTCAGCTTCTTGCTGATCGTGACCGTCAGCTTGTGCTTGTGCCTGCGTCCGCTGGCGTGTGCTGTCAGAGTTTCCAGGTAGAACACCTTCACCGTGAGTCTGTGGAACCCTGGCCTGAGATGCCTGAGGGACAGCTTCACTGTCGCCGGCAACCGCTTGGCGCGCTTGATCTGCTTGCCCAGCCTGAAGGTCACATAATGCAGCCTGAGCTTGAGGCCGCCGCGCAGCATCCGGCGCTTCAGCGTCACGCGCAACGTCGATCTGTGAGCCCTGCAGATCTGAGCGCCGGCGGCCACGCCGCGGGCCGGCGCGGAAAGGGTGAGGGTCAACCTCTGGTTGCCGATCGTGGTTGGCGGCGGGCCGGAGCTCGAACCGGATCCCGAACCGCTGCCACCGGATCCCGAACCGCTGCCACCGGAGCCCGAACCGGACCCCGGGGTCACGCCGCCGGCTGGAAGCAGCGCGATCGCGCTCGGCTGGAACCCGAGGCTCAGCGGCGTGCCGGCGGTGCCGCTCGCGAGTGTGATCGGCGTCACCGAGCTCGAGCCGTAGTCGGTCACGTAGGCGGTCAAGCCATCCGGCGTGACCGCGATCCCGCTGGGCTGCGTGCCCACTATGATCGCGGTCCCGGCGGCTCCGGTCGCCAGGTCGATCGGGGTGATCGTGCCGTCAAGGTTGCTGGCGACATAAGCCGTCGCGCCGTTGGGCGTGATCGCGATCGCGTCCGGTGTCGGCGAGGTCAGGTCGATCTGCTTCCCAAGGCCGCCGCCGGGTAGCGCCAGCGGCGATATCGTCGCGTCGGCGACGTTGGTCACATAGGCAACCGACCCGCTCGGGGCGATCGCGATGGCGTCGGAGTTGGTCGCGAGCTTCATGACGTTGCCAACGTCCCCACTGGCCAGCGTGATCGGCCAGGCCGAGCCGTTGTCGGAGATGACGTAGGCGGTCGCGCCGTTGGGCGTGATCGCGATCGAGGTAGGCGGATCGCGCAGCGCGATCGGCTGGCCCGCGGTTCCCGTCGAGAGGTTAACCGGCACGATCTTCGAGGAGCCGTGGTCGGCGACGTAGGCCGTGCTGCCGTTGGGCGTGATCGCGATCGCGTCCGGCTGTGTACCGACCGCGATCGGCGTGCCGAGCGTTCCCGTCGTCAGATCGACGGAGACTATGGTTCCCGCGCCCTCGTTCGCGACGTAGGCCAGCGAATCGCTCGCCTGGGCGGTGCTAGCCCAGAACCCTGAGAGCGCGAGCGCTCCGGCGATCGCAACCACACGATGTCCTCGTAGCAGATGCCTCATTGGGGAGGTATCGGCGCAAAGGTGCCTTTTGTTTAGCGGTGGGACGGCCGCTTGGCCATCCGTTGAGATGCGGCGTCAGGCGGCGTCGCGGTCTAGGTCGTCATCCGCATCGTCAGGGTCGTCGAACTCGTCGTCCTGATCGTCGTCGTCCTGATCGTCGTCGTCCTGATCGTCATCGTCGGGCTCGTCGTCTCCGGCGTGGTCGACGTCCGCTGCCTCATTCCGCTGAGCGGTTGAGTCGAGCACGAGCTCGTCCTCGAGCACGTCGTTCTCCAGCACGTCGTTCTCCAGTTCTGTGTCCTCGACTGTCGCGACCGCAGTCACCACGGCAGGGGTCGCCTCGCCCGGCTTCTTACCGCCGGCTCTGCGGCGGCTCTTGCTACGTCGACCCTTTGGGAAGTTGCGCAGCAGCTCGCGCGCCAGCGCCGCGGGCTTGCGGGCCATGCGCGTGCGGGCGCTGTTGATCGCCTCGGCGGCCTCTGGCGTGTGCGCGAGCGCTGCGGCCAGCAGCGCTGCCGAGAGACGGCGGTCCTCCTTGCGGGTGGCGTGCACGAGCCGGCGGGCGTTGCGTGCATGGGCGGCACCGCTCGAGTTCACGAGCAGCCCCAGGAGCCGCTTGGTCTCGGGCCAGCGCTGGACGGCGTACTCCTCGTGGACCTCGCGCGTGTACTCCGCCAGCCGCCAGATCCAGTTGTTGGCCTGGTCCCGGCGCCCGATGCGGCGTTCGGCGAGCGCCTGCAGCATGATCTTGGCGCCCTCACGGCGCTCGTCGCGCGGCCAGCTGCCCATGATCTCGACACCGATGTCGAAGGCCTCGGCATCGCGCCCGGTGGCGATCTCCTGCAGCGCTCGCAGCCGCAGCTGCTGGTTGCGGTTGCGTTGCAGGGCGGTGACCAGGAAGCGGCGCCGGAGCTCGCCGCCGCGATCGAAGTGCAACATCGCCTTGGCGCGGCGCCAGCCGTTGGGCGCCACGCGCGCCCCCGCCAAGGCTGCCCAGACATGCTGTTCGCCGTAGTCCAGGTGCTCGACAGCGATTCGCCAGAGCTCGCGTTCGAAGACCTCGGCGCGCCGCTCCGGCTCGGGCGTGACCGGCAGCACCCGGCGCTCGACGCGGATCCGGCGGCCGCGTCCGCGGCGCACAGGCCCGACGACGATCGCGCCGCCGCGGTAGACGTCACGGTCCAGCAGCGAATGCAGCGTCACGACGGGGTCGTCGTGCTTGGTGGCGGGGTGGACCAGGTCGATCACGATGCCCGCCTCCTTGCCCGGATGACGGCGTGTGACGCGCCCGACGCGCTGCTGGTAGATGCGCTTGGACGCGGTCGGCGCCAGGTGCATACAGATGGTCGCGCGCGGGCTGTTCCAGCCCTCGGCCAGCAGCTGCGCATTGATCAGGACGTCGATCTTGCCCGCCTCGTAATCGGCCAGGATCGTCGCCAGCTCGCGCTTGGGTGTCTCACCGGAGACGGCCATCGCCTTCATCCCCAGGGCGCGGAACGACTCGGCCACGTTGTACGCGTGCCTGACGCCGGCGGCGTACACGACTCCCGGTACGCCGTTGAAGCGGGTCTTGTAGAGGTCGGCGATCGCCATGTTGAACGGCGTCTGGTCGAGCAGCTCGGCCAGCATCTCCTGGTCGAACTCGGTATCGACCTCACCGCGGCGCAGCGGCACCTTGGCGATGGTGCGAACGCCCGGGCCGGGTGGAATGCGAATGCAGCGCAGTGGGACGATCACGCCGCGTCGCGCGGCCTGGGCCAGGTCGAAGCGCGAGGTCTGCGTCGGGAAGAGGTCGGTGACGTGGCGCGCGATCAGCGCACCGGTGGCGGTCATACCGATCCAGATCGGCTCGTGCCATCTGCGAATCGCTGCCGAGGTCTTCTCCCCCAGCGCGGTGTGTGCCTCGTCGCAGATCACGATCGTGTACGCGCCTGAGATCTTGCCGGCGTTGCGCACGAACCACTGGTAGGTCTCGACCGTCACCGGGCCGTTTGCGGCGTCCTCACCGATCAGCAGCGGCTTGCAGAGGCGCTCCCGGTAGCCGTGATCCTTCAACTCGCCTATGAACTGGTCGACGAGGTTGCGGCGGTGCGTGAGGATCAGCACGCCACCCGTTCGCGAGGCCTCCACGAATCCGACCGCCGCGACCGTCTTGCCGGCGCCGGTCGCGTGCTCGAACCAGAAGCGCCGGGCCGCGCCCAGGTCGTCGTCGACGCCTTCTGGCGAAATGTCCTCGTCAAGATCTGCGTCCGCGTCGTGCTGCCAGTCGAGGGGCTCGTCGTCGTCGCTGATCTCCTCCTCGGCGTCGTCGTCGTCGTCCTCGTCGTCGTCCTCGAGGTCGTCGTCCTCGAGATCGCCGTCGTCGGCCGACTCGGCTTCGATCTCCGAGTCCCGATCGGCGCCGGAGTCGGCTTCGATCTCGACATCGACCTCGAGCCGCCCGGGCCCAGCGGCGTCAGCGGCCTCAGCAGCGTCGACGACTACCTGCGCACCCGCCAGCAGGGCGGTCAGCGTGCCCGAGAGCGCGTCGACCTGATGGGCCGACAGAACAGTGCCGTCGACGAGCTTTGGCTCGTCCTCGGACAGCACCCGCTCGAGTCCGAGCAGCAGCGAGTACTGCTGGCGCCATTCGAGCGAGGGAACCTTGAGTCCGGCCTCGACGTCCACCAGCGCAGCGTCGAGTGCGCGCCGGCGGGCGCCGCCCGGGGCCAGCGCTTCTTCGAGCGTCTCGCCCTCGAAGACGAAACGCTCACGCGTCAGTTGCTCTGCGCGCTTGATCGCGGCAGAACTCGGAAGGGGGGTGGAGTCACCCATCAACGAGCATTCAGAAAGGTAATGTGAAAAGGGAGCCGCAGGACGTTTTGCACTGCTGGCTCAGGTAGTGCTCTCAGTACCCGATGAGAGCCGAGTGAGGTATCTCCTCAGAGCAGTGGCATCCTTCCCGCCCTGCCGAGAAGAGGATAACGGATATTTAAGCAGACATGCGGACGGATCGCGGAAAGCGCGGCAGAATCGCGCAAAATCGGTCTCGCGGATGCGGCGTTGGTCCTGCGAATACGGTGTGGCAAGCTGTCCAGCGTGGAAACGCGCCGGGCCGACATCACCGTCGACTTCCAGATTCGGCGGTTGCGAACTAAGGATGAGTTCGACGCGGCGCTGGCGCTGCGCCATGAGGTCTTCTGTGTCGAGCAGGGCGTGCCGGACACCGAGGAGCGCGACGGTCGTGACAACGGGGCGCTGCATCTGATCGCCCTTCAGGGCGACGAGCTCGTCGCCACCTGCAGGCTCGTGTTCGTCGGCAGCACCGTCCAATTCAGTCGCCTGGCGGTCAAACGCAGCGCCCGCCGCCAGGGGATCGCCACGGAGCTGCTCGAGGTGGCCGACGCCGAGACGCGCTCGCGCGGGGCCAACCGGATCGTGCTCCACGCCCAGACGTACGCGCGGCCGCTCTACGACCGGGCCGGTTACGTCGCGCGCGGCAAGGAGTTCGTCGAGGCCGCGATCGAGCACATCGCGATGGAGAAGCTGCTCTAGTAACGACTCACGGCAGCGGTTCGCGTCAATGCCGCGCGCCGCGCCAGCGGACGGGTGCGTGCGCGGCCGACTCGTAGAGATCCCAGGTGGCCTCCGCCGCGTCGTCCCAACTCCAGTGGCACGGCTCCGGCGCCGGGCGGGTGGCCGCCTCAGCGGCGCTGATCAGGGCCGCGAGGTCGTCGCGGGGGGTCAGTACGGCGCGCCCGTCCAGAACCTCGCGCATCACCGGGATGTCGCACGCGGCGACCGGCGTGCCGCATGCCAGTGCCTCGACCGGAGTGAGTCCGAAACCCTCGTCGCCGCTTGGGAACACGACCGCATGCGCGCCCGTGTAGATCGCCGCGAGCTCATCGTCAGACACCTCGCCGGTTACCGTCACGTCAGGCAGCTCCTGCGCCCACCGACCGCTCGGCCCGACCAGCACCAGCGGCAGCGAGCGCTTGGTCCGGGCGAGCGCACCGACGCGCTTGTGCGGGGCCGGGCCCTTCAGCCCGCCCACCCAGAGCAGATAGGCGTCCGGTAGCGCATAGCGCGTGCGCACGGCCGCGACCTCCGCGTCGGGGCGCGACCGGAAGACCGGCGCCGCCGCCTCGGCGATCACCGAGATCCGGTCACTCGGGATCTGGAGCGAGCGCATGGCGTCCGCGGCGACGACCTTGGTCGGCACGATCACGCGCACCGCCCGCTGGGTTGCGAGATACCGCATGCGCATGCGCAGCCCACGTCGCAGCTGCTCTCCGGCCTGCTTGAGCCCAATCAGGTCGTGCAGCGTAACCACCATCGGCACCGGCGAGTGCAGCAGCGCGCCCTCGAGCCACGGCGAGTGGTAAACGGCGGCATGGTCGCGGTGCGGCGCGTGCGTCTCGATCAGACCTCCGCGCCCTGCTTCGACCAGCGCTCCCAGCAACGAGCGGGCGTAGCGTCCCACTCCTCGGCTGTCCTTCCCGGCGCGGCTGTCGAAAGCAACGTTCATCGACTCGCAGGCCCGACTGTATACGGTACTGGCGGGTTGTATGCGGGTTCCACGTTGAAGGACTACTACGAACACCTGTGGGAGGAACTTCCGGAGGACCTGGACCCCCCGGAGGTCGAACTGCGCACACGCCTGCTGCACAGCGAGATCCGCTCCGGTGACCGGGTGCTGGACCTCGGCTGCGGGTCGGGGACCTTCACCGCGGTCGCAGCCGCTGCCGGTGCCGCGAGCGTGATCGGCGCAGAGGTCGCGGAGGCGGCGCTGCTGCGCGCTCGCATCGCCCATCTCGAGCTGGACTTCCGCCTCGTCCCGATCGACGGGCCGCTGCCGCTCGATGACGCGAGCGTCGACGTCGTCTGGTGCAGCGAAGTGATCGAGCACATCGCCGACACGGCTGCCTGGCTGTCGGACGTGCGCCGCGTGCTTGCCCCCGGCGGAAGGCTTCTGCTGACGACGCCCGCTCACGGCCGCGTGCGCCTGCTGCTCGGAGGGGTCGAGCGCTACTCGGATCCGCAGGGGGACCACCTGCACCTCTACACGGCCCGCTCGCTGCGCACTCTGCTCGGTGGCTTCGGGTTCGCCGGCACGCGCGTATGGGCGGCCAGCGGGCCGCCCCTATTCCGGCGCACCCTGTTCGCGCGAGCCGTTCGCGCCCGGGTGGGTGTTAAGCGTCCCTGATGAAACGCTCGTTAACATCGCGGCGGATGCGAACCCGGCTCACTCGCTTCGCCACGCTGGCGGTCGTGCTCACCGCTGGGTTGGCGGCGCTGGCGCCCGCTGGCGCAAGCGCCTTTCAGAAGGCGGTGTGGGGGCCGGCCAGCTTTCACGGCGTCAATCAGTTCCCGCTGTACAGGACACTCGGCGTGAAGATCTACGAGACCTCGCTCGATTGGAACTCGGTCGCGATCCGGCGCCCGAAGCACGCGACGAGCCCCAAGGACGCGGCCTACCGCTGGCCCGCGGGTCTCGCCAAGGAGATCGCGCTGGCGAAGCGCTACGGCATGCGCGTACTGGTCCAGGTCGGCAACGCGCCCGCCTGGGCCGACGGCGGTCACCGGGGCGAGGGCTGGGCGCCGAAGGACCCGCGGGACTACGTGCAGTTCGTCGCGGCCGCCGCGCGCAAGTACCCGACTGTCCACCTGTGGATGATCTGGGGTGAGCCGAACCGCAAGGGAGACTTCCGGCCCGAGAAGCCGGCCAGCTACAAGGCAACCAGGCTGACGGCCGCGCAGAAGCGCGCGCCGCACCTGTACGCGCAGATGCTCGACGGCGCCTACGTGGCGCTCAAGCAGCTCAACCACCGGAACATCGTGATCGGCGGCGACACCTACACTGCCGGCCTGCTCGACCCGCAGCAGTGGCTCGCCAACCTCAGGCTCCCGGACGGCAGGCGTCCGCGGATGAACATGTACGGTCACAACCCGTTCAGCTACACGGTGCCGCGGTTCGGCGCCGCGCCCTCCGGCTACGGCGAGGTCCAGTTCTCGGATCTGCCGCGTCTGGAATCCTGGATGAAGACCTACCTCGGCCATCCGCTGCCGCTGTTCCTGTCGGAATTCTGCGTTCCCACCGCCCCCGACCGGACCTTCAACTTCTACATCTCGCCGCCCGCGGTTGCGGCCAAGTGGGTCACCGACGCACTGGTGACGGCACGCCATGCGCGCTACATCTACTCGCTCGGTTGGGTCACCGTGCACGACGACATGCCCGTCAACTCGTGCGGGCTGATCCAGCAGGACGGCAAGCGCAAGCCGGATTTCTACGCGTTCGAGAAAAACTAAAGTCAGCCGATCGTCTGGGGTGGAGATGGACTGTGTGGTCACCGGCGGCGCCGGCTTCATCGGATCGAACCTGGTCGACGCGCTGATCGCGCGCGGCGATCGCGTCACGGTGATCGACGACCTCTCAAGCGGCAGGCGCGAGAACCTGGTGGACGCGCGCGCGGCCGGAGCGCAGCTGCACGAGCTCGACGTGCGTGACGCCCGCAGCGTGGCGGGAGTCTTCGCCGACGTGCGGCCGCAGCTGGTATTTCATCTGGCCGCGCAGATCGACGTGCGCCGCTCCGTGGCCGATCCGGCGGCCGACGCGGAGGTGAACGTGCTGGGGGCGATCAACGTGCTCGTCGCCGCGCGCGAGCACGGGGCGCGGCGTGTCGTCAACACCTCGACCGGCGGCGGGCTGTACGGCGACGCCGAGCTGCTGCCGACGCCCGAGGATCCGCCGATCCACCCGCTCGCCCCGTACGGGCAGAGCAAGCTCGCCGCCGAGGGGTATTTCGAGCTGTACGCGCGCCTGTTCGGGCTCTCGACGGTGTCGCTGCGTTATGGGAACGTCTACGGGCGCCGCCAGGATGTCCACGGGGAGGCGGGCGTCGTCGCGATCTTCTGCGGCTGCCTGCTCGACGGCCGCGCACCACGGGTCTTCGGTGACGGGCGCCAGACGCGCGACTGGGTCGACGCCGCCGATGTCGTGCGCGCAAACCTGATGGCGGCCGAGAGCGCGATCACCGGCCCGATCAACATCGGCCACGGTCAGGAGACGTCGGTGCTCGACCTGCTCGGAGTGCTGCGCGATGTCGGCGCCGGGCGGGCCTTGAGCCTGCTCGATCCCGAGTTCCTGCCGGCGCGCCCCGGTGAGGTCGCCCGCAGCCGCCTCGACGTCACACGGGCTCGTGAGGAGCTCGGCTGGGAGCCCGAGGTGAGCTTGCGCGACGGGCTGGAACGGATCCTGTCGGGACTGCTCTAGATTCCCCGCCCGTGGAGATCATCGATGCACGCTTGCGGGGCGCGAAGCTGATCAAGCCCGACGTTCACGGTGATGAGCGCGGATTCTTCCTCGAGAGCTTCCGCACCGACGCGCTCGCGGCGGCCGGCGTCGAGTCGACTTTCGTCCAGGACAACCACTCGCGCTCGGGTGCGCGCATCATCCGCGGCATGCACTTCCAGCCGGGGCAGGCGAAGCTCGTGCGCTGTCTGCGCGGCACGATCTTCGACGTCGTCGTCGACATTCGCGTCGGCTCACCGACGTTCGGCGAGTGGGAGGGGTACGAGCTCGACGACCAGACGCACCTCCAGCTGTTCGTGCCCGACGGCTTCGCGCACGGCTTCTGCGTGCTCAGCGACATCGCCGACGTCACCTACAAGGTCACGCGCTACTACGACCCTGCCACCGAGGGCGGGTTCCGGTTCGACGACCCTGCCGTCGGCATCGAGTGGCCCTTCGCCCCGGACCAGCTGATCGCCTCGGCGCGCGACCGCGGTGCGCCGACGCTCGCCGAGATCGCGCCCTCGCTTCCGTTCGTGTATGGCGCGTAGGATCATGTCGCGATGCGCGCACGTCTCGCCGTAAATGAGGACCAGTTCCGCAAGGTCACGTACGTCGCGCTTGCGGCGCTCACGCTGATCGTCTTCACCGGCGCCGCGGTGCGCCTGAGCGACTCCGGCCTGGGCTGCCCGACGTGGCCTCGCTGCTACGGGCACGTGTACCCGCCGGTGGCGCTGCACCCGCTGATCGAGTTCGGCAATCGTGCGCTGTCGGCGTTCGTCGGCGTGATCACCGTGTTGGTCATGGTGCTCGCGTTCACGCGCCAGCCGTTCCGCCGGGACCTCGCCTGGCTGGCCGTGTCGCTGCCGCTTGGTGTCGTCGCGCAGGCGGTGCTGGGCGGTTTCACGGTGCGCGAGAAGCTCGCCCCCGGCTTCGTGATGTCGCACTTCCTGCTGTCGATGGTGATCCTGATCTTCGCCGTCTGGCTGGCGTGGCGGGCCACCTACCCGCAGGGCGCAAGGCCGCGCAGCGCCGACCGGCTGCTGGTCTGGTCGGTGCGGGCGCTGTCCGTCCTGTGTGCGCTGGCGCTGGGCGCCGGGACGCTCGCGACCGCGGCCGGACCGCACTCGGGCGGCAACGTCGGTCAGCACATCAAGCGGCTGACGTTCAAAGGCCCAGACACGCTCCAGTGGGCGGTGCACCAGCACGCGACGATCGCGGCGATCTTCGGCGTCGCGACGATCTTCGTCTGGCTGCTCAAGCGCCAGCGCGGTCGTGAGCTCGACCCGCTCGAGCCGCTGACCGTGCTGGGCATCCTGGTGGCGGCGCAGGGGCTGGTCGGCGCCGTGCAGTACGAGCTCAAGCTCCCGGGCGAGATGGTGTGGGTGCATGTCGTGCTCGCGACGATCACATGGCTCGTTTCGCTGTGGGCGGTCGCGACCGAGGGCCGGATCGGAAACCCCGAACCTGTGGATCCGGATGCATCAATCGCTACGATCGTGGCCGAATGGTCACGGAGCGTTCCAGCCACCTGACCCCGGGCGCCGGTGAGTCCGACGCCTCGCTGAGCATCCTCGTCGTCGACGACGAGTCGGATCTGCGCGAGATGCTGACGCGCTCGTTCTCGCGCGAGGGACACCGGGTGACCGCGGTGGCCGGCGGGCGCGAGGCGATCGACCGCGCCAGCGACGAGCACTTCGACATCGTCCTGCTCGACGTCGCGCTCGGTCTCGGGCCCGACGGTTACGAGGTCTGCCGCACACTGCGCGCCCGCCGCAACGTTGTGCCGATCATCATGCTGACGGCGCTCGACTCCGAAGCCGACGCCGTGCTCGGGCTCGAGGCCGGCGGCGACGACTACGTCACCAAGCCCTTCGGGCTCGCCGAGCTGCGCAGCCGCATCCGCGCGGTGTTGCGCCGCACCGGGCCGCGCGGGGCGTTGGGGTCAGACGTCGTGACCGTCGGCCCGATCACGCTCGATCGCTCGCGCCGCGAGGTCAGCTTCGACTCCCAGCAGGTGCGACTGACG
>Ga0307374_10008309_pt1 | contig 15549 bp, 15 predicted proteins | sample OX3MG_FD_202532 | JGI IMG/M metagenome (GOLD analysis project Ga0307374, IMG submission 202532) | Soil microbial communities from Risofladan, Vaasa, Finland - OX-3 | ecosystem: Environmental > Terrestrial > Soil > Coastal area > Acid sulfate soil | place: Finland: Risofladan, Vaasa | collected... | reverse complement strand
CCGGCGAGGTCCTTGCGTTCGAATGCATCGTAGGAGCGCTTGACGATCTCGACCGGGCTCATCCGCGTAGGTTACGCGTCAATGAAGTACGCGATGCACGAATCCGAGGCCGCCGGCGGACGCCTGTTCGAGTGCGCCGAGTTCACCCAGCGCGTCGGGCTCGTCGCGAGCGAACGTGGGAACGGCGAGTGCGACGAAGTGCTCTACGTGCTCTCGGGCTCCGGCCGGGCGACGATCGACGGGCACGCGCACGAGCTGCGCCCGGGGACGGCGGTGTTCGTCGCGCGCGGAACCCCGTGGTCGGCGACCGGCGACGCCCGTGCGGTCTCGGTGCTCGTCCACGACCCCGCACCCGCAACGGCGGCCCACGCAGTGGTCGATCTGACCTCGGCGGCCAAGGGGACGGCGACGGCCGGCCGCGAGTTCGTGCTCGGCGCCGCGCCAGAGGTCGGCTGCGCGTCGGTGACGCAGTTCATCGGCTTGATCCCGCCGGGGCGCGCCCCCGACCACTTTCACCGCTACGACGAGGTGATCTACGTGCTCGAGGGTGAGGGGACGCTCGAGATCGGTGGCGAGCAGGCGCCGCTCACGCCGGGCACATGCGTCCACCTGCCGCGCACGCTCGTCCACTGCCTCGCCAACACGGGCGACGACGAGCTGCGCGTGCTCGGCGTGTTCACGCCGGCCGGCTCGCCGGCCGAGGCCTACTACCCCGACGGCACCCTCGCCGTCCTTCCAGGGAGGAGCTGAGAGTGCCGAGGATCGAGCGCAGCGCGCAGGTCGTGTGGGACGGGAACCTCGCGCGCGGGAACGGCCGCATCTCGGGTGACACAGGAACCTTCACCGACCTGCCCTACACACTCGCCTCTCGCATCGGCAACCCGGACGGCAAGACGAGCCCGGAGGAGCTGCTCGCAGCCGCGCACGCGGGTTGCTTCACGACCTCGCTCGCGGGCGAGCTCGTCCACGACGGAACGCCGCCCGGCCACCTCGAGGTGCACTGCACGATCGTGATGGACGAGGTCGAGGGCGAGGGCCACCAGATCGTCGGGTCACGGGTCTCGGTGCGCATCGAGGTCGAAGGCGCCTCGGACGAGACGCTGGCGGCCGCCGTCGAGCGCGCCGATGCCGGTTGCCCCTTCTCGACGCTGCTGAGGAAGGCCGGAGCCGAGGTGACCGTCAGCCGGAGCTAGATGAGCTCGCGGCGGACCTCGGAGCCGTGCTCGTCGAGATCGGGCGGGCGGCGACGCACGGTGGCCGGCGTCGCCGAGAGATGGGCCGGGAAGGCGACGGTGCGCACCCCGTCGGTCTCGTCGACGACGTCCAAGCCGAGCTCAGCGGCCAGCGAGAACGCCTCGTCGATCGTCTGCACCGATCCCGCGGGAACAGCCGCGTCGAGCAGCACTCCGCGCCAGTGCGCCAGCGTCTCCGTGCCGAGGCGCGCTTCGAGCAGCGGGCGAAGCTGGAGCCGATGCACCACACGTGCCTCGTTGGTGGCGAAGCGTGGGTCGATCGCGAGCTCCGGCGCCCCGATCGCCTCCGCGAGCCGGGTGAACTGTGCGTCGTTCCCGGCCCCAACCATCAGGTCGCCGTCGGCCGCACGGTAGGTGGAGAACGGCTCGATGCTCGGGTGGTCATTGCCGAGCCGGCCCGGCACCTCGCCGTCGGCGAGCCAGCCCGTCGACTGGTTCGCGAGCATCGCGAGGTTCGCACTCAGCAGGTCGATCGTCACGCGCTGGCCGGTGCCGCTCGCACGGCGCGCGTACAGGGCACCCAGCACGGCGATCGTCGCATACAGCGCCGTCACGATGTCGACGATCGCGACACCGGTCTTCGACGGGGTCTCCGGTGGGCCGGTGATGCTCATCAAGCCGCCGACCGCCTGGACGATCGGGTCGTAGCCGGGGAACTTCGCCCCGCCGCGCTCGCCGAAGCCGCTGATCTCGCAGTAGATCGCGCCCGGGTTCTCGGCGCTGACGGTGTCGTAGTCGAGGTGAAACCGAGCGAGTGTGCCCGGCTTGAAGTTCGAGACGACCACGTCGGCCCGCCCGCAGAGCTGCCGTGCCAGCGCCAGGTCGGCCCCGCGCTTCAGGTCGAGCACGATCGAGCGCTTGTTGCGGTTCGCGGTGTGGTGGTAGGCGGCGCGCCCTTGCGCGTCAGCCGGCGGCGACCAGCTCCGGGTGTCGTCGCCGCCGGGCGACTCGACCTTGATCACGTCGGCGCCGAGGTCGCCGAGCGTCATCGCGACGATCGGCCCCGCGAGCACGCGCGACAGATCGACGACGATGACCCCCTCGAGCACGCCCGGCACGGACGAGACCATAGACGGTTCGGGATTCCGTATCAGTGCAGGTCGGCAAGGTCGTCGAGGCTCGGCGCGGCCCGGATCGACGGGCTCAGCGTTCCCCACACCGCAAGCACGAGGCCGAACGCGGCGAAGACGGCGATCGTTGCGCGCGGCGATACCGATGCGAGCAACACGCCGGCTGTGAGCGGGCCGAGCGGGGCGATCAGCAGCGAGATCGCGCTGCGCACGGACTCGGCCCGGCCGAGCAGCCGGTCGGGCGTGATCGCGATCCGGTAGCCGTGCACGACCGAGTCGGTCGACGGGATTGCGAGCGCCGTCGGGAGGATGCCGGCGGTCAGCACGTAGACGCTCGGGTGGATCAGGAAGGCGGCGCACCCAAACCAGGTCCAGAGCTCGAGCAGCAAGACGGCTCTGACCGGCAGCAGGCGGCGCACAAGCGGCGAAATGAGCGACCCGAGCAGCAAGAAGGCCCCGAACGCGGCGATCAGCACACCAACGGCGCCCCCTGACAGGCCCTGCCGCCGGCCGATGACAACGATTGCGAGGAGCAGGCTCGGGCCGATGAAGTTCCCGAGCCCAAAGAGGAAGGCGCACGTGCGCAGGAACGGCTGGCCCCAGAGAAAGCGGAAACCCGCTTCGAACTCCAAGCGTAGCGACACGCGTTCGGGCTCACGCTCCTCCTGGAACGGTGCCCGCATCGCCAGCAGCGCGAGCGTCGAGAATGCGTACGAGACCGCGTCGAAGAGAAACGGAAGCGCGCGGGCGAGGCCGAAGAGCGCGCCGCCGAGCGGAGGCCCGGCGAGCATCACCGCCGCGTCGCGACCCGCCTTGGCGCCGGCGGCAGCGGGTAGCTGACGGGGCGGAACGACTGCGCGCAACGCGCCCGGCTGGGCTGCCACGAACAGAGCGGCCCCCACGCCCTCGACGAATGCAACAACGGGGATCTCCCAGAACGCGACCCGGTCGAGCAAGATTGCCGCGGCAAGGCTCCCGACCGCGATCACCCGAACACCGTCGGCCGAGATCATGAGCCGCCTGCGGCTCCAGCGGTCGGCCGCCATGCCGGCGGGCAACGCAAGCAGAGCCGCAGGAAGCGCACGCGCGAACGCCACCACACCGGCCTTCGCCGGTGAATGCGTAACCGCAAGTACAAGGAGCGGATAGGCGATCGCCGTCGACTGCGTCCCCGTGTTCGACAGCAGCTGCCCGACCTGCAGCAGGACGAAATCGCGGTTGCGCCGCAGGGGAACCTCGCCCATGCGGCGACGCTAGCCGACGATCGAGAGAATCGCGCTGCGGGCGGCCGCGCGGCCGATCGCGTCGGTCGTGACGAACTTCAGGCTCGCGTGCGCGGAGCGCTTGGGAACGCCGACGATCCAGCCGTCGGCCTTCAGTCGAAGCCCGCTCGGCAGCGCCCCGGCCGCGAGCCGCCAGCGAAACGGCGCCTTGCCGCCCTGGACCGCGAGGTGCGCGGCGTAGTGCCGCTCGACGTGGCCGACCGGCAGGCGAGAGTCGACCGCGGCCGGCGGCTCGAGCGCCCGCTCGAGCGCCTTGTGGACGAGGGTCGCCATCGCGACGCCCCCGGCGTCGACCAGGTGCTCGCCGTCGTTCTGGAACCACTCGGGGTGGCTGCGCGAGTAGCGGTTCCAGTCGACGAGCGTGACCTGCGGATACCGCGTGGCAGCCGAAACGAGCATGTCGTTCATGTACACGTACGGGTGGCGTGTCTCGCGCAGCGTCAACCAGATGATCTGCTGCGCGCCCGCGCCGAGCAGCGCCTTGATCGACTCGTCGATGCTCTGCGCGAACGTCGCCTCCGAATCGTTGTAACCCATCTCGACGACCACGATCGGCGCGATCTTGCTGCCGAGCGACTGCACGAGGTCGAGCAGGTTCGGCGCCTGCTGGCCCTCGAAGGGGCAGCTCGGCGCGGTCAGCCGCCGGCAGACGGCGACCTCCCAGTCGACACTGAGCCCGGCCTGCATGACCGAGATCGCGTCGTTGTGCCACAGCATCCCGGTCATGACGCTGTCTCCGATCAGCGTCACGCGCGGCGGCGGCGCGTTCGCCGCCGCACCGGTCGCCGCAGCTCCGGTCGCCGAGCTACCGGCGAGAGAGACGACGGCGACCAGCGCGGCAACGGACGCCAAGCGAACCCTCATGCCAAAAACCGTAGCAACGCCGGATCGCGGGCAATCATCATCTAGAGGTGCCCGGTCAACGCCTGCACCGTAAGGCTCGTCGTCGCAACGAGGAGCCACAGTGCCCCGCCGAGGACGAGCGGCCGCGGGCCGGCCGCCCGGATACCGTCCGGCTGCGCAGCGAGCCCGACCGCTGCGAGCGCGACGGCGATCAGAAAGAGCGCGACCGACGCGAGATCGTGCCGCACCTGCGCGTCGAACAAGCCGGCGGAGTTGGCAGCGGCGGCGACGACGAACAGCACGAGGAAGCCAGGGACGTACGAGGTCCAGCGCCGCGCCGAAGGCGTCGCCGCCCCGGCCCGGCGACGCTCGAGCACTGCGAGGCCGAGCACGATCGGCACGATCAGGGTCGTACGGGTCAGCTTGACGACGACCGCGTACGCGCCCGCCGCGTGCCCGTATGCGTATCCGGCAGCGACGACGGACGACGTGTCGTTGACGGCCGTCCCCGCCCAGAGCCCGAACCCGTGTTGCCCGAGCCCGAGGAGGTGGCCGACCGGCGGGAAGAGGAGCACCGCGGCGATGTTGAACACGAAGATCGTCGAGATCGCGTAGGCGATCTCGACGGCCTCCACCTCGAGCACCGTGGCCACCGCAGCGATCGCCGAGGCGCCGCAGATCCCGGTGCCCACCGCGAGCAGCGTCCGCAGCGGGCGATCGATGCCGAGCGCACGCCCGATCACGAACCCGCCGCCGAGCGCAGCCGCGAGCGTCACGAGCATCACGGGCAGCGAGCCCGCGCCGACCCGCAGGACGGTGCCGAGGCTGAGGCCGGTGCCGAGCAGGACGATGGCGAGCTGGAGCAGGCGGCTCGATGCGAACGAGATGCCAGGCGTCGCCCACGCCCCGGGATTCACGATCGCCCGGACGAGCACGCCGAGCACGATCGCGATCACAGCCGACCCGATCACCGGCATCGCGCGACCGAGCACCGTCGCGACGGTCGCGAGGACGACTGCGACCGCGAGGCCGGACGCGACCGGGAAGCGGGGCGCGCGCACCGGCCGCTCGAGTTCACGGCCCCGGGAAGGGAGCGAGCCGGTCAACCGTGCCGGCGTCCGACGCGCTGCCCGTGCAGCGCCTGCATCGCCACACGCAATTCCTCGTCGGAGAGTGGCCGTGCCGGCGGTGGAGTCGCCGCCTCGGCACGGAGCCCGTCGAGAAGCCAGTGCAGGTGGCGTCGCCATGCGCCCGGCGCAACCTCGGCGGTGGCATCGATCAGCGGCGTGAACGACCAGAGCAGCAGCACGAGATCGGAAATCGTGAAGTCGTCGCGGAGCGTTCCCTGCTCGCGTGCGCGCGCGAGGAGCTGCTCGAAGAGCAGGCGCAACTCCTCGCGCGCACTTGCGAGCCGTCCGGCGCCGGGCCGGTAGCGCATGAGCACGTCTTTGAGCACCCTGTCGCCGACCTGCAGCTCGATCGTCCGTTCGAGAAAGTGAACGAACGCGCTCCACCCGCCGGGCTCGGCCACCGCCTCCCGAGCGACAGTGACGAGCTCGCCGATGCGGCGTTCGATGATCGCCTCGACGAGGGCCTCGCGCGTCGTGAAATGCCGGTAGAGCGTCCCGATGCCGACCCCGGCTCGCCGCGCGATCTCCTCGAGCGACGCCTCGACTCCCTGCTCGGAGAACACCTCCCGCGCGGCCGCGATCAGCAGCTCGTGGTTGCGCTGCGCGTCGCGACGCCCGCCCCGCTGCTCGCCGGCGATCTCGGTCATGGCGAGACGATAGCACTAACCGGAGGCGACTCTCCGCTTTCTGGTACTGTCGAACGATGCTCACGCTCGCCCGCTGGTGCTCGACCCATCGCCGCAGCGTCGTCCTTGCCTGGATCGTCGTCCTGATCGGGGTCGGGGCGGCCTGGCAAGCGCTTGGCAGCCAGTACTCGAGCAACTTCACGCTCGGACGCACCGACGCCCAGCGCGCCGCCGACCTCTTGAAGAGCCGCTTCCCGGCTCAGTCCGGTGACGTCGATCAGATCGTCTTCAAGACGCGCAGCGGCACGCTCGCCGACGCGCGCATGCGCGCGGCCGTGACGCCGATGCTGGCCGCCGTCGCCCGTCTTCCGCACGTCACCGGGGTGATCAGCCCCTTCGATCCGAAGGCGGGCCGGCGCATCTCGAAGGACGGCACGATCGGCTTTGCCACCGTCTCCTTCAACCAGCGGGCGAACGTTCTCCCGGTTTCGGCGATCAAGAAGGTGATTGCGCTCGCCGAGAGCATCCGCTCCGGCCGCCTCGAGGTCGAGCTCGGCGGCCAGGCGATCGAGCAGACGCAGTTCGCGCCGCCGAGCACGACAACGGGCATCGGCGTGCTCGCCGCGATCGTCGTCCTCTTGATCAGCTTCGGCTCCTTCCTCGCGATGGGGCTCCCGATCGTGACCGCGCTCTTCGGGCTCGGAACCGGCATCGCCCTGATCGGGCTCGGCACCCACGTCCTCGGCATGCCGAACTTCGCAATCGAGCTCGCCGGGATGATCGGGCTCGGCGTCGGCATCGACTACTCGCTCTTCATCCTCACCCGTTTCCGCGAGATCTACCGCGAGAACGGAGGCGACGTTCCGGAAGCGGTCGCCCTCGCGATGGACACCGCCGGGCGCGCCGTCCTCTTCGCGGGCGCCACCGTCGTGATCGCCTTGCTCGGCATGTTCGCGCTCGGGGTCAGCTTCCTCTACGGCCTCGCGATCGCCGCTTCGCTCGCCGTGCTGCTCGTGCTCACCGCCTCGATCACCCTGCTGCCGGCCCTGCTGACCTTCTTCGGACGCCGTGTCGGCGAGCCGGGCCGGCTCGCCCGGCTCTTCACGCGCCGCCGCCGGCCGAAGGGGCAGCGCCGCGGCTTCTGGACGCGCTGGATCGGCGTCATCCAGCGCCACCCGGCCCTTGCCGCAACCGCTGCGACCGCGCTGATGCTGACCCTTGCGGCGCCCACGCTCTGGCTCCGGCTCGGCTCGAGCGACGCCGGGAACGACTCGGCCTCGTTCACCACCAGGCACGCCTACGACCTGCTCGCCGCGGGCTTCGGCCCCGGCTTCAACGGCCCGCTCGCACTGGTCGTCAAGCTGCCACACGCAGGCGACACCGCCGCGCTCCGCACGATCGGCGCCGCCGTCGCCCAGGTCGCCGACGTGTCGGCCGTCGCGCCGCCACGACTCAGCCCCTCGGGCGACGCCGCCGTGATCAACGCCTATCCCGGCTCCTCGCCGGAAAGCGCGACGACGACAAAGCTCGTCGAGCACCTGCGCGCCACGGTGCTGCCGCCGATCGAGGCGAGCACCGGCGCAACCGTCTATGTCGGCGGCGCGACCGCCACCTTCATCGACTTCTCGAGCGTCCTCTCGTCGAAGCTGTGGCTCTTCATCGGCATCGTCGTCGCGCTCTCGGCGCTGCTTCTGCTCGTTGTCTTCCGCTCACTCCTGATTCCGCTGCAGGCCGCGGTCATGAACCTGTTCTCGATCGGAGCCTCACTCGGCGTCTGTGTGGCGATCTTCCAGTTCGGCTGGTTCCCCGGCATCTCGTCGGGGCCGATCGACGCGTTCGTGCCGGTGCTGATGTTCGCAATCGTCTTCGGGCTCTCCATGGACTATGAGGTCTTCCTCGTCTCCCGCATCCACGAAGAGTGGATGCTGCAACACGACGCCGGCGCCGCCGTCCACGACGGACTGATCGAAACCGGCCGAGTGATCACTGCCGCAGCCGCCGTCATGGTCGTCGTCTTCGCCTCGTTCATCCTGGGCGGCGAGCGGGTGATCGAGCTGTTCGGGCTCGGGCTCGCAAGCGCCGTCTTCCTCGACGCGCTCGTCATCCGCTGCATTCTCCTACCCGCCGTGCTCGAGCTGCTCGGTGCGCGGGCCTGGGCATTCCCAAGCTGGCTCGACCGCCGTCTGCCTCGCTTTGCGATCGAACACGACGGGCCGGTCCCGCACGCCCAGTTGAGCCGTCCCGCGATCGAAGACATCTAGTCCATGCTGGCCGAGCCAGAAACCGACGCACCGCTCCGAGGGCGCGCGCTCGCGACCGTCTTCATCGCGCTCATGCTCGGCATGTTCCTCGCCGCGCTCGACCAGACGATCGTCTCGACCGCGCTGCCGACAATCGTCGGCGACCTCGGCGGCCTCAACCATCTCTCCTGGGTCGTCACTTCCTACCTGCTCGCCTCGACCGTCTCGACGCCGATCTACGGCAAGCTCGGCGACATGGTCGGGCGCAAGCCCGTCTTCCTGGCGGCGATCCTGATCTTCCTCGCCGGCTCGATGCTCGCCGGGCTCAGCCAGTCGATGGGCGAGCTGATCGGCTTCCGCGCCCTCCAGGGGATCGGCGCCGGCGGGCTGATGGTGGGCGCGCAGGCGATCATCGGCGACATCGTCCCGCCGCGCGAACGGGGCCGCTACATGGGCCTGATCGGTTCGGTGTTCGCGGTCGCCTCGGTCGCCGGGCCGCTGCTCGGCGGCTTCTTCGTCGACAGCCTCTCCTGGCGGTGGGTCTTCTACGTCAACATGCCCGTCGGCGCGCTCGCGATCGTGATCGTGATCACGCGGCTGCACCTGCACACGCCCCACGCCCGCCACCAGATCGACTACTTCGGCGCCACCCTGCTGAGCGGCGGGGTCGGCGCGCTGATCATGCTCACGACCTGGGGCGGCAGCCAGTACGCCTGGGGCTCGCCGATGATCGTGGGGCTGGGAATCGCGGGCACGACGCTGATTGCCGTGTTCATCTGGTGGGAGACCCGCGCCGCCGAGCCGATCCTGCCGCTCTCGCTCTTCCGCTCCAGCGTTTTCAGCGTCTCCAGCGGCATGGGCTTCGCGATCGGCATGGCGATGTTCGGCGCGATCATCTTCATCCCGCTCTTCCTCCAGCTCGTCTACGGCGCAACGCCCACGAGCTCCGGCCTCCGGATGCTGCCGCTGATGGTCGGGCTGCTCGCCGCCTCGATCGGCTCCGGCCAGGCGATCAGCAAGATCGGCCGCTACAAGGTGTTCCCGATCGCCGGCACGGCGATCCTCATCGTCGGCATGTACCTGCTCTCCCGGCTGACCGTCGGCACGGCTCCGTGGCTCGCCTCGGTCTACATGCTCGTCGTCGGGATCGGAATCGGCCTCGTCATGCAGGTGCTCGTCCTCGTCGTCCAAAACGACGTCGAGCCGAGGGAGATCGGCGTCGCCACCTCGACCGCCACCTTCTTCCGTTCGGTCGGCGGCGCCTTCGGCGTCGCGATCTTCGGCACCATCTTCGCGACCCGCCTCAACCACCAGCTCGCCCAGTTCCCGCACGCTGTCGTCGCCCGCCTCGGCAGCGGAGTGCATCTCAGCCCGGCGGCGGCCAAGCATCTCCCTCCCGCAGTGCACGCCGACTTCCTGCAAGCCTTCGCGCACTCCCTGCACGGCGTGTTCCTCTTCGGCACAGCGATCGCGATCGTCCCGTTCGCCCTGTCCTGGTTCCTCAAGGAAGTGCCGCTGCGCACCACGCTGCACCGCCCAGCCGAGCGTGACCCCGGGCCGAGGGGGCTGCCGCCGCCCGTCAGAGAATCTTCGACAGGAACTGGCGCGTCCGCTCGTGCTCCGGATCGGTGAAGAAGTGCTCGGGTGTGCCTTCTTCGACGATCACGCCGCCGTCCATCATCACAACGCGGTCGGCGGCCTCGCGGGCAAAGCCCATTTCGTGCGTGACGACGATCATCGTCATCCCGTCGTGTGCGAGCTCCTCCATCACGGTGAGCACTTCGCCCGTCACTTCGGGGTCGAGAGCGCTCGTCGGCTCGTCGAACAGCATCAGGGCGGGTTGCATTGCGAGCGCGCGGGCGATCGCCACCCGCTGCTGCTGCCCGCCGGACAGCTTGCCGGGATAGGTGCCGTGCTTGTCCGCGAGCCCGACGCGAGCCAGCAGCCGTTCCGCGTCGGCGAGGGCTTCGCCCTTCTTCGTGCCGAGCACGCGCATCGGCGCCTCGACCACGTTCTCGATCGCGGTCTTGTGTGGGAAGAGGTTGAAGCGCTGGAAGACCATCCCGATCTGCGTCCGCTGACGCGCAATCGAGCGTTCGGAGTCCTCGACCAGCTTGCCGCGGTGTTCCCGGTAGCCGATCAGATGGCCGTTCACCTCGATCCGGCCACCATCGATCTTCTCGAGGTGGTTGATGCAGCGGATGAACGTCGTCTTTCCGGACCCGGACGGCCCGATCACGCACACGGTCTCGCCGCGCTCGACCTCCATGCTCACGCCCTTCAGCACCTCGAGGCGCCCGAAGCGCTTATGCACGTCCGTGGCGCGCATGACCGTGTTGCCGGTCATCGGGTCAGCCACGCACGCGAAGTCCAGTTCTCGACGATCCGCTGACGCATGCTCGGCTCGTCGCCGAGATCGCTGGCCCCGAGCCGGCGTTCGATGCGCGCCTGGATGAGACTCCAGACAGAGGTGAGCACGAGGTACCAGAACGCGACGGCCGTGAAGTACTCGACGGGCTTGAAGGTCTGCGAGTAGTGGATCTCGGCGTCCTGGAAGAGCTCGGTGACGCCGATGAACGCGAGCAGTGACGTCGTCTTCAGCATATTGTTGAACTCGTTGCCGAGCGGCGGCACGATCACACGTGCGGCTTGGGGCAACACGATCCGCCGCATGCCGAGCCCTGTGGTCATGCCGAGCGACTTCGCTGCTTCCATCTGACCGCGGTCGATCGAATCGATCCCGGCCCGAACGATTTCCCGCATGTACGCACCTTCGTTGATGCCGAGCGCGAGCATCCCGGCAAACGCGGCGCCCGATACCGTGAAGAGTCCGAAGTTGACGTTGTTCGGAATCAGCGTGAACCCGAGCAGAAGGTTGACGCCGAGGTAGATGTAGAAGATCTGCACGATCACCGGCGTCCCACGAAAGACGAGCGTGTAGGTGTTCGACAGTGCTCGCAGCACCACGAGCCGGGACATCCGCATCAGAGCAGCGAGGAGACCAAGCGCGACGCCGAGGATCTGCGCGACGACGGCGATATAGACGGTCCGCCAGAGCGCGAGCGCGAACGCGTGGTCCGGATGGAAGATCCGCTGCCAGAGGATGTGCCAGTCGAATGCTGCGAGCACTGTTCGATCACGCTCCTACTTCAGGGCGAAGGCCGACATGTGCCACTTGGTGAGGATGCGCTTGATCGTGCCGTTGGCATAGAGCGCATTGATCGCCTTCTGGATGCCGGTCTTCGTCGCCGGATCGTTCTTGCGGACAGCGATCCCGACCGGGATCGGGTTGACCGGACTACCGGCGAACGCGAACGACGAGTCCTTCTGGATGTAGTACGCGACGACTGGCGAGTCACCGAAATACGCGTCGACGCGGCCGGTCTTGAGTGCCGCAGCTGCATCGGTGTCGTGCGGGAAGGCCTGAATCTGGATCGTCGGCTTTCCCGCGGACTTCAGCTTCGCGGACTCCTGGTCGAGGAAGGCCTTGTTCGTCGTGCCGACCTCGACCGAGACCGACTTGCCGGAGAGCGACGCCAGGCTCGAGACGTGCTTCGGGTTGCCCTTCTGCACCATCAGCGACTGCCCGACCTTCAGGTAGTCGATGAAGCTGACCTGCTTTCGCCGGTCGGCGGTGTCGTTCATGCCCGAAATGACTGCGTCGCACTTCTTCGCAAGCAGCGCGGCGATGATCCCGTCGAAGCCGGTGTTCTGGAAGACCGCCGTCTTGCCGAGGCGCTTGGCGACGGCATTGCCGATCTCGATATCCGATCCGGCCGGCTTGGTGCCCTGGTAGAACTCTTCGGGCGGGTACGTGATGTCGCTGCAGAACGTCAGCGTGCCGCCGGCCGGTCGTGCCTGACCTACGGTAGCCGCGGTCAGAGAGACGACCGCCACGAGCAGCAACAACGGTGTCAGGTGACGCATTACGGGTCTCCTCCTTCTGTAGTGCCTGCGTGGGTGGATCATGTACCTGATGCGGCCGGGAGCCGCGCGAGAACCGACTCGAGCACTCGCCCTGCGCCGTAACGGACGACGTCGTCCGTGACGAGGCCCGTCGCCGCTTCCGTCTGGGCGATCTCGGCGCGCGCCGCGGCGTCACCGAGTGACGAGGTGTTCAAGGCGATCGCGAGCACCGGAGCGGGTTGGACCCAGGCGAGCGCATCCTCGTAGATCCGAATGAGCTCGTTCATGCTCCCGATTGGCGTATCGGGGTAGTCCTCGATGCAGGTTGCGCCGGCGCGGTGACAGAGCAGCAGCCCGTCCGGTCGCGATCCGTGCAAGAGACCGAGGGTGACGCCGGAGTACGCGGCGTGCAGAAGCGAGCCCTGGCCTTCGACCCAGAGGAGGTCGCCGCGCTCGGCGCCGTCGCGAACGAGCCGATCGGCTGCACCGGCGATGTAGTCGGAGATGACGTGGTCGACGGCGATGCCCCAGCCCGCGATCGCGATCCCCGTTTGACCCGTCGGTACGAACACCGAGTCGAGGCCGCGCCGCCGGGCCTCGCGGTCAAGCTCGAGCGTTACGCTCATCTTGCCGATTGCGCAGTCCGACCCCACCGAGTGCACAACGCGCACGCGTGGGCGCGTCGACGGATCAGCGGGCACGTTCAGGTCGTCTGGGGCAAGTCGCAACTCGCGCAACTCGACGCCGTGCCTGCGCGCGGCTGCTGCGAGCTCCTCGTCCTCACCGAGCACGACGTGCAGGCCGGACTCGACGTCGAGGCCGAGTTCGATCGCATCCAGGAGCGCAGACCGCCAGCTCGCGTCGAGCTTGCCGCCGGCAGGCGCCACGCCGACCAGAAGCACCGTCGCGCCGCGGTCGCGTGCCTCCCGAACGGTCGCGACGACCGGCGTCGGCTTCGCCACGTACGGCACCACGTCGTCGGCGACCGCACCGGCATGCCGTGCATCGACCACGGCGACGACCTCGCGCCCGCCGAAGCGGATCACGCCGTGCGCGGTCTTCGCATCGGAGTCGGCGAGACGCCCGGCGGTCAGGACTGCGATCCGTTCGCTCACGCGATGTTGTAGCACAATTATGGAGGTTCATACCACAATTCATGACTCTGGTGTTACAATCCTCGAATCGTCGTGGAGCAGGCACAGCCGGGCGGCAGCGCCGCCGAGCGCGTCGCCGCCGACTTGCGGCGGCGGATCTTCGACGGGGAGCTGACCCCGGGCTCGTCGCTGCGCGAGGCGGAGCTCGCGGAGCGCTACCGCGCGAGCCGGCATACCGTCCGCGCCGCCCTCCGCGCGCTGATCGGGGTCGGCCTCGTCGTGCACGACCCGCACCGGAGCGCGCGAGTGCGGGAGCTCGAGGCGCAGGACATCCGTGACCTCTTCTTCATCCGGCGCATCGTCGAGCTCGAGGCGGTGCGCCGGCTGATCGCCGACGATCTGCCGCTCGCCGCGATCGAGGAGGCGGTCGCACACCGCGAGGCCGTCGAGGCCGAGGCGATGGCGGCCGGCCGTGGCTACACCGTGGCCGAAGTCGACGCAGACCTCGCCTTCCATCGCGCCCTCGTGCACAGTGTCGGCAGCGAGCGGCTGAGCAGGACATTCGAAACGCTGGCCAACGAGCTCCGGCTCGCCTTCCTTGCCTACATCGAGGACTCCGGTGACCGTGGGGACCATCGCGCGATCTTCGAGGCGATCAGCGCCCGCGCTGGAGCAAGCGCCTCAGAACTGCTCGAAGTGCATCTCCGCGACGGGCTTCGCTACTGCCTCGCCGCTGCGGGAACCACCGTCTCGTAGCGATGTCGTCTTCGACGGCTCGATGGTTGCAGCCGTCAGGGGGTTTGCTGGAACGCGCGGCTGGCCTCGACGGTGCGAACGACGAGTTTCCCTGCTGCCTCGTCCGCCAGTTCGAGTGCGCGTGCCGGAGTATCGGCGGTAGCCACGACATACCCCCGCCGGTCGGCGTCGACCTGCAGCGGCCCGATCGTCGTGCCGGGCCCAAAGTACAACCCCGCCGCGAGCACACCGGGTGAGCCGCGTACCTCATCGAGGTCCTCGATCGCAGTGACGGTGCCGAGCGGAAGCACACCGGGGCTCGCTGTGAGGAAGCGGATCGCGATCGGCCTGCTGAAGCTCGGCGTGACGAGTGCGTCCGGCACCGTGTGCCCGAGCGCCTGCTCGATCGCGATCTCAAACAGGTTGATCCCGGTGCCAAACGAGACAAGGTCGGCCATCTGGCCCGCGGGAATCCGTGCTGCGATCTCGACGACACGTACGACTCCGCTCTCGTCGGCAATGAGTTGCGGAAACGCGATCCCGTCCTTCAGACCCAGAGCACGCACCGTTGCGGCTGCAATCGATTCCGCCTCGGCAAGAACGCCGGCCGGCAATGACGAAGGAAACGAATGGATCCAGCCGACCCCGAAGCCTGGACCGGCCGGTCGGAGACGATCGGAGAGAGTCAGAAGTGTGGGCTCGCCGTCCCGGGCGACGAGGAGGCCGTTCAGCTCGATCCCTTCGACGTATTCCTCGAGCATCGCCCGACCTGACCGCGAGAAGGCGAGAGCATCAGGCAGAAAAGTGTGGAGCTGCTCGACCGAGTTGATGAAGTAGATGCCGCGCTGCCCTCCCGAGTCGACGGGCTTCAACACCGCCGGCAAGCTGACCTGCTCGCACGCCTGCGGCAAATCGCTCTCGCTCGTCAACACGGCATGGCGAGGCTGCGGAATACCTGACAGCTCGAGGCGTTCGCGCATCAGTGCTTTGTCGGTCATCGCCCGCGCCACCTCGGCGCCGATTCCCGGCAACCCCAGCCGCGTCGAGATCTCCGCGGCAGGCGGAACAGCGCGATCCGTCGAGATCGCGAGAACACCCTCGACCCCGAGACGGAGCGCGTCCTCGGTCACGCGATCGACGTCGGTGAAGTCGAGGCTCCTCGCTACGTCGGCGAACGGGAAGGCAACAGCGTTCGGGTCACCGTCCACCGCGACCACACGATGTCCCGCTTCACGCGCATAGCGAATCGCCGGCAACTGGGACACACTCGCCCCAAGAAAAAGCAGCGTCGCCATCCGTCAGCCGCGCACCACGAGGCGCTGTATCGGTTCCACCATCTTCGAACCTCTCCATCTGAGCGCCTGCCGCC
>Ga0307374_10008307_pt1 | contig 15551 bp, 11 predicted proteins | sample OX3MG_FD_202532 | JGI IMG/M metagenome (GOLD analysis project Ga0307374, IMG submission 202532) | Soil microbial communities from Risofladan, Vaasa, Finland - OX-3 | ecosystem: Environmental > Terrestrial > Soil > Coastal area > Acid sulfate soil | place: Finland: Risofladan, Vaasa | collected... | reverse complement strand
GGCGGGGGCCTCGGCGCCGCCAGCCTGTGCGGCGGTGGCGGCCAGGGCGACGCCCTCGTCCTGCGCTCGATCGCCTAGCGGCACCGATCGCGCGGTCCGCTGCCGGACCGTCACACCTCGGTACTATCAATCGACCCCATGGTCGTCGAGCGCGGTCCCGGGGCGCGTACGCGAGGAGTCACGGCAGTGAGCCGACGCCGCAAGCCCACGTCCACCTCGCCGTTCGGGGTGGGCCGGCGCGAGAACCATGACGCCAGCGGGTTCTACGACCGCTTCGCGGCGCCCGTCCTGTCGGGCGACGACACCGTCAACCCGTCGACGGTCAAGGACAAGATCCTCACGGGCGACGCGCGCCGGATGGACGAGGTCGAGGACTCGTCGGTGGCCCTGGTCGTCACCTCACCGCCGTACTTCGCGGGCAAGGAGTACGAGGAGGCGCTCGGCGAGGGCCACATCCCCGCCAGCTACCTCGACTACCTGGCGATGCTGTCGGACGTCTTCGCCGAGTGCGTGCGCACCCTCGAGCCGGGCGGGCGCATCGCGGTCAACGTCGCCAATCTGGGGCGCAAGCCCTACCGGTCGCTGTCCGCCGACGTCATCGGCATCCTCCAGGACCGCCTGGGGTTGCTGCTGCGGGGTGAGGTCATCTGGCACAAGGCCCGGGGGGCGAGCGGCTCCTGCGCCTGGGGGTCGTTCCGCAGCCCAGCCAACCCCGTGCTGCGCGACGTCACCGAGCGCGTCGTCATCGCCAGCAAGGGCCGGTTCGACCGGGCACTGGCCCGCCCCGAGCGGGCGCGCCGCGGGCTGCCCTCGGGCATCTCGGTCACCAAGGACGAGTTCATCGAGGCCACCACCGACGTCTGGGAGCTGCCCAGCGAGAGCGCCACGCGCGTCGGGCATCCCGCGCCGTTCCCCGTCGAGCTCCCACTGCGGCTGATCGAGCTGTACACCTACCAGGGTGACCTCGTCCTCGACCCGTTCATGGGGTCAGGCACCACGGCCGCGGCGGCGGTGCGCAGCGGGCGCCACTACGTCGGCTACGACACCGAGTCCGAGTACGTCCGCATCGCCGAGCAGCGGGTGAGCGAGGAGCGGGACCGGCTCATCGGGCGCGAGGCCCGCGCCGACGGCGCCGCCGGCCTGCTGGAAGGGGCGCGCGCCGACGGCGCGTCGGCGCGCGAGCTGGCCGCCGAGCTGCTGGCAGCGTGCGGGTTCGCCGACGTGGTCGAGAGCAAGCGGCTGGTGGCCGGCGTCGACGTCACCTTCTCGGCCCGTGACCGGACGGGCCGGCGGTGGCTCTTCGACGTGTCGGGCGCCTTCACCACCACCCGGACGGGGCTCCGACGGGCCGACACCCTGTGGAGGGCCCTGGGCAAGGCGGCCGTCCTCCACGCCGAGCTGCCCGAGGTCCCCGTCGTCCTGCTCACGACGGCGGTACCCGTTCCGGGCAGCGCCGGCGAGCGCGCCTGGCGCTCCCTGGCCGCGGCCACGGCACCGGGCACCCTGGCCGCGGTCCACGACGTGATCGAGCTCGAGTCCCCCGACGACCAGGCGCGCCTGCGGCGCTACGCGTCCGAAGGCATCGCGCTCGCCGACGGCGCGCCCCCGCCACCGCGGGGTGCCGCGGGCTCCAAGCGCCGACGCGCCGCTCCCCGTGCCCGATGACCGCACCACGGTCACCGAGCTCGCCACCGCCCTCGGCATGCTCGGCCGTGCCGACCTCCCCCGTACCCTGGCCGGCCGTCCCGGCGAGCTCGCCGTCCCCGACGCCACCTGGCAGCAGCTGCAGGCCCTGCACGCCTCGGGTCGGTTCGAGGCCGAGTTCGCCACCGCCTACGCCAACGGCAGGGCCTTCCTGGAGGCCGACGACGCGCTGCGGGGCAGGCGCCCCCGGCTGATCGAGTGGACCGGGGGCCGGCGACCCTCCGGTGACGAGGTGGCGCCCGTGGACCTGCGGATCGACCACGTCTACCTCGTCAGCTGCAAGTACCTGTCGCGCAACATCGCCAACCCCTCCCCGGCGCGGCTCTTCGAAGGCCTGCTCGCCACCACCGGCGACTGGGAGCAGACCGACTGGTACGAGGTGGTGGCGCCCGAGGAGCTGCACGCCCTCTACCTCGCCTGCCGCGCCGCCACCGGGCTGACCGACCTCCCCGACGAGCCCGGTGCCCTCGGCACCGAGGACCGGCAGCGCCTGCGCCGCGCCCTGCCGGGCCGGTCGTATCCACCCGGCGCGCGCCACGCATACCGCGCCCTGTGCGCCCGCGTGAGCGCGGCGTCCGCCCAGTGCTGGCTCGACAACGTCGCCAGACGCCACGCCGCGCAGCGCATGGTGTGGCGCCTGCTGCGCATCGGCAACGCCGCCTACTTCATGCTGGGGGCCGACCCCCGCCGGTCGCTGCGCCTGCGCGTGGCGAGCTCGTGGGACTGGCGCCGGACCTACCGGCTGACCGGGCTCGATATCCGCGCCGCGGCGTCGGGCCAGCCCCAGGTGGACTGGGTGGCGCGTTACGTCGAGCGGGCCACGGCACGACCGCGTGAGGTGCACGGGCACGTCGAGGTGCGCTGGAGCCACGGCCGCTTCGCCCAGCCCCCGGAGGCCAAGGTCTACCTGGACACGCCGTCGGACGAGCTGCCCGGCTACTTCCCGCTCGAGCCCGGCACCAGCCAGCCCGAGCTGTGGGACTGAGCCCGAGCTGTGGGACTGAGGCGGGGGCGCCGAGCGGTCAGGCGTCGACCTCGCGCCGCCCCTCGAGGGCCCGCCCCAGGGTGAGCTCGTCGGCGTACTCGAGGTCGCCGCCGACGGGCAGGCCGCTGGCGATGCGCGTCACGGTCAGGCCGAGGGGCTTCAGCAGCCGGGCCAGGTACATGGCGGTGGCCTCGCCCTCGAGGTTGGGGTTGGTGCACAGGATGACCTCGGTGACGGCCTCGTCGTCGAGGCGGCCGAGCAGCTCGCGCACGCGCAGCTGGTCGGGCCCGATCCCCTCGATCGGGTTCAGGGCACCGTGCAGCACGTGGTAGCGGCCGCGGAACTCCTGGGTCTTCTCCACCGCCACGATGTCCCGGGGGTCCTCGACCACGCACAGCACGGACCCGTCGCGCCGGGGGTCCGCGCAGATCGAGCAGATGTCACCCTCGGCGACGTTGAAGCACCGGGGGCACAGCGTGATGCGCTCCTTCATGGCCACGATGGCCTCGGCGAGGCGCATGGCGTCCTCCGGGGCCACCTTCAGCAGATGGAAGGCGATGCGCTGGGCGGACTTCGGGCCGATGCCGGGGAGCCGCCCGAGCTCGTCCACCAGACCTTGCAGCGGGCCGGTGTACACCTCTAGACCTCGGCCGCGCCCGGGAAAGCCTGCTTCAGCCGCTCCTGGGGCGTGAGGCCGACCCCGGCCGGCTCGGTCTCGGCCGCCAGGACCTCGGGATCGAGCAGGTCGGGCTCGTCGTCCCCGCCCTCACCCCCGTCGGCGGCCTCGCCGGCCGGCGCGGTGGCCTGCGGGACGGTCGTGCCGGCCGGAGGAACGTTGCCAGCCGGCGCGGTGGTGGCGGCCCCGGAGGGGCGGCGGCGCGGAGCACGGGGTGCGCTCCCGGCGGTCGCCGGCCCGTCCGAGGCGTCCGTGGGCGGGTCCACGGCGGCGGGGGTGACGTCGGCCGTAGCGGTGCCGTCGGCCTCGTCGTCCACCACCAGCCGGATCGGCACGGCCGTGCCGAAGTGGGTGCCCAGGGCCACCTCCACGTCGAGGCGGACCTCCTCGCAGTACGACCGGTGCGTCTCGTTGGGCAGCGCGAACACGGCCGAGCCCCCGGCCACGTCGAGGAACCTCCCGACCCGGAAGCGCGCCCGCGCCCGGCTGGGCAGCGACGCCAGCAGCCCGTCGCCCCACACCTGGACCAGCTCGTCGCGTGACGGCAGTGTCGACGGCCCGCCCGGCTCGGCCCCCGCCGCGGCCGCAGCCGACGGCGACGGCGGCCGGGGCGACGCCGTACCGGCGGGCGGCGGATCGCTCGGTGGCCCCGCCGGCGCGGCGGCCTCGGCGCGGCGCGCCCGACCCGGACCGGACTGGCGCCTGATCGCCCCGAGCGTGCGGCGGGCGAGCTCGGGGCCGTCGACGGCTCCGCCCCCGTCCGCGCCCGCCGCTCCCGAGGGACCCTCGGCGTCGTCGGCGGCAGCCGCAGCCGCAGCCGCAGCCGGCCCACGATCCCGGACCGGCGCCGGTGCCGGCGCCGATGGCCCGCCCGCCCCGGCGCGCGCCGGAGGCCCCGCTCCGGCCGGCGGCGTGGGTGCGTCCACGGTCCGGGCCGGATAGGACGCGGCGGTCCCGCCGGCGCCCCCGTCCGCCAGGGCCCGCTCGAGGCGCTCGATGCGCTCGAGGAGCGCGCTGGTCGAGTCGTCGGCCTGGGGGTGGGTCAGCTTGATGAGGGCGACCTCCAGGTGCACCCGGGCGTCGGGGACGTCGCGCATGTCGACCTGGGCCCGGCCCAGCTCCTCCAGACACCGGACCAGCGCCGGCAGCCCCATGCGCCGGGCCACCTCCTCGACCTGGGCCCGCTCGGCACCGGACAGGCTCACCAGGTCGCCCGCCACCGTGGCCAGGAAACCCTGGCGGAGGTACTCGGCGAGATCGGCGGCCAGGCGCTGCGCGTCGCGGCCGGCCTCGCACGCCAGCGCCACCGCCACCAGGGAGCGGGCGGGATCGTGCTCGGCCAGGGCTTCGGCCAGCTCGGCGAGCACGGCGATGTCGTCGTCGACCGTGCCCCCCGCCGCCACCTGGTCGAGCGCCGACAGGGCATCGCGCGCCGAGCCCCGTCCCCGGCGCACGGCGGAGTCGAGGGCCTCGTCGGGGAGGGCCAGGCCCGTGGCGTCGCGCACCTGGCGGAGCAGGCCCGACAGCGTCGCGGCGCCGAGGAGCCGGAACTCGTAGTGCTGGGTCCGGCTCCGGATAGTGGGGAGCACCTTCTGGGCGTCCGTGGTGGCCAGTACGAAGACCACGTGGCCGGGAGGCTCCTCGAGCGTCTTCAGCAGGGCGTTGGACGCGGCCGTCGAGAGCATGTGGACCTCGTCGACGATGTACACCTTCCAGCGCCCGGGTGTTCCCAGCGCGGCGTGGGACACCAGGTCGCGCATGGCGTCCACGCCGTTGTTGGAGGCGGCGTCGAGCTCGTGCACGTCGAGCGACGCCCCCCGGGTGATCTCGATGCACGAGTCGCAGCGCCCGCAGGGCTCGCCGTCCTCGGGGGCCGCGCAGTTGAGGGCCTTGGCCAGGATCCGCGCCGTCGAGGTCTTCCCCGTCCCGCGCGGGCCGCTGAACAGATAGGCGTGGCCCACCCGGCCCTCGCGCACCGCGTTGCGCAGCGCCAGGCTGACGTGCTCCTGCCCCAGCACCTCCTCGAAGCGCTGGGGCCGGAAACGGCGGTAGAGGGACTGGTAGGGGGCGGGGTCGGTGTCGCCGGCGTCGGCCACGGCCGCAGCCTACCGGTGGGGCAGGACACTGCCGGACGCCAGGTCAGACGCACGGCGGCCGGGAACCGCCGGCCCGCGGAGCCCGGTGATCGGTGCGACGGCCAGGTTTGCTACGGCACACGACCGGACCCGCTGAGAGCTGCTGCCTTCCGGCCCTGACTCGATTCACGGGCGACCGTTGCGCAGGACCCGGCCGCCGCACGGAGCACCGGAGAACGCGTCGGAGACGCTAGCCTCCCTCCGGCTGCGCACCCGCAGTGTCGGGAGGAGTGCGAGAGCGGCCGAATCGGCACGATTGGAAATCGTGTGTGGGGAAACTCACCGTGGGTTCAAATCCCACCTCCTCCGCGCATGTGATGTCCCGGGACATCGCGGACAGACGAACCGATGCAGGCTAGGCCACCGGCCCTTTCGGGTGAGGGGCTGGTAGTCCCGCTCCGGGTCGAGGGTGAGGTGGCGGAGCAGTTCGCCCTCCTCGCTCAGCACCCGGATGTCGAGGTCGGCGACCAGGACCACGGCCCGCCTCCCCTTGTGGGCCCGACCGACCCCGACGTGGTGGAGCCTGGTCCCGTGGCGCAGGGTGAACACCCCGGTCTTGTCGATCCTGTCGTGTCGGACCCGGGTATGGGGAGCCATCGGGTACCTGTCGGAGTCCGGTGACGCCTTCTCGAGCGCATCGAACGCCCGGCTGGGCGGCACCATGCCCCGGGCCGAGTGGGGCCGGGTCTCGTTGCACTGCGATCGGCACCGGTGGCCACGCGGCGGTGCCCGCTGACCTTCTGAACCCCAGATGGAGGCCTCGAGGGCGCGAAGCACCGCGAACACGCGCTTGGCCAGGTCGTCTTCCTGAGCCGTGGTGGGCGCGCTCACGGAGCGGACCTGGCCGACCGGCCGGTCGCCCTGGCGCGCCGACCAGCTCGTACCGCGAACTCGTCCAGGGCCGCCAGCACCTCAGGAGTACGCCACCTCTGGTTGCGCTTCTTGTCGGTGAACTCGATCAAGACTCCGGCCTCGACGAGCGGTTGCAGAGCACGGTTCACATTCCTGCCCGCCATTCCCAGTTCCTTGGCGATGACCTGAGCGTTCACGACCGGATGCCCAAGGAGCAGGTCGGCGATCTTCCAGGTAGTTGCATCCCGTCGCGCCTTGATGCGCTCAACCCATCCCGAGCGGATCGCATGGAGGTCATCGACCAGCTGACGGCCATTGCCGACCGCTGCGAGCGCTGCTCGGGCCAACTGCTCGATGATGGTGACCGGGTCGCCTTCGCGGTACTCGGTCAAGGAGGCGAAGTACGCGTCCGTGTCGGTCAATAGCCCGGCGGAGATCGGTACGGTGACGTTTCGGGTCAGTGCCTTGTTCCGCAAGTGGGCGTGGAGCAACGCGCGGCCCGTGCGCCCGTTGCCGTCGGTGAACGGGTGAATCGTCTCGAACTGTGCGTGGGCGATGGCGGCATGGGCGAGTACGGGGACGTCGTCTCGGTCGATGAAGGCCAACAGATCGTCGATGGCTGCCGGGACGCGGCTGTGGTGCGGGGGGACGAAGATCGCTCCGTGTGGCCCTAGGTCGCCGCCTCCGATCCACACCTGCTCACTTCGCCACGTACCCGCGTCCTGCCGGGGAACGTGGGCGAGCAGCGTCTCGTGCATGGCCAGAATGGCGTCGGCGTCGATGCGATTGGCCAGTTCGATCGCAGCACTCATGGCCCGCGTGTTGGCCACGATCAGAGAGGCGTTGCCCCTGCAGTCGGGGTGGAGCTCCGCTTCGGCGATGGCTCGGGCCGACGCGGTGAGGTTCTCGATCTTGGAGGATGCAGCGGACTCCGACCGCAGCAGTACGGCGCTGAACGGGCCGATCTCGTGCCAGAGTTCGCCATCCAAACGGGCGATCTCGGCAGAGGCGTCGTCCACCAGGGAGGCGACCTCGGTCGGAAGAGGCACGTTGAGGCCTGCGATCTCCGGGACGACCGCCGCCTGGTAGGGGCCCTGGTGGCGGCGGCGCGCAGTTCGGGATGCCGGGACGGTTGCAGAGACCTCCCAAGGCAGCGTTTCGTACCCGAGTGCTGGCCAGGGCGCCGGAGCGCTGTCTGTCACTGGAAACCTCCATAAGTCTCATTTATCCTGTTTCTGAGACGACCGTGGTCAGTTGGTCTCAGCTGGCACTCACTCGCAGACCATCGAGCGATCAGGGAGCACCCAGCTCAGGGCGTAGGTCGGGTCGCCCGGAGCTGCGACTAAAAGGCCGTAAGGCTCACTTAGCTCGTATCTGAGACTACCATGACCGGGTCGTCTCTCAGATCGCACTCACCCACGCCCACTCGAACACTCCGGGAACACCCAGCTCAGAGGCACAGGTTGAACCGAGCCAACTCCGTGAGCTCCGGCTCCTGCCCCAGGTTCGGCCCAGTAGCGTCCCGGGGGCCCGCCTACCCATGCCGGGGAGACCGGCGGTGAGGCGGGTGCATCCGGTGCCCGCCTCCCGTCTGCCCTACCGTTTCGCCGTGGCCGACGCCGACGCCGACGCACCCGAGGAGTTCACCGTCCTCGACGACGTCACGGCCATGCGGGGCGCGCTGGCCGAGGCGGCGGAGGCGGCCGGTCACGACGACGTGCCCGTGGGCGCGATGGCGGTCGTCGACGGTCGTCGGATCGCCGCCCGTCACAACGAGCGGGAGCTCCGCCACGACCCCACGGCGCACGCCGAGATCCTGGCGCTGCGCGACGCGGCGGCGGCCCTCGGCACCTGGCGGCTCGACGAAGTGACGTTGGTGGTGACGCTCGAGCCCTGCGCCATGTGCGCCGGCGCCCTGGTGGCGGCGCGGGTGGGCCGCCTCGTGTTCGGAGCGCCGGACCCCAAGGCCGGCGCGTGCGGGTCGCTCTACCAGCTGTGCGCCGACCCGCGCCTCAACCACGAAGTCCCCGTCACCGGCGGTGTCCTCGCGCAGGAGTGCGGCTCGTTGCTGACGGCGTTCTTCGCCGGGAGGCGCTGACGGCCCCTGCCCCTCGCCGGGCAACCACGAGGGGCGGCTACTGTTCCGGGCGCTGGGAGGAGTGCGAGAGCGGACGAATCGGACGGTCTCGAAAACCGTTGTGGTCGCAAGGCCACCGTGGGTTCGAATCCCACCTCCTCCGCCAGCCAGCCAGCCAACCACGCGCTCCGGGCACCGGCAGCCGTCGCTGCTGCCGGGCCCGGTGGACGCGTCTACCGGCCCGGGCCGCCGGGCGTGCTCCCCGGTCCGGGCCATGGGATCCCGCCGTAGGTGTCGGACCGAGACCGACCGCCCCCGACCTCGACCGCCGTGGCGGTGGTCTCGGAGCCGTGCCCGGGCCCGGGCCGGCCGGGCCGCGAGCCGCCGAACGTCGCCGGTGGGGGCGCGGTCGACCCGTCGCCCGGGGGAACGGTGTCGATGCCCGCCGCTGTCGAGGAGCCCGCGCTGGCCGGGCAGGTGGAGGGCGTCGTCTTCCAGAGGTGCGCGCTGTCGGAGTCGGGAGCCGGGGTGGTGAAGCGGTGCACGAACAGGGCGTCGAGCGACACGCCGTCGACGTCGACGGTCCCGAACGCCGCCACGTGGTCCCCGGCGGCGAGCGAGCCCAGTGACGTGCCCGACGGCCCGTAGGCGGTGGCGCCACTCACGTCGACGGTCCGCCAGAAGCCCTGGTGGTCGGCGATCACGACCGACGACGACGCCACGGAGACGACGGTGCCGTCGAGCTGGTTCAAGAAGATGACCACGCGCTTGGCCGTCCTCGCGGTGGGGTCGCCGGTGAGCAGGACGGCGACGTGCTCACCGGAGACGACTCCTGTGGGCGGCGTCGTGGCACCCGTCTCGACGTACGTCGTCGGCGGTGTGGCGCTGACGGCGAGCGCGGTGCCGCCGGCGACGTCCACGGTGAAGCCACCGGCCGTGGGCGGCGGGGTGGTCGCGACCACGCCCACCACCAACGCGCCGCGCTCGGCATGGCGCGCCGACGCCGCGGCAGACTCCGGCGCGGTAGCGGGACGGACGTGGACGCTGAGCGCGTCGAGCGACACGTTGTCGGCATCGACGGGCCCGGAGGCGTCGACTCCCTGTCCCACCACCAGGGTCGACAGCGCGGTGCCGCCCGGCGTGAACGCGGTGGCGCCCGAGACGTCGACCGTGCGGTCGAAGCCCTGTCCGTCGGTGACCACGACGGAGCCCGCGCCGATCGACGCGACGGCGCCGGACACGTGTGCCACCAGGATCGTGACGGACTCCGCCGTCAGCGACGACGCGCCCGGGTCGACGGTGACGACGACCCGGTCCCCCGCCCCCACCCCCGTGGGGGTGTTGTCGGTCCCGAGCTCGTCGAACGTCGTCGACGACGTCAGCGCGAGGCCGAGCGGCGTCGAGCATCCCACCGCATCGAGGGTGAACCCGGTGGACGTGGGGGCCGGGTCGGCGGCCACGACGCCCTTCAGGACGTGTCCGAACGCGAACCCTCTCGGCGGGCTCGGGTGCGCCCCGCGCCCGTGGTCCTGTCCCCGGCCGTGGCCCTGGGCGGCGGCCACCCCCGTCGAGCCGGCCACCATCACCGCTACCAGGGCGGCCGCGGCCGCCCCCCCGACGACGGTCCTCTGCCACCCCGACGACACCCACCTGCCCGCCACGTTCCTGCCTTCCCGTGCCTGCGCTCCATCGGTCCCGACGGGGTCCGAAGCGCACGTCACCCTTCTTCTTTCGGCACGAACCCCCTCGACCCGACCTCTGGCACAGAAGAGTTGTGAGAGCGGTGGGTCGCGGGCGGCCGCCACCGCCGTACGACGGGGCCGCCGGGCGCTCGCCCGGCTGCCCGGGAGCGGGTAGACCATGGACGTGGCTCGGGGTGAGACGACCGATACCGACACCCGGCTGCGGCCCGAGCCGGTCCTCACGAAGTCCCCGTCCCGGACCGACACGACCCTGACCGCCAGCCTCCCCGAGCGCTTGAGCTACCGGGTCAAGCGGGTCCTGCTGGGCCCACCCCTGGTGACCGACCAGCTCCACCGCCAGCGCCTGGGCAAACCCACGGCGCTGGCGGTGCTGTCCTCCGACGTCATGTCCTCCTCCGCCTATGCGAGCGAGGAGATCCTGCGGATCCTGGTGCCGATCGGCGGGCTGGCGGCGTTCTCGTTGGTGACGCCCATCACGGCCGCCATCCTGGCCGTCCTCGCCGTGGTCACGATCTGCTACCGCGACGTCGTCCGGTCCTACCCCAAAGCGGGGGGCTCGTACGTCGTGAGCCGCGACAACTTCGGCCCGAACGTGGCGCAGGTGGCCGGGGCCGCCTTGCTCATCAGTTACACCATCACCGTGGCGGTCTCGGTGGCCGCCGGCGCGGACGCCATCATCTCGGCCGCCCCGGCGATGAAACGCGCGGCCGTGCCCTTGTCCATCTTCTTCGTGGTCCTCCTCGCCTTCGGCAACCTTCGGGGGATCCGCGAGGCGGGACGCGTCTTCGCCATCCCCACGTACTTCTTCATCGCCAACATGGCAGCCCTCATCGTGATCGGCCTGGTGCACGCCGCCGCGGGCGGCCTCGGCCACGCACCCCGGACGCACGAGACGATGCCGCTCGGGCACACCGGCGGGGGGCTGCTCCTGGGCGTGTCGGTCTTCTACATCCTCCGGGCGTTCGCCAACGGCAGCTCGGCGATGACCGGCACCGAGGCCATCTCCAACGGGGTCAGCATCTTCCGCGACCCCCAGGCCCGCAACGCCCGCACGACGCTCGTCCTCATGAGCACCATCCTCGGCGTGATGTTCCTGGGGGTGTCGTTGCTCGCCGCCTTCACCCACGCCGTGCCGTTCTCCTCGGGCACCCCGACCGTGGTCGCCGAGGTCGGGAAGCTCGTCTACGGCACGAGTGCCCTGGGGCACGCGCTCTTCTACACCTTGCAGGCGGCGACGGCGTTGATCCTGATCCTCGCGGCCAACACCAGCTTCACCGGCTTCCCCTTCCTGGTGAGCTTCGTGGCCGAGGACTCGTTCCTGCCCCGCATGTTGACGGTCCGGGGGCATCGCCTGGTCTTCTCCAACGGCATCATCCTCCTGGCGGTGGCGTCGATCGCCCTCCTGCTCGCCACGGGGGCGAAGGTGGCGGCGCTGATCCCCATGTACGCCATCGGGGTGTTCACGGGCTTCACGATGGCCGGCGCGGGCATGGTCAAGCACCACCTGACCCACCGCGAGCAGCACTGGCGCAAGAGCGTGGCGGTCAATGCCGTCGCCGCGGTCGTGTGCCTGGTCGTCGTGGTGGTCTTCGCCGTGGCCGAGTTCAGCCAGGGCGCCTGGGTCGTCGTCGTCGTCATGCCGCTCCTCGTCTACGCCCTGGTGCGGACGAACCGGCAATACCGCGTGGAGGACGTCGTCCTCGAAGAGGGAGCCGCCGTCCAGGCCTGCGAAGCCCGTATCCTGCGTCGCCACGTCGTCGTCGTCCTGATCGACCGGATCGACCTGGCCGCCGCCCGGGCCATCCAGTACGCCCGCACCCTGATGCCCGACGACCTGCGGGCCGTGCACTTCAACATCGACAATCGCCGGGCCGAGCTGCTCATCGAGCGGTGGCAGCAGGTGGGCCTGACCCGGCTGCCCCTCGACGTCGTCGACTGCCCGGACCGCCGGCTGGGCCGGGCCGCGCTCGAGTTGGCGGCCGAGCTCGCCGACGGCGAGACCGAGGTCAGCATCCTGCTGCCGCGCCGGTCCTACGGCAAGGCGTGGCGCCGCATCCTCCACGACCAGACGGCCGACCGCATCGTGGACATCGTCAGCCAGCTGTCCCATGTGAACGCGACGATCGTCCCGTTCCTCGTCGCTCCCGGCATCGACGACCGCCGTTCGCATGACGCGCTCTCACGCGTCGACCGTCCGCCGCAACCCGCAGGCCAGCGCCGATCCGACGGCCTGCGGCCGGCGTCGGCACCCCGCCCCGGGACGACCCCGGTGTCCGACCTGCAGTGGCGACACCAGGCGCGCATCGCCGGACGGGTGAAGACGCTGCGCGTCCAGCCGTGGTCGGGCGTGCCCACCTTGGAGTGTGTCGTCGTCGACGGCAGCGGCGAGGCCATCACCCTGGTCTTCCTGGGGCGGCGGTCCATCCCCGGAATTCGCAGCGGCGTCGAGCTCACGGCGGAGGCGCGGGTGGGCAAGCACGAGGGCAAGCTCGCCATGATCAACCCGCTCTACGAGTTGCTCTCCACCTCCGAGCCATCGCCCGCCCACTGACGAGTGATGGCTCCCGGGCACCGGCACTCCACCCTGGTCTGGTCGTTGGCGATCGCCGCCCCCCTCGCGATGAGCGCCGCCCTGATCCCCGCGCGGGGCCATCTGTCCGCGGCCAACGCGGCGTTGATCCTCGTGGTCGTGACCGTGGCCGTCGCCTCGGCGGGCCTGCGGGGGCCGGCGGCCGCGGCCGCCCTGGTCTCGGCGGCGTCGTTCGACTTCTTCCTCACCCGACCGTACGAGTCGTTCCGCATCAGCAGCCAGACCGACATCACCACCGAAGTGCTGTTCGTGGCCGTCGGGCTGCTCGTGGGCGAGATGGCGGCCCGGGGACGCGAGCACCGGGAGGCGGCCGCCGAGGGACGCCACGAGCTGGCTCGCATCCACGACATGGGCGAGCGGATCGCGGGCGGTGAGGAGCCGGATTTCGTCCTCATGGCGGTGGCGGCCGAGCTGCGCGAGCTGCTGTCGCTGCAGGACTGCCGCTTCGTCTGGGACCCCCCGTCGGGGAAGGGGGCCTGGATCGACCCGGACGGCACGGTGCGGCTCAATCCCGTCCGGTGGCCGACCAGGTTGATGGGACTGCCCACCAGGCAGGTCGAGCTCCCTGTCCGGGGGAAAGGGAAGGTGCTCGGCACGTTCATCCTCACGCCCACCCCGACCGTGCCGATCTCCCCGGAGCGGTGCGTCGTCGCCGTGGCGCTCGCCGACCAGCTCGGCTCGGCGCTCTCGGGGCGCCCGCTCCCCGAGTAACCCGCTCCCCGAGTACCCCGCTCCCCGAGTACCCCGACCCCCCGGGGTGGCTCGGGTCCCCGGGTGATCAGCAGAGGCCGGTGGGGCTGCTCCTCGGGCCGTGGTGGCACTTGTTGCCGGTCCAGGTGTTGGCGGTCTTCGCCGTCCCGGCGCCGGTCGACAGGTCGACCATCTGCACCGCCTGGTTGAACTCACCCTTGTCCGACGTGAAGGTGTTCCCCGACTCGGTGGTGCCGACGTCGGCGGCGATCCCGTCGTGGTGGTTGTGCTTGGCGTCGTTCATCGACAGGGTGTTCCCCGTGCTGGCGCTGACCGCGCTCCCGGGGCCTCCCACGTACAGGCCGTTGTAGTCGAGGACCTCGATGTTGCGCGTGACCGCCACCCCGGTGGCGCCGAGCAGGGCGATGCCGAAGTCGGCGTCGCCCTTGGTGATGTTGCGGGTGACCTGGACCGTGTTCGACGTGCTGTCGATGACGATCCCGTCGCCGTAGCCGTCACCGGCCGAGCCCCCGGCGGTGTCGTCGGTGGCGAAGGACGCCCCGTTGTGCACGATCGACCATGCCCCGGTGGTGGGTGGCACGAGGCCCAGCGCCGGCACCTCGCCGGCATACAGGTCGACGTCGTTCGACCACAGCCTGTTCTGCTTCACCAGCAGCGTCCCGGCGTTGAGCAGGTACAGCCCGTGGCCCTGGTTGCCCGCACCGCCTCCCTTGAAGGAATTGCCCGCGACCCCGGTGCCGGTGATCGACGCCGAGGCCCCGTGCACCTCGATGCCGTTCTGGGAGACCAGGCTGGCGGTACCCGACCCCCTGACCGCGGAGAGCACCACCGTGCACGACGTGCCGGCGTCGTCGCAGGTGATGCCGTTCTGCTGGTAGCCGCTCACCGAGGTGTGCGAGATGCTCACCGTCGAGGTGTGCCCCGCGTCGCTCGCCACGAAGATGCCGCTCCCTTTGGCGCACGTCCCCAAGCCCGAGGGGAGCTGCATCCCCGACACCCGGACCGAGCCGATGCCGCCGCTGGCGTCGTGGAAGTACACCCCGACGAAGTTGTCGGCACAGCTCGTGAACGTCGAGGCCGCGCCGGCGCCGCTCACCGCGAGGTTCTTCAGGATCACGCCCGTCGTGCCGGGGGTGACTCCCACGACGTAGTCCTGGGGCGTGGCGCTGTCGGGGTCGGTGCCCGACGAGGGCAGGCTCGTGGGCTCGATGACGGTCCTGGCCCCGTTGCCGAAGATGGTGACGCTCTGCGAGATGGTGAGCTGCTCGGGATAGGTGCCGTCGCCCACCACGATCATCGCCCCCACGGGCGCCTGCGTCAGGGCGTACGAAATGGTCTGGCACGGCGTCGTGCTGGTCTGGCAGTTGCCCGTGTCGACCCCGATGGATGCCCGGACGTACAGCAGGGTCGGGAAGGCGTCGGCGCGCTGGGCCCCTGCCGACAGCACACCGGCCCCGAGCGCCAGGGCGCCGACCACCCGGACGAGCACGCCTGTCCGCTTCGCTCCTGCGCTCCCCCTCATACCGACACCCCCCAACTGGCGACGAGAGGTCGCCCGTGGCCGCGACCCTAGATGACCGACACGGCCGTACCGGCTTCGAGGCTAGGAAGGCGCCGCGGCGATCGCCTCCTCAAGATTGGGGATTTCCGCGCCTCAGCGCCCCGCCCAGCGCGGCGGGCGGCGCTCGGCGGCGGCGGTGAGGCCCTCGGCGGCGTCGGCGGTGGCCCCCACGACGGTCCGCATGGTCTCGCCGAACCGGATGGCCTCGAGCACCGGGAGGTGGGCGGCGCGCCCGGCGATCTCCTTCATGGCCCGCTGCGCCAGCGGCGCCCCCGCCACCAGGCGGTCGGCGAGCGCCTCCGCCTCGGTCATGAGGTCGTCGTGGGGGACCACCCGCCACACGAGGCCGATCCGCCGGGCGTGCTCGGCGTCCACGCGCTCGCCGGTGAGCAGCAGCTCCATGGCATCGGCCCACGCCACCTTCTGGGGAAGCCGGATGGCGCCCACCATGGCGGGGATGCCGAGGCGGACTTCGGGGTAGCCGAAGCTCGCCCGGTCGCTCGCCAGGACGAAGTCGCACCACGTCACCAGGGTGAGCCCGTACCCCAGGCAGTGCC
>Ga0307374_10008306_pt1 | contig 15553 bp, 12 predicted proteins | sample OX3MG_FD_202532 | JGI IMG/M metagenome (GOLD analysis project Ga0307374, IMG submission 202532) | Soil microbial communities from Risofladan, Vaasa, Finland - OX-3 | ecosystem: Environmental > Terrestrial > Soil > Coastal area > Acid sulfate soil | place: Finland: Risofladan, Vaasa | collected... | reverse complement strand
GAGATCTTGGTGAAAGTTGCCATTCTCAATCGCGACTACAAGAAGCTTGTCGCCAACAACATCAAGTAAAGCGATTTCAATTACAAGACACTAGGCCTTGTTCGTGGGCAGCTGGCGGCGCATCCCGTCCGGGGCGAGCTTGGCGAGCAGCCTGTGCAATCGGCACACCGCCTGGATGCGCTGGGCAGTGAACTCCTCGCGGGCGAGCCTCGCCGAACCAACTTAGATCTTCGGATTAGAATGCTGGGAGCTTGAGCTGCTGGCCCGTCCTATCAGCAAGCCCAGGGTCAATGAATGCGTTCGTTACAGTAAGCTGCTCGTTAGCTTGGTCATAGTCAGACCAGTCGATCCTGGCAGTCCATCTCTGTGCGAACCGCAGCACGGCTATCAGGCTTTCACCCGCCCCAGCTCGGTTGCTCAGGCCAGATAGCGCCGCCAAGTAGTTGTTGCGGTAAACCGTTGGAATTATGATCCTGACCTGGCCTCCCGCGGTGAGCGCAGCATTAGAGATAGCGCGCGCCAATCGACCGTTCCCGTCGTCGAACGGATGACATTCGGTTATGAGAAACATCAGCGCGACCGCACGCTGAAACGGATCAGTGAGCGGATCGAGTATCTCGAAACCGCGTCTAAGAGTACCCTCAACCAATTCAGGTGCGACGAACTCGTATCCACCAGCGTAATTCGGCCTATTCTTAAATTCTCCGGGCCGCTTGTCCGGGTGAGCAGCCAGCAACATGGCATGCTGTGTGCGCAGCATATCGAGTAGAGACTCCGCTGTCGAAGGCGTACGAGAGCGGGTCGAAGGATCAGAGACCAACCTATAGGTAGCTGCGACGTCATGAGCATCCTCAGGTCGCGCGCTGGGCACAAATCCTTCAACAACAATACTGCGGGCTTCCTCAACCCCGAACTCGGTCCCTTCGATAAAATTAGAGAAGTAAGCCTCGAAGAAGGCAAGCCAACGCCACCGTGATGCTGGTCCGAGTTCTGGGATAGGCTCAGGAGCAGTGTTATCAAGCGTCGTTACGAGGGAACTCAGCAACTGGATACGGTGCTCGTCATAAGGTCGGCCGGCAAGACGCGCTCCCAGCCGCGATGAAACGGGCTTGTCGGATGACACACTACCCAACACTGAAATTAGTCGGCGCCGAACCAAGTCGACGGCGCGCCGATCAAAATGCGAGTCGATAACATCCAACTCTCGCAGAACGTTCTGGATCCTGCCCGCACCGCCGGTCCTCGCCATCTCATCTATGCGATCCTCAACGGCCTTAGTCCCTGCCTGTCGCGTTGATCGCCCCCTTGGGGTGGGTTTCCCCTCGTACCGTGGAGACATCGCCTATAAGGAGGAATGGCGATGTCGGAGTCACGCAGGAAGTTCGACCGGGATTTCAGGGAAGGGGCGGTCCGGCTGGTCCGGGAGACCGGGAAGCCGATCGCGCAGGTTGCCCGGGAGCTCGGGATTCATGACGGGACGCTCGGTAACTGGGTGAACTTGGACCGGCGCCGGCGCGGGCCGGGGGACGGGTCCGGGAACGGGGAGCTGGGCGAGGGCGAGCGGGCGGAACTGGCCCGGCTGCGTAAGGAGAACGCCGAGCTGCGGATGCGGTGCGATGTCCTCAAGCGCAGTCTCGCCCTCTGGGTAACGGACGCGACGGGCAGGTAGCCGTGGCCGCCTTCATCGCCGCCCAGAGGGCGCGGCACGATGTGCCGCACGCGGTGTCGTGCCGGGCGCTGGGGGTGTCGCAGTCCTGGTTCTACAAGTGGGCGCGGGGTGACCGGTCGCCGGGGCTGGCGCGGCGGGCGGCGCTGGCGGCCGAGGTAGCGCGGCTGTTCCGGGCGCACGGCGGGACGTACGGGTCGCCGCGGATCACCGCTGACTTGAGGGACGCCGGATGGGCGGTCAGCGTGAACACGGTCGCGAAGGTGATGGCAGAGCTGGGCCTGGCCGCCCGGCGCAGGAAGAAGCGGAAGGCCTCCACCCGGCCCGGGAAGGGCCGCTGGCGTGCCCCGGACCTGGTCGGACGCGTTTTCAGCGCGCAGACGGTGAACCGGAAGTGGTTCGGCGACGGTACCGAGATCACCACGGATGAGGGCAAGCTGCATCTTGCTTCGGTACTGGACATCGGGTCACGGCGGGTCCTGGGGTTCGCCCTGTCCGAGCGTCATGACGCGGAGCTGGCGTACGGGGCGCTGGCGATGGCGGCCGCGGTCCGGGGCGGGAATGTCGCCGGGGTGATCTTCCACACTGATCAGGGCAGTGAGTACACCTCGGGCCTGGTCCGCGCGGCCTGCGAGCGCCTCGGGATCCGGCAGTCGATGGGCCGGCCGGGATCGGCGCTGGACAACGCCGCGATCGAATCGTGGCACTCCACGCTGGAGTTCGAGCTGCGTTCACTGGAGCACTTCACCACCAGGGCGCAGGCCCGGGCCCGGATCGCCGGGTGGGTCGATGAGTACAACACGGTCAGGAGGCATTCGGCGATCGGCATGATCTCCCCGGTCGCCTTCGAGTCCAGGCAGGCCGGAGAACTGGCGGCATGAGCACAGCCCGGTCCGAGATGACGGAGGCGGCTGCGCCGCCGCTGACCCCTTCAAGGTGCCCCGCGCATGGTACGGGGCCCGCCCCTCCGGCCTCAAGGCTGCTACGCCTCGCTGACGCGACGACCCTTCGGGCCGGCCTTGACCCCGGAGACCACTGCGGCCCCCCGGGCAGGAAGCACAGGCAGGCCACGCCTGCCCCCCGCAGCGCGCGGGACACCCATAAGGCCCGCACGCCGCGCAAGATCACCACAACAGAAGTCTCCACGGTTCGAGGGGATTGCCAGGGGCCGACCGGCAGTGGTTATGTTCTCCACCAGCGATCGCGCGTATCCGGCCTGGGCAAGACCACCAGGCAGCGGTATGTCACCGGGACACCGCCCAGGGCCTACCCGTGGGCTGATGGTGAGTCCCGGCATCGGCAGATCACTACTACGAGTCAGTTGAGGCTGACACAGGTAGAGCCAGCCATCCACCGGCACAGGACCGGCAAGTCCTGACCGATCGCACAAGACGGCGTCAGGCCACACCGAGGCGGCTATCGCCAGAGTGTGATGCCGCACGAGTGCCTCAGGCGGCAACGTACCATCTACGGTGTAGATGCCAGGAGCAACCCGGATGGCTCTGCCGACCTTGGCCAGACGACTAAGCTGCGCGCGGTTAGCGGGAGTCGCGAACTGCAGTGTTCCAGCTGGATGTGGCGGAGCAACGTTTTCGTTCAAATCTGAGGCTCTCGAACGATGGCGGGCAACTGACTAGCCGATATTACTGACCCGACGCAACAAATCTTGCTTAATACAAGTCCTCCAAGCCTAGTCTCTACCGCAACCCTCAGCACACCTGACGGAGCCGCGGACGCTCAACTGACGTGACGGTTCGCGAAGGTTATACATATTCGCGAAGTTGAAGACCCCTCCACGCCCAACACCAGACCTCCGCAGCAGACTCGACGCAGTCAGAGAGATCGTCCGGGGCTGTCGTTCAACAGCAGACGTTCTGTCCGACCCTAGTGATCTCACATTTGCCTGCGAAGCAACTGCCATGGCCGCGATCCGGGGCGGGGCCATAACCAGCGCATGCTCCTTGACCACGATGGGCTGGGCCGGTGCTCGCCTCAGGTTCTGGGCGCTGCTGCAGCACTGATTCTGCGCGGGTTCTGGTCAGAACGCCATCACTGGCGCCGTGCTCACGCCGACGTCGCCTAGCTACCCCGCGGCCGGAACAGACAGGTCAGTGAGGTGCGTCTTGCTGTCCGCCGGATCCCGGCCCGATCGCGGCGTAAGCAGGAACCGCCGCTCCGCAGCAGCCTCTATCCGCTCGCGCGAGTACAGGAGGGGGAAGCTCTCATCGCGTGCCCAGGCGGTGAGCAGGTCGGCGTAGTGCTGGCTGGCTGGATCTCCCGATTGCCCGGGTGAGTTCATCGCCAGCGAGTTGTCCCAGTCACCCACGTCGAGCACCATCCGCATGGTGGCGCCCACGGTCTGGACGAAGCCCGGAGCACCGTAAGAGGTATTGCCGACGGTGTCGCCGCAGCCACCCCGCGGCTGTGGGCCGAGTCGGTCCAGGTCGTCGGTCACGTCGCTGAGTATTGGCCCGAGCGGGTGCCTGAGATCCGCTCTGTGCAGCGCACCCCACTGCCAGGTCTGCCGATCCGGCCCGAGCCGATCTCTGAGTTCGCCCATCGCGCTGGCCAGCGTGGACTCAAGGACGCTGGCGACTCGGCTGGCTGCCTCCGGTGAGGTCCCGGCGCGCTCGATGAGCGCGAACTCGATCCGGGCATCACCGGTGACGACGGCATGGTTGACCAGGGCTTTCAGCGCCAAGTTTCGTTGCTCTTCCCGGACGCGTCCGGCGAGAGCGTCGGCAAGCAATGCAGGGCGCAGATGCGTGCGGAACCAGACTTCGAAGAGCGCGGCTGCGGCCGACCGCGGATCCATGCAGCAGTCCCACTCCGCCAGCATCGCCGCTCCGCGCGCTGCGAGCGGGTCAGTGCATGCAAGCCTTGCCAGCGGCTGCCGCAACTGGCGGGCGACCAGCGATAGATAATCGTTTTGCAAGGCAGCGGAGTCCGCTATTGTCCGGGCCTGGCCTGCTTCAAGTACCTCCGCGATCCTGCCGTAACGGAACGGCGGATCCCATTCGAAGCCAAGGTGCACGCCGCCAATCTGGTCTGGGTCGATGTTGCGCTGATTGGCTGTAGCGAGCCAGCCGCACTCCGGATTGATCTGCGCGGGAAGGTCCGCCGTGCTGAGAAAGCCGGACCATTCGTAGCGGCCGTCCCCGGGAACGGGCAGCAGGCCGTCCCAGTTCGGCCGCACCGGAACCAGCGCGGCGGGCTGCCAGCCTATGTTTCCGCGCACGTCCGCATAGATGAGGTTCTCTCCCGGTGCCCCCCAGCCTCGCGCCGCAGCCCTGAATTCGTCCCAGCCACTCGCCCTCATCAGGCCGATGCCTGCTGCGTAGGGCGCCATGCCAGGCTCGAGCCAGGCGGCGCGCACGCTAAATGCGGTCTGATGGTCAGACGCCTCGTGCACCACTGGTCCGTGCCTGGTGAACTTCAGCACGGCGTCGATTGCCTCGCCGTCGCGCACGGGGATGGACTCCCGGACGATCTCCATCGCCTCCCAGCCCTCGCCGTACCGGTAGCGCGAGGCGTCCGCGGCATCGGTCTGGTAGACGTAGAGGTCCTCCTGGTCCACCGGCAGCACGGTGAGGCCGAAGGCCACCTGGCCGTTGTGGCCGAGCGAGATCCCCGGCAGTGCCGGCTCGCCGCTGCCGATGACGTTCAGGCCGGGACAGACGAGGTGAGCGAGGTATCGAAGCGACGGGACCTGGAGTGCGCGGTGTGGATCGTTGGCCAGGATCGGCCGCCCGCTGGCAGTGTGGCGCCCGGAGATCACCCAGTTGTTGCTGCCCTCGACGGCTGGATCCGGCCCTGGTGAGCAGATGTCAGGCACTGTGGTCGCCAGCTCGTAGTCGTTCAGTATGTCGGGCGTGATCAGCGAAAGGTCCACGCCGGGTGCCACGGTCAGCTCGATCTGCGGCTCGAGTAGTGCCCGCAGCATTTCTGCCTCTGGTCCGAAGTCGCGCACGATGCAGGCCCGCCGGACTTCGCTGGTGACGTTGCGGTAGCGGCCATGGCTGCGGATCCTCAGCACGTCGTCGGGGTGCCACGTGGCTGGCAGGTATCCGAGGGCGCGGAATTCGGGTGCCAGCAGTTCCGGTCGCGCGGCCGTCAGCCTGATGTACTCGTTGATGCCGGCTACGAAGGGCTCGATTACTGCCCTCAGGTCACAGCCGTAGGCCGCCCATTCCTGTTCCATCGGACCGCGGTAAAGGAACAAGCGCGCCGCGCGGTCGCGCGCGACGTATTCGGGTCCGAGCGCCTCCGCGAGCAGGCCCAGGCCTCGCCGCCGCCACAGGTCGATCTGCCAGAGCCGGTCGCGAGCGGCATTGAAGCCCTGGGCGAAGTACGCGTCTGCCGTGCATCCCGCGTAGATATGGGGAACGCCCCAGCGGTCCAGAAGGATCTCCACCGGGCCACTGAGCGGAAGCTCGGCGTAGACCTGCTCAGGCAACGGGGTCATGCTCCTGGCACATTCTGGTGCGCCCGGGATCCGTCCCGCATAAGCGGCTCGCAAGAGCGTAGGTCTGGCGCGCCTCAGTGAATGCGTACAGGCCATCGCTTCCGTAGAGGCGCCCGAGTCCGCTCTGCCGGAAGCCGCCCCACGGCGCGTTGCGCGGGACCTGGCCGTGCGTGTTCACGTAGAGCTGACCCGTTCGCAGCGCGCCCCGCAGACGTTCCGCGCGCTCGGCATCTGAGGTCCAGATCGTGGCCGCTAGGCCGTACCGGCTGTCGTTGACGCAGCTCGCGACCTCGTCCTCGGTGGTGAAGGAGCGGGCCGCAACAGCTGGCCCGAACAGCTCTTCGGTGGCGAGCGACGTCTGCGGGGGTACCTCGCTGAGCACCGTCGGCCGGTAAAAGAATCCCTGGCCGAGGACATCAGCCCGGCTGCCGCCAGTATGCACGTGAGCGCCTGCGCTCACCGCCTCGTCGATCATGGCCGCGACCCGCGCCTGCTGACCTGCGGAGATCAGGGGGCCGATCTGCGTTGACTCGGTCAGCTGATAGCCGATCCGTAGCTCGGCGGCGCGCGCTGAGAGCCGGTCTATGAAATCGGCATACACCGGCTCTTCTACGACGAGCAGCGAGCCAGCGTTGCATGCCTGACCCTGGAAGCCGAAGCCAGCCGCGAGCGCGACCTCTAGCGCCGCGTCGAGGTCCGCGTCCGCGAATACCACGAATGGCGTCTTCCCGCCTAGTTCGAGTATCAGCCGCTTGAGGCTGCGCGCCGCCGCTTGCGCTACGGCCATCCCCGTGCTGATCCCGCCTGTGAAGCACACCGCGTCGATCAGCGGCGACTCGACCAGCGATTGCCCGATCTCGGGTCCTCCCGTCACCACAGAGAAGGCCCATGGCGGGAGATCTTCCTCCCGGGCGAGCTCTTCAAGGGCGAGCAGCGGCGGCTGCGCGAGTTCCGAGCCCTTGAATACGCCGGCGTTCCCGGCCGCGAGCAGCATGGCCAGCCGGGCGCAGCCCTGAGACAGCGGGAAATTCCAGGGAAGGATGCAGGCCGCGATGCCGACGGGCACGCGGTCCACAATCTGGCGTGCGCCCGGCTGGTCGGGCTCGAGTATGGCCGAATAGGGATCGGAATCGAGCAGCTCGGCGTAGTAGCGCAGGATAGCGGCTCCGGCGCGGGCGGTGCCAACGGCGTGGGCGCGTAGTTTCCCCGTGCACAGCGCGTCAAGCTCGCCGAGATCCTCCGCGTGCCGGTCAACGGCCGCGGACATGCGCATGAGCATGCTTGCCCGCTCGGCCAGCGGCGGCGGGCGCTCGGACCAGTAAGCGGCATGCAGCTGCTGGACGTGTCTGGTTACCTGCTCGACGTCAAGGTCCTGCACGCGGGTGAATGGCAGGCCGGCGCCCGGGTCGAGCTGGCCTCGCCATTGGCCGGCGCCGTCATTGGCGACCGCTGGCCGCCACTGCGCGCGTGCCGACCAGCGACCGGTGAGCTCTGCCCGGCAGAACTCGGACTGACCGCCTGTGTCACGTTGTGGCATGGGTACCTTCCGCAGGTGTGGGCCCTGATTCATCGGAGCAGCAGGCTGTGGTTCTTGGTGAAACGTTCGACTACCTCCAGGCGCGCGCGGCTGCCCGCCGGGCGAACAGCCGCCACCTCGGCGGCCAGCGACTCGAGCAGCCACATGGGGGCAACCATGCTGTCGTAGAGTGCGGGCCCGTCGACCGACGCCACAAGCAGGTGCTGGGCCTGAACGGCGGATTCGTGCCCGCGGCCGTCGGTGATCAGCACTAGCTGAGCCGCTGAGCCGGCGACGTCCCTGAGGAGGTCAACGGTGAGACGCGAGTACCTGCGGAAGAGGAAGGCGATGACGACGTCGCCGCGGTCGGCGCTGACGATCTGGTCGGGGAATCCGGGATCGATGAGCGTGACGGTGTCGCGCACTTCGTTGAGCAGCCGCTGGAGGTGAACGGCGAGGCCGAAGGACATGCGCGCGCCGATGATGAAGACTCTGCGGGCTACGGCCACGGCTTGGGCTGCTGGTGTCAGCGTGTCACGCACCAGCCCGGCGGTGGCCAGTACGTTCTTGGTGTCCTGGATGGCCTTGCGCTCTGCCAGCGAACCAGGCTCGCTAGCGGAAAAGCGCGACAGCGGGGACTCAGCGGAAGCGAGCATCGTCTGCCTGGCGGCGGACCGCAATTCTGCGAATCCCGCATATCCGAGCTTGCGCGCGAACCGCACGACCCCGGCACGGCTCACTCCGACCTTTTCGCCGAGCGATTCCGCGGTGTGGAGGGCGATGCTTTCCGGGTTGTCCGTCAGCTGCGCGAGGATAAGCCGGTCATTGGCTGTCAAGCTGCTCCGGGCGTCGGCCACGCGCGACGCGAACTCACCGTCAAAGGGGGCCAGGCCGAATGCTTCCGTCTCGCTCATGACTGCAATTCTCGCGGCTTGTTCACGTGACCCGACCGCGAGCCGCGACGTTCCATTCGGCAACCGGGTCGCCGGCCCGGAGCACGGTGAGCCGGTCGAAGTTACTGACCACAGCGCAGGCATGGTTGGGAAGAATCCGCAGCCGGTGGCCGATGGCCAGCGGCAGCTCGCCGGTGAGGCTGAGCCAGCCATGCTCCTCGGAAAGGCTCGCTAGGCGCATGTCATCCCGGCCGATGACCTGACCGTATCCGTCGAGCAGGCTCAGCCCGTGCGCGCCGCGATCGAGGCTGAGCGCCTTGGCTCCGGCATCGACTACGCCGCGATCTGCGGCTGAGTGGCTGACCACCGTGGTCAGGACCGACAGCGCGCATCGCTCCGGCCCGACGACGCCGAGCGCGACCTGAGTCGCGTCGTAGAAGACGTAATTGCCTGGCCTGACCTCTGTCACGCCCTCGATATCGATGATGTCGCGGAACGATGGCGTGGCTCCGCAGCTCACCACGTCAATCGGCAGTCCTCGCTCGCGCAGCCGCTCGGCGGTACGTACCAGGGCCTGGACCTGATCCCGCGCCACAGACCTGCGCCGGGCGGGATCCGGCTCGCCGTACACGCTGCCCTCGTGAATGCACACGCCCCGCACCCGCAGACCGTCAAGATCGGCGACGGCCATGGCCAGGCACTCGGCTTCGTCGTCGGCAACACCGATCCGGTGCATTCCGACGTCGAGCTTGAGCAGCACGTCCATCCGGAGGCCGGCCCGCAGCATCGCAGCGGACAGCGCGCTGGCTGAGGCGGCGTTGTCGACCACGGTGGACACGGTCACCCGCCTGGCCAGAGCGGCCAGCCGTGACAGCTTCACATCGCCCACGAGCGGGTAGCACACCAGCAGGTCGTCGAAACCGGCGTCGGCGTAGACTTCGGCCTCGCCCAGCTTGGCCACGGTCAGGCCGACCGCGCCGAGCTCGCGCTGGCGGGCGGCGATTTCGATTGTCTTGTGGGTTTTGATGTGCGGCCGCAGCCGCTTGCCGTAATTCTCGGACAACTGCGCGACCTCGCGCAGGTTGCGTTCCAGCCGGGCCTCATCGACCAGCACGCAAGGCGTGTCGAGCGCATCTAGGCTCATGGTTCGACCACGACCTTCACGGCTTCCCCCGAACGCAGCAGTTCGAAAGCCGCTGCGATCTGCTCAAGCGGAACGCGGTGGCTGACCAGCCGGTGCACGGGCAGCTCACGCAGCAGTGCCACCGCCCGCTGGAAGGTGAACCTGCGCAGCCAGACGGCTTCGATCGTGACGTCACGGCGTAGCAGGTCAAAGAGCGGCACATTCGCTGCGGCCGCAACCGGGGGCAGTCCCACCAGCACGGCCGTTCCACCCGGACGGAGTGCTGCGAGCGTGTCAATGACCGTGGCCGGCGCGCCGACCGCCTCGAAGGCGACGTGCACTCCGCGGCCGTCAGTCAGGTCACGGATGCAGTCCGGCAGGCTGGTTGTCGCCGGGTCGATGACCACGTCCGCTCCGACCTCCGCGGCGATCTGGCGCTTGCGCGGGTTGGGATCGGACACGACGACCAGACTGGCCCCGGCACGCTGGGCGAGCATGGTAAGCAGCAGGCCGATGGTCCCGGCGCCGATCACCGCTACCTGGTCTCCGACCCTGATCCGGCCTCGATCGTGTGCGTACAGCGCGCAAGACAGCGGCTCAGCCAGCACCCCGGTGCCAGCTGGGAGTCCGGCGGGGACGCTGCACAGCGCGCGCTGCGGCACCACCGTCCGCTCCGCGAAGCCACCGAGCATCGGGATCCGCTGCACGCAGAGGCCGTCCTCGCCCTCACGGCAGTACAGACATGAGCGGCAGGGCAGGCTCGGTTCCCAGGTGACCTCATCGCCTGGCCGGAACTGCCTGACTGCGGAGCCGACCGCCTCGATCACGCCTAGCGGCTCGTGCCCCAGCACGCGCGGTGGCACGAACTCCGTCAAGTCGCCGTCCACGATGTGCACATCGCTGCCGCATACCCCGCAGCCGCGCACTCGTACCAGCGCGTCATCAGCGCCCATAACGGGCAGCGGCCAGTGGCCGACATCGAGTCGGCGATCGCCGCGCCACACGGCGGCCAGAACCTGACCGTCGGTGTCAGTCACGCGGGTTCCCGACTCGGCGGCAAGCATCGGCGATCGCCTCGGTACTCAGGCCGTACTTGCGGAAGAGGTATCCGGGTGACGCGCCTTCGGCGAACGTGTCGGGCACGCCGACCCGTACACCGCGGCATCGGACGCCCGCGTCGAACAAGGTCTCGGCCACCGCCGATCCCAGGCCTCCGATGATCGAGTGGTTCTCGGCGGTGACTACCGCTCCGGTTCGGCCGGCCAGCTCGCAGATGATCTGCGCGTCGAGCGGCTTGAGCGTGTGCACATTGACGACCGCGGCGGCGCAGCCCTCACCGCTGAGCTGATCGGCGGCGGCCAGGGCCAGCGTGACCATCAGCCCGCACGCGAAGATCACCACATCGCTGCCTTCGCGCAGCACCTCGGCCTGGCCAAGGCTGAACGGACGGCTCATCGTCTCCGACATCAGCGGGACCTCGCCGCGCTTGAGGCGCATGTAGACCGGGCCGTGATAGTCAGCCAGCGCCGTGACCGCGGCCCTGGTCTGGCGGGCGTCGGCGGGTTCGACGACCGTCATGTTGGGGAGGGAGCGCATCAGCGCGAGATCTTCTATCGCCTGGTGGGTCACGCCGCCCGGGGTGGTCAGGCCAGGCATGAAGCCCATCAGCTTCACGTTGGTCCGGGGATAGGCGACCTGCATGGCGATCTGATCGAACGCTCGCCGGGTCGCGAACACGCTGAACGTGTGCAGGAAAGGAATATCACCGGCCCGCGCCATGCCTGCGGCCACTCCGACGGCATTCGCCTCGGCCATGCCGAGATTAAAGAACCGATCTGGGATGGCGTCGCGGAAGAGATCGGTTTCGGTCGGCCCGGTGAGGTCGGCTCCGATGCAGACCACCTCAGGACGCGCGCGAGCGATCTCGACCAGTGCGTTGCCGTATGCCTTGAGCTCGGTGGGCGTGTCCGTGGGCCACACCGTGGCGCTCATGCCCGCTCCTCCGGCTGGCCAGGGAGTCCGCCGAGCTCAGCGAGCGCTGCGGCGGCCTGGTCGGCAGACAGCTTGGCGTAGTGCTGAAGCTGGCCGCGCAGGAAGGAAATGGGGTATCCGGGGATGGTCCGCGCCACGATCGCCGTCGGCGCGCCAGTCGTCCCGCGTGCTGCCTCAAGCGTTGCGAGCAATTCCGGCACGTCGTGGCCGTCGACCTCGTGCACCGACCAGCCGAACGCTCGCCATTTGGCGGCAATCGGTCCCATCGGGAGCACGTCGCTGGTCGCGCCCTCGACCTGCATGCCGTTGAGGTCGATGATCAGGCAGAGGTTGTCCAGACCGTATGCAGCCGCGGCCATGGCAGCCTCCCAGGTCTGGCCTTCCTGCATCTCTCCGTCGCCGAGGATCGCATACACCCGCGTTTGCCTCTGGTGCCGCCTGGAGCTGAGGGCTACGCCGAGCGCGACTGAGAGTCCCTGGCCGAGCGAGCCGAACGTGCCCTCCACGCCCGGTACGTGCTCGGAGGAAATGATCTCAAGCAGGCTGCCGTCCTGGCCGTAACTGGCGAGGTCCGCTACCGGGAAGAACCCTCGCTCGCTCAGTGTCGAGTACAGGCCGACAGAGTTGTGCGCCGTGCACAAAAGGCACCAGTCACGGTCGGGATGATCGGGGTTGGCGGGATCCAGGCGCAGCTCAGAAAAGTACAACGCGGCAAGGATGTCCGCCGCTCCCAGCCCTTGCATCAGATACCCCTCGCCAACCCGGGCGACCGTGCGGATCATGTGCCGCCTGATGCGGGCAGCATGCTCAGCGACCGCGGAAGCTCCTGGAGTCGGCCGATCGAGAACCGGCGGCCGCGATCCTCCGCCTGGCTCGCGGCGAGCGACGTCCTGGCGTTCATGCGCTGCGGTGGTCATGTGTCTGTTCTGTCCCTTGATCTTTCGAACACGTAGCAGGGCCGCCCGTGTTCTGGGTCGAGGATGCACTCGGTGAGCACGAATCCAGATTCCATCAGCTGCGCAAAGGCCGGCCGTGTCTTCTGCCGCCAGTCGTGCGCCAGCTCGCGCGCATGACCGACGAGGTACTGGAAATCTGCCGGGATCTCGCAGGTCACCCGGTCGGCCGATGGTTCAGCGTCGATCTCCTCGAGTACTCGCTCGGCTGTCGTTCCTGTGCAATGGCTGATGCGTTGGCTGTCGCCAGGCAGTCCCACGTCCACGCTGTCGAGCCGCGAGCGGACCCGTTCGGAGCTTAGGTCCCAGTCGACGGCGAACTCGTCAAGAGGGACGCCGCCTTCAGTGACCCAGTCGCTGTCAAAGGATCCGCGGGTATCGATGACGTACTTTGATCCAAGTCCGCCGAGCCTGGTGAGGTAGAGGTGGGCGTTGACCGAACGCAGGGCACTGTAAGTCCACCGGATCCGCCGGTAACCGCGCTCTAGCGCCATCTCGCGCTGGGCGGCCTTCATCGCGTAGGCGCGACCCTGTGACCGGTGGCCCGGCAGCACCCCCAGGCCGCTGGAGTATAGGTACGGCTCGCCGTCGTCTAGGCCGGCGAACGCATAGCTGAAGCCCACAGCCTGGTCGCCGTGCCACAAGCCGAGCATCAAGCCGCCGACCTTGGTCGAGTCCTCAAGCAGCCACGCTGGCGGAGTCGCGCGGTCGGTCAGCGAGAAGACCGCCTGGAAGACAGCCACAAGCCGTCCGTACTCCTCGATGTCCAGCGGCGGCCGGATTACATACTCCGCCATACGGCGCCTAGACCTGCAGCCCGGCAGTCGGCGAGTCGGATTCAGGTACGTACTCTCTCGCAGCCTCAGCGGCCTCTCGCCTGCGGCCTATCCAGGTCGCCGCCACGGCGGCCAGAGCGAGGGCGGCCACCGCCACCAGAACGACCAGGCGACCGTTCTTGAATACTGGTGTATCCCACAGTCCCTGGAAGAAGCCCTTGTAGAAGAAGTACACGGTAACGACGACCCCGAACAGAGGGATAACGGCGTTTCGGAGCCAGTTAAACTCATCGCGCGCGTATCGCCGGAAGTAGACCGGGTTGCAGATGTTGATCGCGAGATAGGTGACAAGAGCAAAGAACACGATCATGTTCGACAACCACAAGGCCACGTTGTAGTTCATGCCCTGGAAGAAGCTCACCAGGATGTCGGCGATGATCGCGAAGCCGATCACGACGCCGATCGCATGCCACGGGACGCGGAACCGGGGATGCACCAGGCCGAGCCTCCGGTCGAGCACGCCGTCGCGCCCCATCGCGAACATTATCCTTGTCGAGCCGACAGCGGCAGCGATCAGCAAGCCGAAGCTCGCCTCAAGGCCCATGATGTCGATCACGTCACGACCAGCGGTGCCGAAGGCGGCACTGGCCGCCGCCGCTAGCGGAAAGCCCCCGCTAGCGATGACCTTGACGTATGCGCTGGGCGGGAGAGCGTCGCTGAGTACTACCGAAATGACGATCCAGTAGAGTCCCACCAGGATGATCGACAGGATGGTCGCACGTGGAATCAGCTTCCTCGGCGTGCGGGTCTCCTCGGCCACTGTCGAGATGGCGTCGAAGCCAGTGAACGACAGGACGCCAAGCACCAGTGCGGGAACAAGTGCCGAGACGCTGGGAATGTGGGCAGGGTTAAGGGGTGCAGCCGACACCTGATGGTGGGTCGCGGCGAACCAGGCGACTACCGCGATCACTGTCAGGATCAGGATTTCCAGGGCTACCAGGATGTAGGACGTCTCGATGCTGACCGAGATACCGCGGAAGATAATGGGCAGCGCCAGCAGCAGTGAGCCGAACAGGATGATCCCGAAGACCAGCGGGGACGTCGAGCGCACCAGATCAGAGCCGAGCAAGGCGATAGCGGGCATGTCGTAAGGGATGATCGCGGCGTAGTACAGCGTCGCGCACAGCCCGATAAAGATCCCCACCTTCGGACTGATCAGATGCGCGGCCCACTTATATGCGCTGCCAGATGATGGCATCCGGCCGCTCAGCACCGCATAGCTATAGGCGGTAGGAAGGGCCATGACCATGCTGACGAGGAAGACTACAGCCGTGGCTCGTCCCACGTGAGGGATCATGAAGCCCCAGTTCGTGAAGATCGCCAGCGAGGGTGCCATGATCACTACGCCGAGAATCATCGCGCCCATGAGCCCGAGGGCATTGCGCCTGAGTGACTTCTCCGCCCCGGAAGAGCCTGCGGTCTGGGTTACGGATTCGCTGGACATAAGCCGTTGCCTCCCGTGCGTAGGAGTGGTGCAGGTCCGTCAGTACCTCGGAGCCGCGCCCGGCGTGCGATCCAACGACTGAGCGAAACCGTTCATGCCGAGAGTGAAACTGAAACATAACGGTCTGTCAATAGGCGGGGCATCCCCGCCGTAGGGACGTCCCTCGCACGGATCATTGCTGGCAGGCGCCCGTGCAAGATCACGGCCCGGACGTGTTGCTCGCCAAGCGCCAGACGCCGGGGCACACCTGGTCACTGAGGTCCGCAGCTCTCCCGTTCAGGCTGGCCGGCTTGGACCGCCCTCCATTCGATCCGAGCCACCGGCCATCATCCATGGCGACGAGGCTGCTGCTAGGGAAGTTTCACCCCGGATACGTTCGCGAGAGCATAATGGTGTGCACCATACTGACGATCAGCGGATCGGAACGGGCGGAGTGCATGGTTCACGGTGATGTCGGCAGCTTCGACACGCGGTTTGAGCGGCTGACCGACCACTATCGCGACGTGATCATGCGTGGTCATCTCAAGCCAGGCGACCGGTTCCCGTCTGCCCGCGAGCTGAGCGAGCAGCATGGGGTGGGCCGGACGACAGCGGGCCGAGTGCACGGGACGCTCATCTCCCTTGGCCTGATCGAGCACCGGCCGGGCATCGGCACCTTCGTTCTC
>Ga0307374_10008305_pt1 | contig 15553 bp, 15 predicted proteins | sample OX3MG_FD_202532 | JGI IMG/M metagenome (GOLD analysis project Ga0307374, IMG submission 202532) | Soil microbial communities from Risofladan, Vaasa, Finland - OX-3 | ecosystem: Environmental > Terrestrial > Soil > Coastal area > Acid sulfate soil | place: Finland: Risofladan, Vaasa | collected... | reverse complement strand
GTGCTGATCAGCGGCCTGGTGCTGCTCGGCATCGCGATCGTGGCGATCCTGGCCGCGCCGCTGCTCGGAAAGTCCCCGACCGCGCTTGACGTCCTGCACCCGCTCGCTCCCCCGCTCACGCCAGGTCACCTGCTCGGCACCGACCAGTACGGTCGCGACATCCTGGCCAGGATCCTGTACGGCGGCCGGATCGACCTCGCGATCGCGTTCGGCGCGACCAGCGTCACGCTGGTCTTCGGCACCTTCGTCGGGCTCGTCGCCGGGTACTTCGGCGGGTGGGTCGACAACCTGCTGATGCGGATCGTCGACCTGTTCTTCGCGTTTCCGTTCCTCGTGCTGATCATCGCGATCATCGCGATGCTGGGCCCGAGCATCTTCAACATGTTCGTGGCGATCTGGATCACCAGCTGGGTCAGCTACGCGCGGATCATGCGCGCCCAGACCGTGGTCGCGAAGAAACAGCAGTACGTGCTCGCCGCCCGGACCCTCGGCTACGGCCGGGTCCGCGTGATGCTGCGGCACATCCTGCCCAACACCGCTTCGGCCGTGATCATCTTCTCGATGGTCGACGCGGTCGGCAACATCATCCTCGCCGCCTCGCTCGGCTTCCTGGGCCTGGGCGCCCAGCCGCCAACGCCGGAGTGGGGAACGATGATCTCCGATGGCCAGAATTACATCTTGTCGTCCTGGTGGCTCGCCACCCTGCCGGGCCTGGCGATCGTCTTCGTCGGCGTCGCGTTCAGCCTGATCGGCGACGGCCTCGCTGACGTCCTGCGCCCGGGCGAGCGGTGACCGCTATGAGCGTAGCCGCCGAGCCGCTGCTCACCGTCGAGGATCTGCATACCTACCTGGCTACCGGTCAGGGGGTGGTGCGGGCCGTCGACGGGGTCTCGTTCACCCTGGGCCAGGCCGAGGTGCTCGGCATCGTCGGTGAGAGCGGCTGCGGGAAGACGGTCACCTGCCGCACGATCATGGGCCTGACGCCGCGCCGGATCGCCTACAGCAGCGGCCAGGTGATCTACCACCCCTGGGGCGACGGCAACATCCTGGATCTGTCCCAGCGCGAGCTGCAGAAGCTGCGCGGCACCCACCTGGCGATGATCTTCCAGGACCCGATGACGGCGCTGAACCCGGTCCGCAGCATCGGCGACCAGCTGATCGAGGCGGTCACCGCGCATGCCAGGCTGCCGCGGGCGCAGGCCCGCGACCGCGCGATCGACCTGCTGACCAGGGTCGGCATCCCGGCCGCTGACCGGCGGATGCGCGACTACCCGTTCCAGTTCAGCGGCGGCATGCTGCAGCGGGCGCTGATCGCCATCGCCCTGGCCTCCTCGCCGCGGCTGCTGCTCGCGGACGAGCCGACCACGTCGCTCGACGTGATCATCCAGGACCAGATCCTCAGCCTGCTGCTCGAGCTGCAGCGGGACACGGGGATGAGCATGATCCTGGTCAGCCACGACCTGGCCGTGATCACCGAGGTATGCGACCGGGTCATCGTCATGTACGGCGGTCAGGTCGTGGAGGAGGGCGATACCGCGACGATCATCACCGCGCCCTCGCATCCTTACACCAAGGCGCTGCTCGAGGCCCTGCCGCAGGGCGGCCATCGCGGCCCGCTGCGCAGCATTCCCGGCGCTCCGCCCAGCCTGATCGACACCCCGGCCGGCTGCCGCTTCGTGCCACGATGCCCGCTCGCGATGCACGAGTGCACCGGCTGGACCACCGAGCTAGTTGAGACCGGCGGACCCGGCCACCGGGCCCGCTGCTGGCGGCATCACGAGGTCGGGAGGACCACGGCATGGCAGGCAAGCGACTCGGCGTAGGCGTCATCGGAGCGGGGCGGTGGGCGAACTGGGCGCACCTGCCCGGCTGGGTGCGCGACAGCCGGTGCGACCTCGTGGCGGTCTGCGACCGGGAGATCGACCGGGCCAGGGCGGCGGCGGAGAAGTTCGGTGCGCCGGTCGTCACCGCCGACTACCGCGACCTGCTCGCACGCGATGACATCGACATTATCGACGTCGTCACCAGGGACTCCGAGCATTTCGAGGTCAATGTGGCCGCCATCGAGGTCGGCAAGCACGTGCTGAGCGAGAAGCCGGTCGCTCACGACTTCCGCGACGTGCGGCGGGTAGCCGACCTCGCGGTGGCGAAGGGGCTGAAGACCAAGGTCGGCTTCACGTTCAGGTACAGCCCGGCGGTCCGCTACCTCAAGCACCTGATCGACAGCGGCAGCCTCGGGACTCCGTTCATCTACAACGCCTACGAGCAGAATTCGCAGTGGCTGAACCCCGCGACGCCGCTGCGCAGCGGCGAGCGCGCGGGCGACCGGCCGCTCCAGGTCGCGTCGCTGGAGGGATATGGCGCGCCGGTCATCGACCTCGGGCACTGGTTCATGGGCTCCGATCTCACCGCGGTCGTCGGCGTGCTGCGAAACTTCGTGCCTGAGCGCATGATCGCCGAGACCGGCACAATGGCCAGGGTGAACATCGACGACGGCGATATCTTCATCGGCGAGTTCGCCAGCGGGGCCATCTGCTCAGTGCAGAGCAGCTTCGTGACCGTCGGCAACTACCCGGGCATCGAGGTGCGGGTCTACGGGTCGGAGGGCGCCGCCATCGCCCGGCTGGTCGAGGAGTTCGGCATCTGCGAGACGCTGAAGGTCGCCAGGCCCGATGACGTCGAGTTCCAGGAGGTGGAGGTGCCGCAGAGCTACTACCCGCCGGGCGGCAGCCCGCGTGAGTCGTGGCGCACCCTGTACTACGCGAACCTGACCGCGAACTTCGCCAGCGAGGTGCTCGGCGAGATCGCCGGCAACGAGGGAAACTTCGGCGACGGGCTGTGGGTGCAGGAGGTCGTGAACGCCGTGGAGATCTCCCATCACGAGCGGCGCTGGGTCAGCCTGCCGCTGGAAGTGACGCCCTGATGCCCACGTCGAAGCAGGTTCGCTGGGGCATCATCGGCACGGCGAATATCGCCAGGGCGGCCTTCTTGCCGGCGCTGCGCGCCGCGGGCGGAATCCCCGCCGCGGTGGCCGGGCGAGACCTGGCCAGAGCGCAGGAGTACGCCCGGGCGCACGGCGTCGGGCGTGCGATGCAGGGTTACCAGAGCCTGATCGACGATCCGGACGTGGACATCCTGTACATCGCCCTGCCCAACGCGCTGCACGCGGAGTGGACGATCCAGGCACTGAATGCGGGCAAGCCGGTGCTGTGCGAGAAACCGCTCTGCGGCACGCTCGCCGACACCGAGCGCGTGCTGTCCGTCGCGCGGCAGACCGGGACCCTGCTGTGGGAGGCCTTTGTCTTTCCCTTTAACGAGTACATGCAGCGGATCAGGTCGCTGATCGCCGACGGCGCGATCGGCGAGCTGCGCGAGATCCAGTCCGACTTTCACTTCCGGGTCAGCCGTCCTGACAACATCAGGATGTCCGCCGAGCTCCAGGGCGGCGCGCTGCGTGATGTCGGCTGCTACCCCGTCCGGCTGGCGCAGGAATTCTTCGGCCAGCATCACAGCGCCTGGGCGGCTCGCGAGCTTGGCGGCCACGGCGTCGACGTCGAGACCTGGGGATCCCTGGGCTATAGCGACGGCCGCAGGCTGCTGCTGTCGTGCGGGATGCGCCGGGAGTACGACACGTTCTCCCGGCTGCTCGGCACGGCGGGGCAGATTGAGGTCAGCAACCTGTTCCATCCGGGACCCGGTGACCACGTCACGCTGCATCAGCCCGGCGGCGAGCCGGTCAGCTGGACCGCCCCGGTCAGCGAGCCCGCCTTTACCGCCGCGCTCCGGCACGTCAGCGCCGCCGTCACCGGGGCCGAGCCACCGCGGCTGCTGGCCACCGAGACGTCCCTGGCGACGGCCAGGGCCCTGCACGATCTCGCGGCGGCGTCGCGCCCGCCCGCCTAGTATCCGCCGAGCCCCTAGCCGCCGAGCCCCTAGCCGCCCAGCCTCCAGCCGCCGAGCCTCTAGCCGCCGAGCCTCTAGCCGCCGAGCCCGCGCTAGTCGCCCAGCCCGATGCCGGGCATCCAGCGCAGCCAGCGCGGCAGGTACCAGCTCCGCTCCCCGAGCAGGGCGAGCGCGGCCGGCACGCAGATCCCCCGCACCACGGTGGCATCGATCAGGACCGCGAACGCCAGGCCGACGCCGATCATCTTCAGGTCGATGGTGGACAGCGAGGCGAAGATCGAGAAGACCGCCACCATGATCACTGCCGCGCTTGTGACCACGCCCGCCCCGCGGGAGATCCCGCCGACTACCGCGTCATGCGTGGTCGCGCCGGCCGACCGCAGTTCCTTGATCCGGCTCAGGATGAAGACGTGGTAGTCCATGCTCAGCCCGAACAAGAACACGAACATGAACAGCGGGACCCAGTCCATGACCCCGCCGAACGAGGTGAATCCGAGCAGTCCTTCCAGGTGCCCTTGCTGGAAGATGATCGTGATCAGGCCGTAGGACGCACCGACCGAGAGCAGGTTGAGCCCGATCGACACCAGCGGGATCGCGAGCGACCTGAACGCGATGAGCAGCAGCACGAAGGCGAGCGCGGCGACGATGCCGAATACCAGCGGCGCGGCCGACCGGAGCGCCGACCGGTAGTCGTAGCTATTCGCCGTGTCCCCGGTGACGGCGTACCTCACGCCGGCGACCTTGCCGAGCGTGGCGGGGAGTATCTGCCCGCGCAGCGTCTGCACCGCGCTGAACGACCGGGCGTCCGTGCCGGCCCCGGCCAGCGGCACCGTGACGAGCAGGCCGTGCCCGGCACCGACCGGAAGGGCGCTCACCGGTCCGTGGATCGGCCCGGCCGGACGCTCGGCGACCGACCGGAGCTCGGCCAGGGCGCGCCCCATCGCCGGGCTCCGCACGCCGGGCCCGGAGACGACGACCTGAGCCGGGGCTGGGCCGCCGGGAAAGTCGCGGGAGATCATCGAGAGAGTCCTGACCACGGGCAGGCTCGACGGCAGGTTGATCGCCGGGCTGCCGATCCGCATGCCCAGTGCCGGGAGGGCCAGCGCACCAAGCGCGGCGACGGCGACACCGCCCCAGACCAGCGGCCTGCGCACCACCCGGCCGACCAGGACCGCCCACAGTCGCGAGTGCCCGGCCCTGGTCCGCGCCTTGCCGAGGAACGGGATTCTGGCCCGGTCAGCCCACGGCCCGAGCAGGGAAAGCATGGCGGGCAGCGCGGTCAGCGAGCCGGCGACGGCCACGCCGACCACGCAGATCGTGCCGATGGCGAAGCCGGTGAACATGTCGATGCCGGTAAAGAGCAGCCCCGCCAGCGAGATCATCACAGTGATCCCGGAGACCACGATGGCCCGGCCCGAGGTGGCGGCCGCAGTGCGCAGGGCGTCGTGGAACGAGGCCCCCGTGGCCCGTTCCTCCCGTTCGCGGCGCAGGTAGAACAGCGTGTAGTCGACCCCGACCGCCATCCCGATGATCAGCACCACCTCGGAGGTGCCCTGCCCGATCGGCAGCCAGCGGCTCGGGATCGCGAGCAGCGACACGGTGGTCATCACGGCGCTGCCGGCCAGCAGCACCGGGATGCCCGCCGCGATCAGCGCGCCGAAGACGATCAGGAGCAGCAGCAGCGTGATCGGGATCGACGTCAGCTCGGCCTTGCGGAAGTCCTGGCCGATCATCGCCGTGGCCGCCCGGTCGACGCTCGCGTCGCCTGCCTCGGCGACGACCAGATCGGGGTACCTGGCCTGGATCGTGCCGATGGCGTGCAGGGCGCGTACCACCGTCGCGTCGGCACTGCCGTGCGGCCCGGCGACATTGAAGGTAATCAGCACGCCCTTGCCGCCCCGGGCGATCATGTCCCTGCCGCTGCGTCCGAAGGGCGAGCGGATGTCGGCGGCCGTCGCGGGAAGGGCCCGCAGGGCCGTGATCACGTCGCGGGCCGCCAGCCGCATGCTCGGGTCGGTGGCATAGGTGTGGCGCGGCCCTGGCGTCCTGGACTGGATCAGCACGCTCTCCGAAGGAGGAGTGACAACGTGCAGGTGGTCAAGCATCCGCTCGGCGACGCCCGACGGACCCGGGTCGTACTGCGGCTGGCTCTGCGTGCCGTACAGATGACCGGCCAGGAGGGCGCCGCCGACCATCAGGCTCCAGGCGAGCAGGGCGAGCACGGCGTGCCTGGCACTCCAGCAGGCGATCCGCTCGGTGACCGGCCGGTGCCTGCGAGGCCCCCGCTGACGCGGTCTAGGCTGCTTCGGTCTGGACGGGGACCCGGACGGCTCCTGGTCGGCTGAGCCTTCCGCCGCTACGATCACGACGGCGGGCGGAGTGCTCAACTGCATCAGGAAACCTTCCGGGAACTGGATGTACCCCAATCAGCGAAGCAGCGCCCCGCAAAGTTCCCTGGACAATACCCGCGCCTTCCGGCTTCCCCGGCCGCAAAGAAACAACCATGACCTAACCGCGATACCGTTCTTACCTTGGGAAATTAGGTCGCCGGATACGGCCATCCTGCCGGACGGGCCGGTCGGCCTGTGACCAAAATCACCTGACCCGACTGCGAAGGGAGACGCCAGGATGGGCGAACTGATCCTGGTCAGGCACGGCGAGACGGTGTGGAGCCGCGAGCACAAGCACACCGGCCGCACCGACGTCCCGCTCACGCGGGCGGGCGAGGCGGCGGCTCGCGCCCTGGCCGGCGAGCTGGCCGCCAGGCCGATCGCCGCCGCGTTCGCCAGCCCGGCGCAGCGCGCGGTGCGGACCGCCGAGCTGGCCGGGCTGACCGGGGTCAAGACCGATCCGGATCTGGCCGAGTGGGACTACGGCGGCTGCGAGGGCCTGACCGCCGAGCAGATCCGGCAGGACCGGCCGGGCTGGTACCTGTGGCGCGACGGCGTGATCCCCGGTGACGGCGAGCACCCTGGCGAGACGATCGACCAGGTCGCCGCGCGGGCCGACGCCCTGCTCTTCCGGGTGCGGCCGCTGCTCGCCGACGGTGACGTGGCGCTCGTCGCCCATGGCCACCTGCTGCGCATACTCACCGCCCGATGGCTCGGCCTGGAGCCGGACTGCGGGCGGCTATTCGCGCTGGATACCGGGACCCTGTCGACGCTGGGTACCGAGCACGGTGAGCCGGTGATCGCCGCCTGGAACGTGCCGCCCCGCTAGCTGGCCGCAGGGTCGGCGACCCAGCCGAGCATCAGCGGCTCACCCGTCAGCGAGTCCCGCAGCATCAGCAGATAGGGCCGGTCGAAGGTGAGGGTGATGCGGCCCGCGCTGAGCCGCATGCCCACGCCGGTCGCGGCGCTGGCGACGGTGCCCTTCTCGGCCACGGCGAGGGTGGCGGCGTGCTGGACGAACCCGATGCGGCACGCCTGCGGGGATAGCCCGGTGACATCGGCCCGGTCGCTGAACGCGATGCCCATCCCCAGCGAGGTGAGCACTTGCCTCAGCGACTCGCTGGCTGCCAGCCTCACCTTCGGCAGGGCAATGGCCGTGACGCCCTTGCTCGTGGCCAGGCCCGACGTCAGGGCGTGCAGCGAGCGAGCATCAGGTAGCTGGCGGTCACCGGCCCGGTGGGCGTGGCGAACGACCCTGGCTGGGTCAGCGCGTGGCTGAACGGATGCTTCCAGCGCGCGTTGAGGTACAGCGCGTCGGTCAGCACCCAGTCCGACCGCCGACTGCGACAGCGAGCCGGCCGGGAGCAGCGTCGGAATATGCCCGCGGGTGACGGGTCGGCCCAGATCCGGTTGCTCGCGGTGAAGGTCACTCCCGGGGCGTCGAGCGAGCGCAGCAGGGCCGACCTCGTGCACAGGCCGGCGACCTGGCTCCCGCTCGCGGCCGGCCAGTGCAGGACCCGCGCGACCGCGGCCGTCGTCGCCCCCCGGCCGCCGAGATACGTCATCGCCAGGCCCGTTGCCAGGCTGACCGGCGAGATCACGGCGTTGGCAGCGGGCCGGCTGGCGCACAGCGACGAGAGCAGGTTCAGGCCGAAGGCGGTATCGCTCGTGCCGTAGCTGCGCAGCGCGGCCACCTGGCTCGCAGTGAGTACGACCGCGGGCGCGTGGCGGGGGCGTGCCGGGGCGCCGCATCCCGCTGCCGCGGTAGCCGGGACGGCGATCGCGGTCAGCGCGGCAACCAGCGCAGGTTCATCATGGCGATTGGACGGCGCCATGGCCTGGCGGGTTCCACCCGGGATCGGCGGGCTATCGGGTCAGCACGGCCCGCTGCCTTGTGCCGCCAGTCAGGCAGATCGCCAGGCCGAGGACGCCGACGTCACGCAGGGTGAGGTCGGTGAGCCCGCCGCTGATGGTGAGGGAAATGACGATCTGCAGCAAGAGCAGCGCCGCTGCCGCGGCCGCGAGGCGCAGCGCCACCCCGGCGGTAATCGCCACGGCGAGCACCAGCAGCACCCAGCCATGCACGAGCACGAGCGCGATCGCGACCTGGGAGGTCGCCGCGATGCCGGGAACATACCCGGTCCACAGCTGCGGTGTCATGAGCTCGTGGTAGCCGAACCAGGCCAGCACCAGGCCGAGCAGCACTCTGGCCGCGGCCGGCGCCCAGTCGGCGGCAAAGCGCTGAGCCTGGCTGATGACGTCACCGCGGCCGCCGGGCTCAGCGGAGTCGCACTGGTCGCCCTGATCGCCACGGCTGCCGCGTACTGCGGTGGTCCGACCACTCTTGCTCACTGCAGGATCCTTCCCTGGGAGTCCGTCACCACGAGCCCGTCGTCGCCGAGGTTGTAGTCGCTGTTACCCGATTCGTCGCCCATGGACGCTTCGATGACGTAGACCTTTGCGCCGGCCGGGTACAACTTCGCGGCCGGCGTCGGCTGCCCGGCCACCCCGGCGGTCACCATGATCCCCGAGCCATGCTTGCGCACGGTGATGACCAGGCCGGTCGCGGCCGCCTTGGCAGCACTGCTCACCGGGCCTGGCCACTCCTGGAAGGCGTAGGAAGCGTAGGACTGCGAGCTCAGCTTCGGACCCGGCCCACCGGGTGTCGGCGAGGCAGTGGCGGATGGGCCCTGCGTTGGCGGACCCTGTGCCGACCGGCTCTGTGCCGGCCGGCTCTGTGCCGGCCGGCTCTGTGTCGGTGACGCTGAGGACGGCCCGGGGCGGGCGGGCGCGGACGGCGACGGACCCAGGCCGGCCAGCGTCGACGGCAGCCCGTTGTGCCGGCCCGACCAGCCGTGCACGCCGAGCAGGAGGCCGGCTACCGCCGACAGCGCCAGGACCGTGATCCCGCGGGGTCCGACCGTCTCACCAGCAATGCGCATCAATGATCACGTCCCAATAGCGGAGTTCGAGCCGCCGGAACGCCACGCCGATGATCGGCTTGCCCGGCCTGACCGGATCAACTCTCCTGGTGGCGCCGAGGTTCCCGAGTGCCCGTCAGGCGGCAAGGGCGGCGGTGCTCGTCAGGCCGCAAGGGCGGCGGCGGGCGGCCTGCCGAGCAACTGCCGCGGGATGCGCGTCGTGGCCTGGCGCAGCGCCCGCAATGCGATCGTCGTGCTCAGGTCGGTGACGGGGCTGCCGGGAGCGCCGTACATCCGGCGGGCCCAGCGCGGCAGGCTGGCGAAGGCCAGCGTGTTGGCGGGCGGGACCACGAGCTTGAGGCCGGTGAACGGCCACGGGATATCGGGGCGGAACGACCGGACGAGCGCCTGCCGTGCTTCGTCGCACGCGTAGAGTAGCGGGCGCATCCGCTCGTAGTAGGCGTCAAGCTCGGCCATGCTGCCCGGAACCCCGGCCGGATCCAGCCCGACCACGGCGGCGCTGCGCCGCTGCTCAGCGACGAACCGATCGAGGTCGCCCGCGGCCAGCGGGATCCCCGAGCGCCTGGCGATGTCGGCATAGGAGGCGATCTCGCCGCAGTGCACCCACAGCAGCAGGTCAGGCTCGTCCAGCCGGATGACGGAGCCGTCGGCGTCGGTACCGGTGAGCGAGGCGTGCACCTTCCGCACCCGGCGTCCGGCCCGTTCCGCCTCGGCGGCCGTTCCGTACGTCCTGACCCTGACGTATTCCACTGTCCTGCCGAACCGGCCCCATGCCTCGCCCGGCCGGGCAAAGGCGGTGTTCTGCCAGGTCGCGCGCATCGTGCGCGGATGCAGCGCCTGCAGGTACATCGCCCGCAGGCCGCCCACCCACATGACGGGCTCACCCAGGATCCGCCAGGTGACCGACTCGGGGCCGAACAGGCCGTCGGCGGGAGGGGTGGTCGAGGTCAATGCTGCCTCCTGCGGCTGCTCGGGCGCTGCTAGCGCGGCCTGGTCTCCTCGCTGATCCAGTCTAGGTACCCGGCCGAGCCGGCGATGATCGGCGTGGCGATGATCTCGGGCTCGTCGTAGCTGTGCCGCTCGAGCAGGAAGTCAGCAAGCTCGGCGTACCTGTCGGCAGGCAGCTTGAGCATCACCATCCACTCTTCGGCCCGCTCGATGCCGTCTTCCCACCAGAAGGTGCTGGCAACGGGCCCGGCGACCTGAGCGCACGCCGCGAGCCTGGCCTGCACGGCGTCGTGGGCGAGTTCCATCGCCTCGGCCCGGGAATCGGTTGTCGTCTGCACGTGCAGGAATCGCGCCTCGTCACCGGCTTCTTCGCGCTGGGCCGCCATACCACCAGATGGTACGCCGCCACGGCGGTAACCTTTGCATTCCTGGCAACGAGGAGGATTGGGTGGAGCGTCCGCTGTGTCTGATTGTGAACCCGGCAGCGGGCAATGGCCGGGCTCATGAGTTCCTGCCTCCGGCCAGGTCGGCGCTCACCGCGGCGGGTGCCGAGCACCGCGTGATCGAGTCGTCCAGCCTGGGGCACGCGAGGGAACTGGCCGCCGACGCGGCGAGCCGCGGCGAGGTGGTGGTCGCGGTCGGCGGCGATGGCCTGGCGGGCGCGCTGGCGGGCGTCGCGTCAGCGGGTGGCGCGAGCTACGGGCTCATCCCGGTGGGCCGGGGCAACGACCTGGCCGGCGTGCTCGGCATCCCGTCCGATCCGGCGGCCGCCGCCCGGGTGCTCGCGGCCGGCCAGCTCCGGCAGATCGACCTGATCGCGGCCGGGACGCCCGGCCAGCCCGAGGTCATCGTGGCGGGCAGTGTCTACGCGGGGATCCCGGCGATCGCCGGCGAGATCGCCAACGCGACCCGGTGGCTGGGCGGCTCTCTGGTCTACCAGGTCGCCGCGCTCCGGGCGCTCGCCCGCTGGCGGCCTGCCACTTTCACCGTCGAGATCGCCGGCGCCGGCGAGCCGGACGAGTTCGACGGCTACGCCGTGGTCGTGGCCAACTGCGCGTACTTCGGGGCCGGCATGCAGGTGGCGCCGCCCGCGGTCATCGACGACGGCGTGCTCGACGTGGTGCTGATGCGGCACGCGCCGAAACTGACCTTCGTCCGCGCGCTGATGAAGATCAAGGATGGCTCGCACGTGACGCTGCCGCAGATCTCGCTGGAGCGCGGCGCCGAGGTCACGATCACGATGAGCCGGGACCTGCCAGCTGCCGCCGACGGCGAGCCGCTGTCCTGCGCCACGCCGCTCGCCGCCGGGACACCGCTGCGGATCCGCGCGCTGCAGGGCGCGCTGAGCGTGCTCGTCCCTGCTGGCTAGTCGTGGCGACCTAGCCGGCGGACCGGTGGCCGCCGAGGAAAGAGGCCACGAAATCCGGGCTGGCGGACAACTCGGCCGGGGTGCCTTCCATCCGCAGCTCTCCGCCGCCCATGACATAGGTGAGATCGGAGATCGCGAGCACCGCCCTGGCGCGCTGCTCGACGATCAGCACGGCGGCGCCGCGGGCGGCTAGCTGCCGCACGTGGTCGTTGAGGAGAGTCGCCGCGATGGCCGGCGCGAGGTTCGCGGTGGGCTCGTCGAGCAGGAACACAGCCGGCTGGAGCATCAGCACCCGGCCCATGGCCAGCATCTTGCGCTCGCCACCGCTGAGCTTCCCGGCCGGCCGGCTCAGCATGGTCCCCAGCCGGGGGAAGACGGCCAGCACGTGCTCGATCCTGGGCGCAAGCTCGCGGCGGTGCAGGAGGTACCCGCCTATCTCCAGGTTCTCTCTGACCGTGAGCGGTGCGAAGACATCGTCGACCTGCGGGACGTAGCCGACCCCGGCCCTGGCCATCTCCTCGGGAGCAAGGCGCGTCACGTCGCGGCCCTGGACCTGGACCCGGCCGGCGGAGACCGACAGCACGCCGGTCAGCGCCTTCAGCAGGGTGCTCTTGCCCGAGCCGTTCGGCCCGACGACCGAGACCACGGTGCCGGGCTCCGCCCGCACGCTGACATCCCTGATCACGGGATCCCCGCCATATCCGGCCGTGATGCCGTCGGCCTGCAGCGCGGCCTGGACGTCAGCCTGAGCCTCAGCCGACAAGGTAGGCCTCCACGACGTCGCTGCGGTTCCGCAGCTCGCCCATCGTGCCCTGGGCCAGGATCGAGCCTTCGGCCATGACAATCACCGGGTCGCAGAACTCGTCCATGATGGCCAGCTCATGCTCCACCATCAGGATCGTCATCCCGCCCTCGCACAGCCGGCGCAGCGCGTGGCCGATCCGGCGAGCAAGCTCGGGATGGACCCCGGCCATCGGCTCGTCGAGCAGCAGCATGTCGGGCTCGGTCATCAGCGCCCGCATGATCTCGACCAGCCGCCGCTGGCCCCCGGACAGCTCACCCGCGTAGTCGTTCGCGTGCCTGGTCAGGCCGAAGTCCTCGATCAGCGCCTGGGCCCTCGCGATTGCCCGTGCCTCGTCGCCGCGCCAGTACCGCTTTCCCGCCACCGCGCCCGCGAAGGAGTCACCGCGGTTGCCCGGCGCGGCCGACAGCAGGTTCTCCAGCACGGTGAGCCGCTTGAACTCGCTCGCCAGCTGGAAGGTCCTGACCAGGCCGGCCCTGGCCCGGCGGTAGGCCGGCAGCGCGGTGACGTCCGCGCCCTGATAGCGGATCTGCCCGCCAGAGACTCGCTCGGTGCCGGCCAGCAGCGAGAGCAGGGTCGACTTGCCAGCCCCGTTCGGCCCGATCAGGCCGGTCAGCGTTCCCCGGTCGACCGACAGCGAGACCCCGGCCACCGCGTGCACGCCGCCGAACTGCTTGCTGACGTCGGTCGCCTGGAGAATCTGCGTGCCCGACGAGCGCCGCCGCGCTGCGTCGGACCTGGCATGCGTCATCTCGGCGCCTGCCGGCCTCGCGGGTCCGATGTCCGGCAGGGCGATCACGCGCCTGCGCTCCGGCAGGATGCCCTGGGGGCGCAGCCAGAGGAACACGGCGATCAGCACGCCGATCGCGACCCACTGCAGCGACGGCAGCAGGTTCGGCGGCAGGTTCGGGTTGTTGTTCGAGATGAACCTGGTGATCTCCTCGAAGCCGACGGGCACCAGCACCGCGCCGAGCACGGCGCCGACGTGATTCCCGGCCCCGCCGATGATCACCGCGGTGAACAGGACGATGGTCTCGGCGTAGCTCCACTCGCCAGGTGACCAGACGCCGATGAAACTGACCAGGATGGCGCCCGACAGGCCGGCAATCGCGCCGCCGGTCACCAGGGCTCCGGTGCGCAGGACGAGCAGATTCTTGCCAACCGAGTCGGCGATCTTGTCGTTGTCGCGCATCGCGCGGAGCGTGCGACCGTACGGTGACTCGGTGATCCGCCGGACGAACCAGAAGACGGCTCCGGCGACGATGAGCCCGCCGGCCGCGAAGACCCACTGATAGCTGCTCGACGTCCCGACGAACATGCCCCCGGTCAGCGGCGCGGGGACGACGGCTACCCCGGCGTCCCCGTTGAAGAGCGGGCGGTAGTTCATCACCAGCAGGTTCAGCAGGACCGCGGTCACCAGCAGGCCGACCGCGGCGAAGTCACCGCGCAGCCTCCTGCCGACCAGGAACGTGAACGGCAGCGCGAGCAGTCCGCCCGCCGCGGCCGCGCCGATCCAGGGCAGCGGGAACGGCAGGTGCCAGCCGCCGATGTAGGTCTGGAAGCCCCCGTTCGCCGTGTCGGGTGGCAGCGCGAGGACCGCGGCGACGTAGGCCCCGGCGGCCTGGAAGATGATGAAGCCGAAGTTCGTCACGCCCGCCACGCCGAACTGCTGGCTGAGCCCCAGGCAGGCGATCACATCGACGGCCGCGTACACCAGCAGGATGATCAGGTAGTACACCGGCGAGGCGCCCCCTGCTCAGGTCTTGACGCCGAGCAGGCCTGACGGCCGGACGGCCAGCATGGCGAGCAGGACCACGAAGGCGACCGCGTACTTGTAATCGGCCTGGATGTACACCGCGCTGACCTCGGTGATCAGGCCGATGACCAGCGCGCCGAGCATCGCGGCGTAGGCGTTGCCCGGGCCGCCGAGGAAGACGGCAGCCAGGATCAGGATCAGGAAGATGTCGGTGCTCGAGGAGTCGAAGGTGCCGATGTCGATGGCGAAGACGGTTCCGGCCAGCCCGCACAGCGCGCCGGTCACGGCCCACGTGGTGGCGATCACCCGGCCGGCCCTGATCCCGCTGCTGCGGGCCAGCATCCGGTTGGCGGCTGTGGCCCGCATTGCCTTGCCGAGCCTGGTATAGCGGAGCAGCGCGTGCACGCCCGCCATCACCACCACGCTGATCCCGATGATCGTCAGCTGGACGGTTGTCAGCACCAGGCCGCCGAGCGTGATGGTGCGTCCCTGGCTCATCTGGTACGACACCCCGACGCCGCCGGCGAACGCCGCGATGCCGAACTCGATGATCAGCGCCATCCCGAGCGAGACGATGACCAGGGTGATCGGCGCCGCGCCGCGGCGCTGGAACGGCGAGTAGACGAAGTAGTTCAGCGCGACCGACAGCAGCGAGCTCGCCGCCATCGCCGCCACCAGCGCGACCCACACCGAGTAGCCCTGCTCGTTCACCAGGTAGGCCGTGAAGGCGCCGGCGGTCATCACGGCCGCGAAGGCCAGGTTGAGCACGTCGGTCACGGCGAACTGGAGCGTGAAGCCGACGGCGGCGACCGCCAGAACGGCCGACGTGATCAGGCCGAAGCCGACCGATGCGAGCAGCAGGCTCACGGAGTAACCGCGCGGAGCTGGGCGGCCGAGATGTTGCCGGACACCATCACCGCGCCCGAGGTGCTGTAGGTATCGATCTGGAAGATGCCGGGCGAGTCGTGGTAGGCATCGAAGCTGGTCGGTCCGCCCGGTCCGACGTAGCGGATCTGCTTGCCGGCCTTCAGGTCGGCGACGCCTTGCGCGAACGAGTTCACGACCACCGCGCCGGGAACGCCGTTGCCGATCTTGGCGATCCACGGCTTCCACTTGGCGACGTCGGTGCTGCCCGCCGCCACCATCGCGAGCGCGGCCAGGTTCATGCCGTCGTACAGGTGCACCGCGCCGGGCGCGGTGAAGTACGTGGTGAAGTCACCGGTCTGGGCGCCGCTGACCTTGCCCTTGACCGCGAGCAGTGCCTTGGTGAACGCGTCATAAGCCGGTCCGCTTGTCGCCGTGACCAGATTGTCGGCGTGGAAGTTCGCCGCCAAGTCGCTGGCGCCGACCGCCTTGGCGCAGGCCGAGTAGAACACCGGCGAGATCGCCGCGGAGGTACCGATGATCGGGATCATCTTGCCGCCGTTGAGCTGCTTGATCTCG
>Ga0307374_10008303_pt1 | contig 15555 bp, 13 predicted proteins | sample OX3MG_FD_202532 | JGI IMG/M metagenome (GOLD analysis project Ga0307374, IMG submission 202532) | Soil microbial communities from Risofladan, Vaasa, Finland - OX-3 | ecosystem: Environmental > Terrestrial > Soil > Coastal area > Acid sulfate soil | place: Finland: Risofladan, Vaasa | collected... | reverse complement strand
GCCGCGCGGCATCATCCAGGCGCTCGATCTCCGCAAGCCCATCTATTCGGCCACCTCGGCCTACGGCCACTTCGGCCGCGTCCCCGAACACACCGGGCGCGGCAGGACGGCCCGCACGACGTTCACGTGGGAGCGTACCGACCGCGCGGCCGCGCTCAAGCGCGCCGCGCGTTGACGCCGTCGGGGGCTGCATGGTCGAAGTGGTCGTCGCCAAACTCGCCGTGGATGCGTCCTCGCGCACCTACGTCGTGATCCTGCAGGAGAAGGACGGCGACCGCCTGCTCCCGATCTGGATCGGGCAGGCGGAGGCGGAGTCGATCATCATCGAGATGCATCACATCGAACGCTCCCGCCCGCTCACGCACGACCTGTGTCGCACCCTGATCCTCGCCCTCGGCGCCGAACTGCGCCGGGTCGAGATCACGCGGATTGAAGCCCGCACCTACTTCGCCGAGATGCACCTCGTGCGCGACGGGCAGCTCCACCGCGTGGACGCGCGGCCCTCCGACAGCATCGCGATCGCCCTGCGGTTGGGCGCCCCACTGTTCGCCGACGACGCGCTGCTCGCCGAACCCGACGAGAACGGCGAATTCGGGGAAGAGCCCCCGGGTCCGCCCGATACGTCGTCGGAGCTCACCGCCGAGAAGCTCAAGGCCTACCTCGAGCGCCTCCGCCCCGAGGATTTCGGCAAGTTCAATCCCTGAGCCGCCGCCACTCCACATGCGTGTTCTGCAATGCTCCGGGCGGCTCCTCCGCCATGCCGCCTGGCTCGCGCTGGTCGCCGTTCCGCTCGGCGCCCAGACCCCCGGCCGGGTCCCGCTCGGCGAGGTGCGTCACGTGCAGGGCCAGGTGCGCCATCCCGGGCGCGACGGCACCCCCGTGCCGCTCCCGCGCCAGCTCGTCGTGCTGCATCGCGTGGGGCAGGACCGCGCCGGGCCACTGGACTCGGTGCGCACCGATGCGTCGGGCACGTACCGCTTCAGATACCAGACCACCGGGGCGCCCGACGCGGTCTACTTCGCGTCGTCCATGTACGCCGGCATCGCCTACTTCACGTCGCCGTTCCAGTCGGGCGACGTGCAGGGCGCCGACGCCGATATCATGGTGTTCGACACCACCAGCACCGGCATCGCGCTCACGCTCGAAGGGCGCCACCTTGTGATCGGCGCGCCGCAGGCCAATGGCGTGCGCGAGGTGGCCGAGGTGTTCGACCTCGGCAACGACAGCACGAGAACGCTCATCGCGCGCGACTCCCTGTCGCCGCTCTGGACCACGGCGCTCCCGCCCGATGCCATGTCGCCGGCGGTGGAGGGCGGCGACGTGGCGGCCGGCGCCGTGTCGTTCTCCGGCGGCCGGGTGAACCTGTTCGCGCCGGTCAGTCCCGGCGTCCGCCAACTCGCTGTCGCCTATGGCCTGCCGGCCAAGGCCTTTCCGCTGTCCATCGGCATGGATCGTCCCGTCTCGGTGCTCGAAGTGCTCCTCGAGGAACCGTCGGCCACGCCGGTGCTCGATGGGCTCAAGCAGCAGGCGTCGGTCAACACGCAGGGCCGGAACTTCAAACGCTATCTCGCGCAGAACGTCCCCGCGGGCGCCGTGCTGCGCGTGGACGTGAGCGCCGTGTCGTCGTCGTCGCGCACCAGGTTCCTGGCCGGCATGGCGCTGGCCATGGCGCTGCTGATGCTCGGCGCGCTTACTATCGCCTTGCGCCGCCGCCGCGGCGCCGCCCCGCCGCCGCCCGCGCCGGTCGTTGCCCCGGCGGTCGCGCCCGCCACGGCCGGCCCGCGTCCGGACACCGACCAACTCCTGTACGAACTCGCGCAGCTCGATGCGGCGTTCGAACGCGAACCCGCGCCGAGCGCCGAACGTGCGGCCGCCCACGCCGCCGCCCGCGCCGCGCTCAAGGCGCGGATCGCCGACGCGCTTGCTGCGGAGCCCTCGGCACCATAGATTCGCCAACGACAACTGAAACGCGAGTGCGGGATACGGAAACCGGTGTGATACCGGTGCGGCCCCGCCACTGTAACGGGCAACACGTCCGCTCGAAGTGCCACTGACGTCAGTCGGGAAGGCGAGCGCGACGGCCCGGAGCCAGGAGACGACCGGCATTCGCGCCACGTACTAGGGTTCTCGGGGGAGGACCTGTGGCGGCTCCGGTCGCGCGTCGCGCGGTGGTCCCGGCTCTGCGGACATCCTGCCCCAACCAAGGATGTCTTTTTTTGCGTCTCCGCGCCGCGCTCGCCGTCGCTCCGTTCGTCTTCGCTGCCTGCTCCCGCCCGGCGCATCAGCCGGCGCGCGCCCACGCGCCGGTCATCGACGTCGATGATTTCGGCGATACCCTCCGCGCGCCGGCCGTGCCCCCCGCCCGCATCGTATCGCTCAATCCCACCACCACCGAGATCGTGTTCGCGATCGGCGCCGGCGCGCGCCTCGCCGGTCGCTCGCAGTGGGACTCGTGGCCCGACTCGGCGCGCCGGGTGCCCAGCCTCGGCGCCGCCGTCCGCCCCAACGTCGAGGCCGTGCTCGCCGCGCGCCCCGATCTCGTGCTGCTCTACGCCAGCGCCGACGATCGGCCCGCCGCCGCGCGCCTGCGCCAGGCCGGCATTCCCGTGGCCGCGTGGCGCATCGACCGCATCGACGACTTCCGGCGCGCCGTTCGCGATCTGGGCGCGCTGCTCGGCGATTCCGCGCGCGCCGCGACCGTCGTCGATTCGGTGGATCGCACCCTCGCCCGGGTGCGCGCCGCCACGGCGTCGCTGCCGCGCGTGTCGGTGTTCATGCCCACCTGGGAGAATCCCGTCATCGCCATCGGCGGCGGGAGCTTTCTCGACGAACTGATCACGATCGCCGGCGGGCGGAACATCTATGCCGATCTCGCCGCGCCGTCGCCCACCGTCGCGCTCGAAGACGTCGTGCGCCGCGACCCCGACGTCGTGATCACCAGTCCCGACGGCCGTGCCCGGATCCTCGCCGATCCGCTCTGGCGCGGCCTCCGCGCCGTGCGCGCCGGCCGCGTGTATGCGTACGACACCACCGTGGTCGGCCGGCCGTCGGTGGTGCTCGGAGCCGCCGCCGTCTCGATCGCGCGGCTGCTCCATCCCGGCATCCTGCCGTGACGCGGCGCGCCGGTCGATGGGCCGCGGCGCTGGGCGTCCTGGTCGTGCTCATGCTCCTGTCCGTGGCGCTGGGCGCCGTGCGCCTGTCGCCCGCCGACACCGTGCGCGCCCTCCTGGGCCGCGGAGATCCCACCGTCATCACGATCGTCCGCGTGCTGCGCATGCCCCGCATGGCGCTCGCCGTCCTGCTCGGGGCCGGCCTCGGCATCAGCGGCGCGTCGCTGCAGGGCGTGATGCGCAATCCGCTGGCCGAGCCGTACCTGCTCGGCGTATCGGGCGGGGCCGCCGTGGGCGCCGTGATCGCCGTGTCGTTGGGCGCGGCGGCGGGGCTCGTGCCCATCGCCGCGTTTCTCGGGGCAATCGCCGCCGTCTCGGTGGCGTTCCTCGTGGCGCAGGCGGCGCCGGGACGCGGCGATTCGCGCGTGCTGCTCATGGCCGGCGTCATCGTCGGCGCGTTCGCCAACGCGGCGATCATGCTCCTCCTGGCCAACGCCGACGCCGACACCGTGCGCGGAGCCCTCTGGTGGATGATGGGTTCGGTGGGCGATGCCGCGTGGGGGCAGGTGGGCTGGCTCGCGCTCTACGTGGGCGTGGGCGGCGGCCTGCTCGTGGCCTGGGCGCGCGAGATCGACATTCTCGCCCTCGGCGAAGACGCCGCCGCCGGGCTCGGACTGGACGCCGACCGCGCGGCGCGGCGCGTGTACCTCGTCGCGTCGCTCGTCGCGGCCGCTACGGTGGCCGCGGCCGGCCTCGTGGGCTTCGTGGGGCTGGTCGTGCCGCACATCGCCCGCCGCATGGGCGCCGGCGGCCACCGCGCCGTGATCCTCGGCAGCGCCGTGATCGGCGCCGCGCTCGTGGTGGCTGCCGATCTCATCGCCCGCGTGGCGCTCCCGCCCGCCGAGCTGCCGCTCGGCGCGGTCACGGCGATCATCGGCGTGCCGTTCTTCCTCGTCCAGCTCCGGAGGTTGCGGTGATCGCCTTCGAACGCGTGGTCGTGCGCTATCGCGGCGCCGATCGCGATGCCGTGCACGACGTGAGCCTCGAGGCGCGGCGCGGACGCATGACCGCCATCGTCGGCCCCAACGGCAGCGGCAAGAGCACGCTCGTGCGCGTGCTCCTTGGCCGCCAGCCGCTGGTGTCGGGGCGCGTGTTGTTGGACGACCGCGACCTGCGGACCCTGTCGCGCACCGACGTCGCGCGCCGCGTGGCCGTGGTCACGCAGCGCGAGGAGTTGGCGTTCCCGCCGCCGGTGCGCGAGTACCTGGCGCTCGGGCGGTTCCCGCACCGCGGCGCCCGGCGCGCCGGCGCCGCCGCCGATCGCGACGCCATGGAGCGCGCCGTGGCCCTCGCCGCCGTGCGTCCGCTGCTCGATCGCACCGTGGACACGCTCTCCGGCGGCGAATGGCAGCGCGTGCGCATCGCGCGCGCGTTGGTGCAGGGCGGCGATGCCCTCGTGCTCGACGAGCCCACCACGTATCTGGACATCGCGCACGAGATGGAGGCCTTCGAGTTGCTGGCGCAGCTGGCGCACGACGGCATGGCAGTCTTGCTGGTGAGCCACCAGCTGAATCTCGTGGCTCGGTTTGCGCAGCACCTGGTGTTGTTGCACGGCGGGCGCGTGGCAGCGTCGGGGACGCCCGACGACGTCATGCGGGGCGAAGTGCTCGAGCGCGTGTACGGGTGGCCACTCGTGGTCACGCGCGATCCCGCCGTGGGCGCACCAGCGCTCGTGCCGTTGCGCGGACGTCCGCGCGCGGCTCCCCCATCCACCCCTCGCCCCTCCGATCCATGAACCGGTTCAGGTCCAGCCTGTGCCCGTGGCTCGTCGCGCTGGCCACCCCTGTGCTCGCCCAGGCACAGACGCGCGACACGGTCCACGTCACGCCCGTCGTCACCACCGCCACGCGCATTCCCCTCGACCCGCGCGACGTCCCCGCGTCGGTCACCGTCATCACCGGCGCGCAACTGCGCGCCATGGGCATCACCTCCGTGGCCGACGCGCTCCTCGGCACGCCCAGCGCGGCCATCGCCCAGACCGGAGGGTTCGGCGGCGTCACGTCGTTGTTCCTCCGCGGCGGCGAGAGCCGGTACGTGAAGGTGCTCATCGATGGCGTGCCGGTGAACGATCCCGGCGGCACGTTCGATTTCAGCACCCTCACCACCGACAACATCGATCGCATCGAGATCCTGCGCGGACCGGCCAGCGTGCTGTATGGCGCCGACGCCGTGGCCGGCGTGATCCAGATCTTCACCCGCGCCGGCCACGCCGCGCCGCGCATCACCGTGAGCGCTCGCGGCGGCACGTACGGCACCGGCGATGCGTCGGTCGCCGTGCGCGGCGGCACGCCGTCCGGCGGCGGCGCCCAGGCCGACTATTCGATCGCCGCCTCCCGCCACCAGACCAACGGCATCTACGATTACAACAATCGCTTCACCGAGAACGTGGTCAGCGGACTCGCGTCGTTCGCCCCCGACGCCGCCGACGCCGTGCATCTGTCGCTGCGCTATACCGATTCGCGTTACCACTACCCCACCAACAGCGCCGGCACGGAACTCGATCACAATGCCTTCGCCTCGGGCGATCGCATCGTGCTCGGCGCGCGGTTTGGGCATTCCTTCTCGCGCGTCGCCGCGCTCACCGTCACCGCGTCGTCGGACGAGACCAACGGCGGCACCACCGACCAGCCCGACACCACGGGCGGCGACCTCTATCTCTCGCTCGACGACGTGCGGCGCCACAGCGTGGACGCGCGCCTGAACCTCCGCGATCCCGGCGGTCGCGCCGTGGCCACCGTCGGCGCCGCGCTCGAAGGCGAGGACGAGAATTCCCAGAGCCAGGGCTCGTTCAGCGGCTACCCGTTCACCTCCGCCTTCGCGGCGTACCGCGCCAGTCGCGCCGGCTACGCGCAGCTCCTCTGGACCGGCGTGCCGCGGCTGACGATGGTCGCCGGCGCCCGCGTGGACGACAACCAGCAGTTCGGCGCCTTCGGCACCTACCGCGCCGGCGCCAACTACCGCGCCGCCACCGGCACCAGGCTCCGGGCCAGCGTCGGCACCGCGTTCAGCGAACCGACGTTCTACGAGAACTTCTCCACGGGATACGTGACCGGGAATCCGTCCCTCCGCCCCGAACACGCCCAGTCGTGGGAAGCGGCCGTGGAGCAGGACTTCCTCGATCGCCGGCTCACCGTGGGCATCACCCTGTTCTCCCAGCAGTTCCGCGACATGATCGACTACACCGGCGGCACCACCGCGTGCGGGTTCAGCTACTGCAATGTGGCCCGTGCCCGCGCGTCGGGCGTCGAATACCAGGCCACCGCCGCGGTGTCGCCGGCGCTGTCGGCGTCGTTCGGGTTCACGCATCTCGACACGCGCGTCCTCACCGCCGGGTTCGACACCACCTCGGGCGGGTTGTACCATCTGGGCCAACCACTCATCCGCCGGCCGGCCACCAGCTGGAACGCCGCCCTCGCGTCGCGCCTCGGCGGGCAGGGAACGCTCGATGCCCGATTCACGTATGTGGGCCAGCGTGCCGACCGCGACTTCCGCTCCTACCCGGCCCTCGACGTCACGCTGCCGTCGTACCTGCGCGTGGACCTGGGCGGCACGCTCAACCTGGCCGCGTGGTCGGCCGCCGGCGACGCCGCGCTCACGTTGCACGTCGAGAACCTGACCGGCGTCACGTACCAGTCGGTCTTCAACTTCCGATCCCCCGGACGCACCATCCTCACGGGCGTTCGGTTCACCATGTGATGGAAATCGGACGGGGCAGGGCGGGATTATCTTTCCGCCATGCCCCTCCTGGTGAGCGATGCCATCGTCCTCCATGCGTTCGACTATCTCGAGTCGTCACGCATCTTGCGGCTCGCCACCCGCGAAGGCGGCGTGCGGTCGGCCATCGCCAAGGGTGCCCGGCGCTCGCAGCGGCGGTTCGGCAGCGCGCTCGATCTGTTCGCGCAGGGCAGCGCGCAGCTGTCCACCAAACCCGGCCGCGACCTCGACACCCTGGCCAGCTTCGACGTCGCCTGGTCGCGGCCGGCGCTCGCCACCGACCTCGGCCGGTTTACCGGGGCGTCGGCCATCGCCGAGCTGGTGCTGCACTTCTCCTCCGATCACGCCGATCCCGCGCTGTTCGACGCCGTGGCCGGCGCCCTCGACGCCATCACCGGGGCCGAGCCCGCCCGTGCGCTCCAGGCCACCCTCGCCGGCGCCTGGCAGGTGATCGGAGCGCTCGGCTTCACGCCCTCGCTGATGGACTGCGCCGACTGCCACGCGCCCCTCGACGACCACGACGCGGCCACCTTCAGCCACGCCGCCGGCGGCGTGCTGTGCGCCCGCTGCGCCCGCCTCTCGCCGGGCGGTCGCCGCATGCCGCTGCCGGCCCGGCGCGCCCTCGCCGCGTGGGCCGCCGGCGAAGAGGGCGCGCCGCTGGAGCCCGCCGATGCGCGCGCCCACCAACGGCTCCTGCGGGAGTTCCTGCTCCATCACGTGGTGGACGGGCGGCCCCTCCGCGCCTTCGCCGTGTGGGAACAGGGCCACTGGGGCGCCGCATGATCATCGGCACCGCCGGCCACATCGACCACGGCAAGACCACCCTCGTGCGCGCCCTCACCGGCGTGGACACCGATCGGCTTCCGGAAGAGAAGCGCCGCGGCATCACCATCGAGTTGGGATTCGCGCCGCTCGCGCTGGACGGCGTCGGCACGGTCGGCGTCGTGGACGTGCCCGGCCACGAGGCCTTCGTGCGCACCATGCTCGCCGGCGCCGCCGGAATCGACGTGGGCCTGCTCGTGGTCGCGGCCGACGACGGCGTGCGGCCGCAGACCCGGGAGCACCTGGCCATTCTCGACGTGCTCGGCATCCAGGGCGGCGTGATCGCCCTCACCAAGTGCGATCTCGTGGAAGACGACTGGATCGCCCTCGTGGAAGAGGACCTGCGCGCCCTCGTCGGGGGAACGCCGTTCTCGGCGGCCCCGATCATCCGTGTGTCGCCCGGCGACGAGCCCGCGCTCGCCGCGCTCCGCGCCGCGCTCGCTCGCGCCGCGCTCGCTGCGCCCGCTCGCGACGCCGACGATCTGTTCCGCCTCCCGGTGGACCGCGTGTTCACGGTGCGCGGCACGGGCACCGTCGTCACCGGCACCGCCTGGAGTGGGTCGGTCTCGCGCGACGCGGAAGTCCGCATTCTGCCCTCCGGCCGCATCGCCCGCACGCGCGCCATCCAGACCCACGGTGCGGCCGTCGACCGCGCCCTCCCCGGCCAGCGCATTGCCCTCGCCCTGGCCGGCGTCGACGTGGCCGACGTCCACCGCGGCGACGTGATCGTCGCCGATCGCGCGTGGGAGGCCTCCGCGGTGGTGCGGGCCGACGCGTCGCTCCTCCCCGACGTGCCCCGGCCATTGGGGCCACGTACCGCCGTGCGCTTCCACCTCGGAACCACCGAGGTCGGCGCTCGGGTGGTCACCGCGGGAGGTCCCTTGGAGCCGGGCCAGACCAAGCCCGTGCGTCTGATGCTCGATGCCCCGGTCGTGGCCAGGGCGGGAGACCGCTTCGTGCTCCGGTTGGCGTCGCCGGTCGCGACCATCGGCGGCGGTGTCGTCACCGACCCGCACGCGCAACGCCGATGCAAGCCGTTCGCCGCACCGGACCTGCCGCCGGGCCCGCGGCTTGCCCGACTCCTCGTCGAGGCGGGCGCGCAGGGCGTCGCGTTGGCGTCGCTGCCGGTTCGGCTGGGCGTCAACCCGCGCGGCGTGCCGTCGCTCCTGCGCGAGGTGTCGGCCGTCGAGGCACCGGGGAGCGACCGGGCGCTGTCGCCCGACGTATTCGCGTCGGAGGGTGGTCGGGTGCAGGAGTTCCTGGACCGGTTCCATCGGGCGCGTCGCTGCAGGAAGTGCGCAGCCGGCTCAAGGTGCCGCCTGCGTTCACCGAAGCGCTCGTGGCGCGCGGGGTCGCCAACGGCAGCCTCGAAATCGAGGGTGCCGAGATTCGGCGGGCCGGGTGGGCGCCCGCGCCCACCGAAGCGCAGCGAAAGACCCTGAACGCGATGCTTCAGCGGTTGGCCGAGGCGGGCTGGGAACCACCGTCGGTCGCGGAGTTGACGGCCGAGTTCGGCGCTGGAGCGCCGGACATAATTCGACTGGCAGAGCGATCTGGTGAAGTCGTGCAAGTCGATGTAGAACGGTATTATACGGCGTCTAATCTCAAGCAACTTCTTGATAAGATCGGTGCCTTGATGACGCCCGGGAAAGAGGTCGTGCCCGCGGAGATGCGAGAGTCGCTGGGGCTCACGCGCAAGTATCTCATCCCATTGCTGGAGTATTGCGATCGCGTCGGGCTGACCGCGCGACGGCCGGCCGGGAGGTTCTGGAACGGGCTTAGCGGCGTCGCGTAACTTTCTGTCGTTTCATTCGTTCCACTATTGCGAATTCTTGACACATCAGCGACCTGCGCCTAGTATTTCGGTCGTAGGCCAGAAGTGCCATTCACCCTCTCAGGAGTCGTCACGACCGTCCTGTTTCGTTAGCCCGGAGTACATATGTTGAACCGCTGGGCAGCACTTGTGCTCGTGCTCGCCCTTTGTGCGTTCACGCCAAAGTATGCGGCGGGGCAGCAGTCTTCCAATCCGCCCCGAGGGCACAAGGCTGGTGGGGGGTTGGGGCAGAACTATCCCAATCCCTTTAATCCTGAAACCACCATTCCATTCACGATCGGTGATCCGACGTGTTCGGACGGTGGGGCATCGCATGTGGTCTCGCTCAGGATCTACAACATTCTGGCGCAGCCGGTGGCTGTGCCGATCCTGCAGGGAGGCTCGTCCTCGTCGGCGTCCAATGGACTGGCCGGCAAGCCGCTGCTCAATCTGTCGTTGAGCTGCGGTCAGTATACGGCATACTGGGACGGCAGGTATCTGAACACCAGCACGGAAGTCGCGTCTGGTGTCTACGTCTACGAGCTCGTGATCGACGGGGACCGCATCGTGAAGAAGATGTTCGTCGCGAAGTGATCCATTCCGAGCCCGATCGTATCGCATGCGCCCCGGCAATCGCCGGGGCGCATGTGTTTTGGGGCCGTCCCGCGCGGCCGGTGCGCCCGGTCGGCAGGTGCCGGCGAGTCTGGCGCATGCGTCGGAGCCGGACCCCGCCGCAATGGCGCACCGGTCCGGCATCGAGGTTGCCATGACCGTAGGTGGGCGCGCCATTCCGGCGAGCCACGAGACGAGACCATGATCAATCCTGACCGCCTGACCGTGAAGGCTGCCGAAGCCCTGAACGCCGCTGTCGCCGAGGCGCGCCGGGCCGGCAACCCCGTGGTGTACGATCTGCATCTGCTGGCCGCCCTGCTGGCCCAGGACGAAGGGATCGTCGTGCCCGTGCTCCAGAAGCTCGGGGTCAACGTCACGTCGGTGCGCGAAGCGGCCGCCCGCGAGATGGGGCGTTACGCCAAGCAGAGCGATGCGCAGCCCACGCTGTCGCGCGAGATCAACGGCGTGTTCGACCGCGCCGAGGAGGAGGCGAAGAAGCTCGGCGACGAGTACGTCTCCACCGAGCACCTCCTGCTCGGGCTGTCCGATGCCAAGGGGGCGGAGAGCCGGCGCATCCTCAACGAGGCCGGCGCCACGCGCGCGGCGCTGCTCGACGCGCTGCAGGCCGTGCGCGGCACGCACCGCGTGACGGATCAGAACCCCGAGAACCAGTACCAGGCGCTGCAGCGGTACACGCGCGACCTCACCGACGCGGCCCGCCGCGGCAAGCTCGACCCCGTGATCGGCCGCGACGAGGAGATCCGCCGCGTCATCCAGGTGCTGTCCCGCCGCACCAAGAACAACCCGGTGCTCATCGGCGAGCCCGGCGTGGGCAAGACGGCGATCGTCGAGGGGCTCGCCCAGCGCATCATCAACGGCGACGTGCCCGAGGGGCTCAAGGACAAGCGCCTCGTGGCGCTCGACCTCGGGGCGCTCATCGCCGGCGCCAAGTTCCGTGGCGAATTCGAGGAACGGCTCAAGGCGGTGCTCAAGGAGATCACCGAGTCGCAGGGCCAGTTCGTCGTGTTCATCGACGAGATGCACATGCTCGTGGGCGCCGGCAAGGCCGAAGGGTCGATGGACGCCGGCAACATGCTCAAGCCCATGCTGGCGCGCGGCGAGCTGCGCGTGGTGGGCGCCACGACCCTCGACGAGTACCGCCAGCACGTGGAGAAGGACGCCGCGCTCGAGCGCCGCTTCCAGCCCGTGTACGTGGGCGAGCCGACGGTGGAGAACACGATCGCCATTCTGCGCGGGCTCAAGGAGCGCTACGAGGCGCACCATGGGGTGCGCATCACCGACGGCGCGGTGATCGCCGCCGCCACGCTCTCCAATCGCTACATCGGCGACCGCTTCCTGCCCGACAAGGCCATCGACCTCGTGGACGAGGCCGCGTCGCGGCTGCGCATCGAGATCGACTCCATGCCGCAGGAGATCGACGAGGTCGAGCGTCGCGTGATGCAACTCGAGATCGAGCGCACCGCCCTCAAGAAGGAGAAGGACAAGGCGTCCGTGGAACGGCGCGAAGCGATCGAGCGGGAACTGGCCGAACTCACCGAGAAGAGTTCGGGCATGAAGGCGCAGTGGCAGCAGGAGAAGGCCACGCTCGGCAACGTCGGCAAGATCAAGCAGGAGATCGAGCAGACGCGCACCGCCGCCGAGCAGGCCTCGCGCGCCGGCGATCTCAGCAAGGCCGCCGAGCTCACCTACGGCCGCATTCCGGAGCTCGAGCGCAACATGAAGGAGGCCGAGGGCAAGCTCGCCAGCCAGGGCGGCCGCCCGCAGTTCCTCAAGGAAGAGGTCACGGCCGACGACATCGCCGAGGTGGTGGCCCGCTGGACGGGCATTCCGGTGACGCGCATGCTCGAGAGCGAGCGCGAGCGTCTCACCAAACTCGACCAGGAACTGGCCGAGCGCGTGGTGGGGCAGGACGAGGCCGTGGTGGCCGTGGCCAACGCCGTGCGCCGCTCGCGCGCCGGACTGCAGGATCCCAATCGCCCCATCGGCTCGTTCATCTTCCTCGGGCCCACGGGCGTGGGCAAGACCGAGACCGCGCGGGCCCTGGCCGACTTCCTGTTCGACGACGAGCGCGCCATGGTGCGCATGGACATGTCGGAGTACATGGAGAAGCACGCCGTGGCGCGCCTCATCGGCGCGCCCCCGGGCTACGTGGGCTACGAGGAGGGTGGCCAGCTCACCGAAGCCGTGCGCCGGCGCCCGTACTCCGTGCTGCTGTTCGACGAGATCGAGAAGGCGCATCCCGACGTGTTCAACATCCTGCTGCAGATTCTCGACGACGGACGCCTCACCGATTCGCAGGGGCGCACGGTGGACTTCCGCAACAGCGTCATCATCATGACGTCCAACATCGGCAGCCACTACATCCTGGAACACACGGGCGGCGATTGGGCCGAGACCGAGCGCCAGGTGATGCAGGCGCTCCAGCAGCACTTCCGTCCCGAGTTCCTCAATCGGGTGGACGACATCGTGGTGTTCCGGCCGCTGGGCATGGAGCAGATCGTGCGCATCGTGGACCTGCAGCTCGCGCATCTCGAAGCGCTGCTCGCCGATCGCAAGCTCACGCTCGAGGTCACGCCCGAGGCCAAGCAGATGCTGGCCGAGGAGGGATACGATCCCGCGTTCGGCGCGCGGCCGCTCAAGCGCGCCATCCAGCGGCTGGTCCAGAATCCGCTCGCCATGGAGGTGCTCGAAGGCAAGTTCGTGGACGGGGACCGGGTGGTGGTGACGCTCGGCGCCAAGGGCGGGCTGGCCTTCGAACACGGCACGCCGGCGGCCGTGGCCTCGGCGTGAGGGGCGGCGCCGAGTCGCCGATCGCGCCGCCGCCCGGCTCGGACGACGCCTGGATGGCCGCGGCGATGGCCGAGGCCCGGCTCGCGGCCGGCGAAGACGACGTCCCCGTGGGCGCCGTGGTGGTGCGCCACGGCGTGATCGTCTCGCGGGCCGGCAATCGTACGGTTCGCGATCACGATCCCACGGCGCATGCGGAGCTGCTCGCCATCCGCCAGGCGGCCAGGGTATTGGGCGATTGGCGACTCACCGGATGCACGCTGTACGTGACGCTCGAGCCGTGCGCCATGTGCGCCGGCGCGCTCGTGCTGGCGCGCGTCGATCGGCTGGTGTTCGGGGCGTGGGACGAGAAGGCCGGCATGGTGGGTTCCGTTGGCGACCTCGTGCGCCATCCCAAGTTGAACCATCGCGTGGAGGTGCGCGGTGGGGTGGAAGAGGAGGCGTGCGGCGAGCTGCTCACGGAGTTCTTCGCGGCCCGGCGCGACGACGGGGCCGCCGAGCGTGGCTGACCGCTGTCCTGCGTGCCAGGGCGCGGAACTCACATCGGTCGAGCGCGTGCCCATCGCCGCGCTCGCCGGCGGCTGGAGTGCCCAGCCGAACGTGGCCGAACGCTTCTCCGCCGAGCAGGTGCTGGATCACGTGCGCACCGACGTGCGCGCCGAGGTCGTGGAGGTGCTCCGCTGTGCGCGGTGCGGAATGGAGCACATGGTGCCCATGCGTACGTGGGCCGCCGACCACTACCCCGTGCAGTCGCACGGATTCGGCTTCGATCACGATATCGCGCTCGCGCGGTTGCGTGGAGGCAGTGGCATGCTGCTCGAGATCGGATGCGCCGAAGGCGATTTTCTGGCCGCCGCGGTCGCGCTCGGCTACCGGGCCATCGGCCTGGATTTCGCGCCGGCGAGCGTGGCGGCCGCCCGGGCGGCGGGGCGTGACGTGCGCGATGCGGGCATGCACCGGCTCACCGAAGCCGTGGGGGCGGACGCGCCGTTCGATGTGATTGCGATGTTCCAGATCATCGAGCACCTGGAGACACCGGATACGACGTTCGACGACTTGGCGCGCATGGCGCGTCCGGGCACGCGACTCCTGATCGGGTGCCCGGCGCCGCGGCGATTCGCGCGGGCGTACCCGCATCCCGAACGCGTGGGGCGCAGCGAATTCTGGGACCATCCGCCGCAGCACACCATGCGCTGGACCCCGGCGGCGCTGCGCGCCTTCCTGGCGCGTCATGGCTGGGCCGTGACGCACGTGGCGGAGGAACCGTTCAGTCTGGTCGGCGCCGCAGCGTCCCTGACGTCGTCGTGCGGAATACCGGCCGGCTGGTACCGTCGCCCGGGTCGCCGGCGGCTGGAGACGCTGGGCTGGATGGCCCGGCTGGTGCTGACCGGGGCGCCCTGGCGGTACTCCGGCGTGCGTCTGTACGCGGAGGCCGTTCGAACCGGCGCTATTGCCGCGTCAGCGTCACCGTCGCCGTCTGCTGTGTGAATACCTGCGAGTCCGTAAACGTTGGCGTATACGTCAGCGTGCCCGTCATGGTGGTGCCGTTGGACACCGTGCCGGCAAAGCTCAACGTGCCGTGATAGAACCCGCCGGCGCCTCGCACGTTCTTGCCCACGAGCGTTGATGCGAACGTCACCGTCGTACCCGACAGGCTGCCGCTGGTGAGCGAGTAGCCGTCGCCCGTCCACGGCGGGCCCCCGCCGACCGACGCCGGTATGCCCGGTTGCACGGTGATCACGCCTGCACCCGATAGGCCGGTTCCCACCTGCAGCAGCGCCACCGTGATGGTGGTGCCCGCGCCCTGTGCCGTGGCCCATTCTCCCGACAACGTGGCGGGCGTGGCGGATCCCGACGAAGTGGCCGCGGTACACGCGGCCTTCGACGCGCCGAAGCCGCCGCTGCCGGTGGGGTCCACGATCACGCCGGAAATCGAATCGCCGGTCACGAGCGTACCGTGAATGGTCACCGTGCCCGCCCCGCCGGACGATGACGCGTCGAGCGTGGATCCCGTGACCGTTCCCATGAGCCCCACCGTGCCGACAAAGGGACCGCCGGCCACGCTGGTCACCGAGGCGCCGCCCACCACCACGTTCAGCCATCCGAATTCGATGCCGTCCTGCCACGATCCGCAGTAGGAGGTGGCCGGGACGCCGGTGCTCTGGGGCAGTCCCGAGAACGAGCCGGTGCCGCCGCCGGGTCCGGTGAACGAGCCCGATGCGCTCGACGCCGAGGTCGATCCCGTGAACGCATACCCACCGCCGTTCACGGTGAACGCGCCGGTGGACGCCGAGTACGTTCCCGATAGCGCGGCCGTCACGCCGCCCACCGTGACCATGGTGCCGCCGGCCTGGCCCGATGTATGGGTGGTGAGCGTCAACGTGCCGCTCTGGGCGCCAGAGGCGAATGCGGCCGCGTAGCTGGCGGTTACGTCTCCCCCGGAATTGGATGCGTCGGTAGGGCCGGCGACGCCGCCGCAGGCGGCGACGAGCAGTGCGCATACACTCTGCGTCATCCACGGCGCGGGAGCACCGAGAAGGCTCCGCTGCGATCTCGTCACGAATGCTCCAGCGCGGGGGGTGGAAAGCGAACAGAGCATACCGGCGCGCCGGCCGG
>Ga0307374_10008300_pt1 | contig 15559 bp, 14 predicted proteins | sample OX3MG_FD_202532 | JGI IMG/M metagenome (GOLD analysis project Ga0307374, IMG submission 202532) | Soil microbial communities from Risofladan, Vaasa, Finland - OX-3 | ecosystem: Environmental > Terrestrial > Soil > Coastal area > Acid sulfate soil | place: Finland: Risofladan, Vaasa | collected... | reverse complement strand
ACGGTCATCACTCGTCCGGTCCCGAGGACCCGCACCGCCGGCCAGGTCACATCGATGGATGCAACTAGTGCATCGGCCATGGTCTCGGGAAGATCGATCCGCGCCCCCGAATCGAGGACCTGAGTGGCGGATCGGTCGAAATTGGCCGACGCCCACTCCGCCACGTCGTCCCACTCGACGGCCTCATCGCTCCCCAGCGAGATCCCGAGAGTTGGTAGTGCTCGTAAGGCGGATGGATCGTCTTCGGACGCCTCAGAATAGACAGCGATGCCCGACGAGTCCGGCCCACGTTCCGCCAGGGCGGCGATCATGGAGACCAACATCCTCCCGAGGTGGGCTTCGAGGTCCCGGTCCTTGATGAGCAGCCCGATCACGCCGCACATGGTCGTGATCCTCGCCCCCGAGACGTCATGACGGCGACGCTCGTCGGTAGGTGGACACATAGTCCGGTGCATCGAGATCGAACCGAAGGAGGGGATCGGTACGTGGATCCTCCCACCGTGCTCGCAGGGGAATCACTCCGGCCCATACGGGGAGCTCGTAGTCCACTTCGTCGTCAAGGGGCCATCCCGTCCGGATCTTCGCGGAAGCCTCGTCGATCGGAAGCCGGAGGAGCATGGTGCTCCGGAGCTCCTTTTCGGTCGGCGGTCTCGCATCGTCGTTCCGGCCGGGGAGAATGTGGTCAACGAGAAGCTCGAGGCCCTGGCGCTTCTCCTCGAGGTCTGTCACTTCGATCGCGTTGCCGAGGATGACCACGGATCGGTAGTTGATGTCCGTGTTGTACGTCGAGCGTGCCACGACGAGGCCGTCCACCAGAGTCACCGTCATGCATACCTCCTTCCGACTCGTGCGAGCCGTTCTGAAGAAGCGGCTGGCGGCCGAACCATGGAGGTAGATGGTGTCCCCGTGTCGACCAAAGGCCAAAGGGATGACCACTGGATAGCCCATGTCGGTCTGCAGCCCGACATGGCACACGACTGCCTCGTCGAGGATGGAGTCAATCGTCTGGCGGTCGTAGGCAGCTCGGTGAGCGTACCGATGCAGCGTGGTCCGTTCTGACTCCGGGACCGTCATCGATGGCCCCGGTCCAGACCCTGCCGGATGTGGTTCATAGAAACATAGTTGCATAGTATGAAACACCGTGGGTTTCGACATTGTTACGATCAGGAGTGCGGAAACTGCCACGGGCAGTGCCCCATGCCTCCCCTGTTAACCGGCAAGCAACACTTCGTAACGTTGACGAAACCCATCATCGTTTCGCAGGGTGCAACGTTGTTTCTAAGAGGACACCACCAGTTGGGTCCGGTGGGACCGCCTGAATCGACCGCACCAAACAGGGAGATCGCAATGGAGGAAGTGTCAGCGACGGTCGCTCCGCCCGTCCCTCAAGGACCGGCACACCCGCCCCCGGTCACCCCCGATGATCTCGTAGCAGCTCTGGGTCGTGACGACATCGAATTCATCTTCGCCATGTTCGTCGACCTCCACGGGAAGCCCTGCGCCAAGTTGGTGCCCGCATCGGCCATCGATCAACTCATGACCGACGGGGCGGGCTTCGCCGGCTACGCGGCCGGCGCCATGGGTCAGCAACCGTCGTCGCCGGATATCGTCGCCCGGCCGGATGTCAGCTCGTACATGGCTGCGCCCTGGCAACCGGGGCTCGCTATCGTCCAGTGCGACCCGACCTGTGAGGGAGAGCCTTGGCCCTACGCTCCCCGTGTCATCCTCCGCCAGCAGCTGGACTGCCTGGACAACGCCGGCCTCTCGTTGAAGGTAGGAACCGAGGTTGAGTACTTTTTGGTTCGTCGTGAAGCCGACGGATCGATCGGGGTGGCCGACACCCTCGATCTTGCTGCCATGCCCTGCTACGACGCTCGCGCCCTCACTCGCATGTACGACCATCTGACATCGGTGTCCCGATGTATGAACACGCTCGGATGGTCGAACTACGCCAACGACCACGAGGATGCCAACGGCCAGTTCGAACAGAACTTCCACTATGCGGATCCCCTGACCACCGCCGATCGGGTCATCGTCTTCCGCTACCTCGTGCACTCACTGGCCGGCCAGGGCGGGATGCTCGCCACGTTCATGCCGAAGCCGTTCACCAACCTGACGGGCAACGGTCTCCACATGCACTTGAGCCTCTGGGATCGGGATGACCGGTCGGTCTTCGAGGATGCAGGTGACCCGCGCGGCCTCGGCCTCTCCACCATGGCCTACCAGTTCGTCGCCGGACTGCTCGACCATGCCCAGGCCCTCACCGCGGTGACCTGTCCGACCGTGAACTCCTACAAGCGACTCTCGAGCGGGGCGCCCGATTCGGGGGCGGCATGGTCGCCGTCCTATGCCACCTACGGGGGCAACGACCGCACGCACATGTTGCGGATCCCCGATGCCGGTCGGGTGGAGAATCGCTGTGTCGACGGTTCGGCCAACCCCTATCTGGCCATGGCGGCGCAGATCGCCGCGGGCATGGACGGTGTTGACCGGTCGCTCGACCCGGGCGACCCTTCCGAACTCGATCTGTTGCACCTCGGCGAAGCTCACGCCACAGCCCATGGACTGGCCGCGATGCCCCCGACGCTCTGGCATGCCCTCGACCACCTCGAAGCAGACCCAGTGCTTCGGGCTGGTCTCGGCAAAACGTCCGAGGGCGACTACCTCGACTACTTCGTAGCCACCAAACGCTCCGAGTGCCGAGCAGCCCATGCCCAAGTGACCCCTTGGGAGCTCGACCGCTATCTGAGCGCCATCTGACCGATGTGACCTCGTCCCCGGTCTGTCCACCTCGCGTTGCTCTACCGCTTGTCACCAACGCAGTTCCGTCACCGTCCATGAGGAGATGAAGTCATGAGCACAGAGTCTGCCGTCACGGGAGGGCCGCACACCGAGGTGGCCACGTCCCTCGAGCGGGGCACCAACTGGTGGGGTGCCTTCGTGATCGGCCTCGCCGGCACCATCCTGGTCACCGGCATCGTGCCTTTCGCAGTGCAGTCGATGGGAGCGGCAGCAATTCCAGCTATCGCATTGGTGGTGGTGATTGGGCTCATCGTGTGCTTGTGCATGGGGGAGCTCGCGGCCCTGCTTCCCCATCGCACCGGGGGCATGCCCTCGTATGCGTATGAGAGCTTCAAGCCGATGGGTGAGGTCACCGCCCGCCATGTGGGAGGAGTCTCCGGATGGGGCTACTGGCTGGGATGGTTCCCGGTGGCGCCGATCAACATGATTCTCGCGGCCGGCTATATCGCCGTTCTGTTCCACGTGCCGCTGGGGAAATCAGTGGACCCTCTTGGGAGCCTGGGCACACCGGTAGGTATCGGGGTGCTGGCCGTCACCATGATCGGTCTGGTCGTCCTCTTCATTCCCTGCTACCTCGGGATCCGGCTCGGAGCCACGTTCGCCACTGTCCTCGGGGTCGTGGCGATGGTGCCCCTCACCTTGTTGGTGCTGCTACCGGTGTTCAAGCCCAGTAGCTTCCATTGGTCCAACATCTCCGGCTTCCACTATGCTGACCCAAAGACCGCCGGGTTCATCTTCTTCATGTCGTGGATCTTCGTGATCTCGTGGAACGCAATCGCTATGGAAGCGGCTGCGTGTTACATCGGCGAGTGTCGCGACCCGGCCCGCGACGCCAAGATCGCTCTTACCGCCGAGGGACTGTACGGCGTCTTCATCTACATCGCCACCGCCGTGGTCTTCGTAGGAGTGCTTGGAGCGTCCCTTAAGACTGCCGACCCATTGACCCTCTACACCAGCTTTGCCAACCACATCTTCGGCAACGCAGGTTGGGTCAAATATGTGATCGGCATCCCATTGATCTTCGCCCTGCTGCTGTCGGTTCTGAATGCAATCATGGGTGTCGGTCGATCGCTGTTCCAAGCCTCGGAAGACCGGCTCCTGCCCAAGTGGTTCGAGCACAAGAACAGGCACCACGCCCCGGATCGTGCCATGTTCTTCAATCTGATCTGCGCCATGGTGGTCGCCCTGTTCGGGTCACCCGTGCGTATCTACATCTTTTCTAACGTGGGCTACATCGTGGCTGTGGTGGCCGGACTGTTCGGGTACTTCCTGATGCGCCAGTTCCGTGCTGACCAGAGGAGTCCATTTCGCATGCCAGGATTCTTTCGGTGGATTGCACTGGCCTGCGCGCTATTCCTGGCCTTCGACTACTTCGTTGGAGGATGGAACTCCCCAAACATCGTGGTTGGTCCTGGTCAGGGCCACACGCTTTACCTCATCGGCCTGGTGATCGTGGCCGCCTATGTGCCGCTCTACCTCTGGCGCAAGATGAGCGACAAGCGTGACGGTCTGCCACCGTTGGGCTCCTTGCCTGTCGTGGTCGGGGCGCCTGGCGGTGTGGACTTCGGTACGGAGGAACCGCACATCGCCGCTCGGGCCATTGCCGATGATGGGATGACACCTGACGGGATCGGTCAGGTTGCGACGATGTCCTCGATGCAAGCGGACACGGACCAGTGAGCCTGCCGACGGGGACCGCGGTGGTGGATCCGATCGCTAGGCCTGCGCGGGCCCGCTTCGGGCGCCGCAAATGGGACAATCAGCCGTCCCAGCCGGCCGCAGTCCTCATCGCCACCGTCGGAGCCCCCATCCTACCCTCGGTGATCCGCAGTGCGGTGCAGATCAGCGGGGGAAAGGCGGTGGCCGTGGTCAGCATCGCCCGCATCTATGGATCCTCTCTCGGTCTACCCAACCCGGGACTCATGCCCACAAAGGCAGAGATGGATGATCAGCGTGCTCTCGTGGCCAAGGCCATCGACCGTCTTGAGCGATCCGGCATCGTGGCCTGGGGTCAGGTGGCGGCCACCCGTCGGTTTGCCAAGACCATTGCCCAGGCCGCCCGGGTTCGGGGTGTCAGCCACGTGTTGGTGGTCGCACCGGAGACCGCACGCTGGAGAGTGGTGCTCGAGGGCGACGTAGCTCGAGATGTAAGGCGCAGAGTCCCACCGAACGTGACAGTCGAGGGCGTGAAAACCTGAGCCACCCCTCCACTCGTTCGTGCTGGGTCACCGACACACGGTCCACCAAAATCCTATTCATTGGAGTAAAGGGAGGAAGTAGCACCATGGCCATCTACTTGAGCATGCAGCGAGTCCGATTCTCGAGCACCGATGCCTACGACAAGTTTCGCACCGTGTTCAACGACGTGCGTCACCATTTGATGACCAAGCCCGGATTCCTTCATCTCACGTGGTGGGAACACCCGGATGAACCCGGCTGGTACAACGAAGTCAGTATGTGGGCGAGCAAGGAAGCACTCAACGACTGGCACATGGACACCTATCACAAGCACGCCAAGGAGTGGGCCGCGAATGGGGCGATCATGGAGGACATCATCACCAACTTCGAGCTGGTGGGAACCAGGCTTCTCCGGATCTGCCCCACTTGTGGAAAGTTCGAGGACAAGTCCTACGAGCTCGAATACGAGCAGAAGACACTGGCCGAACCGTGCCCGACCTGTGGGTTCCACTTTCCGGTCGCCGCAGAGACGGCGACCAGCACGTGCGTCTTCAAGGATCTCGTCGGCTGACCCTCCGTGCTGGCGGACTCTCGACCCCGTCGCGACGAACGTAGATCCTCCCGTCGAGACACGAGGTTCGAGAGTGCCGCCCGACTGCTGTGACGACGGATCCCAGTGATTGGAGTCCATAGATCTCTTCCGTCCCTCCAGCCTTCCGTCTCCGCGGGACGTAATTGACACTCGGGTCACCGAGGTCGCTGCGGTGTCAGCTCTCAGGAGGACCACCATGATCCGGACCTCCATGCAGCTCTCTTCCCCGGGCGGGCGCGACGAGGCTGAAGTTCCGATCGACTCGACGTTCATGCGGATCCTGACCCGAGAGTCTCAGTGAAGTACCGGTCCGGATGCCTGATCGACGGATTGGTGCCGTCATCACGCGTGGGGGACCAAAGCCTCTAGTGCTTTGAGTCGGACGATTGGACACTAGGGACATGCCCGCGGCACGAGAAGGCCGACCCACTAGGGAGAAGCTCGGGTCATGACCGATGTCCAGAGCCACGCTCGACCCGAGGTGCCTCCCCTGATTGGGGCGCGCCGTGAGACGGCCAACGAACGCACAGGGCGTCAAGGGCTCACGATGATCGAAGTCGAGGAAGTCGGCAAGAGTTTTGGTGGTACGCGCGCTCTCGATGAGATTTCGCTCACCGTTGACCGCGGAACAGTGCTGGCGCTCCTTGGCCCCAACGGTGCCGGAAAGACCACGCTCATCCGGATTCTGACAACCCTTCTCCGGCCGGATCGCGGACGTGCCCGGGTTGCCGGCATGGATGTAGAAGCTGACGCAAAGGCGATCCGGTCGATCATCGGTCTGGCCGGTCAGTACGCCACCGTCGATGAACTACTCACCGGTCGTGAGAACCTCGAACTGATTGGACTACTCTCGCATCTCGACAAGAAAGTGTACCGGCACCGTACCGCTGAAGCCCTTGACCGGATGTCACTTTCTGATGCCGCCGACAAGCCCGTCAAGACGTATTCGGGGGGCATGAGACGTCGTCTCGATCTTGCGGCCAGCCTGATTGGTCGCCCACCCGTGCTCTTCTTGGATGAACCGACCACCGGCCTCGATCCCCGGACGCGAAACGATCTCTGGCAATTGATCGAAGACCTCGTCGCCGACGGCACGACTGTTCTCTTGACCACGCAGTACATGGAGGAAGCGGAACATCTCGCCGACCAGATTGCGGTCCTCGATGGTGGGCGCGTGGTCGCCAAGGGCACTGCCGACGAGCTCAAGGATCACTTGGGCGGCAATGTTCTACAGGTCCGAATGGCCGATCGGGCGGACTTGGAGCGGGCAGCGGCACTCATCGCGGACCTCGGGAATACTCCACCTGTGCTCGATCGGGAGCTGAATATGGTGTCACTTCCGGTCACGGACGGCACCCGGGTTCTCATCGCGGCGGGACGTACACTCCTTGACCACGGAATAGCGCTCAACGACCTCGGGGTCTGCCGACCCTCACTCGATGACGTGTTTCTCACCATCACTGGTCACCGAACTGGGCTGAGTGACGAACCGAATGACGAGAGCAACTGGCAACGATGACTGATCTCGCGATTCGACATTCGGCCGCTCAGTCCGTAACGATCACCCCACGACTCGCCCTTCGGGACATGAAGGGGGTCACAAAGCGCAACCTCCTGCGGATCGTCCGCACGCCCCAGCTAGTGGTCATGTCGATCGTGCAACCCACAATCATCCTCCTCCTCTTCCGCTATGTCCTCGGGGGGGCCTTCCATGTTCCTGGCGTCAACTTCGTCAACTTCGTCGTGCCTGGCATCTTTCTCGAGGCTGTCCTCATCGGTGGCATGACCACGGCACTCGCCCTGGCCCAGGATCTCGAAGTGGGGATGATCGATCGCTTCCGGAGTTTGCCAATGGCCCGAACGGCCTTCCTCGCTGGCCGGACCTTGGCTGACACCTGTCGGAACGTGCTGGCGCTGGGGTTCATCATCGGTTTGGGCTTGCTGGTGGGATTCCGGTTCCAGAACAGCGTTGGGGCGTGCTTGGCCGGCATTGCCCTCATCGTCACCTTCGGATACGCCTTCACCTGGCTGTACGCAGCAGTGGGCTTGACGGTGAAGGATCCTCAGAGCGCCCAGATGGCCGCCATCCTGCCAATGTTCATTCTCTTCTTCGCCAGCTCGGCGCTGGTCCCCGTGAGTACGATGCCCGGCTGGTTGCAGGCGTTTGCCAAGCACCAACCCGTTACCGTCACCGTTGACGCAGTCCGATCTCTCTTCGAAGGTGGGCCGGTGTACCACGATCTGTGGCAGGCATTTGCTTGGTGCCTCGGGATCTTCGTGGTCTTCTTCACCGTGTCCCTCAACCTGTACCACAGAGCCACGCGATGAGTGCAGCGTCACGAACGAATTCGAGGCAGACCAGCACGTAGTGCGCATTGCCAGATGGGGACTTTGTACCCTTCCGGCGATGTAGGGGCACTGTCAGGCTTGGGTCGAGAGGATCGGAGCCCACACATGGATCGCATTGTCATTTTGGGAGGGGGAACCGGCGGGACACTCACCGCCAACCGCTTGCGGAAGATGTTTTCCCCAGGTGAGGCATCCATCACCGTGGTCGATCAGGATGACCGCCATGTGTACCAACCGGGGTTGCTGTTCGTGCCGTTCGGACTCACCCAGCCCGAGGACATCGTCCGTCCTCGAGGACGCCAGTTCCACCACGGCATCGACGTTCGAACCAACGAGATCCATCACGTCGACCTGGTCGCGCAGGCGGTGCACTTGGCCGATGGGGGCGAGCTCGCCTACGACGTCCTGGTCGTGGCGACCGGTGCGGTCCTTGCACCCGAGGAGACCGATGGTCTGACCGGACCGGGTTGGATGGAGAAGGTCTTCACGTTCTACACGCCGGAAGGGGCCGCTGCCCTCGGACAAGCGTTGGCCGCATTCGAGGGCGGTCGGATCGTGGTCGATGTCGTCGAGATGCCGATCAAGTGCCCGGTGGCGCCGCTCGAGTTCTGCTTCCTCGCCGACTGGTACTTTCATGAACGAGGGATCAGGGACCGGGTGGAGCTCACGTTCGTCACGCCCCTCGACGCCGCCTTCACCAAGCCCGTCGCGGCCAAGCGGCTCGGCGGCCTGCTCGAGCAGCGAGGCATCAACCTGGTCACCGAATTCAACGCCGGCGAGGTCGATGGGGTCGGGGGGCGGCTGGTGTCCTTCGACGAGCGGGAGGTGCCCTTCGATCTCGCCGTTGTGATCCCCGTGCACAACGGCGCCTCCTACGTGACCCGATCAGAGGGACTCGGTGATGCGTTGGGATTTGTGGTGACCGACGAGCACACGCTGCAGGCCGCAGTGGCCCCCAACGTGTTCGCTCTGGGAGACGCCGCCTCGCTCCCGATCTCGAAGGCCGGCTCGGTGACTCATTTCGAAGGTGAGGTGCTCGTCGAGAACGTCAGGCGCTTCCTCCACGGTGAGCCGATGGATGCGTCCTACGACGGCCATGCCAACTGCTTCATCGAGACCGGCTTCTCCAAGGCCATGCTCATCGACTTCAACTATGACGTGGAGCCCTTGCCGGGCCACTTCCCGGGTCCCATGGGCCTCCCCCTCTTGAAGGAGTCCCATCTCAACCACCTGGGAAAGCTGATGTTCCAGTGGCTCTATTGGCACAGCCTTCTGCCCGGACGGGACATCCCCGGAGTACACAGCGCCATGCCACTTGCGGGCAAGGCGCGACAGACCGACACCATCGCAGGGGAGCGTGCATCATGACCGTAGACAGCATTGCCGGAGTCGACATCGAGTCGAACGACGAGGGGTTTCTCGTTGATCCACACCAATGGAACGACGACGTGGCCGTCGAGCTCGCTCGCCGGGAAGGCATCGGTCCGCTGACCGATCGCCATTGGCAGGTCATTCGCTTCATGCGATCCGAGTACGAAAGCAAGGGAACCGGGCCCACCGTCCGTGTGCTCGGCAAGACGTCAGGCGTGTCGATCAAAGAGCTCTACCAGCTGTTCCCGAAAGGACCGGCCAAGCTGGCGGCCAAAATCGCCGGCATTCCGAAGCCTCGCGGCTGCATCTGAACTTTTCGAGCTCGAGAAAGGAGCGACCACTTATGGGCGCAGGCATCAGCAAGGTATCGATCATCATCTCCAAGGGCTCGCTGGAGGGCATCTATCCCGGCCTCATCATGGCCAACGGGGCGCGAGCCGAGGGCATCGATGCCAACCTCTTCTTCACCTTCTTCGGCCTCGATGCCATCCATGCGAAGCGCCTCGAACACATCAAAGTGGCCGCGGTCGGGAACCCGGGCATGCACATGGCCAGCCTGATCGGGGTCCTTCCGGGAATGTCAGCCATCGCCACCCACATGATCGAGAAGAAGATGGAGCAGATCGATATCCCAGATCTTCCCGAGTTCATGGAGATGATCGCGGACACCGGGTGTGGCATCTACGCCTGCAAGGCCTCGGTCGACCTCTTCGGGTTTTCCAAGGACGACTTCATCGACCAGGTTCAGGACATCATCACCGTCGGCGAGTTCTACGAGCTGGCGGCCGGCGGAGAGATCATCTTCACTTGACCGTGGCTTCGAAGGGACCTCCGTTGCGGATCGTCATCGTGGGAGGTGTTGCCGGGGGTATGTCGACGGCCACCCGCCTTCGTCGCCTCGACGAGACCGCGACCATCACGGTGATCGAGCGATCAGGGCATGTGTCCTATGCCAACTGTGGTCTTCCATATTTCGTTGGTGGCGTCATCGAGGACGAGGATGACCTCCTGCTCCAGACTCCGGAGCGCCTCTTCGATCGGTTCCGGCTCGACGTCAGAGTCGACTCGGAGGTCATCGGCATCGATGCCACCAACCATGAGGTGACCACCCGATCCACCTGCGATGGTCAGACGGAGCCGATCGGCTACGACAGACTGGTGTTGAGCCCCGGAGCGGTTCCGGTCCGGCCACCGATCCCGGGCTTCGACCGGGCCCGCGTGCTTCGGACCGTGGAGGACGCCGAACGGCTCGCCGCCGATGTAACGGGCGCACCCGCCACGGCCGTGGTCATCGGGGCCGGGTTCATCGGGCTGGAGACAGCAGAGAACCTCGCCCGCCAGTCGATCGCCGTGACGGTGGTCGAGGCGGCCGACGGGGTCCTCACAGCACTCGATCCCGAGCTCGCCATCCTGATCGCAGCCGAGCTCACCGCCCATGGCATCGCGGTCGAGACCGGTGTCGCCGTCTCCGAGGTGACCACCGGTGGAATCGTTCTCGCTGACGGCCGCCCCATCCCCGGCGAGCTCGTTGTCGGGGCCATCGGCGTTCGTCCCGACGTCGCTCTGGCGGAAATGGCCGGGCTGGCCCTCGGAGCGCACGGTGGCATCGCCGTCGATGCGTTCAACCGGACGAGCGACCATGACATCTATGCCGTCGGCGACGCGGTCGAGAAAGAGGACTGGGTCGGAGGTGGCAACTCGCTCATTGCTCTCGCCAATATCGCCAACCGTCAGGGACGTCGAGTCGCTGACCACATCTGCGGCCTTCCTACGGCGGGCTCCTCCTCGCTCGGGACGGCAATCGTGAAGGTGTTCGATCTCGCCGCCGCCTCAACGGGGTGGAATGAACGCCGGCTCCAGGCCGAAGGACGCAGGTACCGGGTCATCCACTCGCACCCAATGAGCCATGCCGGCTACTACCCGGGAGCACAACCACTGTCTCTCAAGCTCCTGTTCGACCCGGTCGACGGGACCATCCTCGGGGCGCAGGCAGTCGGAAAGGAAGGGGTCGACAAACGCATTGACGTCATAGCAACCGCGATGACCGGGGGCATCACCGCCGATGGACTCGCAGACCTGGAGCTGGCGTATTCGCCTCCGTTCTCATCGGCCAAGGATCCCGTCAACATGCTCGGCTATATGGCAGAGAACGTGCGCACCGGCGCCTGCGACGTCGTGGAGTTCGGCGAGCTGGCGGGATTGACCGAAGCAGGCTGGACCCTGATCGACGTTCGAACCAACGAGGAGCATGATCGGGGCTCCATCCCCGGCTCTCAGAACCTCCCTCTCGACCGGCTCCGGGATGAGGTGGTGGCAGGCGAGGGCCCGGTCGTCGTCTACTGCGAGTCGGCCAGCGAGGGCACACCGCGACGTCCCTCCTGCACGAACTCGGGATCGAGGCTCGCAACCTCGATGGCGGCTACCGCACGTGGCTGGCGGCTGACGCCGCCAATGAGCAGAATCCGGTTCGGCTCGTCCATCAACCGCTGTAGGTCGTCCCTCTGGACCAGTCTCCACCATTGCGCACGGACAGAGCACGGATAGAGCACGGACTGCGAGTCGGGCATGGCAGTCAGCTGTCGCTGACGGTGCGCCGATTGTCCTTTCGTGGCGTGATCGCGGACTTCTCGACGCCGGTGGCGTAGGTTCACTGCGGTGATCAAGTACCTGGGATCCAAGCGATTGCTCGTACCGCTGATCGTGGACGTCATTCGCTCGCTGGGTGAGGAGCGCACCGTCGTGGACTTGTTTTCGGGTACGTCTCGGGTCGGGCATGCCTTGAAGGGTAAGGGCCATCGAATACTGGCCAATGATCTCGGTGCCTATGCGGCCGTCCTTGCACGGTGCTACGTCCAGGCCGATCGTGAAGACATCATCGACGACGTCAGGCGCCTGCTTCCAGAGATGGCAGCTGTGCCGGGCCAACCCGGATACATCACCGAGACGTTCTGCGAGCAGGCCCGGTTCTTCCAGCCCAAGAATGGTGAGCGGATCGATGCCATGCGCGACTGGATTGACCAACGGTCTCTCGACCCCGAGATCGAGGCCGTGCTCTTGGTCTCCCTGATGGAGGCGGCTGATCGAGTCGACTCCACGACCGGAGTGCAGATGGCGTATCTGAAGTCATGGGCTCCGCGTGCCCACAACGATCTCGAGTTGCGGCTGCCAGACGTGATCTCCCGAGCCGCGGCAGGCAAGGCACTCGTCCTTCAGATGGAGGCCCAGGAGGCGGCATCGGTCCTGTCGGGGGACATCGGCTACCTCGACCCGCCGTACAACCAGCACAGCTACCTGGGCAATTATCACGTGTGGGAGACGCTCGTTCGTTGGGACCATCCCGAGGCCTACGGAGTGGCGCAGAAGAGACTTGATACGCGCCACCGCAAATCTGACTTCAACTCCAAGCGCAAAATCGGGGATGCCCTTCGTACGGTCGTCCTGAAACTCGATGTCGATGATCTTGTCGTGTCGTTCAGCGATGAGGGCTACATCTCACGAGAGCAGATGATTGAGATCCTCTCGGTTCGCGGCGAGGTCATCGTGCTGGAGAAGGACTACAAGCGCTACGTCGGCGCTCAGATCGGTATTTACAACCCGGGAGGTGTGAAAGTGGGCAAGGTCTCACGCCTCCGTAACAAGGAACTGCTCTTCATCGTCCCGGGTGCCAGCCGGACCGTTGCCGCTGTGAGGCGCCGCCTTCGAGCCGTGGAGAGTCGTCACGGCGCCGATGCCATGTACGCCTCCTGAGCACCAGATCCCACCATGATCGATCGTTTGTAGGGTGTACTTGCCTCCGCCGACCGTCGGATGGGATTCAGTGGGCATCGCCGCACCGATCAGACCAGGTTGCTTCAATGAGCCAGATTCCCCCGCCAAGCCGTACTCCAGACCGGTCACAGTGGTCAGCGAGGGCATGGCGCACCTCCGCGAGGGCAGCTATTCGGCCCGGCCCATCCCGGATGGTCTCCAGAAGCATCCGGCCCGGTCCGGTGTCGGCCAGGTACTCCACCGCCTCGTCCACGTCACGACCGAGGGTGAACATGACCTCGGTCGCGTCCATGACGATGTCGATGAAACCGGCGGCCTCAAGAGTGGCAGTGACCAGGTCTGGATCGGACTGAGAGAACATCCCGAGTGGTTCGGCACTGGTGGGACGCATGTCGGTATGCCGCAGAAGTGCCTCGCCCGGGAGGGTGAGCCATTCGTTGTCGGCGAGCGATTGCCACGTGGCGAGGACCAGGCGTCCCCCGGGATGAAGGGCCTTCCCGATGTTGATGAAGGCAGCTTCAGGGTCGGAGAAGAACATCGTGCCGAACCGGCTGATGATCAGGTCGACAGAGCCGAGTTCGAAGGCGTGGATCTGTGCATCAGCCTGCGTGAAGGTGGCGTTGCCGGCACCAATCGCTCGAGCGCGCTCCTGCGCCACGTCGAGCATGGGTCGTGAGAGATCGACGCCCGTGACAGATCCCGGGTTGCCTACGTCGGTTGATGCCATGAGGGTGGTGGCGCCGCAGCCGCTACCGATGTCGAGGACATGCGCTCCCCGAGTGGGGGAGGCGGCAGTGAGGAGCGCCTCGGCGACCGGTGCGAGGACCCGGTCGCGCTGGTCGGCCCTGGCCACCCAGCGTTGGCCGCTTTCGCCGTTCCAGGCTTCGAACTGTGCCGCATTGACGTCGGTGGTCACGATGGCCCGCCACGATGGTCGACGATGTGTTGGATGGTGTCGCCGACGTCGGTGTCCTCGACAATTCCGAGGCGCCGCCCGATCGTGTGCAGGGTGAGCCGGCCAATGCCGTGGGCCAGAAGCCCGCGACCGCGTTGGAGGAATGCCTTGGTGGCCTCGGCATCGGTGTCAGCGGGCAGGTTGGCGATCTGCCGTACGATCTGGTCAGCGACCGTGTCGGCCGCTGCGTGAATGACCTGGAGCATGGCCAACACATCGTCGGGGGTCAGGCCGGCGTGTTGGGCCTCGACGGCGAGCTGGAGAAGCGAGGGGCTGGGGATGCAGAACCGGTCCGGCCCGCAGTGCTCTATCACCCCGGCGGACGTGAGCTCGTCGAGACGGTCGGGGACCATCGCGGGGAGCAGCACGGTCAGTTGTGCAAGCGTGGCCGGCGCGCCTGGCTCGTCGACGTGGACAAGTTGGTCGGGCTCGAGCCCGAGCACCTCCCCCAGGTCGGCGCCCGAGCTCCAGTTCCCGAGCAGGTCGCCGATGCCGGCGAGCGAGTAGCCGCGATCACGCAGTCGGGCGACGAGCTGAAGACGGCGTAGATGGCTTTCTCCGTAGAGACCGACCCGCCCTTGACGGCGGGGAGCGGGAACGATTCCGAGTGTCTGGTACTCCCGGACCGTTCGGACCGGTAGTCCGGCCAGCCTGGCCAATTCATCGACGGTCCACTCCCTCGGAGCGGTGGCGTCCGGGGAGATCTCGTTGATTGCGGCATCGGTCATGGGTAGACACTAACGGATTGTACCGTTACTGTAAATACAATGACAGTAAAAGCAGACATCATCATGGAAATCCGATCCCGAATCGCCGAGGCCTGGCCGGGGACCACCTTGGCAGAGGAGCCCACACCCATGACCGGCGGTTTCTGGGCCTCGATGTACAGACTCCGCCTCGAGGGCCAACCGCAGGCAGTGCCCGTTGACGTCGTATTCCGGATCGCGCCCGATGCCGCCATGGGGGCCAAGGAGCTCGCCGTCCAGCAAACCTTGGCCGAGCTGGGCTTCTCCACTCCGCATGTTTGGCTGGCTGGACCCGTCGACGACATCGGAGGGACCTGGTCGGTGATGGACTTCGCTGTAGGGATTCCGCCTCTGGCCGGGCTTGGCGGGTTCGCCGCGTTGCGCCGGTCACCCGGGCTGCTCGGCCGACTATCGGCCCAACTGGCCGTGCCCATGGCGGCCCTGCATGCCCTCGATCCCGAGCCAGTCAGCTCGGCAGTGACGGCGGCGGCGCCAACCGTTTCGTGGAGTGTGGACAAGGTCTTGGCGAACTTCGAGGCCAGTGCCGAAATCCGCGGTCGCTCCGACCTGGTCGCCGCCGTTCGAGCGCTGACCGATGGCCGGCCCTCTGAAGGCAAGACGGTGATCTGCCACGGCGACCTTCATCCGTTCAACCTCCTCATCGATGGCGATGGCACCGTCACCGTCGTCGACTGGACGGCGGCAATTCGTGCCGAGCCGGCCTACGACGTGGCCTTCACGGAGTTCCTGCTCGCCAATCCACCCCTCGATGCGTCCGGTCCGTTGGGTGCAGTCATT
>Ga0307374_10008299_pt1 | contig 15560 bp, 13 predicted proteins | sample OX3MG_FD_202532 | JGI IMG/M metagenome (GOLD analysis project Ga0307374, IMG submission 202532) | Soil microbial communities from Risofladan, Vaasa, Finland - OX-3 | ecosystem: Environmental > Terrestrial > Soil > Coastal area > Acid sulfate soil | place: Finland: Risofladan, Vaasa | collected... | reverse complement strand
ACAGGGCTCGGCGTGAGCAAGGTTCGGCTGGCGCTTCCCGATTTCGCCTCGGGGAATGCCGCCACGCAGCCGCTGGCGCAGGTTTTCAATCAGGTGCTCTGGAACGATCTGAATTATTCCGGCGTGGTCGATATGGCCAGCAAGAGCTTTTATCCCTTACCCTCCACATGGCCTTCGCAGCCCAATCAGTTTCAGGGGCAGCAACAGCAGTGGAGTCAGCCCCCGGTGAACGCGGCGATGATTTCCTTCGGAAACCTCGCGGCGTCGGGAACGAATCTGTCGCTATCGGCATGGCTCATGGATTTGACCAATCCCTCGGCGCCGCCCATGCTGGCGAAAATCTACTCGGGCGCGGCCACGCCGGAGGGCGCGCGGCAGCTCGCGCACGAGCTGGCCGACGACATCGTTTCGGCGCTGACCGGCGGCGTGCCGGGCATCGCCCAGACCCAAATCGCCTATAGCCACCAGGTCGGAAACGTGTCCGAGCTTTGGGTCATGGATTACGACGGGGCGAACGCGCACCGCATCACGCATCTCGGAACCGAGGCCATTACGCCCCGCTGGTCGCCCGACGCCTCCGAAATCGCCTTTACCTGCTTCGTGCCGTATCGCGGGGTCGTTTCGGCGCAGGTATGCCTCTATTCGATGGCCGCCAAACGCGTCTTGTATTTCCGGCGCTTCCCCGGGACGAACGCAACCCCGGCCTGGTCTCCGAGCGGCCAGAAAATCGCGTTCATGTCGAGCATGCGCGGGAGCCCGGAAATCTGGGTCGCCAGCGCCAACGGCAACGACCCGAAAGAGCTCACTTTCACGCCCAATTCGGTGAACACGTCGCCCGTCTGGAACCCCAAGACCGGCCAGCAGATTGTTTTCGTCAGCGATCGCGGCGGCTTGCCCGAACTCTACATGATGAATTCCGACGGCTCGAACGTCGTCCCCATCCACCTGCCCGACATGGGCTATGTCGTGGATCCCACCTGGTCGCCCAACTCGCAACTGATCGCCTTTAGCTGGCGCAGGCCCAACGGCAATTACGACATCTACGTAATGGACATTGGCAGCCAGCAATTGTTGCAATTGACCCACGACGCCGGGCGCAACGAGCGGCCCTGGTGGGCTCCCGACGGCCGGCATCTGGTTTTCCAATCGGATCGCACGGGAAGCTGGCAAATATGGACCATGCTCGCCGACGGCAGCGACGCGCGCCAATTGACCCGCGGAGGCAAGAACTTCTCGCCCAGTTGGTCTCCCCGATAAAACGACTGGGCAAAGAGGATGGACGGAGCAGTGACTCGTGACTTGGGATTCCGCAATGGTACGATAGATTACGGAATTTATTCCGTCACTGCGCCGACAGAGAGTTGTATTCAGGAGGAAAACGCATGGAAAGCAGTCCGGATAGCAGTTCGTTTCGCAAGTACTTTCTGATTCTGTTGGTTTCGGCCCTGACAGTGTTCGCCGGCGCCTGCGCGAAAAAGCACGTGGCCGCCCTTCCCCCAGCTCCCACGCCGCCAGCGGCCGCTCCGGCGCCGCCGACCGTGAAGCTTTCCGCATCCCCAGATTTCATCACGCGCGGCCAGTCGTCGAAGCTGACCTGGACGTCGCAGAACGCAACGCACCTGGATCTGGAACCGAGCGTCGGCCCGGTTCAGTCGAACGGATCCTCCACCGTCACCCCCGACCAGTCCACCACCTACACGATTACGGCCACCGGGCCGGGCGGAAACGCCGTGGATACGGTCCGCGTAACGGTGGGCGCGCCGTCGGTCGCACAACCCTCGGCGCCCAGCGCCACGATGGCCGAGCTATTCGCGCAGGACGTCAAGGACGCTTTCTTCGATTACAACAAGGCGGACATCCGCCCCGATGCGCAACAGGCGCTCACGCAAACTGCCGAGTTCCTGCGTTCGCATCCCGGCGTCGATGTCACCGTCGAGGGACACTGCGACGAGCGCGGCTCTCTCGAATACAACCTGGGACTCGGACAGAGGCGCGCCAACGCCGCCAAGCAATTCCTGGTGTCGCTCGGCATTAGCGCAGACCGGATGACCACGATGAGTTGGGGGAAGGAACATCCTTTCTGCACCGAGCATAACGAGACTTGCTGGCAGCAGAACCGGCGAGCCCATTTCGTCATGGCCCATTGATTTCGCCACAGCCGACCAGTCCCCTGCTCCGGCCGGCGCCGTTCGAAAAGACGGCCGGAGCAGACGGGCGGGGCGGTAAAGGAGGAACGACCTTGCGTGGACGAGGAATTGCAATCACTTCGGTGGCCGTGGCCGCCGCGCTGGTGCTGGGGGCGCTATTGTCTCCGCCGCCGGCGGATGCCGTTGCCAAAGAGATCATTCAATTGCAGCAGCAAGTAGCGATCCTGATGCAGAACCAGCAGTCGATGCAGAACCAGATGACGCAGAACTTCGCGGTCCTGAAGACCATGGTCGGCCAGGCCGTGGACTCGCAGAACCAGCTGGCCACCACGGTGGGATCGCTCCAGAAAACCGTCCAGGAGATGCAAGCCAGCAGCGGATCACAAGACAACTCCATGTCCAGCCAGGTGCAGGCGATCTCCGGCACTCTCGAGGACGTGGAAGCCAGGCTCGGCAAGCTTTCGAGCCAGCTCGCAACGACGCAGAACAGCCTGCAAAGCCTGGATGCGAAGGTCACCGCCCTGGGACCTCCCCCGCAGCAGCCGATGCCCGGCGGAGCGGAGGGTAATCCCCCCGGAGCCCCCGGAGCCCCTGGTCAGCCGGGAACCGACGCCTCAGCCCCTTCCGCCGCGCCGACAGCGAGTGGCCCTCCACCGCCCGCCGACCTGCTGTACACAAACGCCTTGCGGGATTTCACGTCCGGGAGCTATAGCCTCGCCGGCCAGGAATTCCGCCAGTATCTGCAGTATTACCCGCAAACCGATCTCGCTTCGAACGCCTATTTCTACCTGGGTGAAATTGCCTACGCCCAAGGGCGCTTCCCCGACGCCATCAGCGAATACAACCAGGTGCTGAACAACTATCCGCATAGCTTCAAACGCGCCGACGCCAGGCTCAAGAAGGCGTACTCGCTCTTGAAACTCAAGGAAAACGGGCCGGCCATCGCCGAACTCCGGCGTGTGATTCGGGAAAATCCCGGCACCGAACAGGCCCGCAAGGCTGAAGCGCGGCTGCGTGAATTGGGCGTTCGAAGCCGCTAGGGCCGCGACGCGCGACGATTCCCTTCCCGGCATTCGCCGCGGAGAGAAAACTCGCGCGTCCGGACCGTTTTCCTGCTCGCCGCCGATGCTCCTTTCAGGTATACTCGGCCCGCAAAGATCACATTCATGTCGGTAAACAAAGTTATCCTCGTGGGTAGGTTGGGGCGAGACCCCGAGAGCCGCTTTACGTCCGGTGGACAGCAGGTCTGCAATTTCACGCTGGCGACCGATGAATCGTTCAAGGATCGCGCCGGCGAGCGGCAGAAGCGCACCGAATGGCACCGCATCGTTCTATGGGGCCGGTTGGCTGAAATTTCCCAGCAATACCTGAAGCGGGGCACCCTCGTCTATATCGAAGGAAGGCTTCAAACCCGGCAGTGGGACGACCGCTCCGGCAATAAGCGCACGACCACGGAAATTGTCGCGAACGTGATGAGAATCCTGAGTCCCCGGGGCGAGACAGCGGGCGGCGGAGCGCCTGCGGAAGCCGCCATGGGCGCCATGGGCGCCGAGGGCGCCGATATGGAAGAGCCGCACTCCGCCGGCGAACCCGCAATCTCCGACGAAGACATTCCCTTCTAAAAGCAGTTTGAATTCACCATCCGGAAAAGCGCCGCCGCGGGGATCCGCTCAGCGATCGTCCCGCCGTGTTCCCGGAATGGGCGGCGGGTGAATTTTATGTTCCGCGTCCAGCCGCTTCAGGAAAGCGTCGAATTTCACCTGCTGGGCCGGGGTCAGGATCGCGCGGATGCGCGCATGAACGTCTTTGCGAATCGCGTCGTACCGGGGCTGAACCTCGTCCTGGCTCTGCTGGAAGACGGCCGCGAATCGCTTATGCGCGCCGGCGAAAATCGCGTGGACTTCACCTTGCTGCCGAGCAGTCAACTGCAATTCCCGCGAGAGGCGATCAAATGTGCGTTCGTGGCGAGGCACATGGTCCATATGCCGGAGAACCACTGCGCCGAAACCGCCGACGAGGCCGCCGAGCACAAATAAGGCCGCCATCAGGCCGATCGCTTTCGCGCTGGGCGGTTTACCGGGCATGAGCGTTACTGGAAGCCACGAGGAGCGCATCGTCCTGCACGGCAGGTTGTGATATGGGCACGCGGATCAACTCCTGGATCTGGACCTGCTGAGCGGTGGCATTGCCGGCGACAGGCGGTGCGGCCACCTGGAATCGGAGCATGAAGACCGCCAGAACAAGCGCGGCCACAGCGGCCAGCCAGCAGAGCTGCCGCCCGGCGGTCTCGACCGGTTTCCACAATTCCTGATCACGCCGCCGCTGGCGAATCTGCACCATCACGCGTCCGGCGAAAAACGCGTCGGCCGCCGGCAGCGGGCGGTCGCGCAACACGGCGAGCAGGCCGGCGCCGTCCTTCGCGCGGTCCAAAGCGGCGGCGCAACGGGCACACGCCTGGATGTGCTCTTCGACTTCCCTGGCCTGGCCGGAATCCAAGCAACCTTCTATATAGTCTTCCAGCCGGGCTTCCCTAGCCGAACACGCGGCTTCGCGAGAGTGCTTCGCAAACATGGCATCAGCCTCGCTTCATCGCCGTCGGACGCGACTGGCTCAACCGGCGGCGATAGATTTCTACCAGTTTCCCTCGAGCCCGGAAGAGCCTGACTTTCACGGTATTGGCATTCAGGCCCAGCATTTCCGCAATCTCATCGATGGAAAATCCCTGTATTTCCTTGAGTTCGAGCATGTTCCGGTCCACCTCATCGACCTGAGAAAGCAACCACTCGGCAAGATCGTGCTGCCGAGCCGCTTCCTCGGGATCGACGCCTGATGAGCGTTGCGCTTCTCCCTCGAAACGTTCGCTCTGTTCTTCGGTGAGGTCGGCTTCGTATACCAGGGGGCGCGCCTTTTTCTTTCGCAAATGATTCCAGCATTCATTGACGGCAATCTTGTAGATCCAGGTCGAAAATTTCGAACGGAGATCGAATCGGGGCAACGAGAAATAGGCTTTGACAAAAACCTGCTGGGCGACGTCCTCGGCATCTCCCGATCCGCGCAGCAGCCGGCTGGCAACGGCGATGACCCGATGCTGATGGATCCGCACCAGCGCTTCGTAGGCCGCCTCGTCGCCTGCCTGCGCCCGGTGCACCAGTTGACGTTCGTCCGCCGCATCATTCATTCCGCCGACCTTGGTCGAAAGAGCTGTGCATCCCTCGGTGGTCAGCCGTCTAGACAGACGCATCGACGGCTGATCTGGTTACATCTTGTTACCTAACAGGCCGTTGCGCAATGCCGCAACATGGCTTGTTTTCCCCTGACCGGCATCGAGTCGTGCGGCCCGATACGGCCGGCGGAAACGACAGGGGTTAACTGAAGCGGTACTAGAACCAGCAACGTATTGAACTGGTGTGTGTTGCTTTCCCCTAACATCTGCCTCGCTTTTACCACTTGATACCTATATGCCAATTATGGAAGAATCATAATCACTATGGTTATCGGAGAACGTCTCAGAACCCTGCGGGAGATCAAAACTCTCTCTCAAGGCGAAATTGAGAAGCGCACCGGCCTTTTGCGGTGCTATATCTCGAGGGTAGAAAACGGCCACACGGTTCCGTCGATCGAGACTTTGGAAAAGCTGGCGCGGGCATTGGAGGTTCCCCTCTACCAGCTCTTCTACGACGGCGAGGAACCGCCAGCGCTGCCCAATCTACCGGAGAGAAAAACTGCGGACGAGATTGCCTGGGGTAGCTCGCCTGAGGAAAATCGTTTCCTGGGCCGCATGGCGCGGCTGTTGGAACGGCTGAACGACAACGATCGCCGTCTGTTGCTCCACATGGCGCAACGGATGGCCGAGCGCTAGTTCGGCTCGTCACCCTCCGGCTCACTGCGAGTCAAGCGGGGAATGCTGTCTCATTCCCACTCGATTGTCGCCGGTGGCTTGGAGCTGACGTCGTAGACCACACGGCTGACCCCATTCGTTTCGTTGACAATACGAGCGGAGATTCGCTCAAGGATCTCTGGCGATAGCCGGGCCCAATCGGCGGTCATGGCGTCTTCGGAAGTCACCGCGCGGACCGCGATGGTCAGGCCATAACTTCTTGTATCTCCCATCACCCCTACGCTGCGCACGGGCAGCAGAACGGCGAACGCCTGCCACAATTTCTCATAGACCCCCGCGCGCCGGATCTCGTCGATCACGACGGCATCGGCCTGGCGCACGGCCTGCAGTTTTTCCTCGGTCACCTCGCCCAGCACCCGCACAGCCAGCCCCGGCCCGGGAAACGGGTGCTTGGTCAGCATTTCCTCCGGCAAGCCCAGTTCCCTGCCTACCTCGCGAACCTCGTCCTTGAAAAGATCGCGAAGCGGTTCGACAAGCTCGAAAGGCATCACCGAAGGCAGCCCGCCAACGTTGTGATGGGTTTTGATGACCGCTGACGGCCCACGCACCGAAACCGATTCGATCACATCGGGATACAGGGTACCCTGGACAAGGAAGCGAATCGGCCGGCCGCTCGAGCGTTCGAGCTCGCGCGCATGATCGGCGAAGACGGAGATAAATTCATTCCCGATGCGCCGCCGCTTTTCCTCCGGATCGGATATGCCGGCCAGACGGCCCAGGAACCGATCGGCGGCGCGGACGCCGACGACGCTCAGGCCCATCCGTTTGCCAAGTAAATCCATCGTTTCTTCGAACTCATCTTTCCGAAGCAGCCCCGTATCGACGAAAACGTTCGTCAGCCGATCGCCGATCGCGCGGTGAACCAGCGTCGCGGCCACGGCCGAATCCACGCCGCCGCTCAAGGCGCAAATCGCCATCTCTCCGCCGACCTGCTTGTCGATCGCCGCCACCGTTTCCGCGACCAGACCGGCCCGCGTCCAGTTGGGCCGGGCGCCGCAGATGCCAAACACGAACCGATGCAGGATGTCGCGGCCGTACTCGGTGTGACGCACCTCGGGATGGAACTGCACGGCGAAAATGCGCCGCGCCGGATCTTCGATGGCGGCCAGGGAAGTGGGCGTCTGGCCGGTCGCGCGGAATCCATCGGGCAGGCGCAGGACCTGGTCGCCGTGGCTCATCCAGATTTTTTGGCGCGGGGGCAATCCCGTGAAAAGAGCCGATGAACCGGCCGTGATGTCGATCTCGGCCGGCCCGAATTCCCGGGACTGGGCAGGACGAACCTCGCCGCCAAGCGTGTGCGAGATCCATTGCAGGCCGTAGCAGATGCCCAGAACCGGCAGACCCAGGCTCAATACGTCGGGATCGCAGACCGGCGCGCCGGGATCGTAGACCGAGCTCGGTCCGCCCGAAAGAATCAGGCCCGCCGGATCGAGCTCTCGAATCTGCTCGATCGGGGTCGAGCAGGGCAGGATCAGGCTGAATACTTCCTGTTCGCGGATACGCCGGGCGATGAGCTGCGTGGTTTGCGAGCCGAAATCGAGGATGACAATCCCGCCGGCGGGGCGCATTCGACTGTGCGTCGTCATCGCCCTTACCGGACCACCACGTTCACCAAACGATTGGCGACAAACACGGTTTTCACCACCTGTTTTCCATCGAGAAACGCAGCCACTTTTTCATCGCTGAGCGCGCGGCGCACCACTTCCTCCTCGCCGAGCCCGGCCTCGACCACCAGGTGTCCGCGAACGCGCCCGTTGATTTGAACGACGATTTCATATTCGTCCTCGCGAGCCAGTTCCCTGTCGAAAGCCGGCCAGGCCTTTTTCGCCAAACCGCCCTTGTGGCCCAGCATTTCCCATAGTTCCTCGGCCATATGCGGGACGAGCGGGGCCAGCATCGCGACGAGTGTTTCCAGGCAGGTCTTCAGGACGGGCGGCCGCACGCTCTCTTCGAGCGGCTCGTTCCCGTAGAGCACATTGACCAGTTCCATCACGGCGGCCACGGACGTATTGAAGTGCCAGCGCAGTTCGAAATCGTCGGTGACGCGCTTGAGCGTCTGGTGCGTCTTGCGAAGCAAGGAACGTTCGGCGTCGGTCAACTCGCCGGCGGCGAAGGCAGCCGGCTTCGCCGTCTGGTCCTGTCGCAAGCGCTCGGCGTGCCGATCCACCAGGCGGAAGGCGCGGTTCAGGAACCGCGAACAGCCTTCAATTCCCTGCTCGCTCCATTCCAGGTCTTTTTCGGGCGGCGCGGCGAACAACATGTAGACGCGGCCGGTGTCGCAGCCGTACCGCTCGGCGATATCCATCGCGGCGACGACGTTGCCGCGGGATTTCGACATGGCCACGCCGCCCTTCTGCACCATGCCCTGCGAGAAGAGCCGCAGCACCGGCTCGCTGTGGGTCACCAGGCCCAGGTCGCGCATCATCTTGCAGAAAAACCGGCTATAGATCAGGTGCAGGATCGCGTGCTCGATGCCGCCGATGTACTGATCGATGGGAAACCAATAGGCGGCCGCCGCCGGCTCGAATGGGGCCCGGCCGTTGCGAGGATCGGTGTAGCGGTAAAAATACCAGGAGGAATCGACGAACGTATCCATGGTATCGGTTTCGCGCCGCGCCGGCCCTCCGCATTTCGGGCAGGTCGCATTGACAAATTCGGGAATGCCTGCCAGCGGCGATTCTCCCTGGCCGGTGATCGCAACGTGGTCGGGCAGCCGGACGGGCAATTGCTCGTCGGGGACGGGCACGATGCCGCAGGACCCGCAATAGAGAATCGGGATCGGGGTGCCCCAGTATCGCTGCCGCGAAATGCCCCAGTCGCGCAGCCGGTAGGTGATCTCCGCCTGGCCGAAGCCGCGCTCGCGGGCGTCGGCAGCCATCTTTTCGATGGCCTGTTCGGAAGCGAGGCCCGTATAAGGGCCGGAATCGACCAGGCGTCCGTATTCGACCGACGCCTCCCCGATCGATTCATCCGACTCATCGAGCGCGGCGCCCTCGAGCGGCTGGACGACAACTTTGACCGGCAGCTCATATTTCCGGCAGAACTCGAAATCGCGCTGATCGTGGGCGGGCACGCACATCACCGCTCCGGTTCCGTACTCCATCAAAACGAAATTCGCCACCCAGACCGGCACCCGTTCCCCGGAAAAAGGATTGATCACGTGCCTCCCGGTAAAGAAGCCGAGCTTTTCCGTCGCCAGATCGGCGGGCCGGAGGATATGACGGCGCAGTTCATTCCATTCCGATTCCAGGGCGGGGAGATTCGGCTGATCCTTGTACAGGCCGGGGAGCAACGGATGGTCAGGCGCCAGCAGCAGGGCGGTCGCGCCGTAAATGGTGTCGACGCGCGTGGTGAACACCTCGATCGATGTCTCCCCCTCCCCATCGAGCCGGAAACGAATCCGCGCACCGGAGGATTTGCCGATCCAGTTGCGCTGCATCGCGAGCACCCGCTCGGGCCAGCCCTCATCGAGCTGCTTCATGTCGTCGAGCAGCTCGTCGGCATAGTCGGTCGTTCGGAGGAACCATTGCTCGAGGTCTTTCGCTTCCACGGCGGTATCGTCGTGGCGCCAGCAGCAGCCGTCGACCACCTGTTCGTTGGCGAGAACGGTCTGGCATTTCGGGCACCAGTTCACGCGGGAGCGCTTGCGGAAGGCCAGGCCGCGCTCGAACATGCGCAGGAAGAGCCACTGATTCCAGTGATAGTATTCCGGCTCGCAAGTGGAAATCTCGCGCCGCCAGTCGTAGCTGAAACCGAAGCGGCGGCAGACGGCCTTCATTTGGGCGATATTCGCGTTGGTCCACTCGCGTGGATGAATGTTGTGCTGGAGCGCGGCGTTTTCGGCCGGCAGCCCGAAGGAATCCCAGCCGAGGGGATGAAGCACGTTCAGGCCGCGCATGCGCTTGTAACGGGCGACGGCGTCCCCGATCGTGTAGTTGCGCATGTGGCCCATGTGCAGCGTGCCGGAGGGATACGGCAACATCTCGAGAACGTAATACTTCGGGCGCCCGGGCTCGGCGTCGGCCAGGAATGCGCCCGACTCTTCCCAAATCTTCTGCCACTTCGGCTCGATGGTCTGCGGGTTGTAATCCGCCACGTCGGCTCTACCCCTTCCGTTTTTCCGTCTTCGTTTTCGCCCCGCGGCGGTCCGCCATGGCGTCGCCGCCCTCGGCCGGGCCTTCCCATTCCACTCCGGCCAGCCACCAGAGGGCTTGCACATTCCGCCAGTCGTCTCCCGGGCGGTCGATCGGCGTTTCCAGAATGAAGGCGCACGCGGCCAGTCCCGGGTGATTGACGATTCTCCGCAGCGCATCGAGCCCGATTTGGCCCTGGCCCAAATGCTCGTGCCGGTCGACATGAGAGGCGAATGCCGGCTTGGAATCGTTCATGTGGACCACGCGCACCCGCTCCAGCCCGATTTCCCGGTCGATCTGCGCGATCGTTTTCTCGAGTCCGGCTTCCTGCTGAATTTCGTAACCGGCGGCAAACAGGTGCGCCGTATCGAGGCAAACGCCCAGATCCATTTCCGCGCAGGCTTCCAGAATCGCGCGAAGCTCTTCGATGCGCGAGCCGACCGCGCTTCCCTGCCCGGCGGTGATTTCGATCAGAATGCGCAGGCGGCCCAGAGCCAGCCCGGCGGCGGACTCTCGCAGCGACCTCGAGATCTGCCCGATAGCGGTATCGATCGTCTGATCGAGGCGGCTGCCCGGATGCACAACCAGATATTCAGCGCCGAGTGCCAGGGCTCGCTCAATTTCCCCGCGAAAACCGAGAATCGTCCGGGCCTGTGTTTTCCCTGCCGGGGCGGCCAGATTGATCAGGTAATTCGCGTGGATCACCAGCGGCCCGATTCCCAACTGGCTTCGCCTCTGGCCAAACCGGCCGGCCGCTTCCGCGTCGATCGCCTGTCGCCCATCGGTCCACATGCGCGGACTGGCGGAGAAGATCTGCATCGTGGTGCAGCGAAGCCGGGATGCCCGCTCCAGGGCTTCCCCGACGCCGCCGGCAATCGAGGTGTGAATCCCGACCAGGCGCGTCGCGGCCGGCGCTTCGGGCGCCTTGCCCTGCTGAGCGACGGCGTTATCTCGAGCGATTTCCGGGAACAATTGTGCCTGCACCTACCCCATCCCCACATGCACGACGGAACGGCTGACCGGCGAAATCAAATGCCTCCAAGCGGCTAAAGAGCCATTCTACTGGACCGGCTCGCGCTCGCCAACAGCGGCCCCGGCGGCAAAATGCGGAAGGGATTTTGGTTAGCCCGGCGCCGCCGAACGGATTTCCGGATTCGGGTGGCATCGCGGATCGAAACTCATGTCGCCCCGCGCGCCGGTTTCCGCGCGCGGGGCGGCATGAGGCGCGATGATGGAATTAGTGGACCGTATCGATGGGCAATTCCGTATGCGCGGCCCAGTAATTGATACCAATGCCCAGGAACGCCAAAATGGCCATCACCCAGAACACGCCGGTCCAGCCAAGCGTGGGGACCATGGCCGACGACACGACGGGTCCGATGGCGCTGGTGGAATTGGAGATGACACCCATGGCGAACGCGCCGGCTCCCATCGTGGCGACAGGGAAAACGTTGCCGGGCGTGGCCCAGTAATTCGGGGCGATCATCTGCATGAAGACGCCGAAGATGGCGGCGATCATCAGCCAGGCATACGATATGGGCGCCAGATAGAGAATCATGATTGCGCCGATGCCCATGATCAGGTCCGCCAGGTTCATGACGTTCAGCCTGGCCCGCAGGATGCCCTGATTGGTGGTCTTATTCCTGGACCACAAGTCGCCGATCCACGATCCGAGGAACGCGGCGAAGAAGCCCGCAATGCCCCAGGCAAACATGACGTTCCCCACCTGATTTTGGGAGTAACCCAGGTGGTATGCGTAGGCGGGCAGGAAGCCGCCGATGCTGAACAGCGACCAGGTCAATGGGATCTGCACGATACCCATGAGCCAGGTGATCTTGTATTTCCAGGCGCTCTCGTGCGGCTGGCCCTTTGTCTCTTCGATCTGTTTCTTCAGGGTTTCCGAATCTTTGGCGAAAACGAAATAGACCAATGCGCCGAGAATCATAATTCCGGCGGTGATGTAATACATCTCCTGCCACCCCAGGCTGGCCAGCCGGCCGGATAGGATCCCGCCCAAAGCCCCGCCCAAGGGAATCGAGCCCGCCGTGGCAGCGAGCGAGATGCCACGCTGCGAAGGCTTGAACCATCCCGACAGCTGCACCGAAAACAATGCCAGCATCATGATCATCAAGCCTTGCGAGAAGCGCAGCACGGTCAACAGCCAGAGCGAGCTGACGGTCGGAATCAAGAGTTGCGGCACGATGAGAAAAATCTGAGCCACCAGAACGCCGGTCTTGATGCGGGAGTCGAATATACCTCCGTGTCCCAGAAAGAAGGCCACAAAGAGTCCGATGGCAAAACTGTCCACACCGTACGTGGTCAGGGTTTGCAACGGCACGTTCATCGTTTTGGCGATATCGGGGGCGGCGATCCCAAACGCCGTGAGAGAGATGAAACTGGTGGACATAATCAGGCCGCAAACCGCGGCCATCACCCATCGGTAACCTGACTCTTGCTCCGCAACAGCAATTTGTGACATATGAACCTCTGCAATGAAATAGCGAGAGTTGTCAGTCTGCGACCATGGTCGATATAAGACTTACGAGATCTCCAACCGGGGACAGAATGCTTCGGGTAAATTCAGGCGAGAAAGCCGTCGATAGGATTCCCTTCCGCGCACCGCCGGACCGGCAGGAAACCAGCCCCGCCGCCGCATAACCACTCGTGCATCGGAACGGAATAAAAATCAAATCGTCCCTGCGATGAGATATTGTGCAAGAAATCCGGCCCAAGCGCCCATGATTCTCAAAGAGATCACCGCATTAGTCAAGAAGAATTCCCGGACGTAGAGGGGATCGAAAAGCTATGTTTTGGGCCGTAGTCGGTGGTTTGCCGCCCGGCTCCCGGGTAGAATATTCTTTCCAGAAGCCACCCGGGCGCGAAAGAAGTCACCGTGATGCCGCACGCAACCGAAGAACCATCTCCGAAAACGGAAACGAAGCTCGAGCAGTGGCTGTGCGACGTGCTCGAACAGCATGCCGCGGCGGGACGCGGTCTTACGCCGGATGTCGTCCACGATCTCCGCGTAGCCTTGCGCCGGTGTCTTTCGATGGCCGAGAGTTTCATCGATCTCGATTCCGAGCCGGCCTGGAGCAGCCTGCGCAAAAGCGGGAAAAGCCTGTTCAAGCGTTTGGGCCGCTTGCGCGACACGCAAGTGATGGCCGGGTGGGCGAGGAAACTGGCCCCTTCATCCGACCCCGGCGCGCAAGCGTTGCTCGGTCATCTCCGGACCGAAGCACAGCAGCACGAACACCGCGCGCTTCGGGCGCTGCACCGGTTCGACCGGAAGGAATGGAAAAAGTGGGTGACGCTGCTGCCGCCGCGCTCGGCCCGTCTGGCGGCCGACGGCCCGGCCGCCGAATATCTGGCGGTCGTTCGCTGGGAAGAGGCATACGCATTGCACCGCAAGGCCGTGCGGGGCCGCTCGCGCGCCGCTTTCCACCGCGCCAGAATCGGCATCAAGAAATTCCGCTATAGCATCGAATGCTTTCTGCCCGGCCGGTCGGGCTGGATCGCCACTCTCAAACAGGCGCAGGACGCGCTCGGAGAAATGCACGATTTTGTTCTGCTCGAACAGACCGCGTTTTCCTTGGCGGCGTTTGCCGAACCCCACATCCGAAAAGCCTGGAAAGCGCGGCTTGGTTCGCTTTGCGACGAGCGGATCGACGCTTACCGGGCCAAAATGTCGGGCCGTAAATCGCCGTGGCCGGCTTGGCGCCAGGACCTTCCCTGCGACGAGCGTCTGGATTCGGCCTGGATGGCGTGGCTGGAGACCTGGACCTCATTCCGCGCGCCCAGCACCGAGCACGCCAGGCATGTGACCAACCTCGCCCTGGAACTCTACGACCAGATGGCCAAAGCCGGTATGGGCGGTGCGCAGGGAAACGGGCATGCTCGCCGGATTTTGCACGCGGCCGCTTTGGCCCACGACGTCGGCCGGGCGCATGGCAGCCGATCTCATCACAAATATTCCTACGACATGATCTCCGGGCTCAAGACGCCGCCCGGCTGGTCTCCCCAGGAGCTTCAACTCGCCGCCCTGGTGGCCCGCTATCACCGGCGCGCTCTGCCGCAGCGCCGGCACGCGGCATTCCGGCATCTTTCGGCCGACCGAAAGCAGAAGGTGCTTTTGCTCGCCGGCATTCTCCGCCTGGTGAACGCCATGGATCGCCCGCATGAGGCGGCGATCCGCAGTCTGCAGGCGGAGGTCGAAAGGGATCGGATCGAGATCCACGCCGGCGGCTATAGGCCGGGCGAGCCGCGCGCTTCGCGCATCGCCAATGCCAAGCACCTGTTCGAGATTGCGTGCCAGCGGCCGGTCGAGGTTTTGCCGGCCGCGCAGGGGAGATGAAGGATGAAGACGGGCGAGCCCGCCCCTTTCAGCGGCCGAGCCGGCGTAGAATCCCGGGGTTGTAGAGCCAGCGCAACCATGCCCGGGGCGGCTCGAAGGAATCGATTCCCAGAAGGGCCACCGCCGATTTTTTCAGTTGCGTGAAGGGTTTTCCCTGGCCGGCGGCCGCGGCGATGACCCCGTCCAGATTCGGCGCGTGGCCAAAGCACATCACGTCTCGCACTTTGATCCGCGCCAGTTCCCCGAGCAGCGCCGCCGGGGTGCTATCGGGCATCAAGTTATCGGTCCGGCGCAGACGCGACACCGTACTTCCCAAGACCTCGCAGAAAATCTCCGCCGTCTGCACCGCGCGCAGCAGCGGACTGGTCATCATCATCTGCGGACGAATCCCCAGCTCGTGGAGTCCGCGGGCCACCCGCCTGGTTCTCGCCTCTCCACGGGGCGTCAACGGACGCGCCGGGTCGGCCGGACAGGCCGGATCCGTGCGGTCGATTGCAATTCCATGGCGCACCAGATAAAGCCGCATCGCATCTCCCTTTGCTCACCCGTCGCAGGGCTCGCCAATTGCGCTCCTCAGCCGGAATCCGGGCGCGGGACCGGACGCGGCAGCCGCGCCCGCTTTCCCGAACGAGCCTTCGCGGCCGACGCGCGGACGCGGGAACGAGCGGGCCGTGCCCGTCCATCCCCTGCCCGCGCCACGGCGTGAAAGCGCGCCTTGCGTTCGAGTTCCTGTTCGAACAAGGCCGCTCTGGCTCGCGCCCTTCGCAGCCGGCCTTCCAGATAGTCCCCCGATGCGACCTGAAAGATCACCGTTCCAGGGCCGATCGTTGTTTGCGCCGTGTCGATTCCCGGACCCGGACCCGTATTCAGGGCCACGGCGATTCGCAACAATCCGACGAGAATGCGCACTTGCCGCCGCTCGCGGGGGCTGAACGAGGAATAGAGCTTGTGACGAAGTTCGGGCTCGATCGTGTCCTGATACCGCACCAGGCACGCCACCAGTTCGCGCGACGGTCCGGCCAGGCCGGGCA
>Ga0307374_10008298_pt1 | contig 15560 bp, 13 predicted proteins | sample OX3MG_FD_202532 | JGI IMG/M metagenome (GOLD analysis project Ga0307374, IMG submission 202532) | Soil microbial communities from Risofladan, Vaasa, Finland - OX-3 | ecosystem: Environmental > Terrestrial > Soil > Coastal area > Acid sulfate soil | place: Finland: Risofladan, Vaasa | collected... | reverse complement strand
GTGTCACTCGAAACACTACGGGCGCGGGCCAAATAACGCTCGGCCAACCCGGATCATCGTCGAACCCTCAGCAACAGCAAACTCGAGATCCTCGCTCATCCCCATGGATGCCACACCAAGACCGAGCTCCGCCCTTAGCGTAGTCACACTCCGAAAGGCCGCGACAGCACTCTCACCGCCGCATGGAGGAGCAACCGTCATCAACCCCTCTACCAGAAGGCCAAGGCCCTCAAGTCGTCTGACAAGCTCAGGGACCGCTTCAACAACGACTCCGCCGCGCCCAGATATCCTTGCCGTGTCCACCTCGACGAGCACCGATGCACCGGGCACCCGTCTCGCGATCGCCTCACCCTCTTCATAACGATCTAGACCCTCATAGAGACCGACGAGTCCGCTCAGCCGGTTGATTTTGTTGCGTTGGATCCCACCGAGAAAGTGCCAACGCACCCGGTGATCCGGTACTGCCAAATTGAGCGCCGTCGCCTTTTCCACGAGCTCGTCCGCATAGTTCTCTCCGATGTCGACAATTCCGGCCCGATGGGCGGCGATCACCGCGTCGAGGCCGAAGGTCTTGGTGACCGCGACGATCGTCACCAAATCGACGTCTCCCCCAGATCTGACAATTCGCTCTTTGATCTTTTCAAGCCGGTGACTCACCGCAAGGGTGTACTGCTCAAGGTGTGCCTCGGAGAATCGCTTTTCGGGCACTACGTCAACGCTATCTCGGAGGTTGGCTCGCGCCAGATCACGAGCGCGTGGCGCTCGTCGTCTTTGTTTGCACGCCACGAATAGAATCTCGAGTCACAGGCGGTGCATCCCCCGAGTCGCGTAGGATTGAGAACACCTGCCATCTCGAGCGCGACGGTCACGCCTTTGACAAGATCGAGCGCATCGCTTCCATCATCACGTCGCACGTGCACCCCATCACCAAAACGCTCGACGAGTGGCGCGAGATCTGGCACGGAAAACTCGTAGCACTCCGGACCGATCGTTGGCCCGATGACCGCCCCGATCGTTCGCGCACCAAGCACTCGCATCTGTTCGATGGTCTGTTCAACGACACCTGCGAGAAGACCCCGCCACCCCGAATGCACGACTCCGATGACACCCTCTCGGCTCACGAGTCCGATCAATGAACAATCTGCTCCGAGCACACCAATCGGTAACGAAGATTCAGTGGTAATCATCGCGTCCGCTTCAAGGTCCGCCAGCCCGACCGAGCGGTCGACGACGACAATACGCGAGCCGTGTACCTGATGGACAAAGGTGCAACGCTCCGCGAGCTTTGCGGGAAGTGCTGAACGCGATGACGCATTCTGTGCCGCTGGGCGTTGGTCCCCGTCATCTCGCGTCGTCACCACAACGTGCACGTCATTGAACAAGAGCGTGCTCGGTCTCATCGTGGAGACCCGGTCATTATTTCAAAAACGAGGGTACGTCAAACTCATCGTCATCGAGGTCAATCTCTCCGACGTCGCCAAAGACGTCGGGAGCTGCTCCCGCCGCTGTCTGTGCATGACGGCCGGTAGAGCCCGTGCGATCGAATCCTGCGGCAATCACGGTGACCCGCACCTGCTCACCAAGGCTGTCGTCGATGACCGATCCAAAGATGATGTTCGCGTCAGGGTGCGCGACAGCGTGAATCGCCTCCGCTGCCTCGTTCACCTCGAACAGTCCAAGCGAACGGCCGCCAGCGATGTTGAGCAAAATGCCACGCGCGCCATCAATCGATGCCTCAAGCAACGGCGAGGTAATTGCATGTCTCGCAGCGTTGAGCGCTCGGCCTTCACCGCTCGCCGAACCAATTCCCATGATCGCCGAACCCGCGTCGCGCATGATCATCTTGACGTCCGCGAAGTCAGTGTTGATAAGGCCAGGAAGGTTGATCAGGTCGGTGATTCCCTGCACACCGTGCAAAAGGACGTCATCTGCCATCTTGAATGCATCGACCATCGAGGTGTTCGCATCGGCAAGGGTCAAGAGACGCTCGTTCGGAATGACGATGAGCGTATCGACCTTTTCCTTGAGGCGCTGGATTCCAGCATCTGCCTGAACGGTGCGACGACGTCCCTCGAAGGGAAATGGACGGGTGACAACACCAATTGTCAACGCGCCCGCGTTCTTCGCGATCTCTGCAATCACTGGGGCTCCACCAGTACCGGTGCCACCACCCTTACCGGCGGTGATGAACACCATGTCGGCGCCCTTGAGAACCTCTTCGATCTCTTCGCGATGCTCTTCGGCAGATAGTCGTCCGACCTCCGGATCGCTGCCAGCGCCAAGTCCGCGAGTCGTCTGTGAACCAATCGCGAGCTTGATATCCGCGTCACTCATCATCAACGCCTGCGCATCGGTGTTGACCGCGATGAATTCGACGCCGCGTAGTCCGGAATCGATCATGCGATTCACGGCATTTACACCAGCCCCTCCGACACCAACAACCTTGATGACTGCGATGAAGCTGCTTACAGCGTTCGTCATGGTCTCGTTCTCTCCCTGTAGCATCGCCGAGCTTGCATCAGGCTCAAGCGCGTGGGTTGCTCATTGATTCAACACTCTAGACCGTTGTGCCCGACAGTTTTCCGGAGCACTTTTCGCCAGACGGGGCGCAATCATCCGCTGATCGCCGGTGTGGTGGTTCCCACCGGGGTGGATTTTATCGCCTTGACCGGCACCTTCGCCACCAAAGAGGCAGAGCTGAGGACCGGCGACGAGGGGACGCGCAGGTTGATGGTGGTGACACCGACGAGCGAGACATGATTTGCAAGCAGCGTTGAAAGTGCCACCACCTTCTCAGACAGTGCTGAGGCGCTGCCGAATATGACAATCGGGCCCAAGACAAGCTTGATGCTCAGCTCATCACTGGTCGAATAGGTGACCTCTTGCACCTGTGACACAAGTGCAATCGGAAGCGCATCTGCGAGGGCAACTTCGCCACCGAGTGCCTCGCTTACAACAGCTCCAGGAGAGGGCATTGGCGAAACCTGTCGGAGACGAACCAGTCCTTTTGTACGCAGACTGCGAAATCCCAGTGCCCGGCCCTCGGAGTCAAACAGCTCCCAGCGATGTCTGCGAATACTTGCCTCGGCAACCGGGACGCGCTCGGTGACGCTGATCGTCACAGACTTTGGCCAGTGACGCGCAACGACCGCAGTCTTGATCCACGGGAGTGATTCAAGGCGCGTCGAGATCTCCGCAGGATTGACATCGATCAATGGAGGGTGGCCGTTGAGCCCTGCGATCGTAACGATCTCGGCAGGAGGCGTCTCGTGAGCGCCCGTCACCTTGACCGATGCAATCGCAAACAGTGATGTGTGCAAGACAAGAAAGACGCTGGCGATGAGCGCTGGCAGCACAAGAAATGCCGTCACACGCACAAGACGCCTACGGACAGTGCCCGTGATTTGGGTAGGACTCACCGAGCGCGCGCGCACACGATTCGGAGACTGTATTGAGGCCTTTGGCGTAGTTCGATTGCGGACCGATTCTGCAGAACGGTTCACGTGCGTCGCCGGTCTCTTTCGACCCGCCCGTGGCGCGCGGGTGCCGTCTCCCTTCGAAGTCGCCCGCGACGGCTGCTCTTTGGGTGAGGAGGTCGCGTTCGTGTGCTTTGTCATCCGCTTTGCGGGCTCACGAACAGGCCGCTTGCCCGTCACCTTCTTCTTCGGTTTCTTTGGCCGCGAGGGTTGCTCTGGCATCACAGATCAAATCCGACCATTCGCAGTTCGGTGACGAGCTCAATGCCGGACGACCGTGCGACCGATTCCTTGACAAGATCAATCAGGGCGCGCACATCGTCAGCTTTGCCACCAGCATCGACCTGGATGAAATTCGCATGCTTAGACGAGACCTCGGCGCTCTTGTGACGCAGCCCCTTGAGTCCGGCGGCCTCAATGATCTTTCCGGCCGAGTCGCCCACGGGGTTGGTGAACACCGAACCGCAGTTCCTTCCCCCAGGTTGGTGAACCCGTCGCCACCTGACGATCTCCTCGAGCAGCTCCTCGGACTCCGTAGACTTCGCGTGGGCCAGCCCCTGAAGGCGCGCCTCGAGCACGATCTCACCCGGACCGATATTCGTATGTCGATAGGCACAGTCCAGATCGTCTCTCGCTCGCCACTCGTCCGTCGCGCCCGAGAGATCAACGACTCTCGCACTGACGAGATTCATCTCGGTCTCAGCACCATGCCCACCGGCATTCATCGTCACCGCGCCGCCAACGGTTCCTGGGACGCCTACCGCCCACTCGAGGCCGCCGACTCGTGAGGCAACGCTTCTCCTCGCGAGCACCGGATAGGGAACTGCCGCACCGGCCGTGATCGAACCACTTTCATCGTCAATTACGAGTTCGCTGAACACTCCGGCGAGATGCACAGCAAGTCCCAAGAATCCCCGGTCAGCGACGAGCAGATTTGAACCGTTGCCGAGCACGAGCACCTCGATCCCACTCGTCTTCACCGCCGATGCAACTCGCTCAAGGGACTGCTCATCGATGATCTCGACAAATAGCGCTGCCGATCCTCCGACGCGATAGGTCGTTCTCGGACCGAGTGGCTCAAACTGGACTGCAAGATCACCGAGGCTTTCGATACAGACTCGCACCGGATCGTCTACGCGCATCTGATCACCACGTCAGCGCAAGCAGTTCGTCGGGAAGACCGGTGAGGTCTCCCGCACCAAGGGTCACACAGCAGTCTCCTGGTCGGAGCTCTCGCTTGAGAAAGTCGACAAGGTCACGGTGTTGCGCGACAAAGTTCACGTTTATTGATGGATCGAACTCGCTCACTGCGTCAGCAATAAGTTTTCCTGTGATGCCCGGTATCGGTGACTCGCCAGCTGGGTAGATATCGGTGATGACCACGAGTTCGGTCTCTCGAAACGCAGCTCCGAATGCCACGGAGAGCTGTTGCACGCGTGAGTAGCGATGTGGCTGAAAGATCGCAACCACGCGCTTCCAGCCGCCCTGGCGCGCTGCAGCAAGCGTTGCTGAAATCTCACCGGGAAGGTGTGCATAGTCGTCGACGAAGGTGATCCCACCGACCTCGCCACGAAATTCGAAGCGTCGCGCTACACCGGCAAATCGAGACAGCGCACGCTGGGCAGAGTCGAGCGGAATGCCGAGTCGGAAGGCAACCGCTATCGCACAGGTGGCATTGCGGGCATTGTGCTCGCCGGGCACTGGAAGCTCAAAGTGTCCAAGTGTCGTCCCGGCACGCTCGATACGAAAGGCGATGTGCGCCCTTCCCGTTGAGAAATCACAGATCCGAAGCTGTGCCTGCTCACTGAATCCATAGGTCGTTGCGCTCTCTGGGGCAAGTGACATTGCGACCGGGTCATCCGCGCAGACCACTGCCGCAGTCGCTGCCCGATCCATGAACTTGGCGAATGCAGCCTTGAGGGACTCAAACGAACCGTAGTGGTCGAGGTGATCGACCTCGATGTTCGTCACCACCGCGATCTCCGACGCGATCTTGAGAAATGTTCCGTCGCTCTCATCGGCCTCGACGACAAGCATCTCGCCGCTCCCCCAGACAGCGTTCGTTCCGATCTCATTCACCTCACCACCGATGAGAAACGAAGGAGAGCGACCTGCCTCAATGAGTATCAGACTGAGCATCGAGGTCGTCGTCGTCTTGCCGTGCGTGCCCGATACCGCAATTGTGAAGCGTTCGTCACAGATCGCGGCGAGAAGCTCTGCGCGGCGCAGCACGGGAATATTACGCCGCAACGCCTCTTGGTACTCGACGTTCTTCTCAGGAATCGCAGTCGATATCCCGACCAGATCAGCGTCTTTCACCTGATGAGCATCATGGCCGATCGCAACGGTAATATTAAGCGCGCGCAGCCGGTCGAGCGCGGCCGAGTCCTTGAGGTCACTGCCACTTACGCGATGGCCCATTGCGTGCAATACCGCGGCGATCGCACTCATACCGGCACCACCAATACCGACGAGATGAATCGCGCGCGGAGTCTTCAGATCAATGTGCGCAGTCATCTCTATGTTCATCTCTATGTCCTAGCCGACTTGTTCATACTCCTGGCCCAACGGTTTTCGTCTCACCACGTTATCGACTAAACCAGCGATGACTCGGGCGGCGCCGCGATGACCGACAGTGCGGGCAGAGGCGCTCATCTTGGCAAGGGTTGTCCGATCATCGATCAATTCGGTGACGCGCTCGACAAAGGCCTCGGTCGTTGCCTTGTCTTCAAGCATGATCGCTCCCCCTCGGCTCGAGAGTGCCAGAGCATTTTTCCGCTGGTGATCATTCGGGGCATTGGTGAGCGGAAAAAGTATTGCTGGAGTTCCCGTGATCGCGAGCTCTGCGACGGTCATCGCACCTGCTCGACACACCATCAGGTCGCTCGCGCTCAAGAGCGCTTCCATCGCGTTCGTGAACCCAACACAGCGATAGTTCGAACCAAGATGAGCTGTTGAGACCTGTTCACACATCTGTTGGTAGTTGCGCTCACCAACGACGTGATAGATGAAAATGTCCTCTCGTGCCCGAAGCGCTGTTGCAAGTGCGAGCCCAAGTTCATTGAGCCTCTGTGCGCCAAGAGAACCTCCAACGATCGCGATGCACCTCGTTGCGTCCGGAATCTCAAGAAGTGCCCGTGAACGCATTCGCTCATGCTCGTCACGCGTTACAGACTCGATTGCCTCGCGTACCGGAGCGCCGGTGAGTACCGCTCGGGGAAGTTGCGTCTCGGAAAATCCAACTGCACTCAACATTGCGTGTCGTGCAATCATTTTGTTGGCGCGCCCAGCGGCTGCGTCGACATTGACGATGACAACAGGAATTTTCAGAATAAGCGCAGCTGTCGAACATGGCACGGCGGCATAGCCGCCGACGCTCACGACAGCACCCGGACGCCTTCTGGTCATCATCGCGAGCGACCAGATCGTTGCAAGCAACAGTCCAAGCGCTGCACTCACATACGCAATGCTCACGCGCCGCGAGATTCCCCGACCTAAAAGCAGATGGATCTTGTAGCCCGCATCGCGGATGATCTTCCCCTCCATGCCGCGGCGCGAGCCGACGAAGTCGATCTGTTCCTTTGCATATCCGATGTCAACGAGCGCATCTGCCACCGCGAGAGCGGGAAGGACGTGACCGGCGGTTCCACCGCCGGTGATGATGACCGAGGATTTAACCATAAGCAACAACCGATGTCTACGAGCGACGCGTCCGGCTGTCAGGTCGGAAGAACCGACCTGCGACCGAACTCATCAAGCGCTGCGCGGGCTCGTTCGGAGTTGTCCTGGTAGCGCTGTGGCGGGCAATGTTGACGAGTAGTCCGACGGCGGTGAGGATCGCGATCAACGATGACCCTCCAAAGCTGAGGATCGGAAGCGGCACGCCGGTCTCTGGCATCACGCTGATCACGCCACCGATATTGACGATCGCCTGCCCGACGATCCATATCGTGAGTGCGAGCGCAAGAAGTGACGAGAATCGGTCTATGGCGTAGACCGCAATCTTGATCCCGGCGACACCGATCAGGGCAAAGCCGAGAATCACGACCAATGCACCGATGTAGCCATACTGGTTGCCGATCACCGCGAAGATGAAGTCGGTCTGGGCGTTCGGGAGAAAGCCCCAGGTGGCTGAGGAGACACCGAATCCCGTGCCGGTCAGATGGCCAGATCCAAGCGCAAGGAGCGACTGGACGAGCTGGTATCCAGAGCCGGTCTCGTGTTTGAACGGCGAAATGAACGACAACAGCCTCTGACGCCGATAGGCGGCCGAGAGGGCAAACATCGTTCCGACAACGCTCATCAACAACACGGTGCGGACAAAGATGTGCCTTTCGATGCCAGCTCCGAACAACAACGCGAAAAAGATCAGCGACAACAAGATCGTCGATCCAAGGTCTGGCTGGAGCAGCACGAGCAACGCAGTCATTCCAAACACCGCTCCTAGTGGAAAGACGATGTCGGCGACCGCGTGGCGCGTCCGCTCGCGACACGCAATGAAATCTGCCGCAAAGATCGCAAAGATCAACTTCGCGAACTCCGTCGGCTGAAAGCGCAGAAAGCTCAGTCCGATCCAGCGACTCGATCCGCCGGCGCTCTTTCCTGCAACCAACACGACGAGCAGCGATCCGACAGCCGCAAGAAACAACAACAGCGAGTAGCGTCGCACGGTCGACAGATCGATGCGTGAGGCGTACCAGAAGGCCATCAAGCCGATCAAGGTCCAGACGATCTGTCGTTCAAATAGGGCCAGTCCCGACCCGTATTGGGCCATCGAGATGACCGACGAAGAGGACAGCATCAAAACCAGCGCAATCACGACAAAGATCGCAGAGACCACCTGCAAGATCGCCGCCTGGCGTCGCGCCTGGGCGCGTCCGGTCTCCGGCGCGGAGGGAAGAAAGTGATCGAACACCCGCGCTGTCTGGATCGCCATTAACAGACCCCCCGGCGGTCATTGGCTGTCCCGTGTGCATCACCAAGAGCTCGAACCGCTCGGACAAAGTCTTTACCGCGCTCTTGATAGGACGAATACCAGTCAAAGGAGGCACATCCGGGCGAGAGCAGGACGACATCTTCTGGCTGGCAGTACCCGTAGGCCAACCTCACCGCATCGTCCATCGTCGTCGCCTCAACAGCCTCGCACCCAGAGGCGAAGATCGAAAGCACCTCTGGCGCTGCCTCGCCGATCGCAACCACCGCGCGGATTTGGTGATCCCGGTGTGCATCGACAAAGTCGCGGATCACCGAGAGATCGAGCCCCTTGTTCTTTCCTCCGGCGATAAGCACTGAGGAGGGAAATGAGCGAAGCGCCGCAATCACCGCGGAGGGGGTCGTCGCCTTTGAATCATCATAGAAGTCGACTCGCGAAATGACTCCAACGTGTTCGACGCGATGCGCAAGCACCGTCGCCGCGCGTAGCGCCTGCTGACAGCCCGCAACATCAGCTCCTGCCTCGAGTGCGCTCGCGAGCGCGGCGAGCGCGTTGTCAATGTCATGGGGAAGCGCGCGCGATAGAAGCCCTATAGCGCCAAGATCTCGCCCACCAGGACCGACGAATCGATCCTCGATGGTCTGATAATCGGCATCTTCGCGACCAAAGGTGACGACGCGGGCGTGTGATGCACGCGCCAAACCGACGATCACCGGATCCTCGCGATGCACGACCGCGACGTCGCTGGCATCTTGATTCGCGAAGATCTTTGCCTTTGACGAGCGATAGTCATCAAGTGACGCATGCCAGTCGAGATGGTCCTCGGCGAAATTCAGCCAGGTCGCAACGTGGGGATGAAAGCGCTCGGTGAGGGCGAGTTGAAACGACGAGACCTCGGCAACGATGACATCGAGGTCATCGCGCTCTACCGCATCAATGAGTGTCGGACCGATGTTGCCAGCGGCGGTGCTCCTGATCTTTGAGTTGCGCATCATCTGATCGACCATCGTCGTCACGGTCGTCTTCCCGTTCGTGCCAGTGATCGCGATGATCGGCTTGCGAGCAAGTCGAGAGGCGAGTTCGATCTCAGAGATGAGCATGTCTTTTGGGGTGAACGCGTACACGGGATGACTCGGTGGCACTCCCGGGCTCACCACCACCAACGAGCAGCACGCGATGATCTCGCGGAGCTGGTGCTCATCTGGCCCAATGACCAGCTCGACACCAAGTGCGCGCGCCCGTGCCTCGGTGTCTTCGCGTGGACGGTCTTCGATCACGACAACGCTCGCACCATGGGAGAGCGCGACGCGAGACACCGCCTCTCCGGTAGCAGCGAATCCGATCACTGCGATTCGTCCGAGCGATGAGGAAGAGCCTCGATCGATCATGTTTTGCTCAGTGGGTCGGCAGACTCAGGAAGTCTGCGTAGAAGATACCAAGCGCGAGTGCGGTAAAAAGCGCTCCGAGAATCCAGAAACGGATGATCACAGTCGTCTCTGGCCAGCCGAGTAGTTCGAAATGATGATGTAGCGGCGCCATGCGAAAGATCCGGCGGTGAAAGCCTCGGAACATCACGATCTGCAAGATTACCGAGAGTGTCTCGAGCACGAAGAGCCCGCCGATGATCGGCAAGAGGAGGAGCAGATTGAGTTCAAGTGCAAGACACGCGAGTCCGGTTCCAAGTGCCAGCGATCCGGTGTCACCCATGAAGATCCTCGCCGGTGCCGCGTTCCACCAGAGAAACCCCACGCACGCGCCCGCGATCGCGATCGCGGCCATCGACAGATCCAGCGAATCGGGTACGTGATAGAGCGGATGTCGGTACTCCCAATAACCAATCAGCCCAAAACAACTCGCCGCAAAGGCAGTCGCACCGGCTGCAAGTCCATCGAGACCATCGGTGAGGTTGACCGCATTCGAAGAGCCAACAATCGAGAGGATTGCGAGGATGACCCATCCAGCGATGCCGAGCGCAACGCCGGGGTGGTCATAGCGGGTGAAGGTCAATGTGGTCCCCAGATGCGAGAGGTGAATCGCGAGAAGGGCAAAGACGGCCGCGAGTATCACCTGGAGCGAGAACTTTCCGCGCTTTCTCAGTCCAAGGCTGCGACTGTGATACACCTTGATCCAGTCGTCCAGAAACCCGATCACCGCGCTCGCGACGACGGCTCCAACGACAAGTATCCCACCTGGGGTGTAGGGCGATTTTGTCCCGACATGACCGAGCACATAACCGAGCACGATCGCGATCACCATTGCGATGCCACCCATCGTCGGCGTTCCGGCCTTCGCAGCATGAAGGGCTGGACCATCGTGGCGGACCTGTTGGCCAATCCGTCGTGTCGTCAGCCATCGCATCAGGATCGGCGTGCCAAAGCCCGCAGTGAGCAGCGCGATTCCACCCGATATCAGAATCGCAATCATGGACGGGGCCTCGCATTCTCACCAACATTGAGCCCAAGGCGCGCGAACTCCTCGCGCACTACCTCGCGGTCATCGAAACGGATCGTGCGATCCGCGAACTGCTGCGTGGTCTCGTGACCTTTGCCAGCAACTACGACGACGTCTCCTGGCCGCGCCTGGGAGAGCGCAAGGGCAATCGCTCGTCTGCGGTCAGGCTCGACCACAATGCGTGCCGCGGGGTCGACACCCGCTCTGATCTCTCCGATTATCACATCGGGGTCCTCGCCTCTCGGATTGTCAGACGTCAGTACGATGCCATCGGCGAACTGCGAGGCAATCGCACCCATTGCGGGGCGCTTACCCCGGTCACGGTCCCCTCCGGCGCCAAAGACAACGAGCAGGCGTCCATGTTTTGTTGGATCCGCGCTCGAGTGCACATTGAGTCCGTTCCCCTCGAGCGCGGATCGCGCGGCGTGCAAGACCTCCTCGAGACCGTTTGGGGTATGTGCGTAGTCAACAAGTACCACGACTCCCCCAGCCTCGATCGCCTCGAAGCGACCCGCTACCGGTGGCGCTGCACTCAGTCCCTCGGCGATCACATCGTCACTGATGCCAAGCGTTGCGGCGGCCTTTGCTGCACCAAGCGCGTTCGCGACATTGAAGCGTCCACCAAGACCGAGACGCACGAGCCGGCCGGCGTAGCGGAACTCGCTTGAGCTGACACCAATTTTCAGGTCCTTCGCGTCGTCGAGCGAATAGGACTCGACGGGAATCTTGTTGTAATCGAGGATCCGCCTCCCATAGGCATCGTCCGCGTTGACGACGCCGACGCTCGCGTACTCGGGGGTGAACAGCTTCAGCTTCGCCTGGAAATATGATTCCATCGTCCCGTGAAAATCAAGATGGTCATGGGTGAGATTGGTAAATAGCGCGACATCAAAGCGCATTCCAGCGACTCTATTCTGAACGAGAGCATGTGAACTCACTTCGATCGCCATTGCCTTGCATCCTGCATCCCGCTGGCGCGCAAGGGCCCGTTGCAGGTGCGGTGACTCAGGTGTCGTGCGCGCGCCATCGAGCGTGCCGAGCACTCCCGTTCGCAATCCATTTCTCTCGAGTATCGACCGGAGCAGATAGGTCGTGGTCGTCTTGCCGTTCGTTCCCGTAACCCCGATCGTCTTCATCGACGCTGAGGGGTCTCCGTAGAAGGCACACGCCGCACGCGCCATGGCGATGCGCGCGGTACCTGGCGCGACGACAAGCTGAACGGCGCCAAACACCTCTTCAGTCACCGAGTGTTCACAGATGAACGCCGTCGCCCCGGCGAGTGCTGCCTCTCGTGCAAAGTTGTGTCCGTCGATGTGCTGGCCCACAAGGCAGCAGAACAGCGCGTCCATCTTGACCTCGCGATGGTCAAAGACGACGTCTGCAATCTTCATGCCATCAGCAACACCGAGCACACACAGAGGCTCAACGCGATCGATGATCGTCTCGATGCGGATGTGACGCTCCTGACCGTTCAACGTGGGCCGGTTCATCCCTGAGCCGTCACTGCGCACTGGATCTGCGACGCCTTGGAACGCACCGGTGGTGCAATATCGAAATGTCGCAGTGCATATCCCATTACCTGAGCGAAAACCGGGGCTGACACCGAACCACCATAGATGGGCGTCGGATGGTTAAACACGACAACTGCGGACAATTTCGGCGCCTCTGCTGGCACAAAACCCACGAACGTCGCATTGAAATCGCCAGGAACAAAGCCAGTTGGGCTCGGTACCTGCGCCGTTCCCGTCTTTCCGGCAACGGTATAGCCCGGCACACAGGCCGAAACCGCTGTTCCATCCTGGACGACGCCCTCAAACATGGGAACCATCTCCGAGGCGGTCAGGGAGTCGATCGAACGATGCGAGGCTGGTGGTGCTACAGGCGTCTCGACGCCAGCAGAGTTGACAACACCGTTGACCAGATGCGGAGGAACCAGCACACCGCCATTCGCGATCGAGTTGTAGGCATCGAGCACCTGCATCGGCGTTACCGCCTCACCGGTTCCGATCGCCATCGATGGAGCGGTCGCACCCTGCCATGTCGAGGACGGACTGACAAGGCCTGCTGACTCGCCGGGCCAGTTGAGTCCGGTGTAGTTCGTGAATCCATAGGCCCTAAGCGCCTCACCGAGTCGTGTCGGACCGAGCAGACGGCCGATCTTGATCGTGCCGATGTTCGACGACTGAGCGAGGATGTCTTTGACCTGCAGCGATTCTGTCGGATGGATCTCTGCGTCTTGGAAGACATAGCCACCGATGCTCAACGAATAGGGAACGACAAACGAGGTGGTCGGTGAGATCAGTCGATAGTGCATCGCGTACGAGACCGTCGCGATCTTCATCACCGACCCCGGCTGATAGACAGCAGTCAGTGCAAGATTGGAGGGAGCCGGTCCGATCGGTCCTGAATTGGCACACGCCCCGTTTCTCAGTCGACACAGATCGACCATTGCAAGGATCGCCCCGGAATGAACGTCTTCGACAACTGCTATCCCAGAGAGCGAGTGTGAGATCACCATCTCTGCTGCGACATCCTTGGTCACCTCTACCTGGAGTGGTTCATCAAGAGACAGCACAAGATTCTCTCCAGCAACCGAGCGTGACATCACCTCGGGCTGGCCCGGGAGCTGGACCCCCCCAGGAGCAAGAGGAATGATCTCAGTTCCGGTCTTTCCCGCGAGCTGCGCGTTGTATGCATACTCGAGACCTGCATCTCCTTGACCAGAACCGTTCACCGAACCAAGGACCGGTTGAAAGATCGAGGCGCCAGGAGAGACGCGCACGGTGTCGATCTGCGTGGTGATTCCTGAGACGCCAAGGTTGTTCACCACGTTATTGACATCAGTGCTCACCTGTCTGGCGAGCACGACATAGCCGTTCTGCTGTTTCAACAGTGGATAGAGCATCGCCGCGCTCTGGTGGAGGATCGGACCGAGCTGATTCGCGAGGCTGAGTGGATCGGTGATGAGAAAGTCATCGGCGACCACGTCATAGCGGGGAACCGAGAGCGCGAGCAGATCTCCGTTGTGGTCATAGATCGAGCCGCGCACGCTCTGAAGGGTCACCGTCTGATCGAGCTCGCTCTTTGCCTGTTGCGCGTACTGGGAGCCGTTGAGGATCTGCACCCGACCGAGCAATAGCGCAAGCAGTCCAAAGATTGCGACGATGCTGAGCGACAACAGGTGATAGCGCCTGCGGATCCGCTGCTTTCTTGGCACCGGTGCGCGATAGGCATCAGCGCTTGACACCAATGGACTCCTTGCCCCCGTCAGCGACGGTTGGTCCGGGAATGACCGGTGTGAGATAGACGACGCTCTGTGGCGTGATCATCCCCAGTCGGTGTTCGGCAAGCTGCAAGATCCGTGCTGGGGCCTCAAGCTGGGCCCGGTTAAGGAGAAGGTTCTCGTTCGTCTGCGTCGCACTGGCAAGTTGGCTCTGGAGATAATCGAGCCTGATCTGCTGGGAACCGAGCAGGTTCTGTCCCATCCCGACGACAAAGATCCCACCAACGAGGAACGCTGTCGCGAGCAACAGCATCGCCCGTGCGCGTTTGCGTCCGGTCTCTGGCTTGATCTTTTTCGAGGGAACAACGGTAAGGCGTCGACGCTGCTCGGTCGCCTCGTCAATGCGTGGCGCAGCGGTCTGACGCGAGGTGGCACCTCTTGTTGATCCGGCTATCGCCACGAGTTCCGCCCAGCTACCTCAATCGGGTCGAGCCGCTCGGCAACGCGCAGACGCACGCTCTTTGCGCGCGGGTTCAATGCAATCTCCTCGGGAGATGCCATGCGCGCGCCGCGGTTCAAAAGACGGAGCGTCGGAACAGCTCCACAGACACAGGGAAGACCCAGAGGACACTGGCATCCACCCGTCGATCCATAGAGAAGGTGGTCCTTGGTAATCCTGTCTTCGCCAGAGTGATACGAGAGCACGACGATCTTTCCACCCGGTGCCAAGAGGGTGATCGCGTCATCGATAGCGCTGCCAAGCACATCGAGTTCCTCATTAACCAGTACACGAAGCGCCTGGAAGACGCGGCGCGCTGGGTGGCCGCGGCGCCTCGCGGGAATCGGAATCACTTGGGTGACAAGTTCAGCGAGCGCGAGCGTGCTCGTCACCGGGCGCTCTGCGATGATCGTACGGGCGATCTTTCGTGCGAAACGCGTCTCGCCGTGAACATAGAACAGCGCGCTCAGCTGCTCCTCGGTCGCGCTGTCGAGATACTCGGCGGCGGTCTGACCTCGCGTCGGATCCATGCGCATATCGAGTGGTCCGTCATTCTGATATGAAAATCCGCGCGAAGCCGTGTCAAGTTGGTGTGAACTCACTCCAAGGTCAAACAGCACCGCCGATGCGCCGGCATCTGATACGCCGTCTTGGTGCGCAATGTGCGCAATCTGATCAAAGCGCGCGTGATGTGTCGAGACTCGATCGCCAAATGCGCCAAGCCGAGCACCTGCAGCAGTAATTGCTGCCTCGTCCTGATCAAGGCCGATCAATCTGCGCTCTGGAAAACGTGTGAGGATCGCCTCGGCATGTCCCGCACCACCGAGCGTTGCATCGATCACTGGCAGGTTCGGCGTATTGAGCATCGCGTGGAGAACCTCGTCGAGCATCACCGGTACGTGCGTGAATGTTTCACCCATCAGCAATCCCTCGATCCCCGCAGGCAGGAGGGACGTCCCGCGCGCTGAGCCGAAATCG
>Ga0307374_10008297_pt1 | contig 15562 bp, 9 predicted proteins | sample OX3MG_FD_202532 | JGI IMG/M metagenome (GOLD analysis project Ga0307374, IMG submission 202532) | Soil microbial communities from Risofladan, Vaasa, Finland - OX-3 | ecosystem: Environmental > Terrestrial > Soil > Coastal area > Acid sulfate soil | place: Finland: Risofladan, Vaasa | collected... | reverse complement strand
ATGGTCGCATCGATTGTTGCCAACCGATACCCATTCTGCTGATCGAACGGAGCGAAAACAAAGTGCCCGTCGACATTCCACATTCCATAGGAGGCGTTCGCATTCGGATAAAGGAGCGTGTCCGCGACCGTACCGTCGGTGTGCCAGATACCGCCGCCGCCGTCGAAGTAGACCGTGCCATTGACACTGGTAAAAATGCCTACCGAATCGATAATACCGATACCTTGGCTTCCTGGATTGATCGTTTTCACTACCGCCGGGACATCGGTGCCCGCCGCAATTCCCCATAATTGCGTGCCGTGCGTGCCGTCAGTCGCGCTGAAGAGCATCGATCCATTGGCGACGGTCGAGACGGTCGAGCCGCCCAAGAGCTGAGCGACCGATGAGGTCATCTGTGTCCCCGCGATCGTGCCGTCGGTCTGCCAGATTCGGTTGTTGAAGACGAAGAAGAAACTACCGTCGAACGCCGTTGGCAATGCGTTGAAATTGTTTGTGAGACTGGACGGTACGATGTTCAGCGGCGCCCCGCTTGGGTCAAGGGTCCAAAGTGCCTGGTCAATGAAAGTATTGCTGAACGGACCGTTAACTTCACTCTCAAAAAAGAGCGTGCCATCGGCATTATCGAGCCCAAGTCCTGGAAAGGACTCGGGTATCTGAACAGCGCCATTGACGGTACCGTCGCTTTTCCAGAGAGTGTTTCCCCCCACTGAAAAATAAATTGTTCCCGCGACGTCCGTCAACTGTTGCGGATTATCAGGGAACGTCCCAAGATATGTTATCGCCGAGCCGTTCCACGTTGCGAGCACGTGCCCAACCGCTGAATCGTACGCGGCAAAATACAGAGTGCCGCCAATGTTGGTAAGATCGCCAAGCGAATTCCACATCGACGCCACCACTGCGGTTCCTGCCGCTGTGCCATCGCTCTTCCAGAGCTGCGAATTTTCGGCAAAGTACAGTGTGCCGTTGACGTCGGTAAACCCGGAAGCGGGGAATCCAGATGGGGACTGCTCTAATGCCACAGTTCCGCCTGCCGTGCCGTTGCTTGTCCAAAGCTGGAGATCCGGCTGATCGAAGATACTCTGAGCTGAATTGACGGTGAAGAACACGTTGCTCCGGGAGACGGTCAGATTTCCGATGGGATCGGTGAGCCCGACCAATGAGAACTGCTGTAATTCCACGGTCCCGCCCGGTGTGCCGTCGCTTTTCCAGAGCTGCTCATGCAGCCGATCACTCACGGTGAAGAATACGCTGCTCTGGCAGGGAGTCAGATTTCCGATTCCCACGCTGAGTAGCGGCAACGAGAACTGCTGTAATTCCACCGTCCCGCCCGCCGTGCCGTCGCTTTTCCAAAGTGAATTCCCAACGGTAAAAAAGAGCGTGCCGTTGACGTTTGTCAGGTTTTCGGGATTGGAGCTGGCCGTACCTGGAACGATGTCCTTCACCAACACGGTGCCCGCCGCGGTGCCGTCGCTTTTCCACAACTCGGTGCCGTGTCCTTGGTCGGTGGCCGCGAAAAACGCCTCGTTGCCGACCACGACAATGTCGTGCGGGTCCGACGACGCCGGCGCACCGTTGATTTGTGCCAAAATGCTGGCGGTAAAGCCCGTAGCGCTGAGCAGGTCGCGACGTTCCAACAACTCGCCCAAGCGAACACAGGATGCCGGGCGAAGCTTTTTTGCAGTGCGCGCGTGAAGGGGACGGTGCATACTGCTGGTCTTGCCACGCATGATTGGATCTCCAGGTGAAAATGGCAATTAGGGTCTTACAGCTCCCCTCGACTCTCTATCGGTCTGACAAGCTAGAACGACCGCGACAGCCCTCCGCTGCCCGGTTGGACCGTCGCTCTAGCCAACGTCCCGCCGCTGGGGGCGCTCAACGTGCCGCCGGAGAGGATGAAGGCGTTTTCGGAGAGCAGGCTGCGGATCGAGTCGCTGCCTGAAGCGTGGGTGATCGTCACGCCGGCCGGGGCGCTGATCACCACGTCGTCGTTGGGGCCAGGCAGGTTCGGGGCGCTGCTCCAGTTCGCCGGATTGCTCCACGACGTGTCGCCACCGCCGCCTGTCCAATCGACGGTCGCCAGAATCCGGCGCGTTTCGAGGAATTCGAGCCGCGGGCGAGGTTGGCTTCGGCTCGTTCTTCGCTTGCGGCCCAAAAAACGTGGCAATCGCATGTGGCTTCCTTTGGCGGCAAGTTCTGGCGGTGGCTTGGATCGGTCGATTCGAACAGTAACGAGTTAGCTTAGGGGCCTATCCCATCACCGCCGACGTGGTGCGGACCTTGATGACTTGCCGCACGACTACGTCCTCACCGCCCCTGAACGTGCCTCGGGTCAGGCAGCCAACCACGGACGACGGCCGCGCGTAAGTGCGCGTGCTGGATGGGGCGGGGCGGCAGCGCGTCTTGCGTTGAGCGCACATCGTGCAGGTCGTTCAAGGGTGGTGGCGCAGGCGCAGCGACGCCGTCGGCAGCCGCGAGGCTGATCGTTCGCCGCTCGGTCGGGCCGGCCACGCCGCACGGCGCGGCAGCCTTTCTATCTAGTGAGACGTATTCCGCCTGCCCAACCGAACGCGCCCGGTAAGATTTTTTTTTCGGAAACGCGGTTTTTTGGTTCAGGTCCGGTGTTTTGGGCTTCAATCCGCGCCAGGCGTGGTTATTCGACTTCCTGAAGTTTGATTCCGTTGGGGGGTTCCGAGGGGCTTATTCAGCCGGGCCGCGATGCCTTACGCTTCCTTGCTTGCGCTGCGGGTTAGTGTCGAAGCAGGCGAGGATGGAATGTTGCCTTGGGAGCTCGGACAGAACGGAACGAAGGAAACCAAGACTTCGTTTACTTCGTTGGCTTCTGTTCAAAACGTTTTTCGTCCCAAACGCACCAAGGGCGAAGCGCAAGCGAGGCAATGCTTTACGCTTCCTTGCTTGCGCTGCGGGTTAGTGTCGAAGCAGGTCCCGCGCGGTATAGAGCCTGTCCCAAAACCGCCAGGCAGGCGCTCGCGTCTACACCACAAGGCGGTTTGGGGTAGGCTCTTCAATCCGTGCCGTCCACGGTTATTCGAGTTTCTGATTTTAGGTTCCGAGGGGCTTATTCAGCCGGGCCGCGATGCCTTACGCTTCCTTGCTTGCGCTGCGGGTTCGTGTCGAAGTGTCGAAGCAGGCGAGGATGGAATGTCGCCTTGGGGGCTGCTACCATGCTTATGGAACGAATCAAGGAAATCGGCATGGCGTCGGACAATACATCGCGCGTCGCCAGAATCCTCGACGGCTATCTGGCCCAGGTCGCCGCCGGGGCGGCGCCGGGCAAACAGGCGCTGCTGGCCGAGCACTCCGAGCTGGCCGATAGCCTCGAGGCCTGCCTCGCCAGCCTGGAGTGGATCGGCGCGGCCACAGCCGAGCATGGCGAACCGGTCGAAGGAACCGGCGACGCCGGCGTGCCATCGGCCACCAGCACGCTGGGTGACTTCCACTTGCTGCGCGTGATCGGCCGCGGCGGCATGGGCGTGGTCTATGAGGCCCAGCAGCAGTCGCTCGGGCGACGCGTGGCGTTGAAGGTGCTTCCCTTCGCCGCCATGCTCGACCCTCGGCAACGACAACGGTTCTTGAACGAAGCCCAGGCCGCCGCACAGCTCAATCATCCGCACATCATCGACGTCATCGCCGTCGGCGTCGAGCGCGGCGTTCATTACTACGCCATGCGCCTCGTCGACGGGCCGACACTGGCCGAGGTCGTCGAGGAGCTGAGGCTGAAAGAGGGGACAGGGGACAGGGGACAGGCGGAAGCAGGAAGAGGGGAGGAGGGGAAAAGGGGACGAGGGGAGCCGGAAAGTGAGGGGAATGGAGAAAGGAAAAAGGAGAAAGTGACGCCGAACGGCGACGAAGCTACACGAACCCGCAGCGCAAGCGAGGTAGCGGAAAGAAGAAGTCAGGAGTCAGAAGTCAGGAGTCAGGAGGACGAAGGCAGCGCGGAAAAAGACGGCGAGGGCGAAGGCGCGTCCGCTCCGCGCCGGGGCACGCGCGCGGCGGGCCGGCCCCGCGCTTCGCGCTTGGATGCTCCGACCGCGGCCATTACGCCGGAACCCGAAATCCCCTCTTCCCCTCCTCCCTGCCCCCCGCCGCCTCCGCTCCGCACTCCGCGCTCCACGCTCCGCGCTCGGGCAATCCGCAATCCTCAATCCGCGATCCGCAATCCCCCACAACGCCGATCGCCGGCATCTCGACCGATTCGCCGCGCGAGTATTACCGTTCGATCGCGCGGCTGATGGCCGACGGCGCCGCCGCGCTGGACTACGCGCACGAGGTGGGCGTGATTCACCGCGACGTCAAGCCGTCGAACCTGATGGTCGACGGTCGCGGCAAGGTCTGGGTCACCGATTTCGGTTTGGCGCGCCTCGAAGCCAACGCCGAACTGACCATGACGGGCGACTTGCTGGGAACGCTGCGCTACATGAGCCCCGAGCAGGTAGCCGGAGATCGCTCGGCGATCGACCACCGCACCGACGTCTATTCGCTCGGCGCGACGCTCTATGAGCTGTTGACGTTGCGGCCGGCCTTCAGCGCCCACGAGCGCGCCGAACTGCTGCGCCGCATCGCCGTCGCGCCGCCTCGCCCGCCGCGCAAAATCGCCAGGTCGTTGCCGGTGGAATTGGAAACGATCGTGCTCAAGGCGTTGGAAAAAGATCCTGCCGACCGTTATCGCACGGCCGGCGAATTGGCCGACGACTTGAGACGGTTCTTGGATCACCGGCCCATTCGTGCCCGCCGGTCGCGCGTGATCGGCTACGCCAAGGCGCTATGGCGGCGGCACCAGGTGTTGTTCGTGGCGGTCATCGCGACCCTGCTCGTGGCATCGTCGGTTGGCAGCCTGCTGATCTGGCGACAATGGCGACGCGCCACGGAAGAACACGCGCAGGTGCTCGATCGGGATGCTTACCTGCGCGAGCGGCTGTATGCCTCCGACATCCGCGCGGCGCATCAGGCGTGGCGGTGCGGCGACGTGGTCCATGCCGGCGAGCTGCTCGCTCGTTACGAAGGCGAAGAAGGCGATGGCCTGCGCGGCTTCGAGTGGTATCATCTGCGCGAATTGCTGGCCTCGTGCTCCACGCCGTTGCACGTATTTGAGCCCGGCGGCCCTCATGTTTACGAGGTGCGTTTTTCGCCCGACGGCGCCTTGCTGGCCACTTGTGCCGGCGGGCGGGCGAAGCTCTGGTCAACCGCCGATTGGTCGCTGGTTCGCACCATCGACGCGCGGGGCGCCGGCTCGGTTGCCTTCTCGCCCGATGGCAACTCCCTCGTCACCGCCGGTGACCAGCAAACCTTGCGTTTCTGGAATATCGTTTCGGGCGACCTGTTGCGCACGCTTGATTCGCTCACGCGGGAAGTGCTCACGTTGGCCGTTTCGCCCGACGGCGAAACGCTGGCTTGCGGCGGGGTCGACGGCATGGTGCGGCTGTGGAACATGGCCGACGGCCAGCCCAGGGGCGAATTCCGCGGCAGTCGCGGCCGGGTGCAGTCGATCGCCTTCTCGGCGGACAGCGCCGAATTGGCCGTCGGGGCCGGTGATTATACAGCGACCATTTGGAACGCCGAGACGTTGACCAAGCGGATCGACTTGGAGAGCATGGGGCATGCCAACTACTCGGTTGCTTATTCGCCCGACGGAACGGTGTTGGCCTCGGGCAACGGGCATGGACTGGTCGGCTTGTACAATCCCTCGCAGGGTAAACTCGGCGCGGTGCTGGGCCAGCACCGCAAAGCGGTCCGGACGATCGCCTTTAGCCCGGCGGGAGATCTGCTCGCTTCCGGCGATACCCATGGGCTCGTCGAGCTGTGGGACGTCGCCGGCCGCTCGCTGCGCGCTCGGCTCGTCGGCCATCACGACCGCGTCTGGTCGGTTTCATTTTCGCCCGACGGCCGCTGGCTCGCCTCGGCCAGCGACGACGGCAGCGTGCGCGTCTGGGACGCCACGGCCCAGCCGGCGCTCAAGCAAGCTGGTCATAGACACCCACTCTACAGCGTCCACTTTTCGGACGATGGCAAGCAGTTACTCACCGGCGCACACTTCGCCGACGCGCTGACATGGGATCTGCCGGCGCTACGGCAGCTCTCCCTTCGCCCCACGCGCGGGATGTTGCTTCAAGTATCGCTTGATCCCGAACGGCGATCATTGGCGGCCTGCTCCGATTTGGGCGAAGTTTACCTTGGCGGGCCCTTCTCCGGATCGCTGACACGATTCGATCCCGGCCAGGGTGCGGCCGTGCGCGCCGTCGCGTTGGACAGCGACGGGCGGCTTGTCTTATCGCGCGCTGACGGTTGGCTCGAGGTTTGGGAACCGCACGCCAAGGTCTTGCTCGATCGCCGGCGGATCGGCGGCTCGGCCCCGGAGCTGTTGGCCACGTCCTCCGACGGACGACTCATGGCCATTGCCTGCGACGGCCTGTTCCGGGTGTTCGAACTGGAGAAGCTGACGGCTCGTTTTCAGCGGACGACCGGCGAGTTCGGCTACCGCTCCGTGGCGTTCGCGCCCGACGGCCGCACGTTGGCCGTTGGGCTCGTCGAGGGACCGATTCTGCTGCTCGACGCGCAGTCCGGCGAGAAACTGGCGTCGCTCGGTGGCCACCAACTCGGCGCCCACGCGTTGGCCTTCAACGTCGACGCTCGCACGCTGGCCAGCTTTGGCGGCGATGGTACGTTGCGTCTCTGGCACATCGCCACGCGGCAGGAGCTGTTGACCTTGCACCGGGTCGACAACGGGATGATCACCTCGCTCGCATTTTCGCCCGACGGCGGGGAGCTCGTCGCGACCGCCGGCACGCCCGATGCGCGCGGAGAGCTATTTCGCTGGTCGGCGGATCCATCGCGTTCAGAATGAACGGCGATTACGTCTCAATAAGTAGGGGCGCGACGGAAATCGTCGGAGGAAGCATCAATCAACCGGGCGTCCGTGGCGACTCGCGGGCTGCCTCCGGCGGCCCGCGAGCCGCCACGGACGAGGGTTTAGAAACCAATGTCAAGTACCGGCGGGCAAGCCCCTGGCCTGTTTTTCCCTGGTTCACGCCGCCCATGAGCCAAGCCCGCTCGCAAATCTCGGAGCTGATTGCCGCCGCCCGCAAGGCGCGGCCCGGCGCGCTCGATGGGCTGCTCGATCTGTACCGCAATTATTTGCGGCTCGTCGCTCAAACGTCGATCGACGCGGCCATTCAGGCCAAGGCTGATGCGTCGGACATGGCGCAGGAAACGATCATCAAGGCCCATGAGAATTTCGGCCAGTTCCAGGGCTCGACCGAGGCAGAACTGCTGGCCTGGCTGCGTCAGATCCTGGCGCACAATATCGCCGACCTGGGCCGCCGTTATCGGGCAAGCTCGCGCCGGGTGTCGCGAGAGATGTCCTTGGAGGACGCCATGCGGTCCTCCGCCGATGCCATTGACAACTTCGTGGCCGGCGAAGGCTCTTCACCCAGCCACGCGTACCAGCGGCGGGAAATGGCCGTGGTCCTGGCCGACGCTCTGGCCGCGCTCAGCCCCGACCATCGCGAGGTGATCATTTTGCGGAGCATCGAGGAGCTTGACTGGCCCGAGATCGGCCGGAAAATGGATCGCACGCCCGACGCGGCCCGCGTCTTGTGGGCCCGGGCGCTGAAACAGCTTCGGCCCCAAATTGAGCAGCGACTATGACCGAACAGACGGCTGCGGCTTCGAACGACGGCGTGCGAATCGTTCGTATCATCGACGAGTACCTGGCCGAGGCGGCCCAAGGACGGACGCCCGACAAGCGGGCCCTGCTGGCCCGCCATCCCGAGTTGGCCGACGACCTTGAAGCCTGCTTGGCCAGTCTCGAATTCATTGGACAGGCGGTCCATTCTTCGGGGCCGGTCACGGCGGCGGAGGCGGTCCAGCCCGCCGCTCGCACGCTGGGTGATTTCCAGATCGTCCGCGAGGTCGGCCGCGGCGGCATGGGTGTGGTCTACGAGGCGCGGCAATTGTCGCTCGATCGCCGCGTGGCACTTAAGGTGCTCCCCTTCGCGGGCATGCTCGACCCGCGACAGTTGCAGCGGTTCAAGAACGAAGCGCAAGCCGCGGCGCAGCTCGACCATCCGAACATCGTGGGCGTGATCGCCGTAGGCTGCGAACGCGGCGTACACTATTACGCCATGCGCTTCGTCGATGGGCCGACGCTCGCCGAGGTCATCAGGGAGTTGAGGTTACAGGGGACAGGGGACAGGGGACAGGCGGAAGCAGGAAGAGGGGAGGAGGGGAAAAGGGGAGCAGGGGATGAGGAGGTCAATTCGCAATTCCACCAGAATCCGCAATCGGCGATCCGCGATCCGCGATTCCCCACGTTGGCAATCGCGGCCCTTTCGACCGGCCGCACGGGGAGGGGCCGAGAGTACTTTCGCGGCGTGGCGGCCTTGGCGATCCAGGCCGCCGAGGCGCTCGACCATGCGCACGAGTTGGGCGTGCTCCATCGCGACGTCAAGCCCTCGAATTTGATCCTCGACGCGCAGGGCAAGCTTTGGGTCACCGATTTCGGCCTGGCGCGGATCGAGTCGCAGACTGAGATGACGCGGACGGGCGACTTGCTGGGCACGCTGCGCTACATGAGCCCCGAGCAGGCGCTGGGCAAGCGCGTGCCCGTCGATCACCGCAGCGACGTTTATTCGCTGGGCGTCACGCTCTACGAGTTGTTGACACTGCGGCCGGCGTTCGACGGAGACGATCGGCAGGAAGTTTTGCGGCAGGTGTCGTGCGAAGATCCTCGCCCTCCGCGGCGCGTCGACTCGCGCGTGCCCCTCGAGCTGGAGACGATCGTGCTCAAGGCGGTGGAAAAGAACCCCGCCGACCGCTTCGCCACCGCGGCGGAATTGGCCGACGACCTACGGCGGTTTCTCGACGACCAGCCGATTCGCGCGTGTCGAGCGGGCTTGCGCGAGCAGGCCGTCAAGTGGGCCCGGCGGCACCAGGCGTGGGCGCAAGCGGCCGCGGCGGCCTTGTTCCTGGTGACTGTCGTCTCGCTGGCCGCCGTGGTCCTGGTCAACTCGGCGCGGCGGAACACCCAGACGGCGCTCGTCGCGGAAACGCGCGCCAAAGACGAGACCAGGCTGGCGATGGCCGCCGAAACCAGGGCCAAGGAAAGGGCCCTTGCCGCGGCGGCGGCCGAGAAAGAGGCCAAAGATACGGCCCAGGCGCGGGAAGCCGAAACGGCGGCCGTGCTCGACTTCGTTGAAAGCAAGGTCTTCGCCGCCGGCCGCCCGGCGCGGCAGGACGGTGGCCTGGGACGCGACGTCACAATGTTTCAGGCGGTCGAAGCCGCTCTGCCATTCATTGAAAAGGGCTTTCCCACGCAGCCGCGCATTGAAGCCCGCCTGCGCTTCACGTTGGGCGTTTCGTTTTGGTGCCTGAGCGAAACCGAGAAGGCGGCCGAGCAATTCCAAAGTGCCCGCATGCTCTACTCGAAGCACCTCGGCCCCGACCATCCGGACACGCTCAGGAGCATGAACAACCTGGCCAACAGCTACGCCGCCCTCGGCAGGCAGGCCGAGGCCCTCAAGCTCCGCGAAGAGACGCTGGAGCTAAGGAAAGCCAAGCTCGGCCCCGATGACCCCGAGACGCTCGGGAGCACCATCAATCTGGCGATGTCCTTTAGCGCTCTGCGTCGGCACGCCGATGCCGTCAAACTCTACGAGGCTGCGCTGGCGGTGGCGAAAACCAAGATGCCCGATCATGTGTTCACGTTCAGAGGCATGACCGGTTTGGCCAACAGCTACGCCGCCCTTGGTAGGCAGTCCGCGGCCCTCGAGCTCCGCGAAGAGACGCTACGGCTCGCAAGAGCCAAGCTCGGCCCCGACCACCCCGACACGCTTGGGACCGCGAACAACCTGGCCAACAGCTACGCCAAACTTGGCCGACACGCCGAGGCACTTAAGCTCCGAGAAGAGACGTTGGAGCTAAGGAAAACCAATTTCGGCCCTGACGACCCCGGGACACTTCGGAGCATGATAAGCCTGGCCTGCAGCTATCAGGACCTTGGCCGGCACGCCGAGGCACTCAAGCTCCACGAAGAAACGCTACCGATCCAGAAAGCCAAGCTCGGACCCGACCACACCGATACAATGATGTGCATGCACAACATGGCCGAGACCTATGCCGCCCTCGGCCGGCACGACGAGGCCCTCGAGCTCTGCAAAGAGACGCTGCGGCTACAAAAAGCCAATCTCGGCCCCGACCATCCCCACACGCTTTCGAGCATGAACAACCTGGCCAAGATCTACCGCGCCCTCGGCCGGCACGCCGAGGCCCTCAACCTCTACGAAGAGACGCTGGCGCTAACGAAAGCCGCGCTCGGCTCCGATCACCCTGATACGCTTGACGGCATGTGGGGTGTGGCAGCGAGCCTCTCGGCGCTCGATCGCGGTGCGGAGGCGGTGCCGATCATCGACGAATGTCTCCGTCTGGCCGCGGGCAAAGTCGTCGATCCCCGTTTGATCCCGGGCGTGATGGACGTTCGTCTTCGGCACTTCGCCAAGTGCAACAGCGCCGCCGGCTGCCGGACGACCGCGCAAATGTGGGAGGACCTGAACCGCTCCGACGCCGTCAGCCTGTACAACTCGGCCTGTAATCGGGCCATCACCGCGGGCGTCATCCGTGTGGGCAACCAATCCGAGGACGCCGCAAAGCAGGCCGCCGCCGAGGCGGAGCGGGCGATGGATTGGCTCAAGCAGGCCGTCGTCGCCGGGTTCAACGACGTGGCCCACATGAAACAAGACACCGACCTCGAAGCGTTGCGCGATCGCGACGACTTCCGCAAGTTGCTCGAAGAACTGGAAGGCGGACGGGAGTAGTTGCTGGTTGTTTCTCGATCGAACGCCGTCCGTGAGGTCAATTCGCCGGCTGTTTTAGCGACTTCTTCGCTTTTGTGGGTTGGCTCGCTCGTGGCGCCGGTGCTCCGCGAAGCATGCCTTCGGTGTTCAGATCTTCGTCGATGTCCGGCCAGTGCATCCCATAGCCACCGCCGGCAATTTGCCAGTTTCGGCGTTGCTCGGGCGTGGCCTTCAAAAGACGCGGATACCACGCCAAAGGCACAGAGATCGTTCGTCCGTCCATCAGCGCCACCGTCAAGGCGTCGTCCGTGAGCTCAACTCCCGCGACTCGCTCATCCGCCCGCAGCGCCAAAGTGCCCATCCCATGCCTCCAGAAAGTCAGCCTGATTCTCAGCGACCAACGCTTCAATCCGCCGCAACTCGTGCGCGCGGAACCCGATGTTGCGCGCCAACGCCACCGGCGAGAGCCAGAACTTTGCCGACAGGTTGTCCCGATCCACGTGAATATGAGGCGCTTCCGGCAGCTCATGGCTCCAAAAGTAAAACCTGTAAGGCCCACTTCGTAAGACCGTCGGCATGCGTTCTATTGTACCGTGCCCCGTGCCCTTCGACCACCCCGACACGCTTGACAACGTGTTCGGCGTGGCAGCAAGCCTCGAGGCGCTCGATCGCCGTGCGGAGGCGGTGCCGATCATCGACGAGTGCGTCTTGTTGTCCAGGGGCAATGCCGTCGATCCCGGTATGATCCCGGCCGTGATGGACGTTCGTCTGCGGCACTTCGCCAAGACCACCGACGCCGCCGGTTGCGGCGCGACGGCGAAAATGTGGGAGGAATTGAAGCGCAGCGACGCCGGCAGCCTGTACAACGCGGCCTGTTTTCGCGCCGTCACCGCGGGCGTCATCCGTGCGGGCAACCAATCCGAGGACGCCGCAAAGAAGGCCGCCGCCGAGGCGGAGCGGGCGATGGATTGGCTCAAGCAGGCCGTCGTCGCCGGGTTCAACGACGTGGCCCACATGAAACAAGACACCGACCTCGAAGCGTTGCGCGATCGCGACGACTTCCGCAAGTTGCTCGAAGAAATGGGCAAGAGCGCCCAACCGCCGCGGCAACCCGACGGACCCGCCACAGGAAACGCGCCGGCGGCGGCCGATACCGAGCCGGCAGCGAAAGAGGGTGAATGATCGGGCGCTCGCCGAAGAAACGCGTACGCGTCCCGCTCTACCGGCGCGCGCCAAGATCAACGCCGGTCGAGACGTTGCATGCACTCGTTGGTGGAAGAGGCCCTGATTGAGTCCCAACGCGCGGAGGCCGCGCTCGAATGGAGGGTTTTCCACCAAACGGCGACGACAAACGAGAGCCCGCTCGTGACCAGGCCGATACTTGCATCCGCGCCCCGAGAAGAACCATGACGGATTGAATTGAACAGAAGGAAACGAAGTTGGCTATAGGTAGGTAAGAGAAGGCGGACGCCTCGGAATGGTCGGGGGTTGGTGTTACGGTTTTTCCAACCCACGCACTGTTTTTAGGAGGTCGTCCCCATGAGAAGAAAAGCGTATCGGTCGACGGAAGTCAAGCATGTGGAGCTGGAATTGGTGCTGTTGCGAGGTCCGCAGGGACCTGTCACGGTAGGTCTGGATGTGGGGAAGTTCGTGATTTACGTGGTCGTCCGTTGGAGTGATGGATCGTTCGAGCGACCTTGGACGGTCGAGAATCCATCGGAGATTGAATTGTTAGTTCGGTTGCTGGTGGCCTTGGCGGCGAGTCGCAAGATGATTGTGGCCATGGAATCGACTGGGACCTATGGCGATGCCGTGCGTGGCAAGCTCGGCGGCAGGTCTGGTGTTGCATCGTGTGGGCGGAAAGGCGGCGAGCGACTACGCCGAGATCTTCGACTTCATCGACGGAGAGCCAACGATCGTCCATGGGACCAACCTGGGATGAACCACCTCGGATGAGAAACTATCATGGAGCCATAACCCACCCCTTGTCAACCAGATTAACCCGGCTTTAGGGCAATTGGCTTCGGTTTAGGCCGATTTGGCAATGCAACAGCGGCGGACGATTTGGCATCAGCGCGAGCACCGCCGCGCGGGAAGAAGGCCGATGGCCACGCTATGGCCCCTTGGAAACCTGCCCCACGGTGTGATCGTCGCCACAAACCCCACACGTGATCGGCGGTGGCAACCGCTGCGTCATGTTCATTTCGGCCAGCCGCGCCACGCGGGCCGGGCCGCAGGCGGAGCAATCGCAAATCCGCTCGGCATCCCACAGGTCGGCGAACACGCGGCCGCGCCGCAGCGCCAGGCCCGCTTCGAGCGTGAGCTCAAGCGAACGCAGCCGGGGTGGAGCGAATTCACCCGCCGCTTGCAACCGCGCTAGCGCGCCGTTGCCGCCGCGCGTGGGGATCACCGAACAACAACCGACCCCAAGTGAAAAAGCGTACTCCAGCGACTTGACCGCCCACTCGACGCCCTCCGCCTCCGATAGGTAGGGCGGACGCAACAAGATGAATGCCCGCACCGTGATCGCGCCCGAAAGGAGGAATTCGACGGCGCGGGCAAAATCGTCGAGCGTCATTCCCTTGTTGAGCCGCGGCAACACGACGGGATGGACCGTCTCCAGGCCGAGGGCCACTTCCAACGTCGTACACACCAGGTCGCGAAAGCGAAGGCAGGCATCGCCGCAGAGCTTGGGGTGGTTTTCGACGATCACCGTGGCGAAGCGGCCGACCCGCTCGGCGATCGCCCCATGATCGGCCGGCGCCACGGCGCGCGCGTCGAAGAAGTTGCCGCTGTTGTAGAGCTTCACGTGCCGAGCAGGGGGCAGGCGGCCCAGGGCGTAGTCGATTTGCGCCGGCACCGCGCCGGCGGGCACGCTCTGGTCGGTCGTATTCATCCACAGGTCGCACATCAGGCAGCGCCAGGGGCATTCGCGGTTGACGAGGAAGATCGTCGCCACGTCGTCCACGTCACCCGCCGCGGTCCGCTCCCGCTCGAGCAGAAAATGAAACGGCCGGTACCAATCGACCGCGTTTTTGGGCGGGCGCAATGCGAGAATCTCTTCGTCGGCGAGAACGAGCGCCGGAGCGGATTGTGGATCGCGGATTGTGGATCGCGGATTGCGGATCGCGGATTTCCGATCGTGGCCGGTGGGAGGACGTCCGCAGTCTGTCGATTGGGTTCCGTAGTCATTGGCTCGGGCGCAGCCATTGGGACGTGGAATGTCGGACTACAAACGTTTAATTTCTTTGTTGCCCCCGCGAAGATTCTATGCTGCGAGGTGGACGGCGTCGCACACGGCATGGGCAAAAACACCCACGGATGGCGCGGCAATACCACGCATGGATTTTGACGATTCCGACTCGCTTTCATCCGTGGTATTGCCACGCTATCCGTGGGCCACTTTTCTGCTCTCTTTTGGTTAATCGTGACGGGTTTCCCAATTGGGTTGCGGCCGAAGGCCGTGGCCGGAATTCCGATCCGCAATCCATATCATTCGAACATCTCCGCGAATTCCCTGCGGTAGACGGCCGGATCGTCAGGAAAGATCGCGGCCAAGGCGCCGCGATCGCCGGCGCCGTGCTGGAACCGCCGCTTCTCGAAGACCGGCATGGACATGCCCGTGATCGCCTCGACGCCGCGGCGCACGACCTCGCCCTTGAGGGCGTAGAGCCGGTCGTGCCGCCAGTCGGTCAGCTCGATGAAGGGGATGCCCTCGGCGACTTCGATCACGTTGGCCAGCGCGTAGGGGCTGAAGCCGCGGAAACCGAAGAGCCGCCCGGGGGCGTACGAACGCACATGGCCCCGGCTTTGGCCGCCCGAATAGGTCAGCGAGTGCTTGATCGCATCGACGCCCCAGCCTTCCTGGTACAGCATCAGGTTGTTCAACACGCTACGGATCGTGAGCTCGGGGTTTTCCTCGATCGGGTAATCCTTGAGGTTCTCGTCGCCGCCGTCGCCGTCGGCCAGGTACTTCCAGTCGGGATACCGCCGGCGAATGCCGCGGCAGAGCGCCAGCGCCATGGCGGCCGATTGAACATCGAGCGGTTTGTAGTCCTCGATGGCGCGGATCGCTTCGGCGCGGTCGAGGGCCGAAGCGGAGATGCGAATCGGCTCCAGGAACAGCCCCAGGTCGAGCGTTTCGAGAAACTCGGCCGATTGTCGCACGTCGTCGCCGCCGTCGACCGACAGGGTGAACGCCTTGAGCCGCGCCGGCGACTGGCCGCGTTCGAGCAGCAGGTGATGGAGCACGAGGAACAGGGCGCCCGAGTCGATTCCTCCCGAAAACAAAACACCGATCGGCTCACGCGGTTCGATGGCCGCCAACCAGCGCCGGCACTCCTCGGCCAGCGCGCCGATGTACGCACGCCCGATTTCGTCGAGGTCGGGCGGAAGCCGGTTGCGCTGGGGCTGGAGGAAGCGGCGATAAGTGGGGTTTGGATCGGGGCAGCCGACCAGGGCGATCTCGAGCAAGTGATGGGCGGGCACCATCCGCGTGTAGGAGGGATGGAACTGGCCGTCCAAACCTTCGCTTTCGAGGAAGGCGCGAATCTGGTCGATCCGCTCGGCCACGACCAGGCAGGGGCCCTCGGCCCGTTTGGCGATGAAGTATCTCATCGGGCGGCCGATCGAGCGTGCCATGCGGATCGTCTGGCCGCGGCGATGGAGAAGCGCGAACTGGCCATCGATGGCGCGCACCCGCTGGGGATCGCCGCTGCCGACGCACTCGATCGCCTCCTCCAGCGACATGTTGAAGA
>Ga0307374_10008294_pt1 | contig 15564 bp, 15 predicted proteins | sample OX3MG_FD_202532 | JGI IMG/M metagenome (GOLD analysis project Ga0307374, IMG submission 202532) | Soil microbial communities from Risofladan, Vaasa, Finland - OX-3 | ecosystem: Environmental > Terrestrial > Soil > Coastal area > Acid sulfate soil | place: Finland: Risofladan, Vaasa | collected... | reverse complement strand
TGGGGTCGCGCCGGTGGTGGTGCCGAGGGCGCGGAGCTGGTTGGCGTGCTCCCGGGCCACGTCCAGGAGGAATTCTGCGGGGATCATGACTCCATTCTGGAGGTGGCGGGGTGCCTCTGCCACTGGCAGATGTGCCATCGTCCGAAATAATTCTGCCACTCTTCCACGTCTCTATGTCGGTGAGGGCAGATCGGTCGCAAGAGTGTCAGTCGGGTCGCGGCCGCGTGTATCCGCCCTGACGATTGACACCCAGGCCCCGATGGAGCACACTGCGGGTGTTCACATAGCGGTTAAGCGTTCGCCATACGAACAGTAGGCCGCCTGAGTCAGGGGGACTCACATGGATCAGGAGGCAGCACCGGATCGGGAGTCACTATTTCCCGTGACGTCCACAGAGGGTCAGGGGACAGGAGGTGCTGCTCCGCTCACCCGGCGGAACGCGCTCAAGATCTTCGGGTCCGGCGTCGTGGCCCTCGGCATGGGTGGCCTCCTCGAGGCTTGCACCTCGTCTACGAAGACGCCAGGGACATCCGGTACCACGGCAGCCGGTGGAGGCAGCGGAGGCAACGTCATCCGCATCGGCTACGTGAGCCCCAAGACGGGGGCGCTCGCCGGCTTTTCGCTGTCGGACGATTTCGTCTTGAGCAAGGTTCGATCGACGGCTGCGTACAAGGGGCTCAAGATCGGGGGCACCACCTACTCGATCCAGATCATCGAGGCCGACAGCCAGTCGGACCCGAACCGGGCCGCACAGGTCGCTCAGCAACTGATCAACCAGAACCACGTCGACATCATCGTCACGAGCTCCGCTCCGGAGACGACGAACCCGGTGGCGACCGCGTGCGAGCAGCTGCAGACTCCGTGCCTGTCGACCGTCGTACCGTGGGAAGCATGGTACGGGGGTCTCGGCGGGAACCCAGGGTCGCCGACAAAGACGTTCACCTACAACACGATGTTCTTCTTCGGCATGAAGGAGTTCGCTGGAACCTTCCTGCCGATGTGGGACCGCATCCAGTCGTCGACGGGAGCGGCGAAGGTGTTCGGAGGGGCGTTTCCCAACGACACCGACGGCAACGCGTTCAGGGCGGGGTTCCCTCCCTTTGCCGAGGCGAAGGGCTACCGGTTCGTCGACGGGGGCGCGTACACCGACGGCACCACCGACTTCAGCTCGATGATCGACAAGCTCAAGTCGTCGGGCTCGCAGTTCTTCGTCAACGCGCCGCTGCCCCCCGACTTCAACACATTCTGGAAGCAGGCATCGCAGCGGGGATACCGGCCGAAGCTTGCCACCGTGGCGAAGGTGCTGCTGTTCCCTGCAGACGTGGTGGCGCTCGGAAGTCTTGCGAGCAACATCGCCACCGACGCATGGTGGACCCCGTTCGCCCCCAACAAGTCGTCGCTCAGCGGTGAGACGGCCAAGCAGTTCGCCCTCGACTACCAGAACCAGTCGGGGAGCCAGTGGGTGCAGTCGATGGGCTCCGCTTACTCGCTCTTCGAGGTCGCGGTCGAGGCGCTTAAGGCCGTCACCGACCCGCACGACAAGGCGGCGGTCGCCGACGCGCTCCACAAGGTCCACTACTCCGGCATGTGCGGATCGATCGACTTCACTTCGGGACCCGCCCCGGGCGTCGGGATCATCCCGCCCGTCGGCATCCAGTGGAAGCCGGGTACGGGCACGCTCGGCAAGGCCTACCAGTTCGAGGCGTTCGTCGTGGACAACTCGATGAACCCGTCGACACCGCTCAACGGGACGCTCACAGCTACGTTCTCCTGAGCGGTGCCGGCGCTCCTCGAGCTGCGCTCGCTGTCAAAGCGGTTCGGACAGGTCGTCATCGCCGACGACCTGTCCCTGACCGTTCGGGAAGGCGAGACGGTCGGGATCGTCGGGCCGAATGGGGCCGGCAAGACCACGTTGTTCGGGCTCATCTCCGGGGATCTCGAGGTCGACTCGGGCTCGGTACTGCTGGACGGCCTGGACCTCGCCGGCGCCGGCGCGGCCCAGCGGTGCCGGCGGGGGATCGGCCGCACGTACCAGGTGCCCCGCCCGTTCGAGGGGTTGACCGTCTTCGAGAACGTCCTGGTCGCCGCCCAGCAGGGCGGCGGGCTGGGGCGCCAGGACAGCTACCGCCGCGCCCTGGAGACCCTCGAACGCGCCCGGCTCGGAGGCTCCGCCAACCGGCTGGCCGGGTCGCTGGGGCTCCTCGAGCGCAAGCGGCTCGAGCTTGCGCGGGCTCTCGCGACCCGGCCCCGGCTTCTTCTCCTCGACGAGGTCGCCGGCGGTCTCACGGATCCCGAGGTGACCGAGCTCGTCGACATAGTGCGCGGTGCCCGCGAGGAGGGCATGGCTGTGATCTGGATCGAGCACGTCGTGCGCGCCCTGCTCGCCACAGTCGAGAGGCTCATCTGCCTCGCGGCTGGCCACCTGGTGGCGGATGGCGTCCCAGGCGAGGTGATCGAGGACCCGAGAGTGCGCGAGCTGTATCTGGGAGCCGACACGGCGGTCGGGGCGATCCCGGAATGACCTCGTCCCTGCTGAGCGTCAGAGACCTGACCGTCCACCACGGGCAGTTGTGTGCGGTCCGGGACTTCTCCCTCGACGTGGCCGAAGGCGAGGTCGTCGCGATCATCGGGGCGAACGGCGCCGGAAAGTCCACCCTCCTCAGGACCATGGCCGGCCTGCACTCCCAGACCTCGGGCAGCATCGCCCTCGGCGGCAAGGACCTCGGGAAGCTGCGGCCGGACCAGCGGCTCGCGGAGGGATTGGCTCTTGTGCCCGAAGGGCGGCGCCTCTTCCCGTCGCTCACAGTCGAGGAGAACCTGCGCGTGGGCACCCACCGCGCACGCAGTGGTCCGTTCGACATCGAGAAGGTCTACGAGACCTTTCCCTGGATGCTCGAACGGCGCCGGCAGCCGGCCGCCCTGCTGTCGGGCGGCGAGCAGCAGGCGGTGGCGGTCGGCCGGGCGCTCGTCGCCAATCCGAGGGTGCTGCTGTTCGACGAGCTGTCACTCGGCCTGTCACCCATCGCTGCCAAGACCATCTACTCGATCCTGCCCAAGCTGGTGGACGGAGGCATGACGATCGTCATCGTCGAGCAGGACCTCGGTCTGGCGCTTCAAGCCGCTTCCCGGGTGCAGTGCCTCCTCGAGGGGCGGGTGGTTCTCGAAGGAGAGGCCAGTGGCCTCGACCGCGTGGCGATCGAGGCGGCGTACTTCGGTGTGGGAACCCGGGCAGGGACGTCGCTGTGAGCTGGGTCAACGCGATCGTTCAGGGCATCCTCATCGGTGGTTTCTACGCGCTGTTCGCGTGTGGTCTGTCGCTTCTGTTCGGGGTCATGGGCGTCATCAACCTCGCCCACGGCGACCTGGCGGTCATCGCCGGCTACGTGGCCGTTGTCCTCGTCCCATCGACGCATCTTTCGATGGTCTGGTCCTTCGTGGTCGTGGTCCCGATCTTCGCTGTAGGTGGTTACATCCTGCAGCGGACGCTCCTCCAGAAGGCGCTCGATCAGGGGGCGTTCACGACGCTCCTCGTGACGTTCGGACTTTCGGTGATCACGGAGAACGCGCTTCTCGAGAATTTCACCTCCAACGGGCAGTCCATCAACATCGGCAACCTCATCGCCGACTCGTGGAACCCGAACAGCACGGTGTCGATCGCTTTCATCAACGTGGTCGTCCTCGGGGTAGCCGTGGTGGTGATCCTGGGGTTGCATCTGTTTCTCACGCGGACCCCCACCGGCCGGCTTATCCGTGCAGTCGCGGACGACAAGGAAGCAGCCCAGCTGTCCGGGGCCAACTTCCGTCACCTGTTCGGGATCGCAACGGCTATCGCGATGGCGACGGTCGCGCTCGCCGGCATCGCATCCGGCATGCAGACCGAGTTCTTCCCCACCTCGGGGACGGCCAATTTGCTGTTCGCGTTCGAAGCCGTCGTGATCGGCGGCATCGGGTCGTTGCGGGGAACACTCCTCGGGGCCATCCTCCTCGGCGTCGCGCAGGAGATCGGAGCGCAGATCAACCCCTCGTACCAGATCCTCGCGGGCCACCTTCTCTTCCTCGCGATCCTGGCACTACGGCCGCAGGGACTTCTGGGGGTGAGGGAAGCGATATGAGCGTCCAGGCGGCACCCGCTCCGTTTTCGCTCGAAGGCGTCAGGGTCAAGCGTTCGGCGCGCCCGACGGCATGGCTACTCGTGCCCGGAGCCGCTCTGCTGGCCGTGCTGGCAGCCATGCCCTCACTCGTCTCGACGGCCAACACAGACCTGCTCGTCAACGTGTTCATCCTGCTCACGGTGTCGGCGATGTGGAACCTGCTAGCCGGCTACGCCGGGATGATCTCGATCGGTCAGCAGGCCTTCATCGGTCTGGGTGCGTACAGCGTGCTCGTGATCGCGATGGGTCATGTCAGCCCATTCGCCGCGATCCCGCTCGCGATGCTTGTATGCGGGGCTCTCGCGATCCCGATCTCGTATGTGGTGTTCCGCCTGCGCGGCGGGTACTTCGCCATAGCCACCTGGGTGGTCGCCGAGACCGCCCGGCTGATCATCAGCTCCATCCAGTCCCTGGGCGGGGGGACGGGGAAGAAGGTGCAGGGGTTGTCGGGCCTGAGCCCCAAGGCGTTCACCTACGACACCTACTGGGCCGCCCTGGTGGTGGCGGTCTTGGCCGTCGGTGGCTCCTACCTGGTGCTGCGGAGCCGTCTCGGCCTGCAGCTTTCCGCCATGAGGGACAACGAGATCGGGGCGCGCAGCGCCGGCGTCCGCGTCGACAGGGCCAGGCGGATCGTGTTCGTGGTGGCCGCCCTCGGGTGTGCCGGCGCCGGCGCGCTTCTCGCGGTGAGCCAGCTGCAGGTCCAGCCGACCTCGGTGTTCAGCGTGCAGTGGTCGGCCGAAATGATTTTCGCGTGCCTCATAGGAGGCCTCGGAACGCTCGAGGGACCACTCGTCGGAACCGTCATCTTCTTCGTGCTGCAGCAGAACCTGTCTTCCCACGGCGCCTGGTACCTGATCATCTTCGGCTCCGCCGCCGTGGTGATCGCCATCTGGCTACCGCGCGGGCTCTGGGGGTCGGTGGTCCAAAGGACACGGCTCGAGGTGCTGCCCGTGGGTTACCACATCCGGGGAGCGAAGCAGGCCGCGCGCGGGAAGGCATCGGGTTAGATGGGCCAGGTGATGTCCCTCGGTGAGGCGGTCGAGTCCCTCGTGCACGACGGCGACGTGGTGGCGATGGAGGGGTTCACCCACCTGATCCCCTTCGCCGCCGGCCACGAGATCATCCGCCAGGGTCGCCGGAACCTCAGCCTCGTGCGCCTCACCCCGGACCTGGTCTTCGACCAGATGATCGGCGCCGGATGCGCCGACCGGCTGGTCTTCTCGTGGGGAGGCAACCCGGGGGTGGGGTCGCTGCACCGCTTCCGCGACGCCGTGGAGCACGGATGGCCGGGGCCGCTCGAGATCGAGGAGCACAGCCACGCGGGCCTCACGGCCCGATACGTGGCCGGTGCAGCGGGCCTGCCGTTCGGGATCCTGAGGGGTTACTCCGGCACCGGCCTCCCGGCCCACACCAAGAACATCGCCACGGTCGCCTGCCCCTTCACGGGAGAGGAGATCGCGGCGGTGCCGGCCCTCAACCCCGACGTCGGGATCGTGCACGCCCAGCAGGCGGACCGCGAGGGCAACGTGCAGATGTGGGGCATCACCGGCGTACAGAAGGAAGCGATTCTCGCGTCCTCGAGATCCCTGGTCACCGTCGAGGAGGTCGTGGAGCGGATCGACCTCCGACCGGGGGGTGTGATCATCCCGCACTGGGTTGTAACGGCGGTCGCGCACGCGCCCGGTGGTTCGCACCCGTCCTACGCGGCGGGTTACTCCGTCCGTGACAACGCGTTCTACGAGAGCTGGGACGCGATCAGCCGCGACCGCGACCTGTTCGGTGATTGGATCCGCCGGCACGTGACCGGAGCCGCGCGATGAACGGCGCGTCGGCGGACATGATGGCCGTGGCTGCCGCGCGGGCGCTGCGGGACGGGCAGAGCTGCTTCGTCGGAATCGGTGCTCCCAGCACCGCGGCCAACCTCGCGAGGGTGACGCACGCGCCGAACCTGGTGCTGATCTACGAGTCGGGATGCATAGGCTCGAAGCCGAAGAAGTTGCCGCTGTCCATCGGGGACGGAGAGCTTGCCGACACCGCGGACGCCGTGGTGTCGGTGCCGGAGATATTCAGCTACTGGCTCCAGGCGGGCCGGATCGACATCGGCTTCCTGGGCGCCGCCCAGATAGACAGATTCGGCAACCTCAACAGCACGGTGATCGGTCCGTACGACAACCCGGCCACGCGCCTGCCCGGCGCCGGCGGCGCGCCCGAGATCGCCGCGTCGTGCAAAGAGGTGCTGATCATGATCCACCAAAGCAGGCGCACATTTGTCGACAAGCTCGACTTCCGGACATCCGTCGGCTACGGCGACGGCCCCGGCGACCGGGAGCGTTTCGGCTTGCGCGGCCGCGGACCGACCATGGTGATAACGGACCTGGGGATCATGCACCCCGACCCCTACACCTGTGAGCTCGTGCTCACGCACGTGCACCCTGGCGTGGAACCCGCAGATGTGCTGGAGGCGACCGGGTGGGGCTTGAAGATCGCGGGTGACGTGGCGCGTACGGAGCCGCCCACCGAGCGGGAGCTGGTGGCATTGCGCCGGCTGCAGGAGGGGACCTGACGTGCCCATCCCGGACGTCTGGATAGCGGACGCGGTCCGCACGCCTGTCGGGCGCCACGGCGGGTCGCTGTCCGGGGTGAGGCCCGACGACCTGGCCGCCGGCGTGCTGACAGCCTTGAAGGAGAGGAACCCGGCGTTCGATCCAGGCCTCGTCGACGACGTGGTATTCGGCGACGCCAACGGCGCCGGGGAGGACAACCGCAACGTGGCCCGCATGGCGGCCCTGCTCGCCGGCTACCCCGTCGGCGTGCCGGGAGCGACGGTCAACCGCCTGTGCGGTTCGGGGATGGAGGCGGTGGTCGAGGCGAGCCGGGCGGTCGCAGTCGGTGACGCCTCGCTGTGCGTGGCGGGCGGAGTCGAATCGATGAGCCGGGCGCCGTGGGTCGTCACCAAGCCCGAGGCGGGATTCGCCCGCACCAGCCAGACGATGTGGTCCACAACCCTCGGTTGGCGGATGACGAACCCGGTGATGCCCGCGGAGTGGACGGCGGCGCTCGGGGAAGGGGCGGAGCTGCTCGCGGACCGCTACTCCATCGGCCGGGAGGAGCAGGACAGCTTCGCTCTCAGAAGTCACCTGAACGCGGCCGCGGCGTGGGACGACGGACAGTTCGCCGAGGAAGTCACCGCTGTGGACGGCGTCGACCTCGCCCGGGACGAGAGCATCCGCGCCGACACCACGATGGAGAAGCTCGGCCGGTTGAAGCCGTCCTTCCGACCGGATGGCACGGTGACAGCGGGCAACTCGTCGCCGCTCAACGACGGGGCCGCCGCGCTGATCATCGCCGACGACACCGGTATCGCTTCGATCGGGCGGGAACCTCTCGGGCGCATCGCTGCGCGAGGCGTCAGCGGCGTGGAACCCCAGTACTACGGAATCGGCCCGGTGGAGGCGGCGCGCACCGCGTTGAAGCGTGCGGGCATCGGTTGGGGCGATCTCTCGAGTGTGGAGCTCAACGAGGCCTTCGCCGCTCAGTCGCTGGCGTGCCTGCGGGAATGGCCGGAGCTCGACCCGGGGATCGTGAACCCGGCCGGGGGAGCCATCGCCATCGGGCATCCCCTCGGCTGCTCCGGCGCCCGGATCCTGGCGACCCTCGCGTGGCGGATGCACCGCAGCGGCAGCCGGTGGGGCCTCGCCGCCATGTGCATTGGTGTCGGGCAGGGGATAGCGGTAGTGCTCGAAGGTCCTGGGAGGTAAAAGACGTGACCGCCGTGGCAGGAAAGCCTTCGCTCGTGATCGATCCGGCGTACGACTCGCCGGAGTACCGCTCGACGTCGGCACGGGCACCCAAGCAGCCCCTCGTGATGCTGGCACCGGGGATGATCGACCGCGACGGTCCGGTGCTCGGCGAGGGGCGCGTGGGACCCGAGGACGCGGACCTCACCCGCCAGCACAGCGGGGAGCCGATAGGGGAGAGGATCAACGTCAACGGCAGGCTGCTCGACTCCGGGGGGCACCCCGTCGCCGGGCAGCTGGTGGAGGTGTGGCAGTGCAACGCCGCAGGGCGGTACCGCCACGCGGTCGATCAGCACCCTGCACCTCTCGACCCGAACTTCACCGGCGCCGGGCGTTGCATCACCGGGCCAGACGGCGGATACCGGTTCGTGACCATCAAGCCCGGCGCTTACCCGTGGGGCAACCACCCCAACGCGTGGAGGCCGTGCCACATCCACTTCTCGGTGTTCGGCCGGGTCTTCACCGAGCGACTGGTCACCCAGATGTACTTTCCCGGCGATCCCCTCCTCGAGTTCGACCCCATCTTCAACTCGGTGCGCGACGAACGCGCCCGCGGGCGGCTGATCTCGTCGTTCGATTGGTCCACGACCGAGGAGGAGTGGGCCCTCGGATACCGGTTCGACATCGTGGTCGGTGGTCATCTGGCGACCCCAATCGAGGAGCCGGCGTGAGCGAGAGCCCCTCCCAAACCACCCCGTCCCAAACGATCGGTCCTTTCTTCAGCTTCGGGCTCGAATGGATGGCCGCGCCGGACCTGGTGGATCCTGCCTCCCCGGGGGCGATCGAGCTGGTGGGCACCGTGTACGACGGCGCCGGGGCGGGCGTGCCCGACGCCGTCGTGGAGATCTGGCAGCCCCCCCTTTTCGGCCGCGCGCTGACCGGGGCCGACGGCTCGTTCCGGTTCACGACGGTCAAGCCGGCGCCCGGCGCCAAGGGCGATGCGCCGCATGTCGACGTGTCGTTGTTCGCGCGCGGCCTCCTGCAGCGGGTTGTGACACGCATCTACTTCCCGGACGAGGAGACGGCCAATGCCTCCGACCCGGTCCTCGCGGAGGTGCCGGAGGACCGCCGGGCGACCCTCGTCGCTGTTAGCAAGGACGGGTGCCTACGCTTCGACCTGCACCTGCAAGGCCCCCGGGAAACAGTCTTCTTTGCCTACTGACCATCTCTTCTCGCACATCGTCACCACCGACGAGCTGCTGGCCGCGACGGGCGACAGCGCGTGGCTGGCCGCGATGCTCGACGCGGAGGCCGCCCTCGCCCGGGCGGAGGCCCACGCGGGTGTGATCAGCGCGGAGGTCGCGTCTGCGATCGCCGCCGGCTGCAAGTCCGAGGCGTTCGACGTCGAGGAGATCGGCAGACAGGCACGCGACGGAGGGAACCCCGTCATTCCGCTCGTGTCGAGACTGAGGGAAGTTGTCGGCCCCGGCGCGCGCGACTTCGTGCACTGGGGGGCGACGAGCCAGGACATCCTCGACACCGCCGCCGTGCTCGTGGCGCGGCGCTCGGGGCGCGTGATCGACGCCGGCCTCCTCCGCCTGGCCGACAGCTGCGCGACCCTGGCGGACAGCCACCGCTCGACGGTCATGGCGGGCAGGACGTTGCTGCAGCCCGCAGTGCCCATCACCTTCGGGATGAAGGCGGCCGGCTGGCTGGGCGGAGTGATCGACGCCAGGCAGGCGTTGGCGGCGGCACTCGACGGGCTCGCCGTGCAGCTCGGAGGGGCGGCGGGGACTCTCGCCTCGCTCGGCTCCCGCGGCCCCGAGGTCGTGTCGGCGTTCGCCGGCGAGCTCGGCCTGCCGGAACCGGTGATGCCGTGGCACACCGCGCGCGAGCGAACCGCCTCTCTGGCCGCCGCGCTCGGTCTCGTCGCGGGGACTTCCGCGAAGATCGCCGGCGACGTGGCGCTGCTCATGCAGCACGAGGTCGGCGAGGCGTTCGAGCCCGGCGGGCCGGGACAGGGTGGGTCCTCGACGATGCCGCACAAGAGCAACCCCGTCGGCGCCGCGGCCGTCGGCGCGGCTACCCGCCGGGCACACGCGCTGGTCTGTCTTTTCTTCGAGTCCCTTTCCGGCGAGCACGAGCGCCACGTCACCTCTTGGCCCGTCGAATGGCAGTCGCTCGGGGAACTGCTCGCTCTCACCGGCGGAGCGGTCGCTCGCACGGCGGAGACCGTGGGCGGCCTGGAGGTCGTCGCCGGTGCCATGGCGGAGCGGGTGCGCGCCCTGGCCGGGCTCCTGCTCGCCGAGCGGGTGAGCCTCGCGCTGGCCCCGCGGATGGGTCGCTCCGAGGCCGCGGCGGCGGTCGCCGAGGCGGGGCGTCGCGCGACGGACACCTCCGCCGGCGCGCTCGTGGCCTCGCTGATGTCGGACCCCCGGGCTGCCGAAGTGATCCAGGCCCCGGAGCTCGAGGACCTGATGGACCCGGCGGGCTACCTGGGCTCGTCGGAGGTGTGGATCGACCGGGTCCTCGCCCGGCACGCGGAGATGTCGCGATGAGCCTCCAGGGCGTGCGCGTCGACGGGCCGCCCGGCGCCCCGGCTCTCGTTCTCAGCAACTCCCTGGGGTGCAGCGCGGACATGTGGGCACCGCAGATGCCCGCGCTCACCCAGCGGTTCCGGGTCGTCCGCTACGAACATCGCGGCCACGGCGGGGCCGGAACCCCGGACGGCGCGTGGACCGTCGACGATCTGGGTCGCGACCTCCTGGCGGTCATGGACGCGGCAGGATTCGAACGGGCCTCGGTCATGGGGTTGTCGCTCGGCGGAACCGTGGCGATGTGGCTCGCCATCAACCACCCCGCGCGGGTCGACCGGCTGGTGATCGCGTGCAGCAGGGCGTCCTGGCCGCCCAAGGAGATGTGGGCGGGACGCATCGAGGCCATGCGAACCGGCCGGCCCGCCGACCTCCTCTCCGCGCTGCTCGGCCGCTGGTTCACCCCGGGTTTCGCGGGTGTTCACCCGGATGCGGTTGCGCTGGTCGCCTCGATGCTCGACACGGCAAGCCCACAGGGTTACGCCGGGTGCTGCGAGGCACTGTCGGAGGTGGACCTGAGCGCGGACCTCGGGTCCATCACCGCCCCGACACTCGTGCTCGCCGGCTCACTGGATCCGGGCGTGCCGATCGCGGTGGCAGCGTCGTTGGCCGAGGCGATCCCGGGCAGCTCCCTGCAGGTGATCTCGCCGGGCGCCCACCTCATCAACGTCGAGCAGCCCGGAAGGTTCAATGCGGCCGTGATCGACCACCTTGCGGGCGACGCCCTGGAGCGCGGGAGGGCGACGCGGCGTGCGGTGCTGGGCGACTCGCACGTTGAAGCGTCGGAGACCGGCGCGGGCACGATCACCTCGTCGTTCGTCGATCTGATCACGCGTTACGCCTGGGGTGACGTGTGGACCCGGCCAGGGCTCGACAAGCGAACCCGCTCGTGCATCACCCTGGCCATGCTCGTCGCCATGGGACGTTTCGACGAGCTCGGCATGCACCTCCTCGGGGCACGGCGCAACGGGTTGAGCGACGAAGAGATCGTGGAGGTGCTGCTCCAGACGGCGATCTACTGCGGGGTCCCGGCGGCGAACTCGGCGTTCGCTGTCGCCCGGCGGGTGCTGGAGGACGATGCTGGTGCAGCCGGCGGAGCCGGTGACTGAGTCCGGCCGCAGCAACGACTTCGTCCAGTCGCTCGAACGCGGTCTCGCGGTGATCCGGGCGTTCGGGCCGGACCGCCCGTCGCTCACGCTGTCGGAGGTCGCCCGCCAGACGGGGCTGACTCGGGCGGCGGCAAGGCGGTTCCTCCTCACCCTGACCGAGCTCGGCTACGTGCACTCCGACGGCCGCATGTTCTCGCTCCGCCCGAGAGTCCTGGAGCTCGGCTACGCCTACCTGTCGACTCTCGGGCTGAACGAGGTGGCGGCGCCGCACATGGAGCAGCTGGTCGCCGAGACGAAGGAGTCCTCTTCAATCGCCGTGCTCGACGGTGACGACGTCGCGTACGTCGTCCGGGTGCCGACCCAGCGCATCATGACCGTGACCATCGCGGTCGGGACCAGGTTCCCCGCATATGCCACCTCGATGGGCCGGGTCCTCCTCGCGAACCTGCCGGCTGCAGAACTGGGCACCTATCTCGGGCGGGTGGAGCTTCAGCCGTTGACCGGCAGGACGATCGTCGACAAGACGAAGCTGCGGGCCGAGCTGGCCGAGATTGCGGCGCAGGGCTACGCCGTCGTCGACCAGGAGTTGGAGGACGGGCTGCGCTCTGTGGCCGTACCGATCCGCGACTCGTCGGGACGGGTCGTGGCTGCGCTGAACATGTCCGCGCATGCCAGCCGGGCGACACTCGAGCATCTTCGCCGCCGCGTGCTACCGAAGTTGCTCGAGACGGCGAGGCACATAGAGGTGGACCTCGGCGCGCTCGGCTCAGCACCGAGGAAGGTCAGCCGCTAACCCTCCGACTGCACGATCCGCTCCACCATGCGGCGGGCGGCCAGCCCTCCCCGGTCGATCTTGATGTTCAACTCGAACGGGTCGGGGTCGCGGCTCACCCGCTTCTCGAGGACGTTCAGGGCGTTGACATCCTGCTGCACGACCGTCTCGTTGAGCTTGTAGAGGTGGTCGGAGATCTCCGCGTCGTCGAATGCGAAGTCGCGCGACACCGCCCAGAAGTCGTACGTCGACGTCGCCGTCGACGGCGTGATCCCGTAGCTGATCTTCATGTGGAACGCTTCTGCGTCCGTGCCGTCCGCCGATGGCGCCACACCGCACGGGGCGATACGCGAATGCAGGAGGTAGTAGCCGGGCGGGAAGTACTCGATGTCCTGCCAGCGGTCGATGCGGCCCTCGATTCCGGTTGAGCGCGAATAGAAGGGAGGGCACTCGACGTCTTGCATGTGGCGGTTAACCCTCACGATCCCCGCTTCCTCGTCGACGTCGGTCTCGATGGGCGTGGCGGCCACCTCGGGCGTGCCGATGTACCCGGCGTGCAGGTAGGTCTCGTGGGAGAGGTCGAGGAGGTTGTCGATCAGGAGCATGTAGCGCGCCTGCAACGGCGCCATCGACGTGACGACCCGCCAGTCGGCTCCGTCCACGAGCCACGGTGTCACCGGAAGTCGCCCGTGGTCGGGCTGCTCCGGGTCGCCCATCCAGATCCAGGTCCACACGCCCTGCTCGACCAGCGGATAGCTGCGCACGCGCGCGCGTCCCGGGATCTGCTCCTGCCCGGGTACCGCGACGCACGTGCCTTCGCAGTCGAAGGTGAAGCCGTGGTAACCACAGACGAGCAGGTCCCCGTCGAGCCGGCCGAGTGACAGGGGGAAGCGCCGGTGGGGGCATCGGTCAGCGAGGGCCACGGGGCGGCCGCCGGTGGTGCGGTAGAGCACGACGTTCTCCCCGAGCACGGTCCGGCCGAGGGGGGCCGCGGTCACCTCGCTGGACAGCGCCACCACGTACCAGCGGTCGTGAGCGAACATCGTTTCGGGCTCTGTCTGTGCTGTTTCCATTTCAGTAGTCCATTTCAGAAGTCCATGTCAGAAGTCATCGGTTGCGGGCAGGCCGACGTAGTTCTCTGCGAAGACCATCTCGGCGGCCTCCGAGCGTTGCAGGTAGTTGAGCCTCGAGATCTGGAGCTGCTCGATGTAGGGCCCCTCGCCGAGCTGGTGGAGCAGAGTCGTCATGTAATTGGAGAAGTCCTGTGCGCGCCATACCCGGCGCAGTGCAGTCGAGCTGTAGCCCTCGAGCCTTTCCGTGCTGCCGTCCCGGTACCAGTCGAGGAGGGCGGCGGCGAGGAGGCGGACGTCGTTGGCCGCCAGGTTGAGGCCCTTGGCGCCCGTAGGCGGGACGATGTGTGCGGCGTCGCCGGCGAGGAAGAGCCGCCCCAGTTGCATCGGCTCGCACACGTAGCTCCGCATGGTGGTGATGCCCTTCTCGAGGACGGGTCCCTCATTGAGCTCCCAACCTTCCGACGCCATCCGGATCTGCAGCTCCTTCCAGATGCGTTCGTCGGGCCACGCCCCGATGTCCTCGCCGGGAGGAACCTGGATGTAGAGGCGGCTGATGTGCTCGGACCGCATGGAATGGAGGGCGAAGCCCCTCTCGTGCCACGCGTAGATCAGCTCGTCGGTCGCCGGTGCCGCCTCGGCCAGGATGCCCAGCCAGTCGAAGGGGTACTGGAGGTCGAACTCGGTGTAGGAGCCATCCGGCAGCGAGGCCCTGCTGACACCGTGGAACCCGTCGCAGCCGGCGATGAAGTCGCATTCGACGGTAACCGTGCGTCCTTGCTCCGTGAAGGCGATGCTCGGATGGTCGCTGTCGAAATCGTGCAGCACGACGTCCTCGACCTCGAAGCGGACGTCGATGCCGCGCTCGCCGGCCGCGGTATAGAGGTCCTTCATGACCTCTTGCTGGCCGTAGATGGTCAGGAAGCGACCGGTCAGCCTCTCCATCTCGATGTGCTGCGTGCGGCCCGGCCGGCGTACGTAGACGCCCGTGTGGTGAAGCCCCTCGCGCGCCAGCCGGTCACCAACTCCGAGCCGGTGCATGAGGTCGACGGTGTTCTGCTCGAGCAGCCCGGCACGCACCCGCTTCTCGACGTACTCGCGCGGCTTGGCTTCCAGGACCACGGAATCGACGCCGGCCTGCTGCAACAGGAGTGCCAAAAGCAGCCCCGCTGGGCCCCCTCCGACGATTCCGACCTTGGTGCGCACCAGGCAGGCCCTCCCTTGTGGATCGGGGCCATCTTAAGCCCGATGTTCGGCCACCGACACTGTGTGCGCATGTCGCACGAAGCACTCCCCTGTGTCGCGACGTCAACCTCTTTTCCAGAGAAAATTGGCTAGAACGAGGCCCATGGGACTCCGCATCTTCACCGAGCCGCAGCAGGGCGCTTCGTACGACCAGCTTCTCGCGGTGGCCCGCACGGCCGAGGAGTGCGGGTTCGACGCTTTCTTCCGCTCGGATCACTACTTGAAGATGGGGTCGGCCAGCGGGCTGCCGGAGTACACCGACGCGTGGACGACCCTCGCGGGGCTCGCCCGGGACACTGCTCGCATCCGGCTGGGCACGCTGGTCACCCCGGTGACGTTCCGGGCGGTCGGGACCTTTCCCGCTGTGGTCACCCAGGTGGATCACATGAGCGGTGGCCGTGTCGATGTGGGGCTCGGGGCGGGGTGGTACGAGGCGGAGCATGAGGCGTACGGGTTGTCGTTTCCGCCGGCTGGGGCGCGCTACGACCTGCTCGAGGACCAGCTCAACATCTTGCACGGGGTGTGGTCGGCGCCGGCGGGCGCGACCTTCGAGCACAACGGGTTCACCTGCTCTGTCAGCCTGGCGGCGGACTCACTGCGGCCGGCTCAGTCGCCGCACCCGCCGATCATCATGGGCGGGCGAGGCGGGACCCGCAACGCCCGGCTCGCCGCCACCTTCGCCGACGAGTTCAACACAGCGTTCGTGCCTCGTGAGCAGATGAGGTCGACGCATGACGCGGTGCGCCGGGCGTGTGAGGCTGCGGGGCGGGACCCGGCGTCGGTCGTGTGGTCGGTCGCGCTGGTCGTGTGTTGCGGTTCGACCGAGCAGGAGGTGGCGCGAAGAGCGGCGGCCATCGGCAGGGACGTGGACGAGCTGCGGCGCAAC
>Ga0307374_10008293_pt1 | contig 15566 bp, 13 predicted proteins | sample OX3MG_FD_202532 | JGI IMG/M metagenome (GOLD analysis project Ga0307374, IMG submission 202532) | Soil microbial communities from Risofladan, Vaasa, Finland - OX-3 | ecosystem: Environmental > Terrestrial > Soil > Coastal area > Acid sulfate soil | place: Finland: Risofladan, Vaasa | collected... | reverse complement strand
GAGACGGGCGATATCCAATCGTCGTAGCGCGTGGGGCAGGTTTCCAACCTGCCATAGAACACCAGGCCCGCGCGCGGCAATGGTGGGCCGGCGCTCGCCTAAGGCGATCTTGTCCCACCCTGGCAAAATCGGGGGTCGCCAGAGGTCAGACTTTATCCTGTTCTCGTTCCGCCACGACGGAGCTTGCCTCCGTCGAGCGCTGATTGACAGCTAGAGTCGAATGTTGATCGCAACCATTTCTCCGCGCATTCGGCCGGCACTGCTAGCATTCAATCATCGCTCCACCGGGGCGAGCCCGGCGGTGGCGGAAATATGGCGAATGGAACAATTCTGAGATGATCTCAGAGCCGTTCTCGTCGTCGAAAACTGCCGATTTCGCGCACGCCAGTCCCACCCTACAGATTCAGCGGGGGCGCACCAGGTTCGACGTCGTTCCCCATTCCCCGCCGAATACGAACTCGGCCAGAGATTTTCGCGTCCGGGGCGCAACGTCGCGTTGGCGGTACTTCTCGTCGAGTTCATTGGGGTCGGCCGCATAACCGATCGCCAATCCGGTGGTGGGTTGCACGCCGTCGGGGATGCGGTACAGTTCGCGGGCCTTGTCGGGCAAAATGCCGATCATCTGGTGGACGTAAAGCCCGCGGGCCGTCGCTTCCAACGTCAAGTTGGCGCTGGCCAGGCCAAGATCATGCACAGCGGCGGCGTTAGCCTTGCCGTTGAGCGCGAATACCAGGTTAGTGCAGCCAAGGGCGAGGGCGGGTGCGGCCTTGGCCCAGGCTTGATTGGGCTCGACGAGACATGAAAGCAGGCGTTCGAACTCGGCGCCATCGACCTTCGTCGCCACGATGTAGCTCCAAGGCTGCTCATTGTACGACGACGCCGCCCAGCGTGCCGCCTCGAACAGCGAGCGGAGATCGTCGTCCGGTACGGGGCGGTCGGCAAAGGCGTACGGGCTCCAACGCCTCGCCAGCAGCTCGTGAAGCGGATGGTCCGTGGTCGCCCGTTTTTGCGAGGTCATCGTTCGATCCTCCAGGTCCCAATCGTCGGTGCCGCCTTCCTCGCGCGGAGCTAGACCAGCTCCCGCTCCAGCTACACCAGCTTGACGTTCTCGGCACACGGACCCTTCGGCCCCTGGCCTTCCGTAAAAGACACCTTTTGGCCCTCACGCAACTCGTCGAAACGAACGCCTTGCAGTGCTTTCGAATGGAAAAACAGGTCTTTCGGACCGCCCGTGCTGATGAAACCAAAACCCTTGTCAGTCAATTTCTTGATCGTACCTTCGGCCATGTGTGCGTTTCTCGGAATGCTACGTGGGGCGACGCCGCCCGGCACACGATTGCCGGCCGGACGCAGTCCCGTGGGTTGGCCATGATTGTACCCGTTACCGTGCCACAACGTCCAGGACCAGAATCGCCGCCGCCCTGCCGAAGACAGGGTTCCGATGGCAGCGCGTGTGATAAAGGCCAGGCGCTGGCGGACAGCACAAGGGCGTCAGCCCGCCGTGCAGGTGTCCGCCGAAGCCTGGACTTGGCTTCAGGATTGGTGGAACGCCGCGAGATCTGAGCCGCGGCGGCCACGCATGCCGAGCGCGGGTGCGCGTTGCCCCGCGGACCGACGTCGAACGGCAGGAGCCGCCGCCACCGGTTGGTTCGGCGTAGTAACCGAGTCGCCTCAACGCGACGGCCTGGCCGCGACAGGCTATTGGTCCCCGGGGCCTCGTCCTGCAGACCCCCGACTATCTGTGCTACGATACGCACGTGACGATGGATCAAGCATCGTAAGAGGAAAATCAACTAAGGTAACGGGTTGCCAACGCCGACACCGGCAATGAGCCACGCGGACAACCGCGAAAAATCAGAAACCGGCAACCCTAAGCCTTCATCGCCGCGACTTGACCGTCGCCCGCTCCAAGAGCGAGGGCACGGCCTCATCCAGCGGCTGCAACCCGGTCGCGAATTGCAGGTCGTTCATCGTCCGCTCGGTGTCGACCATGCTCGATGCGACGTGGTCGACTTGCCCGGAAATGAAATCCGGCTCCTGCCGGTTGACGGCCAGCTCGCTGAGCGACTGGATCTTGTTCTCCAAGCGGTCGATCTCCAACTCCAGAAGCTCGAAGTTGCCCCGCGCTTTCTGGAAGTTGCCGAGGCGGTCGCGGCAGGTCTCGAGGTTGTCCTGAAGCGTTTTCTTTATTTTGTCGCGCTGCGCGGCGTCCGGCTCCATGTCGGCCCGTTTGAGCCGCTCCTCAAGCTCGGTCACGTCGGCCTGGATCGCTTCTTCCTTGGTTCGCTTGAGGAACCTCCCCAGGGCGTACTGGGTGTAGAGCAGGCGGAGGTAGATCCAAAGCAGTTTGTCGAGTCCGGCCATTTGGAAGTCGTCCAGCGGCAGGCCGGTCTCGGCGTTGCCGGTGGTCTTCAGGTCCCGCGCGATCTGACGCAGTTCGAGGCAACGCTCGCGGAGCACCTTGAATCGCTGAATCGATTCCTTGGGCAACGATTCGACGATCTCACGAAGCGTCTCCTCGGCGCTGGCCGACTCCTTCGTGCGGGCAAACCTGGCCGCTTGCGCGTCGACGTAGCTTTGAAACTTGGGGTGTGTTCCCAACATTCCCAGATAGGCGGCTTCAGCCGCCAGCACGAAGGGCCCGACGACGTCGGGGTAGCCGCTGAGCGCTGCAAAGCCCAGCCCACCCAGGAACCCCAGCAGGTTCCAGTGGTACGTGAATGCCGCTCGGAGGTACTTGCCTAGGGCCACGGTAAAGGTGAGTGGTTAGTGGTGAGTGGTGAGTGGTGGCCGTTGTACCTCGTTCCCACGCTCCGCCGACCCACTGCGCGGGTGCCCCGAACTTTTAATTCCCGGCCTCCGCCCGCTGGCTCTCTTCCAGTTGGCCGATCAGGTCGCGGATGTAACAAACGGTCTCCTGGAACCGCGGTTCCTTCTGCATTTCCTGGCTGGGCCGGTCGGCCGGCTCGACCTTGAGCTCCTTGAGCACCGTGCCCGGCGCGTTGCTGAGTACGTAAACCCGATCACCCAGAAACACGGCCTCTTCGATCGAATGGGTCACGAAGAACACGGTGGCTTCGACCTCACGCCATAGCCCGACCAGGAGATCCTGCATGTTCATCCGCGTGTGCGGGTCGAGCGCTCCGAATGGCTCGTCCATGAGAATGATCCGCGGGCGCAGGGCCAACGTGCGCGCGATCGCGACACGCTGCCGCATACCGCCCGATAGCTCGTGCGGGTACTTGTCCTGGTCCTTGGCGACGTTCAGGCCGACATGCTCGATCCATTGCCGGCCCAGCTCGTAGCGTTCGCGGCGCGGCACGCCGAGGCATTCCAGGCCGAAGGTGACGTTGTCGAGCACGGTGCGGTGGTCGAAACTGGTGTAGTCCTGAAACACCATGCCGCGGTCGGGTCCCGGCCGCTCGACGGGCCTTCCCAACACCAGAATTTCACCGCTGGTGGCCGGGTGCTGCGGCTGAAGCCCGGCGATCAGCCGCAGGATCGTGCTCTTGCCGCAGCCGCTGGGACCCAACACGCAGATGAACTCGCCCTTGTCTTTGAGGTCTTCGACGACAAAGGTGACGTTCTTGATCGCCGTGTAGGCGTTGGCGCCGCCCGCGTTGTAGGTCTTGGTGACTTGCTTGAACTCGACGACCGAGGGGCGCTCGATTTCGCCGGGACTGCGCACTTTGTCCAGGACCTGGCCCATGCCGACGGGAGTCGCATGTGCGGCGGAACTTTCCGCCGAAGGCGAGATGGCGGCGGACGGCTGGCTCATTGCATCGGCTTCGGCTTGGGTCTCGGTGCGGGGAAACTATCGGCGCTGGCCGCGGTGAAGAACAGCCGCTTCAGGTCTTCCCAACCGCGCAGCGCCGTCTGAACACAGCGTAAGAGATAACCGCGCCCACCGTAGCGATGGGGGAACAACTGCGTTTGGACGAGGTACAGCAAGCGGTCGATCGCCAAAGCCACGATGGGAATGATCATCAAGATCAACAAGATGTGCGCCGGGTGTCCACGACGCTGCGCCAGCAGGATGATTTGTCCCAGGCCCCCGACCTTCCCGCCGACGGTGACGAGCTCCGCGAGCATGATGTAACCAAAGGCCAGTCCGAATAACACCCGCAGCGAATTGAAGATCGTGGGAAGCGCCAGCGGAAACAGCACCTTGAGGACCACTTGCCGCCGGTTTGCGCCGAGCGTAAAGGCCGTGTCGATGTACTGGCTTCCCACCTCGCGGACCGCCCCGGCCGTGTCGGAAATCACGAAGGCGACGCAGGCGAGAAAGATGAACATGTACTTCTGCCGCTCGGTCGTGGCGCCGAACAACGCGAACGTCAGCGGAATGAGCGCCGCCATCGGCTCATTGCGCCCGAACACCGTGAGCGGCGAAAAGAATGCGTTGATTGAAGGAAAGCAGCCGCAGAGCACGCCGATCGGCACCCCCACCAGCGCGGCCAGGCTGAAACCAAGCACGACCCGGCGAAGGCTGACCCACGTGTTGGCCGGGAGGTTGCCGTCGACCCAAAGGCCCTGAAACTCCCCGAAGGTCTCCGTCGGGCTGGGCAGAATCAAAGGACCATAGACGCGCTCCTCAGCTTCGCCGCGGGTCACGCACCACCAAACGCCGAGGGTCATCGCCACGCAAACGGCGGCACACAAGGCAGCCAGCCAAATGGGAATTTGCCTCCGCAAGCCGAACACCGTGTCACGCCCCCGCCTTCTCGGCTGAAAAGACACGGATCTCGACGCGGCGGTTCTTCGCGTGGTTCTCGACGTCGTTGGGGTCCGCAGGGCGGTCCCAACCGACGCCTTCGACCCCGAACTGGTTCGGGTCGAGATTGTACTGTTCGACCAGTGCCTCCTTGACGGCGTTGGCCCGGTTCAGCGACAGCTCCTTGACCAGGTCGGCGGTCACTTTGCCTTGCATCGAGGCGTCGGTGTGGCCCTCGATGACGATGCGCGCCGCGCCGAACTGGCCGGCCAGCCCCGCGACGTCCTTGAGCACGAAATCGACGTTCGGATCGTACATCTCTTCGACGTCCTTTCCATTCACGTTGTGCGTGACTTTCTTTGCCAGGTCCCAACTATTGGGAAAGAAATGGATGACGATCGTCTTGGTGACCACTTCGTCCAATTCGGCTTTCGTCTGGGCGGCGGCCTGCGGTGTGAACTTGACGCGGTACTCATCCTTTTGCGAGCGGTACTTCTCTTCCTTGCCCAGTTTGGCGATCACCGAGTCGTCCATCACGCGGTCGAATGGTACGGGCGGGTTCGATATCCGCCCGTCCTGGCGGTAGAGGTAATAGGCCTGGTTCCAGATCCGCTCGAAATTGGCCGGGTTGTTCTGGTTGATGAAGAACTGGTAATTCTCGCCCCAGTTGGTGCTGTGGGCGTCGCCGAACATGTTGAGCGTGTCGGCGGCGGGAATGTTGTACCCTTTGGCCATCAGCTCCGCGCAGTGTTTCCTCTGTTCCTCATCCTTGAGCTGCTCCATCCCGTCGAAGATACCCCGCACCAGCGCCTCGATGATGCCCGGATGGTCGGTGGCAAAATCGGCGCGGGCGAACCAAACGTCGGCGATCAGCTTGTTGGCCGTCTGGGTCGTGACCAGCATTCGGTTACCCTTGGCCTCGGCCAGCTTGTAAATGTCGGGCGCCCAGGAAACGGCCCCTGAGATGGACTTGTCGGTGTAGAACGCCCTGGCCGCCCCAAAGGCGTCGTCGGTGAAGACGAACTCGACGTCGGCGCTCGGTTGCAGGCCGCCCGCCACGAGCATGTTCAAGGCGAAAAAGTGCGAGGGCGAATTCTGCGCCAGAGCCAGCTTCTTCCCGCGCAGGTCGGCGACGGTCTTGATGTTTTGACGGACGACGATTCCATCGCCACCGTTCGAGAAGTCGACCTGCTGGAAGATGCGGGGCAGCACGCGGCTGTCAACCGGCTTGCCCTTCTTGTCGACGAAGCCGTCCATGAACAATGTCACCATGTCGAGCGTCGCCCAACCGATATGGACGTCGCCGGCGTTATAGGCGTCGCGCATCGCCACCGGGTTGTCGATCAACTGCAGCTCGAGCTTGAACACCTCGCCGTCGGGCGTCTTCCAGACCTTGTCCGCCGCAAAGCCCTCGTTGGCCAGGATGATCGGTCCCCAGCCGGCCCAGACGTTGAGTGCGAAGTTGACGGTGTGTTCCGTATCGTCCAGCGACTTGTAGCTCGAAGCGCCCTTGGGCGGCGGCAGTCGCTGCGAGGCGGGGACCAGATGGTACTCTTTCGCGGTCGTGATGCCTTCGTCGCTCGGCGCTTCGATCTTTTCGGTGTGGGTCTTGTCGCCACCGCTGGCGAGGGCGGGGCCGTCTTTTTGGCCGCCTCCTCCGCTATCTTGTCCCTTGGCCACGTCCGGTTGCTTTTGCGGCGCCTGCGGTTTACCACCGCCCAGGATGCCGCCGCGATAGAGGCCGAACATCACCAGGCCGGCGACCACCAGCAACAAGACGGCGTAAAACGGGGCTTTGGGTTGGCCGGCGGCCATGGGTTCGTTCTCCGTGAACTGGTGCGTGAGAAGTGCTGATTGTCGGATTTATCGTGCGGATTTGCAAGCTACCCCACGTCATGTAAACACGACGCGGGACAAACAGGGGGCTAACGCCCCCCGCTCGCCTAATCCGGCTCGTCACCCCACCGCGATCACGTCGGCGGTCTGCCATTGATCGCCGCTGCGGTCGACGCGGTGATAGAGCGTATCGCGCTCCACCGGCTCGCGGCCCGCCTCGACGATCAGCCGGAGGATTTCGTCGACGGAGAGAATCTCGGGCGTTTCAGCGCCGGCGTCGTGGTAGATCAACTCGTGCCGCACGGTTCCGTCGAGGTCGTCGGCCCCGTACCAAAGCGCCGTCTGCGCGGTGCCGATCCCCAGCATGATCCAGTACGCCTTGACGTGGGGGATGTTGTCCAACATCAGACGGCTGACCGCCATCGTCCGTAGGTCCATCAGGGCCGAGGCCTTGGGGATATGGCTCAAGCCGGTGTTGTCGGGATGGAAGGCAAGCGGGATGAACGTCTGGAATCCGCCCGTCTCGTCTTGAAGTTCGCGCAGCCGCACCAGGTGATCGATGCGGTGGTACGCCGTTTCGATGTGGCCGTAGAGCATCGTGCAGTTGGTCCGCAACCCCAGCTCGTGGGCCGTGCGGTGGATGTCGAGCCAGTTGCGGGCGTCGGCCTTGTGCTCGCAAATCCGATCGCGGACTTCGGGATGGAAAATCTCGGCCCCGCCGCCGGGCAGGCTCCCCAGCCCGGCGTCGATCAACTCTTGCAGAATCTCGCGGACCGGACGCCCGGTCAGGTGTTGGAACCAGTTGATCTCGACGGCGGTCCATCCCTTGAGGTGCAGCTTGGGATAGGCGTCGTGCAAGGTGCGGATGACGTTCAGGTACCACTCGAACTTCATCTGATGGTGGAGGCCGCCGACGATATGCACTTCGGTACAGCCGGACTCGACCGCCTCGCGTCCGCGCTGGAGGATCTGCTCGTCGCTCATCAGGTACCCCTTCGGGTCGCGCAGGTCGGAGCGGAAAGCGCAAAACGTGCAGCGGTAGACGCAGACGTTGGTCGGGTTGAGGTGTGTGTTGATGTTGTAGTACGCCGCTTGGCCGTTCTTTCGCTCGCGAACGACGTTCGCGAGCTCGCCCAAGTCGTTCAGGTGGACCTCCGGGCCGTAGAGAAACAGGCCGTCGTCGAACGACAGCCGCCGGCTCGCCAGCACCTTTTCGCGGACCGATTCGAGCGTGGGGGTATTCTTGGTCATTGGTTGGTTTGGATGGAGTTGCACGTGATCATAACCCACCGGCTGCGCGTTGGAAACCGCTGCCGTCATTTCACCAGTAAATCCAGCGTGCCCACCACGAACAGCCCCACGCTGAGCACGGCGTTGATGTGGAAAAACGCCAGGTTTACCCGCGTCAGGTCGTCGGGGCGGACAAGCCAATGTTCGTAGACCAAAAGCACCGAGACGACCGCGATCCCGGCTAGGTAGATCCAGCCAAGTTGTGGGTACACCCACGGTAGCGAGAACAACAGGCCGACCATGCCAAGGTGGCAGATTGCCGCAAGCCGCAGCGCGCCGACGACGCCGAACCGGGCAGGCACGCTGTGCAGCCCTAGTTTCGCGTCAGTCTCCACGTCCTGACAAGCATAGATCATGTCGAACCCGGCAACCCAGAGCATGACCGATGCGCCCAGCACGACGGGCGGCCATGCCAGCTCGCCCTTGAGCGCGATCCAGGCGGCGATCGGCGCCAACATCAATGCAGCGCCAAGCCAAAAATGGGCCAGTACCGTGAACCGCTTCGTCAGGCTGTAGCCGCACAGAAACGCCAACACCGGGGCCGACAGGTACAGCGGCCAGCGGTTCGGCAGGAACAGAAACGTCGAAGCCACGAAGCTCAAAGCGCAGACCAGCGCGAACGCCGTAACGCTGGCCACGCTCAGTAGCCCGGCGGGGATGTGCCGCGACCGTGTCCTTGGGTTCTCGGCGTCAAGGCGGCGATCCACCAGCCGGTTGAACGCCATCGCCGTACTGCGGGCAAAGACCATGCACAGGACGATGCCCGCCAGATCTTGCCACCGCCAAGACCCCTGGCCGCCGTCGCGCCAAGCCATGACGGCCGCCAGAAGCGCAAAGGGAAGCGCAAACAGCGTGTGGCTGAAGCGGATCATCTCAAGCAAGAGGCGGACGCGGCGGAACATATACTTCACGCGGCCCGGAGTGAGACCTTTGTTCTTATTCCTGGCCGCGCGAAGAATAATCATGATCGATCTGACCCCCAAGGTTTCACCAGGGCGTGCTCGACGCCAAGCTGGCCGCAGATCCGGGCGACGACGAAATTGACCATGTCGCCGAGCGAGCGCGCACCGTGGTAAAAGCCGGGCATCGCGGGCAGGACGACGGCCCCGGCCTCGGTCGCGCGGCGCATGTTGTCGAGGTGTACCAGCGATAAGGGCGTCTCGCGCGGCACGAGCACCAGCTTGCGCCGTTCCTTGAGCTGCACGTCGGCCGCGCGGTGGATCAGGTTCTGGGAAATCCCGTGGGCGATGGCCGCGAGCGTTCCGCCCGAGCAGGGGCACACGACCATGCCGTCGTTGGCCGCCGAGCCGCTTGCCATCGGCGCCATGAAGTCGCGGTAATGGTAATACCGCACCTCGCCCCTCCGCGTTTCCACCTGGCCGCTCGACGACCGGGCGGCGAACACCTCGCGCAGCACCGGCGACGAGCTGTCGGCCGCTCGCGGGCCGCTGGGCAACAAGTCGTCAAGCTGGAAACGGTCGAGATCGACGGAAAGATCGAGCTCCTGCTTGAGAACGGCCTGGCCGGCCGGGCTGATCGCAAGTTGCACGTCGCGGCAGGCGTCCAACAGCACGTCGAGCAGCCGCACACCATAGATCGCGCCACTGGCGCCCGTGATTGCGAGCACGAAGCTTGAGTTCCTACAGCTCATTTCGTCCCCACATACAAGGTCGCCACTCCCAAAGTCAGCGGAACGAACACGACCTCGGCCAGTCCCGCCCGGCGCAGCCGCTCAGCCAGCGCCTCGCCCGACGGGAACTCGCCGACGCTGGCCGGCAAGTAATGGTACGCCTCTTGCCGATTGCGGGCCAACGCCTGACCGATCCGCGGCAGCACGTTGCGAAAATACCAGCCGTACACGGCGCGGAACGGCTGCCAGCGCGGCAGCGAAAACTCCAGCACGGCCACCTTGCCGCCGGGCCGGCAGACACGGGTCATTTCGGCCAGCCCGCGATCGGTGTCGGTCACATTGCGCAGCCCAAAGGCGACGCAGACGATCGAGAAATAGTCGTCTGGGAAGGGGAGCCGTTGGGCGTCGGCCTCGACGAAGGCGACCTGCCCGTTGGCCCCCGCGTCGCGCCGCTTGCGGTCGCCGACCACCAGCATCGGGTGGCAGAAGTCGGCCGCCACGATCCTTGCGCGGCCCCGACTCGCGCGGTAGTAGGCCAGCGCCAGGTCGCCCGTCCCGGTGCAAAGGTCCAAAATAGGCCCTTCGCCCGAGGGGGGCACGCGCCGAACGGTTCGCCACCGCCAGTAGCGATCGACGTTCAGCGAGAGCAGATGGTTGAGAAAGTCGTAGCGGCCGGCGATTTCACCGAACATCCGGCGGACACGAGCTTCCGATTTATCGACGGCCATGATGGATGAGACGACGCGTTTGACGAGTTTTGGCGGGAGCTACCGGGTTAACCGTGAAGGCACCGGCAGGGTTAACGGCTTGCCACCTCGACCGGGCGGATGCCTTGAATGCGAGCCTAACATCTCAGGGGCGGTTTTTCCATGTCCACGAGCGGGGTGGGCCGGAATGCAATGGAGCGGTTTGAGAAAGTGGGATGTGGGGATTTCAATCAGCCACGACGCCGTTGTCCGATCGGTCCAAAATGTTCCGTAAGTGTCGCTCGAGTGCGACCTCGACCTTTCGCTTACCGCGAATCGCGTCATCGTAGAAAATACAACGAAAGCCACTGATGTCAAACGGCAACGTTGCACGTCCTTCGTGCGGCTGCTCGGCTAGCAATATCGTTGGAGTACCAACTGCGTGAGCATAGCCTAGCTCGTAATAGACATTCGCATTCGATGGCGTCACTTCCGCGATAATAGCTTGCGACGTGCTGATTCCACGAACGATGTCCTGAAGAACGACGCCGGGGCCAAACACGTCATCCGAACGATAGGCGTCGAACCCCACCTTGCCGGCCACTGGCTTGATGACCTCTTCCCAAAGGCTGTTGTACGGTTCAGTGAATTGCATCACGACGAACGCACGTGGCCTGAGCGTCGCAACCTGCACGTCGCGAAACGTGACTCGGTCATCGCCGTAAGCCCAAATGCCGACCTGGTCTCCCGCCAATGCGTGCGGCAGATTGTGTTCGAATACCTTGACCGAGTTCACCGAAAGCTGGACGTTGCTCCCGCGAAATATGGTTTCGATCCGGTACGGCTCGTGAGGCTTGAGGTTCGCCTTCACTCCAAGACCATGTACCAATACTGCCCCCTGGCCAATGGCAAAACGGTCGAGTGAATATGCATGTCCGAATCCTCCTATTCCGATCGACCAACCCGCGGCGCGGGCCGAATCATATCCGAACACGAAATGAGCGCTAGCCTCCTCGACTTCATTCAGCTCGACCTCGGCGCGCACCATACCCGACGATGCGCGGACGTCGCCAAGCGCTATTCCGACCTTGAAGGAAGGATCGTCGTATCCCGTGAAAGTGGCCATCTCCGGCTCAATCGCCCACGTTCCCGCAATTGGGACCAGGCGATCGACAACTCGAAACCGCTGAGATTCTCCATTTTGCGACATCTTCTCTCCATGCAACGATCACACTTGTCGTTGGATCACCGGGAATGGACTGGATCTAAGCTCAATTGTCGTGCGACGACAGGGCTGTCGTCAAGCGGCTTGCCCCTTCTAAATCATCACGTCGTCGGCTTCGCGGGCCAGGATCCAAGGCCATACTGCTCCCACCGCGTTTGTACCAACTCGACGATCTCCCGGCTGGCAACGAGCCGCTCGGGCCACGGCCCGTCGTGCTCCTCGGGGAGCTTGGCGGTGGCGTCGATGCACCCCGCGCTGCCCGCGGATAGCGGCGGCGCGGCGTGGTCGTGCGGGTGGGGCGGCGCGTCGTGGAAAAACACGTCGCGGCCCGGATGAACGTTGGCGCCAATGGCCAAGAACACCGCTTCGGTGTCTTGCACGGCGACATCAGCATCCACGATCACTAACCATTTCGTGTGCATCAACGCATCCAATCCCCACAAGGCGCTCGCGGCCTTGCGGGCATGGTGCGGAAATGATTTGCGGATCGACGCGATGCACAGCTTGCCCGGCCCGGCCGCTTCGGCGAGCGTGTAATCGACCAGCTCGGGCAACGCCTGCCGAACCAGCGGCAGCCAAAGCCGCTCGATCACACGGCCGATGGCGCTGGTTTCATTCGGCGGTGGGCCGGCCACCATAGCCGGAAAGATCGGGTTCGTGCGCTGTGTCACCGCCGTGACGTGCAGCGTCGAAGCCGGCGCGGCCAACGAATAATACCCTCCGACGTGGCCCGCCGGACCGATCGTCGAAAGCGGCTCGGCCGGATCGACGAACCCCTCGATCACAATCTCAGTGTCGGCGGGCACTTCCAACTCGTGCGAACGGCACTTGACCACCTCGAGCGGTTTGCCGCGCAGCAGCCCCGCGAACAAATAACCGTCGGCATCGGCCGGCAACGGCGCGGCGGCCGTGACGACAAGCGCCGGGTCGCCGCCCAGCACGACGGCGACCGGCAGTTGCTTTGCGCCGGTGCGGCAGCCGGCCAGGTGACGCGAAGCGGCGTGGTAACGGTGCCAGCCGACGGCCAACCGATTACGATCGATGATCTCCAAGGGCGGCATGGCAAGGCTCCGTTGGCCCGTCTCCAGATCGACCGTGAGCACCACGCCCGCCGTGATCGAACGCCGCGGCTCCGTCGGCCAGGATCGAAGCGCCGGCCATTCGGCCAGATCGACGTCGCGGCCCAGTTTGACCACCTGCTGGCAAACACCGCTCCTGACGGTCTTGGGTTGTTGTTTGGCGTAGGCAAAGATCGAGCCCGGCCGGAACCGCTCGAGCCAGCCGGCCGCTTCGCCGGGTGCGGCCGACAAAACGAAACGTTCGGCCAATTCGTCGAGCGATTCGGCGCCCAAGGCACGGAGAACTCGGCCGGGCGTGCCCAGGAGGTTCGTCACGACCGGCGGATGGTGCCCCTTCACCCGTTCGAAGAAGAGGGCCGGGCCACGGGCTTGGGCCGCGCGGCAGGTGACGGTGGCCAGTTCCAGCTCGGGATCGACCTCGACTTCGACACGTGCCAGTTCGCCGGCCTGTTCGAGCGATTCGACGAAGTCGGCCAAGGAGTGTGACGGCATGGTACTTAGCTGCGATCGAGGTTCGGCACATTGTAGCGGAATTCGTAAGGATTCCGAGGCGTCGATCTGGCCTAGCGGAATTCGTGAGAATTCCGAGGGTGCAAACTGGGCCATCGGAACTCTTACGAGTCCCGTTACAGGCATTTCACGGCGTAAACGAGGTTCCTCGGAGCTTGGGTGCGCATCTGGCAATCGGCGGAGTCGTCAAATACAATGGCTCCTTGCACACCTCGCTCCGTCGCGGACCCACGTGAGCGAATTGAGAGCCACCCTCCCCGAGGAAGATTCCATGCTTCACCGTCGCAAACCGTTTTGCCTATTGATGATCTCCATGAGCATCGCGTGTGGACCCCTCGGCGCCTTGGCGCTGGCCGCCGACAAGGAGGAGGGCTTCGTCTCGCTGTTCGATGGCAAGGGCCTCGACGGCTGGCAGCTTGTGGACGGGAGCGGTCGAGGTTATGTCGTCGAAGAGGGTGCGATCCTCTGTCCGAAGGACGGCGGCGGAAGATTGTTCACGAACAAGGAATACACCAACTTCGTGTTCCGTTTCGAGTACCGATTGGAGCCGGGGGGCAACAACGGTGTCGGAATCAGATCACCCTTGGAAGGCGACCCAGCCTACGTGGCAATGGAAATCCAGGTCCTCGACGACGAACATCCCGGCTACGACAAATTGCAGCCGTTTCAATATCACGGCTCGATCTACGGCGTGGTGGCGGCCAAGCGAGGCGCGCCCAAGAAGGCGGGAGAATGGAACACCGAGGAGATCGTCTGTGATGGTCGCAAGGTGAAGGTCACGGTGAACGACAAGGTGATCGTCGACGCGAACCTCGACGACGTGAAAGACAAAAGCGTCCTCGACGCCCACCCCGGTCTCAAGCGCGCCAAGGGATACATCGGCTTCCTAGGCCACGGCGCCCATGTCGAGTTCCGCAATCTGCGGATCAAGGAATTGCCGTAAGGCAGTCGTGGTCCGCAACCAAACGAAGGCGCGTAGGGTGGGACAAGCTCGCCCTGGGCGAGCGCCGGCCCACCATTGGTTTGGTGCGCCGGCGCCCGCTCCGCGGTCTTGTCCCACCTTACAGATTCGCGACGACTAGCCAAGCCGCGCAAGAAAACACTCAGTCAGCCGGAAGCGTCGTGAAGCCGCCCGCCGGCTCACCCATAGACCGTTCCGCCACCCAGGCGGTACACTTGATCGCCTTGAGCGATACCGCGAGCGGCCTGCTTCGACACTAACCCGCAGCGCAAGCAAGGAAGCTAACGGATTGCCTCGCTTGTGCTGCGAGTGGTGTGCCGCGTGCGGTATAGTCTTGAATGCGGCGATCGTCGCCAGGCGGTGACCAAGCACCATGCTGACTCCTGACTCCTGATTCCTGACTCCTTGCCAATGACCACTGACACCTCCATGGAAAAACTCGTCTCGCTATGCAAACGGCGGGGCTTTCTGTTTCAGTCGAGCGAAATCTACGGCGGCCTGAACGGCTTCTGGGACTACGGACCCCTGGGCGTCGAGCTCAAACGAAACGTCAAGGAGGCCTGGTGGCGCGACATGGTCACCGGCCACGACGAGCTGGCTGCGCCGCCCGGCGCGCCCCGCGCCTACCAGATGGCCGGGCTCGACTGCACCATCATCATGCACCCGCAGGTCTGGAAGTGCTCAGGGCATTACGACCTGTTCCACGACTTCATGGTCGATTGCCGCGAGTCGAAAAAACGCTACCGCCACGACCAGGTCCAAGGCCGCTGGGTCGCAGGCAAGGGACAGCGGATTTTCGTAACCAGCCAGACGGGCGGCGAGGAAGGGCTGGCCGAAACCCAACACAAAGCCCTCAAGTTCTTCAACCTGCGCGCCAAGGACGCCGCCGCGCTGGCCTGGGAAGGGGGCCTGTTGAACCTGACCAAGATCGGCGATTTCGCCCAGGTGCTCGGTCCGGACGCCAAATCGCTGGGCACGCTCACGCCGCCGCGCGAGTTCAACCTGATGTTCAAAACGTACGTCGGCGCCCTGAGCGGCGAGGAAGGCGCGGCCTTCCTCCGGCCGGAGACGGCCCAGGGAATCTTCGTCAACTTCAAGAACGTCTGCGACAGCAGCCGCGTCAGCGTTCCCTTCGGCATCGCCCAAGTGGGCAAGAGCTTCCGCAACGAGATCACGCCGCGGAACTTCACCTTTCGCTCGCGCGAGTTCGAACAGATGGAAATCGAGTTCTTCTGCCACCCCGGGCAATCGCCCGAATGGTACCGCTACTGGCGCGACCGCCGCTATCGCTGGTACACCGAGCTGGGGCTGGCCGGCGAGCGGTTGCGGCTGCGCGACCACGAGCAAGACGAGCTGAGCCATTACTCGTGCGGCACGGCCGACATCGAGTACGCTTTCCCTTTCCTCCCGCCGGGCGAATTCGGCGAGCTGGAGGGGATCGCCCACCGCGGCGACTTCGATCTGCGCAGCCACATGGAGGGAAAGCTGGTGCGACAGGGGAACGAGCTGGTCGTCGAAAAGGACGCCGAGGGGAAGCCGCGGCACCGCGGCAGCGGCAAGGATCTCTCCTACTTCGACGACGAGACGCGCGAGCGCTTCGTGCCGCACGTCATCGAGCCATCGGCCGGCGCCGAC
>Ga0307374_10008292_pt1 | contig 15566 bp, 14 predicted proteins | sample OX3MG_FD_202532 | JGI IMG/M metagenome (GOLD analysis project Ga0307374, IMG submission 202532) | Soil microbial communities from Risofladan, Vaasa, Finland - OX-3 | ecosystem: Environmental > Terrestrial > Soil > Coastal area > Acid sulfate soil | place: Finland: Risofladan, Vaasa | collected... | reverse complement strand
AGCTGCAGGTCTCACGCGCGGTCGAGTCGGATCCGCGCCTGGCCGAGCTCGTGCGGCAGCTGGAGAACGCCAGCGACGAGGACCTCGCCTTCGGTCCGGGAGCGCTGCCGTCGGGCGACGAGCTCGCGCTCGAGCTCGAGCGGTTCTTGCGCGAGCGCGAGTCGGGCGACTCCTAGCCGGACGCCGCCACCTCGGCGGCAACGTCCTGCGCAAGCGGCAGCACGAGCGTAAAGCGCGCGCCGTCGACCTCGACCCGCCCGCTATGGGCGGTCGCCGTCGCCCGGACGATTGCCAGGCCGAGCCCGCTGCCCGGCGTCGTGCCGGACTCCGGTCCGCGCCAGAACCGGCGAAAGGCCGCGTCGACCTGCTCAGGCGCCAGGCCGGGTCCGGTGTCCGACACGCTGAGCCGCGCCCAGGGCGCGTCCACGTCCAGCCGCACGCTGATCGGTCCGCCCGGAGGCCCGTGCAGCCGGGCGTTGTCGAGCAGGTTGCCCAGTGCCCCGGTCAGTGCGGCACGGTCACCCCACACCACCGCCGCGTGGCATCTGTCCAGTTCGGCACCTGCGCGGCGGGCGCCCTCGCGTGCAAGCGCCGCCAGGTCGACGCGATCGCGCGGCGCCTCCTGTGCCTCGGCGCGTTCAAGAGCAAGCAGGTCATCGACGAGCTGGCCGACGCGCACCGCGTCGGCCTCAATCGCGGCGAGCACCTCCGGGTCTTCCCCGTGTTTTGCGAGATACGCGGCGTTCCCCCGCAGCGAGGTCAGCGGCGTCCGCAGTTCGTGCGAGGCGTCGGCGAGGAAGCGCCGCTCGGTGGCGCGAGAGTGTTCGAGTGCGGCGAGCATGCCGTTGAGCGTCCCGGTGAGCTCGGCGATCTCGCGCGGGGAATCGACCTGAGGCAGTCGTTCTGACGCGTCGCCGGTGTGCTCGATCGCCCCCGCGGCGACGGTCAGGCGTCCCAACGGGCGCAGCCCGCGGCCGGCGACCAGCGCGGCCAACAGCCCGCCGATCACTGCGGCGGCAATCGCGCTGAGCGCGATGACCGCACGCACGTGTCCGAGCGTGTTGGTCACCGCACCCAGGGAGGAGCCCGCCAAGACGGCACCCCCCGCGGCCGCACCGCCGACGTCCGCAACCGGAGCCCCGTACATCCGAATCGGCGCACCGGCAAAGGCGCCTGTCGCATACCCGCCGGTCCCGGACGCAAGCGCCTGCGCGACGAGCGCGTCGCCCGGCAGGCGCCGGCCGCCGAGCGCCGGCGAGCTGGCGATCACCTTCCCGTGCCGATCAAACACCTCCACGTCGACCTCGGTACCCCCGGTCGGCGACGCCAGCGCGCCCGGGGCCGTCAACAGCGCCGGCGTCGAGACGCTCAGCCGCATGATGTCGATGGCGCGGTCATGCAGCGTTTGGTCGAGCGACCCGCGCAGATCACGGCCAACCAACACCCCGACGGTCAGCCCGAGCCCGGCGACCGCCAGGATGATCGCGGCGACCGTCCCCGCAACGATGCGACCGCGTAGGCTCATGCGCATCACGCGACGAGCGTGAAGCCAAGGCCGCGCACGGTGCGGATCTCCACCGCGTCGCCGAGCTTGCCGCGCAGGAACGCCACGTAGCGGTCGACGACCCCGATGCCGGCATCTCCGTCCCAGACCTCCTGGAGGGCGAGCTCACGGGTGACGACCGTGTTCGGCCGACGCATCAACAGTTCCAGGAGCGCCGCCTCGCGGGCAGTCAGTTCGAGCTCGCGTTCGCCCACGTTGACTCGGCGCGAGGCCATGTCCAGGCTGAGCATCCCGACGCTACGGATCATGCCGACCGGCTTGCCCCTGCGTAACAGGGCGCGGATCCGGGCCAGCAACTCGTCCGAGTCGAACGGTTTGGTCAGGTAGTCGTCGGCGCCGGCATCGAGTCCCGCGACGCGGTCGGCCACCGCGTCCCGGGCGGTCACCAGCAGCACGGGGATCGACAGTCCCTTGGCTCGCACCCGCCGACAGACCTCGATGCCATCGAGGCCGGGCATGGCGACATCGAGCACCACAAGATCCGGCGATGCGCGGTCGACGGCGATGAGCGCACCCGCACCGTCGGCAGCCTCGTCGACCGCGTACCCCTCGGCAGCGATCGTGCGCGCGAGCATCCGGCGGACCGGCGCGTCGTCATCGACGATCAGGATTCGTTCGCTCACGCCGTGAACTATGGACTCTGCGATCGCGGTGTGCGATCGAACCAGGGTCAGCCGCCGGCGACGTCGCGCCGCAGGAATACCAGGAATCCGACGACCAGCGCCGGGATGCAATACAGCCCACAGACCCACGCGGCATGCGTGATCGGCGACCAGTCGATGGGTTGGCGCAACAGGCCCTGCCAGGCGTCGAACTGGCGCGTCAGCAGGTAGGGCTGCAGGGACTCAAGACCGGGCAGGATGCCGATCAGCTCGATCAGCAGCACCGCAACCAGCGTTCCGACGACCGCGGCGGCACTGTTGCGCGTTACGACTGACAGCATCACCCCGATCAGCGCCACCGTAAACAGCGGGATCAGGTAGACGCCGAAGCTCGCCAGTACCAGCGCAAGGGCCGATCCGGCACTCACGGTAGTGCCCGAGAGCGTGGTCAGTGAGTTGAATCCGGAGACCATCGCTCCCGCGATGATCGCGACGCCGCCGAGGAGGACCATCGACACCAAGGTGTAGGTCAGCGCGGCCAGGACCTTGCCGAAGAACACCTGCCCGCGCTGCAACGAACGCGTGAGGATGGTCTTGAGGGTCCCATTGTGATCCTCGGATGCGACGATGTCCCCGGCGACCAGCGCGGTGATCAGCGGCAGCAGGAACGCCGACGCGAAGGTCAGCAGCACGAGCGGGATCGCCAGGCCGGACTGGTGGACGTATGCGCCAAAGGGCACGTCATTCGGACGACCGCTGCGCAGGGCAAGGCTGATCGTGAAGGCCAAGGGCACGCCGATCGCGGCGAACAGGCCGATGTAGGTCCGCTTGAGCGCGATCAACTTGCGCAGTTCCCAGCGGTAGACCGTGAGTACGCCGGGCCTCATGCGGTCCCCCCAACGACGCCGGCGGGTCGGTCAGGGACCTCAACCTCACCCGGCGTCGACCCCTCGGTCAGGCGGAAGAACAGGTCCTCGAGCGTCGCGCTCTCCGGGACCAGGGCGGTGATTTGCAGCTTCGCTTCGATCAGCGCCACCGATAGCTCGGCGATCGTCGGCTCGCCCGCCTCCATGCGGATGTCGGCGCCCTCGATCCGTGCCGCGGCAACGCCGGTTTGGGCCTGGCAGACTCCGAGCGCGGTCGCGTTGTCGCTGGTGCGCAGCCGATACGCGCTCGCTGCACTTGCCTTCAGCTCGTCGATCGCGCCTTCGTAGACGATTCGTCCGGCGCGGATGATCGCGACGCGATCACACAACTCTTCGACTTCGGCCAGCAGGTGGCTCGACAGCAACACCGTCATCCCGCCGTCGGCGAGCCGCCGGATCAGGGTCCGCATGTCGCGCATCCCACCCGGGTCGAGCCCCGTCGCCGGCTCATCGAGGAGCAGCAGGTTGGGTCGCCGCAGCAAGGCCGCGGCGATGCCCAGCCGCTGACGCATGCCGTGCGAGTACCCGCCGACCTTGTCATCGGCACGACCGGTGAGCTCCACCGTCTCGAGGGCCTCCTCGACGCGCTCCGGTGCTTCGTCGCCGTCGTAGGCGGCCATCATGCGCATGTTCGTGCGTGCGGACATGTACGGGTAAAAGCGCGGAGCCTCGACGAATCCGGCGACCCCGTCGAGCGCGGCTGCGCCCTCGCCGATCGGGTCGCGGCCGAACAGGCGTACCGACCCCGCCGTCGGATAGATCAAGCCGAGCATCATGCGTAGCGCCGTGGTCTTGCCTGCTCCGTTCGGGCCGAGGAACCCGTAGACGTCACCCCGGTTGACCGTCAAATCGACGTGGTCAACCGCGGTGATCCGTCCGTATTGCTTGACCAGCCCCCGTGCTTCGACGGGAGTGTCGCTCACGAAAGCTCACCGGCTGCGGTCTCTGCTGCCATTTGGGTCACGGATCCTGCCACCGTGAAGTTGACGCCGCCCTTGGTGAAGGTCACGAGCGTGCCCAGGGGCGTCGTCAGCTCATGGCCCGACACGCCCGCCACGGAGACCGTCGGCAGCTGCGCGAGCGGCGAGCTTGACGGTGTGGCGGCCCCCGCCGGGCGCTCGAGGACGGCGATGCCGCCGAGGCCCTGCCCGTAGGTGACCAGTGCCGCCTTCTCACCCTTCCAGTCGACCAACCGCACCTGACGTTGCGGCAAGCCGTCGACGATCGCCGGAGCGGCGATCGTGAAGCTCACCTGGCTCTGCACGTTGGACAGGCCGGTGACCGGAGCGGTCGTGGTCTTGGTGGTCGAGGTCGACTGCTTGGCCGGAAGCGGCACGTCAACGACCTTCGCGTTCGCCGGCGGAGCGATGGTGACGTCGCTCGCGGACACCGGGCCGTAGCTGATGTCGTTGACCTTCAGGCCCAGCACCGGAGTGGAGGGGTCCAGGGTCGAGTACACCGCGATGCCGAGAGGCACACCGTTGGCCGCATCCCAATCGAGTTGGATGTCGCCGAGCAGGCCGCCGTCGTGCTTGGGCGAGATCTGGACGCTGTAGCTCGGTACGTTGCCGGCGGTCCCGGGGATCGCGCCCGAGACGTTGAGGTGTCCGGCGATCTCGTTGAGCTTCGACTGGATCTGTTCGATGGTCGGGATCGTCCCGGTCTGTTGGGTGGTGGTCGTCGACGACTTGGCCGGCAGAGCGATCTTGTAGACGGTGTTCTGCGACCCGTCGAAGACCGTGACCGACGTGTCGTTGGCGACGATCTGCGAGTCGAGTCCGCCGCCGGTCGTCTGCAGCTCGATGCGCACGTCTCCATTGGCGTTCATCCAAAGCCGCCCGCTCGCGCCGGACATCAGCGGGTCGGTCCCGGTGATCCCTGAGGAGCTGAGCAGGTTGTTGGTGAACGTGACGTCCGCGGTGATACCCGTCGGCTTGGCGCCGGTGGCGGCCTGATGCAGCGCATCGGCCAGCGGCTGCGGCGCGGGCGGATTCGCGCCGGTCAATGCCGAGCCGACGCCGACACCGGCGACACCCAGCACCACAACACCGCCGATTCCGGCGATCAACCGACGTGACGAGATCGTACGAAGCGATGACATCAACAAACCTCTCTTGCTGCAGTTCGACCTTGTCACCGACGATAGACCAGCACTTGGAAGAAACCCGGAAAGCGGCCGCGGGTCCCACAGTCGTCCGCGACGGCGCCGCGGTGGCGCTGCCCCGATGCCCCAATCCGTCGCGGGTCGGGCCCGGCGCCGGGCGGATCGATGGGACCGGTCACCGGCAGCCGCTTGATGCCCTCGGGGCCTCGCGCCGGCGATCGGCCAGCCGCGCCTTCATGTCGATGTCGGGATCCTCGTGGACCGCCTGGGAGCAGGATCGACGTGGCCATCTGACGTGCCGCACGCCCGTAGTCCGGCACGAACCTCGCGGGGTCGGCGACCCCGCGAATCCAGGCCGACTTGGCCGTCACTCGCCGAGTTCGCCAGCCTCCAACAGCCTCTTGAGTCCTTCAAGGGCCTCTCGTTGGCGACCGGCGAGCCGCTCCTGCATGTTGACGAGTGGATCGTGGTGCTCGGCGGTCGTTTCCCAGACGATCCGGCAGCCGTCGGGCGTCGGGTCCACACTGAACCGGGCGTGGTGATACCGCAGCGGCAGGCCGGCGACAACCATGTAGCTGTACGCACGCCGGTCGTCATCGCGGTTAAGAAGTCGCTCAATCAGCTTCGCTCCGTCGGCGCGCCGCAGCGTCCGGCGATCGCCATCCACCTCGCACGAGACGTACGTGGGGTACCAGCTCGTAATGCCGCATGGGTCGCCGATGACCGACCACGCACGGTCAGGCGGCACCGCGACATCAACCGACACGAAGAACGGCTCAGCCACTGGAACACACCTCCACGCCAACACGGCAAGGACAGATCCAGACGTGACGCACCGCACACGGATCGTCGATGACGTCCCACGCTTGGTTTCTCGTCAACGCCACATCAACCGACACGTCGAACGCCTTGCCCATGCCCGCCCTTTGCTCTTGGAATCCGTGCGCACAGGATACGCCCGCACGGCGTCAGTGGACCGAGCGAGCCGGTAGGATGCAGTCCACGATGCACAACGCACAGGCGCACGCCCTGCGCCGGGCCGCCATCATGTGCGCGGGCCTGGCCGCAACGCTGCTCGCGCACGCCAGTGCGGTGGGCGGGGACGGACTGCGGGTGTTGGCCATCGCCCCGTTTATCTGGTGCGGGCTCATCGCCGTCGCGGTGATCTGCGGCCCGCGGGCGCGTGTCTACGCACCACGCAGCGTCCCCGGCATGTTCGGCGTGCTCATCGGCGCGCAGCTGGGACTGCACATCCTCGCCAGCCTCGCCCCGTGGACGCTGGGCATCGCGAGCTCCAGCATGCGGATGTCAGGATCGGGGATGGTCAGCCTCGGCGCGCTGGCGCCGCACGTGCTCGCCGCCCTCGTGCTCGGCGTCCTGCTGGTCGTCGCCGATCGGGTCATCGCTCGCACCGTGGCCATCGTGCGTTGGATCGTCGCTACGGGGCACCCATCCAAGGACTGGCCGCGGGCCGCCACGCGGGTCCCGCTTGGCACGCCGCTCCCGCGCACGCGGGTCGCCGGCGATGCACACCCCGCCCGAGGGCCCCCCGCTCCCCCCCGCACCGCACTGGTCTAGCCGGCGGCGCGCGATCTGGCGTCGCGGACACGCCGGATCGGTGGGGTGCACGCGGATGGCGAACGCACGGACCGCGGCCAAGGCTGGCGGGGCGCATGGCACGTGCCATGGGGTTTCCCGGACGCTGCCGCAGCGGGCACACGACGCCATCGCACCTCGTGATTGGGTGCCGCCAATCCGGCATCCACCCATCGCTCCTGACCGTGGAGGTCATGCCCGTATGTCGATACTCAACGCTCGGCCACGCCTGTCGCGTGCGCGTATCGCCGCGATCGCGCTCGGTACCGCCGCGCTGCTCGCGCTTGGCGCGACCGCCGCACTTGCCCACGATCCGGTCACGGTCACCAACGCCTATGTCCCTGCCAACGGCTCGGTTGTCGAGGGTGCACTACCTGTGACCATCCTGGTGAACTTCCAGGACACGTTCCGTCAGGCCGGCAACGCCGTGGACCCGAGCGTGCCCGTCGCGCGCGTCGTTGACGCCACCGGGGTTGACCATGTCGCAACCGCGGTGCAAAACCCCAACAACGCGAAACAGCTGGTCATCACCACCAAGGACCGGACGACCCCCGGCAAGTACACCGTCACCTGGACGATTACGGCATCTGACGGACATGCGGTCTCGAACGCCGGCAGCGATGTGTCCGAGGAGGGCGCACCGCTCGTGTTCACCGTCCGCACGAGTGGCAGCGCTGCCGCCAAGGCCTCCGCGGGGACCCCAGCATCCACATCGCCGTCAAACACCGCACTTGCGACGACGATCGGCGTTGCCATCGTCGTGCTGATCGCGGCCGGTGCCGTCCTGTTCTGGTTCCGACGCCGTCGCGACAACATGTCCCAGGAATCCGACTCGTGACCCCATTCCGCCACGGGCTTCGGCGCGCGGCGGCTCGCGCGCCGCTCCGAGCGTGGGCGGTGCGCGCGGCTGTCGCGGCCACTGCCCTCGCCATCGTCGCGCCCGCAAGCGCGCACGTCGTGGTCGTGCCGTCGATCGCCCCTGAGGGCACGCCGACCGAGTTCACGCTGCAGGTCCCGACCGAGCGCAATCTGCCAACGACTGCCGTGCGGGTCATGTTCCCCCCGCAAGTTTCGGTGTATAGCTTCCAGGTGCCGCCGTCGGGATTCACGGTGACACCAATCCTGGCGAAGAACCAATCGATCATCGGTGCCGTGTTCCGCGGCACGATCCCGGTGGGCCAATACCAGGCGTTCCATTTTCTGGGTACCCCGTTTGCGAGCGGACAGACGCTGTGGCCCGCCTACCAAACCTATGCGGACGGGCTGATCAAGCCCTGGAACGGCCCGGTCGAGAAACCCGGGGCCGTCTCGGCGGAGACCGGTCCGACCCAGCCAGGGCCGACAAGCGCGGTTTCGATCGTGCCGGCGGGGACCGCAGCCGCGTCGACGCCGACGCGCGGCGGGTCGGGCGGTTCCGGTTCCGACGCGGCGATCTGGCTGGGGATCGTTGCGATCGTCATCGCACTGGGCGCAGCCGCGGCGGCGGGGCTGCTGTGGGCGACCCGTCCGGTCCGGCTGCCCGATGACGACCCGGCACCGCGATCCAGGTGAACGGTCGAGTCCTCACGGTGCGCCCGTGGCGCACGCTCGTGACCGCGCTTGTCGGCATTGCGCTGCTCGTCATCCCGGCGACCGCGAGCGCGCACGCGATCCTCATCGCGAGCAACCCACCGCTGGGTGCGGTCACCCCGGTCGCCCCTGCGGTCCTGCGCCTGGAGTTCTCCGAGGCGGTGACGCTGCTCAACCCCCCCCAGGACTGCCAGGTCGTCAACTCGACCGGTGCCTCGATCGAGTCGGCGCCATGCCATGTCAATCCGAGCAACGTGAGCGAACTGGACGCACCCCTCACCCCGGGCATCGGTCCGGGCACCTACACGGTCCGGTACCAGGTCGTCAGCTCCGACTCGCACGTGGTCGGGGCGGCGCTCCCGTTCGCCGTCGGCCACGGACCGGTCGGACTGCCGTACCTCGGTAACCGCCCCGGCCAGGGTCCGAGCGAGACCAGCGCGTGGGAGGTCAGCGCACGCTTTGCGGAGCTCGTCGGACTCGGCGGGCTGTTGGCGCTACTCGCGTTCCGCTGGCTCATCTGGCGTCCGGCATGGGGTCCGGAACGTCGCCAGCGGGCGTTCGGCGCCGCCGACCGCGAGGCCGCTCTCGGCTGGGGTCGGGACCTGTTCTGGACGGCATTCGGCGTGCTGGCGGTCGGGTCGATGATCGCCGAGGGCTACCTTTTGGTCGTCTACTCGGCCACGGCCCTGGGCACCGGCGTGCTGCGGGCGCTTCACGACACGTCCGGCATCGGGACGGTGCTGTCCGGCACGCGGTTTGGGTCGCTGATCCAGTATCGCGGGGCCCTGCTGTTCGTGTTGTTCGCGCTCGGGGCCTGGCAGTTCCTCGACGAGTTCGGCAGTTCGGCGACGCCTCGTCCGCCCTCGCCGACCGGCAAGCCGCTGCCCGGGGCGATGATGGCGCTCGCCATCATCGGGGTGCTGTGGGTGCTTTCCTCCCAGGGGCATGCCTCGCAGGCGCCGGCGCACCTCGTCCAGGAGCTGGCCGACGTCGTCCACCTCGGCGCCGCGGCGATCTGGATTGGTGGACTCGCGCTGACGCTGCTGGTGGTCTGGCGACTTCCCAAGGCCGTTCCCGGCGCCGGGGTGGCGGTGGCAACCGACGTGCTCGCCCGGTTCTCGCGCGTGGCGCTGGTCAGCGTCGCCGCAGTGGTGCTCACCGGCGTGATCCGCAGCTTCGGTGAGCTGTCGGCGCCGAGCCAGCTCTGGACGACCACCTACGGACAGCTGATCCTCCTGAAGGTCGGGCTGCTCGGGGTGGCGGGCCTCGTGGCGTTGCGCAACCGGCGCATCACGTTGACCATCGAGCGCCGCGCGGCCACTCAGGCCAAGGCGCTCGCGACGGTCCGCAATGCGGCCGTGCTCGAACTCGCGATCGCCGTCGCGATCGTCGTCGTCGCGGCCCTGCTGGTCGCGGAAGTCCCCGGTCGGATTACCTAACCCGCGGCTATTGCGGCTGTCCGAACGACGGACCCGGGCCTCCGTACCGGTACGGTCCTCCGTGTCCGCCATATGGGGTGGCGAACCCACGCCCCTGCCCGAACCCCGCGGGCAGCGTCGTCCCCACATTCGCGAACGCAAGCATCGCCAGCACCAGCGCAATCACCGACAGCGCGACGGCCGCCATCCAGCCGAACCGCTGGCCCCAGGCTTCGACGCGGGCGCGGCGGCCGGCAGCCGCCGCCGGCATCTCGGCTGCGGCCGGCGCCGCGCCAGCTCCAGCGGGCAGGCCCTCAAGCTCGACCGTGTCATGGTGCTGGGCGCCCCGGAGACCCCGCTGCTCCTCCCATGCCATCTGCCCCGCCCTTTCCCGGCGACAATCACGCGCACCCCTACTGTTGCGGGGCTCACTGAGAATCTCCTGAGATCAGTGCGGTGCGAACTGCTTCGGCGGTGAGGGGGCCGGTTCGTCGGTGGGCACGTCCGGCGGAAGCGGGTCGCCGTGGAGGTATTCGGCGGCATAGGTCACGATTTCCTTGATGATCACGACCATTGGGATCGACAGCAGCACGCCGGCGACTCCGGCGACCGCCTCACCGATCAGCAGACCGAAGATCACGACGAGCGGGTGAACGCCAACGGCGCTGCCCATGATGTTCGGGACGACGACATGGCCTTCCAGCTGTTGGATCACGACGAACGCGATCACCACCGAGATCACCGCGATCGGCGAGGTCACGAGCGCGAGTAGCACCGGCGGAAGCGCGCCGAGAATCGGTCCGACATACGGGATGAACTCCGCAAAGAAGACCCAGACGCCGAAGATCACGGCAAACGTCTCGCCGGGCGGGAAGATCCCGAAGACCCCAAGGAGATACATCGCCAGTCCCGACGACACACCGATGATCAGGGAGATCAATACCTGCGCCTTGATGTACGAGACCAGCGTGCGCTCGGTCCGACGCAGCAGGGCCGAGGCGCCCGGGCCACCCAGGCGCTCGGCGAACCTGACGATCCGCGACGCGTCGAGCAACATGTAGATCGTCGCGACGAGAACCACGATCAGCGACACGAGGAAGCTCAGCACGCTCAAGCTGTAGGACAGCACGTTGTTGGAGAGCCGGTTCACCCAGTGTTGAAGGCCCGCGACCCCCTGGTTGAGATGCTGGCGAACCTTGATCTTGATCCCGTGCGAATCGAAGAAGTGCTGGATGCTGTCGATCCGGTGGTTTGCCTGCGTGGTGTAGGTCGGCAGATTGTGCTGGACGACGTGTACCTCGCTGCGGATCGGGTCGACCAGCAAGGCAATCGCGCCCCCGACCACGACCACGACGCCGAACAGCAACACGAACACCGCGAGCCCGCGGCTGATCCCCAACCGGCGCAGCTGGCGGACGGCCGGGTTCAGCAGCATCGCCAGGACCACCGACACCGCGAACAGGATGATGACGCCGCCCAGGGCGTGGCCGATGATCCACACCGCGACCAGTGCGCCAACGACGACCAAGACGATCGCCCACGGCGGCGTTGGCTCTCGCTCGTTCATCTTCATGCCCAATCGTAGCCCAGGACCGCAGGCCGCCACATCCGCGCGGTCGACGCCGTCCAGAGCCGACGGCGGGTGTCGATCTCATCCGGCACACCTGACAGATCCGCCACGGTGGCGGATTCCCCTGCAACCACCGCCTTCGCAGGTGTTACGACCAGCTCAGGGGTGGGTCGCCGCGGGACGCGTCACCCCTCGGCGCAGACCCCCACGCGCGGGAGGCGTTTCCGATCAGGTGCAGGGCAAAACCCGAGCTGTACGGCCGACACGCGCGAGAACGGGCGCACCTCTCTACAATCCCCGCAGGACAAAACGCAATTGGGGGCGCCAGATGGGGAAATTCGCGGACGAAGTCGCGTTGACTGATCGCTACATGAAGAGCGAGCGGTTCGCGGGACTGATTCGCGCATATTCGGCCCGACAGGTCGTCGAGCAACGGGGAACGGTCCCGGCCGATTACACACTTGCACGCAACGCCGCTGAGCGCTTTTACGCGCGCTTGCGGGAGCTGTTCGCCGAGAAGAGGTCGATCACCACGTACGGGCCGTATTCGCCCGGCCAGGCGGTTGCGATGAAGCGCGCCGGCATCGAGGGGATCTACCTCGGCGGCTGGGCGACATCGGCCAAGGGCTCGGCGGATGAGGATCCGGGGCCGGACCTGGCCAGTTACCCGCTCAGCCAGGTTCCGACCGAGGCCGCCGGCCTCGTACGTGCATTGTTGACGGCCGACCGCAACCAGCAGTTCGCCCGCTCACGGATGACCGAGGCGGAGCGCGCTGCGACCCCCGAGATCGACTTCACGCCGTTCATCATCGCCGACGCCGACACGGGCCACGGCGGCGACGCCCACGTGCGCAACCTGATCCGGCGATTCGTCGAGGCCGGGGTCCCCGGGTATCACATCGAGGATCAGAAGCCCGGTGTCAAGAAGTGCGGACACCAGGGCGGCAAGGTGCTCGTTGCCGAAGACGAGCAGATCAAGCGGATGACCTCCGCCCGGTTCCAGCTCGACATCATGGGCGTGCCCGGCATCATCGTGGCTCGGACCGACGCCGAGGCGGCCAACCTGCTCGACGGGTGCACCGACGACCGCGACCAGCCCTTTATCCTCGGCGCGACCAACACCGCGGTACCGCCCTACAAGTCGGCCTATCTGGCACTGCTGCGCCAGTTGCACAACGCCGGCGTCACCGACATCAACGGTCACAAGATCTACGCGATCTCCGACGACGAGTACGCCGAGACCGATGCGTGGTTGACCGAGGTCGGCCTGACCGCCGTCGTCAACCATGCCGCCAAAGCCCACCTGGCAAACCCGGACTCCTCGGTCGACAAGACCCTGGACGCCGTCGCCGACAAGTTCATCGAGGCCTGGGAGGGCCAGGCCGGCCTGACGACCCTCGGCCAGGCCGTGGCGGACCTCATCGTCTTCCGCGAGGACGAGGGCGTCGACGTCGAGATGACGGTTGACGAGTGGAACGCGTTCGCCAAGACCGCATCCTGGTACTCGATTCGCAAGATGGCCGCCGAGCTCGGGGTCAACCCGATCTGGGAGCCGGACCTCGCCAAAACCCCTGAGGGCTACTACCAGATCCAGGGCGGTGTCCGGTACGCGATCGCCAAGTCGCTTGCGGTGGCTCCGTTCGCGGACCTGCTGTGGATGGAGACCAAGACGGCCGACCTGGCCGAAGCGCGCGAGTTCGCCGAAGCGATCCACGCGGTCCACCCGGACAAGATGCTGGCTTACAACCTGTCCCCGTCGTTCAACTGGGACACCACGGGAATGACCGACGACGAGATGCGTAAGTTCCCCGAGGAACTGGCCAAGCTCGGGTTCGTGTTCAACTTCATCACCTACGGTGGTCACCAGATTGACGGTCTGGCTTCCGAGGAGTTCTCGACCGCCCTCCGTGAGGACGGCATGCTGGCGCTGGCGCGGCTGCAGCGCAAGTTCCGACTGGTCGAGTCCCCCTACCGGACGCCGCAGACCCTCGTGGGTGGCCCGCGTGCCGACGCTGCGCTCGACGCGGCATCGGGCCGCACCGCCACCACCAAGGCGATGGGCCAAGGCTCGACGCAGTTCCAGCACCTGGTCCAGACCGAGGTGCCGGTCAAGGTGCTCAGCGAGTGGCTCGAGGAGTGGCGCGCCCACTACGGCGTCGACGGTCCGCTGACGGTCACCCTGCGTCCGACGCGCTCGGGTTCGGAACTGCTCGAACTCAGCGTCCGCAACGACCAAGACGAAAAGGTTGCGAACATCGTGTTCATCGCGATTCAGGACCGCCGCGGACGCACGTTCCTATCGGTGCGCGACCAGAACACGTTCGACGAGGAGCTCAAGCGCAAGCGGCTTATCACGCTGATGCACCTGTTCCTCATCTACCGATACAAGGCCGGATCGATCCACTACCTCACGCCGACCGACGACAACCACCGGCAGTCGGAGAGCATGGAGCGGTTGGGCCTGTTCCGGTCAACGAACGACGAGATCGGCGAGATCATCGTTGCCGACGTTGACGGCGACGTCGTCAAGTCGCTCGTCGAGCCCGCAAGCGACGCACGCAAGCGGCTCATCGCCAAGGTCTGAACCCCAGCGGGCCAAGTTCCCGCCCCTCACCGTTCGACAGCTGAGCGGTGAGGGGCGAACCGCAGCACGTGCTATCCGACGGCGCTCACGTGCAGGTACACCGGACCCGCTTTCGCACACGCACTAAACGAGAACGCGACGCTCACCGCCGAGGCCTGACTCGGGACGTAGACCCGCAGCCCCGTGGCCGTAGTCGGCTGACACGTCGCGGTCGGGTAGTTCCCGACGTCGGCGATCTGCAGCGTCGACGTCGCCGTACCCCCATTCGCGAGGGTCAACGCCTTGGCGGCCGTGGTCGTATTGCGACCGGCGGCGCTCCCGAGCTGGCTGCCGGAGCCGTTGACCGCTGACACGCCCGGGTACCCCGCAAGCGTGCACGCGTGCCCGGACCTGTTGGTGAAGTTCAAGGGGTAGTAGGTGCTCCCGGCTGCGCCGCTGCCGTTCGTGCCGAGTCGAACCGCGAGCTCTGGCGTCGTACACACCGGCGTTGACACGACACCACCCCCGCCCGAGCCACCCGACGATCCGGCGAGCACAACCGGTGTCACATGGAGATACACCGGGCCGGCCTTCGCGCACGCGCCGAACGAGAAGGCGATCCGCGTCGAGACAGTCTGGTTGGGCGCGAAGACGCGCAGTCCTGCCGCAGTGGTTGGCTGGCATGTCGAGGCGGTGAAGTTACCGACCTCGGTGACCTGAAGCGTCGCAGTGGCGCTTGCGCCGCTTGCCAGGGTGACGGTGTTTGCGGCGGTCGTCGCGTTGCGACCCGCCGCACTACCGAGCTGTCCGCCCGAGGCGTTCACCCCCGACACGCCGGGATAGCCCGCCAGCGTGCACGATTGGCTGGACGTGTTCTTGAACTTGAGCGTGTAGTAGACGCTCCCGGCGGTACCGCTGCCGGTGGTGTCCAGGCTGACGGCGAGGGCGGATGCCGCACAGGCGCTGGCAGTCGTGCCACCTGACGTGGTCGCGGTGGTCGCATTGCTGCTCGTCGAGGTCGTCGAACCGGTGGAGGTTGTCGACGAGGACGAGCCGCTCGAACTGCCGCATGCCGCCAGTGCTGGGACGAGTACCGCTACACCGAGCACGCACAGCGCACCACGATTTCCCGTCCGGCGCGATCGACGCATCTCACACTCCTTTGCTGGCTTTCGGGAACTGCTGTGCCCGCGGACGGGTCATGCGTCGCGATCCGATGCGTCCGCGTCTGGCGGTCGTTCGCCGCGGCTCGTGCGGGCTCCTCTGGTATCGGCAGTGAAGCTGCGATCTCGCACCCAGCGTGCACGAACCGTCAGCGGTTGCCCGTTGCCACCGAGCGCGCGGTTGTCGATTGGGCAATCTTGTCGGATAGTGGCGTTAGGTTGGTCGTTTGGTCGGTAAGCCCGACCCCTCCCACAAAGGATGTAACCATGAATCGATCGTTCGAGCGGATTCTTGCCGTAGCCGGTGCATCCGCGGTGCTTGTTGTCGGCATCGACGCAGTCAGCTATGCCGCCACAGGTAAGGCGGCTCTACGCATTTGAGTGTGGTGCCCGGCCCCTGATGCGCGGAGTCGAGGGGTAGACGGACTCCCAGCTAACCCCTCCGGCATGCAGCAGGATCCTGAGCCGGTAATTGGCGAAAGAGCGGAACC
>Ga0307374_10008291_pt1 | contig 15567 bp, 22 predicted proteins | sample OX3MG_FD_202532 | JGI IMG/M metagenome (GOLD analysis project Ga0307374, IMG submission 202532) | Soil microbial communities from Risofladan, Vaasa, Finland - OX-3 | ecosystem: Environmental > Terrestrial > Soil > Coastal area > Acid sulfate soil | place: Finland: Risofladan, Vaasa | collected... | reverse complement strand
GTCGCGTGTTGCGATCCGGTCGTCGGTGTTCGGCTGTGGATTGGTGGGCGCTGCACGTCAGGCGACCGTTGGTTCAGCAGCGATGTGGCCGAGAACTCGCTCCAACCGGGCACCGACCTCGCGTGCGATCGGCGCGAGCGCGGGGTTTCCTACCATGCCAAGCATCTGCTCGGCCGCGACGGAACTCACGTAGGTCTGTCCGTCGTAAACAAACACCGTGACGTTGCACGGCAATAGCGCGCCAAGCTGTGGCTCCGCCGTCAGGGCCTGGTTCGCAAGTTGGGGATTGCAGGCGCCGAGGATCGTGTACGGCTCTCGCTCGACACCGAGCTTGGCGGCAAGAGTGGCTTGGACATCGATTTCAGACAGGACGCCAAACCCCTCGTCTGCCAGCGCTGCGCGGGTCCGGGCAAGCGCTTCATCAAAGCTTGCGTCCAGAGCCCGGCATTCGGAATAGGTCGTCGAATCAAGCATTGGTTGGTTCCTTCGTCTGCAGGTGTGATCAGTCCTCAAGCGGACGGGGCTGCACGTCCCCCGCGAGCATCACGCGGTTCCAGGCGCCGATCGCCGTGATGACGACGACCAACTGGGCAAGCAGCGGACCGGGGAAGCACTCGGCCGCCTGCTCGTAGGCCTCCTCAGGCACCGGTCCTAAAGGCAGGAGGGTGAGCGCCTCAGCGAGGCCCAGCGCGGCGCGCTTGTCTTCGGTAAAGAAGGGCGAGTCGCGCCATACTGCGACGGCGTCGAGCACGCGCTCCGGAACGCCGGCCTTGCGCGCGAGCCCGGCGTGCAGGTCTACGCAGTAGGCGCATCCGTTGAGCTGGGACACGCGCACCTTGACGATCTCTGCCAAGGCGTGGTCGATGTCCGGAGTGGCGCGGGTGAACGCTGCGAGCGCTCGGTAGGCGTCCGGAACATCGGCCTTGATGTCGACATGGTGCGATGTGGCGTGTGTGGTACTCATTGATCCTGACTCCCGTAACGCTCGAAGTGATGCGGTGCGCGCGCGGGAGTGGTGACTCCCGCGCGTCGGTGAGGTGCTGATGTCCTCGCGCTAGTGGCCAAACCGCACCTCTGGCAGGACGCGGTGCAGCCACTGCGGGCGCCACCAGGCCCAGCGCCCAACGAGGCGCAGCGCGACCGGAACTAACAACAGGCGCACCAGGAGGGCATCCAGCGCGACGGCGACGCCGAGGATGATGCCCATCTCCTTGGGCGGGAGGGGGCCCGAGAGGGCGAAGGTAAAGAACACCGCGACCATGACCGCGCCGGCAGCGAGAATGACCCGTCCGGAGTGCGCCATCCCGTCGATTGCCGCCTCATGGGCGTCGTGCGAGTGGTCCCAGTGCTCCTTGGCCGACGACAAGAGGAACACGGTGTAGTCCATCGAGATCGCGAAGATCATCGCGAAGAAGAACACCGGACCCCAGGCATCGAGGAAACCTTGCGACTGGAATCCCAGGAGCCCTGCGAGGTCTCCGTTCTGGAACACCAGGCGGGCGATGCCGAAGGCCGCGCCAGTCGCCAAGAGATTTGTCAGTACCCCGATTGCCGCGACCACCGGTGCCTGAAGGGCGACCAGTAGCAGCAGGAATCCGAGCACGAGGATGACCCCGATCACGATTGGGGTATACGTCGACAACACCGCCGCAAGGTCGTGGTTCTCTGCCGCCGCCCCGCCAACGAGCACACCAACCGGCAGCTCGCTTCGCAGCCGGTCGATCGTGGCGCCGGTCGCTGACGCGGATGGGTCGGTGGTCGGGATGGCTTGCACCAGGGCAAGGCCGTTCTGGCCCGCCTGGGCCGCCGTGACGTGCGCGATGCCGGGATCGGTTGCCGCAGTGCGTGCGGCGGCGCCCATCTGCGAGGCGGGACCGACCAGCTGCAGGGCACCGGGAGCGCCCGTGCCAAAGGCGGCCTGGACTTCGGTGTAACCGACGCGCGACGTATTGCTCGAGGGCACGACCTTGATCGACGGCATCCCCGTCTTCAAGCCGACGACCGGGATCGCGAGCACCAGCAATGCGATCAGTGCGGGTACGCCGTACAGCGCCGGCCGGCGCCACAGGCGCTCACCCCAGGCGGCGAAGCGCGCCGAGCGGTGCTCGCCGCTGTGCGCCCAGGGCAGGGCGCCCTTGTCGACGCGCGGGCCCAGCTTGGCCAGCGTCGCCGGAAGCAGGGTCAGCGTCGCCAGCAGGATGAAGATCACCGAGAGCATGATCCCGAGCGCCATCGACCGGAAGGCCGGGCTTGGGACGAGCATGACCGCCGTCAGTGAAATCAGCACCGTCAGCCCAGAGAACAGGACCGCCTTGCCGGCGGTGTCCATCGTCTCGGCAACGGCATCCTGGGCGGAGAGGTGCCGTCCGAAGAACGCGCCGCGGAACCGCACCACGATGAACAGGGCATAGTCGATCCCTAGCGCGAGGGCGAACATCAAGGCGAAGTTCATCGCCCAGATCGAGACCTCGGTGAGTTGCGACGTCAGGTACAGGGCACCGGCGGACGCGGCAAGGCCGATGATCGTCAACAGCAGCGGTAAGCCGGCGGCAACCAGTGCACCAAAGGCGAGCAGCAAGATAGCCAGGGTCACCGGCCAGCTCAAGAGCTCCGAGCGCATCATCGCGTTGCGGTTCGCGGTGTTGAAGTCGGACCACATCCCCGATGCTCCGGTGAGATTCACACCCACCTGCTGGGAGCTGAGCTGGGCAAGCGGACCCTTGAGCGCATCGGCCGCGCGGACCATCGCGGTCGGATCGCCGGCCGCGCCGCCCATGATCACGGCGGTGTGGCCGTCCCGGGTGATCGTTGTACCCGTCGAGGGCGGCGTCACCGAAGCGATGCGCGTATCGCTGCGCAGCACGGCCTCGCTGCGGCTGATTACGCTCGCAAATGCGGCATCGGTTGTCGTGAGGGTTGGCGAGTGCACAACGACCATCACCGCGGAACTCGAGTTGCCAGCGAAGTTGGCTTGAATCAGATTGCGGGCCTGGACCGATTGCGACCCGGAGTCCTGCCATCCCGCGCCCGACAGAGCAGTTTCAACCCGCGGTGCGAAGACCCCAAGTCCGACGAGAATGACCGCCCACGCGATAAACACCCAACGGGCGCGCGTCGCCGACCAGCGCCCCAGTCGGCCAACCGGTCCGAGCGCGCTCATCGGCTCGCCTCTTGAAGCCCGCAGCGGCGCAGGACCAGCGACGCCGGACAGTCACCGAGTGTCACGTACATCCACTGGCTCACCCCGACAAACGCTGTCAGCGCCAGGAACCACGGGCTGACCAGCAGCGCGAGCGTGACGCTTACCAGCGTCATGGTGGCGGCAAGCGCGAACAGGACGCGCTCAAGACTCCATCGTCGGCGCGGCGTGCACGCCGGGCCCTTGTTCTCTGCCATCACGCGACCTCCAGTCCGACAAGGGCCCATTGCTGCTCGAGGCGCCGCTGCAATCCACCACAGACCTGCTCGCAGAGGTCAAATACGGAGGGGTCCTCGATGCGATAGCGCGCGGACGTCCCCTGCTTTTCACGTGCCACGACGCCGGCCCGCAGCAGCAGTCCCAAGTGCTTGGAGACGTTCTGCTGCGAAGTGCCTAGCGCATCGCCCAGGGCACCGACGCTCATCGGGGCATCGCGGAGCTGATCCAGGATGCGAATCCGCATCGGCTCGGCGAGCAACTGAAATCTCTCGGCGATCATCTCGACGAGAGCTTCGGGCACGGGGTGCGGGATGGACACGAAGGCCTCCGGGCTTGACACACGAATTACCCAGACCATATCCACATCTCCACAGTTGTGCAACTAGTAATGCTACGAACGGGTGGAGGGGGAAAGACCGTATCCGTGGTCAGGGGGTTTCCTGATGGTGCCGAGCGGCAGGGAAGCGCACGAACGCGTCGACAATCTGCCCACTGCTGCCTGCTGTTGAGTCAAGGGGTCGGGGGGGGGGCGGCTTCTTGGTGCCGTTTGTCTTCGCGGATTTGCTGGGCCTGAAGCGCGACGTCTACTACGGCGTCTCTGCGGTGATCGTGTTCGGGTTCTTCGTGATCTGGGCGAGAAGAACCGACCAGTCGCTGCGGGAAATGGCAGCCCGGCGGTGGGTGCTCGCGATCGCGCTTGGCCTGGTCTTCGCTGGGGTGATGTCGTTCATCGTGCTCCAGCAAGATGCGACCTCGCGACCCGGCGGTCTGGCGCTTGCCGCAGCTCTCACCTGGCGCGGAGTGATCTACGGCGCGGCCGACGTCCTGTTGCTCTCATCGTTCCCGATCCTCGCCGTCTTCGCCGCCTTCGCCGGAAGCCCGCGGCGCTCGACCCTCCTGGGCAAGATTGAGATCGGCGCCCTTGCCATGTTGGCGTCGATCGTGATGACGACCGTCTACCACGCCGGCTACAGCGATTTCCGATCCGGCAAGATCGCCAGTCCCATTGTCGGCGACGCGATGTGGAGCGTCCCGACCCTCGTCACTCTGAACCCGATCGCCGCCCCGATCGCCCACGTCGGCCTGCACGTGTCGGCAGTCGTCCACACCTATCACACTGACCTATTCCTCCCACCCCATTAAGAAGGCCTTTCACAATGACCTCAGCCGCCGCCAGCACAGGATCGCGCAGGCGAGCGTCAGGAACGCGGTGTGAATTGCGGGGTCGCGTTCGTAGCGGATGCGCAGACGGCGAAAGTTGTGCAGGTGCGCAAAGCCGCGCTCAACGACCCAGCGCTGGGTTCCCAGCCCCGAGCCGTGCCTTGTCCCCCGGCGGCCGATGACCGGTGTGATCCCACGGGCCCGCAGCAGGCGGCGGTACTTGTCATGGTCATAGCCTCGGTCCGCGAGGAGGCGGTCGGGTTTTTGGCGGGGGCGGCCGCGCTTGCCGGCGACGGGCCGGGCATGCAGGTCATCGAGCAACGGGATCAGCTGGGTGACGTCGTTGCGATTGCCGGCGGTGAGCGCAACGGCAAGCGGGATGCCGGTCGCATCGACCAGCAGATGGTGTTTGGAGCCGCTGCGGGCGCGATCGACCGGGGATGGCCCGGTTAGGAGCCCCCCAAAAGCGCACGGACATGGGAACCGTCGACGCTCGCGCGCGACCAGTCGATCGCGCCTGCGGCGTTGAGCTTGACCAGAAGGTGTTGATGCAGGGCCTCCCACACCCCGGCGGCCTGCCAGTCACGCAAACGCCGCCAGCACGTGACCCCCGATCCGTAGCCGTACTCGGCCGGCAGGTCTTCCCAGGCGATGCCGGTGTGCAGCACATGCAGGATTCCGCTCAGCACCAGCCGATCGGGGATCGCCTTGCGACCCGGGTAGCGGTGTCGGCGCTGGCGAACAGGGATCAGCGGGGCGATCTCGGCCCACAGCGCATCATCGATCTCGAATCTGGACGGCACCTCCATGACCTCCGCTTCTCGCCGACATCGCCGACGGATTCGAGGTCAGAACACGAAAACCTTCATTGTGAAAGGCCTTCTAAGAGCGGACGCATGACTGATTCCACGGACGATGGCCCGGAGATACGCAGCACCCAAGGAGCTGATCACGTAGCAGCGCCGGCAGGCGGGGTTCCCAACCCAGCACACGCTGGCGTGGGACGCGATGGACTGCTAGCGATCATCGCCAACCTTTCCAAGTACCACCGTGAGCACGAGAAGTACTACTCGGAGGCACCGCTCGCAGACGCGATCACGTCCCAGCGCTCGGTGCACACACTGATGGCACTCGCCGAACGATGGACAACCGTTGAGCCCTCGACCGATCCGGTCCGTCGCCCGTGTGCGGGAGCGCCCGACCTCAACGACGAGCGAGCGATCGAGACCAGCGGCATGCTGTTCATGGAAGGCGAGGGCGAGCCCGCGGAGATCACTCGGATGAAGTCCGACCTCTAGGCAGCGGCCGCGAGCGGCGAGCAACTCGGCGCATGGCTGTCGTCCGCGATGGAGGCCTCCTGGGGCATCGCCGAAGCGCTGCTTTCCTATCCGGAGCTCGCCGATCTGCTGGGCGAGCGTCACCGCATCATCGGCAACGACTGGCAAAACGCGTCAACGGCGCTACTCAGCGCCAGATATCTTCGCCGTGCCGTCGCGATCCTGGACCGAGTCGATTTCACACCAGGCGCCCTGCGCGCGGACCTTCGTGGCGCACGCACGGCACCCGCCTATCTCTATTCCGCCGCAGAGATGATCAACCACGCCGCCGAGCTCTCGGCCGCAAGCGCGATCCTGGCGCACGACAACGAGCGCCGGTGGCGGGTGTTCCACGACCGCGTGGAACAGATCAGCCTCCTCTGATCGCGAGGTTGCGGCGATTGAAGGCGACCTGCGAGCGCGGGGCAACGCAACGCCCTGAATTACCAGACGCCTGACCGGATCAGCGCCGCTGGAGTCATGCCGTTCCCCCGCATACGCTCTTTCGTAGATTGATTGACCCCTTGTTCAAGGAGGCGAGCGATGGCTGACAGTGCGAACGAGCCGCCGACCGGCACCCATTGTGAGTGGTGGGGGGCGGAGTTCGAACCGGGCACATCGCCGCCGGCGCCGCGCTCGAAGGTCGCGGCGCCGTCAGAGCCCGTGCGCGGTGAGCCCCTTACGCACTGCGAGTGGTGTGGCGCCGAGTATCCGGTACCGGGCGACGAGGATTAGGCGGGGATCAGCAGCAGAGTCACCAGCTACCGACAAGGAGTTGCATCGCAAGTCCGGTCACCGCGACCGTCGCCCATGTCACGGTACCGAGCAGCAGCGGACGATATCCGGCGCGCCGCATATCGCCAAGATGCGTACTCAGACCGATCGCGGCCAGCGCGACGGTAATCAGCACGATCGACAGTTCGGCAAGACCCGCATGCCACGCCGCGGGGACCAGACCGATGCTCTCGATGATGGCGGCGGCCACGAACCAGACCAAGAACCACGGAATGACTTTGTGCCAGCGCACGTGAGTTGCGTGTGCGCTACGTCGACGAGCGAGGACGCCAAGTGCGGCGACGATGGGAATGATCATCGTGGTCCGCGTGAGCTTGACGATGACTGAGTGCAGGCCGGCGACCTTGCCGTACGCGTAGCCGGCGGCGACGACCGATGAGGTGTCGTTGACCGCAGTCCCTGCCCATAACCCGAACCCGTTCTGGCTCAGCCCGAGCAGGTGGCCGATCGGCGGAAAAATCAGCACCGCGACGAGGTTGAAGACGAAGATCGTCGACATCGCGTAGGCGATATCGACCTCGGACGCCTCGATGACCCCGGACACCGCGGCGATCGCCGACGCCCCGCAGATGCCCGTCCCGACGCCCACCAGCGTCCGCAGCCCACCAGGGATGCCCAGCGCGCGCCCGACTAAGTAGGCGACTCCGAGCGCAGCGGTCAAGGTCCCAAGCATCACCGGCAGGGTGACAAGCCCGACGCTTACCACCCGGGCAAGGCTCAGCGTCGCGCCGAGCACCACGATCGCGGTCTGGAGGACGTACTTGCCCGACCAGCGAATGCCGGGTCGGACTACCGTCGATGGCCGGCGGATCGCCGCGATGATGATCCCAAGCGCCAGCGCGAGAACCGGCGCGCCGACGAGGGGAACGACCTGGGCGAGGCCGAGGGCGGCGGTAGCGACGACGGCGGCAACTGCAAAGCCTGGGAATAGGAGGCGGATCGTCGGCCCCGGCTTCGGCCATTCGCTTATCTGATGCTTCAGATCCGGTCGGTGGCTGTGCGACGTGGCGGACATGTCAAAATCCTGGCAGGATGTCCGTCATTGAGCGCACCGAATTCGTGATGCTTTGATAAGCTAAACTGATTGCTTGGAGCGACAGTGGATCTCCGACGCCTCGAGGTCTTCGTGGCGGTGGCGCGAGAGCGCAACTTCACACACGCCGCGCGCCAGCTGCATCTGTCCCAATCCGCGGTCAGCCAGCAGATCGCCGCGCTCGAGGTCGAGATCGACGCGCAGCTGTTCGACCGCAGCCGGCGCCGGGTCGCGCTGACACCTGCCGGGGTGGCGCTCGTGGAGTGGGCGAACCGCTTACTGGCCGACGGCGCGGCCGCGCAGCGCGCGGTTACGGCGGCCCAGGGCCGGATGACCGGGACATTACGGATTGCCGCGAGCCTGACCGTCGCGACGTACCTGTTGCCGCAGCCGCTTGCCGAGCTTGCACGCACCTATCCCGAGGTGCGGATCTTTGTGCGTGTCGAGAACACCGAGCACGTCGCGATCGCGCTGCATGACGGGCACGCCGATATCGGGCTCGTCGAGGGTGAGCTGAACCCGGAGGGGCTGGAGCTGGAGGTACTTCGCCACGACGAGCTGGTCGTCATCGCGCCGTTCGGGCATCGGTTCGCCGACGATGACGAGATCGAGTTCGCCCAGCTCACCGCGGAACCGTTCGTTTCCCGTGAACGCGGCTCCGGCACGCGCCAAGTCGCCGACGCTGCGCTGCGGCGCGCCGGATATGTCCCGGAGCAACTTCGCACGATCGCCGAGCTCTCCGGGATCGAGCCGATTAAGGCTGTCGTCGAGGCGGGGCTCGGTATCGCCATCGTGTCGGAGGTGAGCATCCGGCGCGAGCTTCAGCAGCAGACACTCATCGCGCGCCCAGTCCGCGGTGTGGTGATGCGCCGAGAGCTTGCGGCCGTATTCGCCGCACGTCAGCCGGCACTACCGGCTGCCCGCGAGTTGGTGCGTCTCCTGCGCGCGCATGGCCGGCGCCCACGACCCGAAGGCCTCGTCCCGTAGTCAGCCGAGAGGGCACGAGCCTGGTGATGGATCGGTGCCTCGCGCGCCGCGGTGTCCGATGCGCTCGACGGTCGGCGTGGTTGCGGGCTGCGTCCCACTAACCCCGCTGGACCAATTTGCCCGTCGTCGACCGGCCAGGCAATTCGCTAGGCCGTCGAGGCCACCGCCGGTCGGGTCGGTACCGGACGCAGCCACTGGAAGTACACGAATAGCGCGCCGCCCACAATCACGCCGGCCAGGGCCACCCAGAAGTTCAAGCGCTCGCCGAGGAGGATCGATGCCGGATCCACCCGCAGCAGCTCCATGAGCATGCGGATAACGCAGTACAGGCACCCGTACAGGCAAAACAGGGCCGGGGGGCGGATACGGAAGCGCGCGCTCAGGCCCAGCAACATCCCGGCAAGTACAAGGTCCAGTACCATCTCGTAGAGGAACGTTGGCTGAAATGTCGAGACGTTCGCATAGCGCGAGGGACGGTATTGCGGGTCGATACGCAAGCCCCACGGCAGGGAGGTTGGCCCGCCGAAGAGCTCCTGGTTGAACCAGTTGCCCAGACGTCCAATCCCTGACGCCAGCGGGAGCGCCGGCGCTGCCGCATCCATGAACTGGGTGACGCTCGCGCCCCGGCGGTGAACGATCAGCGCTCCAACGAGCCCGCCGACAACCACTGCCCCCCAGATGCCCAGGCCGCCCTGCCAGATTGCGATCGGCGCATACCACTGGTGGCCCATCTGATCCGGGGTCGTGATGTCGAAATACAACCGGCCGCCGATCAGCCCCGCGATGATCGACCAGAGTGCTACCTCGAAGACCAGATCCGGGTCGCCGCCCTGCCTGGTCCAGCGCCGGTACGTCAGCCAGACCCCTGCCAATACACCGAGGATGATGAACAGCGCGTAGTAGTGGACCTGCAGCGGGCCCACGTGGAACCATCGCGATGGCGGCGACGGAATCGACGCGGTGAGGATGTCTATTCGGCCAAGCGGAGCCATCTCGCGCATCATAAGTGGTCGATACCTCCGCAACTGGAGCGAGCGTCATCCCAACGGTGCTCGGTTTGGCCCACCGGCGGACGCTGAGAGACGACCAGGTGGCGGTTAGCGTCAGCGGACACCGTTTCGTGTCGCCCGTGCCGCCCAGTTGCCGACGACGGCGACACGTAATGCCGCAGCCGCGGTCGGCGCGTCGGGGTCACACAAAAGCGCCTGGCGACCCAGCTGACACGCCGCCCGCCCAGTGCTTCCTGATCCGCACGACGGACCCAGCACGGAGCGCCCACTGCCAGCCGGGTCCTCAACTCCTGGACGAATTGACTGATCGAGTTGCGAATACCCCAGACGCCAGAGGGCCACTGTGACCGGCCATCGCAATATGCGTCGCGTCGTGCTCGCGCTTGCCGTGACGTTGATCGGCGTGACCGCCGCCGTCGTCGCGAGCGCGTGGACCGTGTCGCTCAACAGCGGAAGCCACGGTGAGGGGCACGCTCACGCGGCTCCGGCGGCACCAGCGAGCCCGACGGCCGTCTGCGTCTTGTCATCGACACAAACGGTCAAAGTCCCCTGGACTGCGGTTACCCACGCGAGTTCGTACACGATCTCTGACTCGACGACGGGCTCTGGCGGGACCTACAACACGCTCGCAAGTGGAGTGACAACGAACCCGTACACCACCGCGACCCTTTCGGCCGGGACGTACTACGTCAAGATCAACGCGGTCATCGGGACCAACTGGACCGGTACCGAGTCTGTCGCGACATCGCCTGGGCGGGTCATCTCGACGACGTCTCCGCATTGTCAATAGCTCGGTGCTCGTAGCGGATACGCGCGACTGTTCCGAGAGACAGCACCCAGGCCGGTCCTGGTGGTCTTACCGCTTTGTCAGCCGAGTGTAGATCTCTGCGTACGCGGCCGCGGTATCCGCCGCGGTCCATCGGCGTGACTCGTTCCAAGCGGCTCGTGCCAAACGGTCAGCTCGCTCGCGATCGCCGAGAATATCCAGCGCGCCGGAGGCAGCGGAGTATCTGCGCGATACATACCGATGCGAAGAGACGGGAGGTCGCGTTGAAGCGCAGTCGCCCATCGCGTCACGCCACCGATCGTCCTGGGGCCGATGCCAGTCGCAACCATGCACACATCGGGCTTGAGTCGGGCTCCAGACATGGACAAGTCGTTTCACGTTTTCCTGCGGCACCTGTCGCAGGCGACTCCAAAGGTGTTTGCGGCCGCTGCCACAGGTCAGCGCGGCCTCGGACACTTCGGATCTGACGTGCCCGCCTTACGCGCGCGATAGCACGCGCGCCGGGCGTGTGTGGCCAAGCGCGCCTATCGGCCCATCACGCTGCAGTGTCCACTGTTCTGATAGGGACTGCTGCACGATCCGGTGACATCTGATCTGTGGTGCCGAGAGGTGCTGCTGAAAGGATGTGCACCATGCCTAGGCCCTACCCCCGAGAGTTTCGTGAGGACGTGATCCGGGTCCGCCCGCGGTCGCGAGCCCGGAACGACGCTGAAGCAGATCGCCGCCGATTTCGGCATCAGTGAGTCCTGTCTGACCAACTGGCTGGCCAAGGCCGACCGCGAGGACGGCATCCGTCCGGGGCCGACGAGCGCAGATCTCGAAGACAACCGGGCACTGCGGAGGCAGGTGCGCCTGCTCAGGTCAGGAGAACGAGGTATTGCGCCGGGCGGCGGCGTATCTGTCGCAGGCGAACCTGCCGGGAAAATGATGTACCCGCTCGTCCGTGAGCTCTCCGAGGACGGGATCCCCGTCACGGTGACGTGCCGGGTGCTGGGTATCGCCCGACAGCCCTATTATCGCTGGCGGGCGATACCGGTGAGCGACGCCGACCGGCAGGAGGCGCACCTTGTCAATGCGATCTTCGACGCCCACCGCGACGACCCCGAGTTCGGCTACCGGTTCCTTGCCGACGAGGTCCGCGACGCCGGCTTTACGGCGTGTGATCGCACCGTGTGGAAGATCTGTGCGGCCAACGGCTGGTGGTCGGTGTTCGGCAAGAACAAGGCCCGCACGGCCGGCAAGTCGGCGATGCCGGCCCACGACGACCTCGTGCGCAGAAACTTCACCGCCGATGCCCCGAACCACCTGTCGTTGGCCGACATCACCGAGCACCCGACGGCGGAGGGGAAGCTCTACCTGTGCACGGTCAAGGATGCGTACTCCAACCGGATCGTCGGCTACTCGATCGACACCCGGATGAAGGCCCGCCTCGCCGTCATCGCCATCAACAACGCGGTTGCCCGCCGCGGTGAGGTCGACGGCTGCATCCTGCACACCGACCGTGGCAGCCAATTCCGATCTCGGAAGGTCCACCGTGTTCTCGCTCGTCACCACATGGTCGGCTCGATGGGTCAGGTGGGGGCGGCCGGAGACAATGCCGCCATGGAGTCGTTCTTCGCCCTACTCCAAAAGAACGTCCTCGACCGCCGGCGCTGGACCACCCGTGGAGAGCTCCGTGTCGCCATCGTCACCTGGATCGAGCGCACCTACCACCGACGGCGACGCCAGCTTGCTCTCGGGAGATTGACCCCAGTCGAGTACGAGACGATCATGACCCCGTCTGCCGTCCTGGCGGCCTAACCCACCCTGTCACCGGATCGTGCAGCAGTCCCATGTCCTGGCAAGAGCGATTCAGTGCTGAGGGGTATCTCTATGGGACCGCACCGAACGATTTTCTCCGCGAGAGCGTCGATCTGTTGCCCCAGGGTCGCGCGCTGTGCCTGGCAGGGGTATCTCTATGGGACCGCACCGAACGATTTTCTCCGCGAGAGCGTCGATCTGTTGCCCCAGGGTCGCGCGCTGTGCCTGGCTGAGGGCGCGGGACGGAACGCCGTCTATCTAGCGTCCAAAGGATATGACGTTTCGAGCATTGATCTCACCAAGGCCGGCGTTGCCAAGACGCTGCGCCTCGCCGCAGACCGCCACGCCACTGTCATCGCGATCGTTGGCGATCTGGCAATAGCCGATGTCGGCGCTTAGTGCTGGAACGGGATCGTCTCGATCTTCGGCAGGTACTCACCGGGCTCGAGTTTCTCCACGCCGCGGAGCTCGAACGCGAGATTCACGACGGGCATGGGCACACCGGTTCGGGCAACGTCGTCCAGGTCACCGTCCATCGTCCTGCATGAATCGCACAGACGCGCGCCGAGCGTTCGGGGAACGTCGTCACGTTGATGCGAATACCGCAAGACCGCGATTTGGGCCCACCCTGGCGGATGCGAGTTACCCGCACGAGGAATGGGGACACCTGATCGGAGGCAGCGCGTGAGCATCCGCAGGCGCGGACGCATGTCCATCGCGGCCGGTGTTCTTGTCGGTGGACTCGCCACCTACGTTGTCTTCAATTCTGCGGGCGGAATCGCGGACACTGTGGATGCGATCAAGCAGATGGATCTGCTCTGGCTCTTTCTTGCCATCGCCGCGGAACTGCTCAGCTATCTGCTCCTCGGGACCCAACTGCGCCGTCTGACTGGGGGTGCCATCAGCGTGCCTCGGTCGACCGGAATTTCGCTCATTTGGTTCGGTCTCGGCAACATTCTCCCCGGCGCGCCTGCACCGGGGCTTGCCCTTGCAGCGGCAGAGCTGCCCCATGCCGGCATCGAGGCCAGTCAGGCCCGAATGGTCCTCGGGCTTTCCGCGTGGTTCAACGGGCGCACCTTTCTATTGATCGCCGCTCTCGGCTGCGGCGCGACGGTAGTGTTCGCGCACAACGTCAGCGGTGATCCGCTCATGTTGGCGTTGCTTGCCATCGGTCTTATTCTGCTGCTGGCGGTCACTGCATGGCTGACAAGCCGGGAGGCGTCAGCGCGAGGCGTTGCGCGACTTCTGGTGCGATTCGTGCCGCACCGACTGCAGCGACAGCGCGTGACCCCGGAGCTCGCCACCGCGTGGCACGCTCGACTCAAGGCGACCGTAGGGCCACCGCGGGCTCGCGCGCGGCTCGTCGCACTTGGGATAGCGGCGTGGCTTGCGGACATCGCGTGTCTTGGGCTCGTGCTCAGAGGCGCAGGAGTTCACGTCCCGGTTGACGCTGTGCTCATTGCATACGTGGCCGGAATGGCCGTCTCGCTCTTGCCGTTACTTCCTGGGGGACTTGGGGTGGTCGAGGCGACGGTGCCCGCGGTGCTGCATCGATTTGGCGCACCCATCGACGTCGCGCTGGCCGGCACGCTGATCTACCGTGGAATCGCATTCTTCTTGCCGGCAGTTGTGGGGGGCTTGGCGTTGGCTGCCATGAGATTTGGACGAACCCGCGACGAACCCCCCTGAACCGCGGTCCGCACGATAGGAAGCATCGAGCTGACCACCCCGGAATGACCGTGGTGGCTTCCGGCCAAGCTGTTGCTCAGCGGTCGCGCGTGCGTGTTGTGACGGGGCGTCGGCCATGCCGCGCCGGGGGCTGCCCATCACGTACCAGAGCAGCCCAGCGACTGCGAGAATCAAGATCACCATCATGACCAGCATGAAGATCCATCCTCCAATGCGGGGAGCAACGTTATGCGGACCGAGGATCTCGACATCGACCACGTGATCTACGGGGTAGTCGATATCGATGCCGCCGCGGAGCGCCTGCGCCGTGAACACGGCCTGGGCTCGGTGCCGGGTGCCATCCACCTCGGGGGGACGACCAACCTCATCGTGCCGCTGGCCCCGCCCACCTTCATCGAGTTACTCGGCGTGGGTGACCCGACCCTCGGCGACGGAGCCTGGCTGTCGCAGACGCTCGCCGGCCGCGACCGGGTGCTGTGGTGGGCGCTCGGGACAGACGACCTCGACGAGACGGCGCGCCGACGCGGGCTGCCCCTCCAATCGGGACGAATGGAGATGTCCGACGGCCCCCCGCGCACCTTCCGAACCGCCGGGATGCCGCACTTCCCGCTGCCGTTTTTCATCTCCTATGACATCGACCCCAAGGATCGCCTGCGCCTCTCGGAGGCCCGCTATCGCGATGCCGGCCACGAGTGCGAGCCGGGAGCATTCGCGTTCGTCGAGGCAGGTGGCGCGCCGGAGGTCCTTGACGCCTGGCTGGGTGACCACGGGCTGCCGGTACGCCACGTACCGACGACGGCTCCCGGTATCTGCGCCGTTGGCATCGAGACCGCACGGGGGCCGGTGGTCATCCGCTAGGAGTGTGGACCGGATCGGCGTGCTCGTCGCGGTGCTGTTTCGCGCCGGACGTCGACTGTCTGAGGCGATCGGAGCTGAGGGCGAGAAACACCGTGACGACGCGTCGGCGTGGATCAGGTATCCAAAGCCGGGGCTTCGCGTTCAGGACATCGACCTGCGCGCTGGCACATTGAATGTGGTGGAGGGCAAAGGCGGCGACCAACGCATCGTCGGCCTGGACGAGGGTGCCCTGCTGTATCTGGAGCGCTGGATCAATCGTCGGCAGAAGCTGGGCTTGCCGCCGAAAGGAAGAGTCTTCGTGCAGTTCGACGGCTCCGCAATGAACGACTCCTCGGTGCGTCAGCTCTTCGCGCGGGCTGGGAAACGCGCGGGAATCGATAAGCGGGTGCACCCACACGGTCTGCGTCATTCCCACGCAGCTCTGATGGCGTGGTCTGGGACGCCAGTTCACGTGATTCAACGACAGCTCGGTCACAAGAGTCTCGACACCACCAGCCGCTACATCGGCCAAGTCGCACCCAGGCAATTGGTCGAAGCCGTGAACCAGATCCAATGGGAGCCCGAGGGCTAATCGCCTGTAGCGTGGAACCCATTGGGATCAGCGACAGCCCAGAAAACCGTCGAACGCTCACACGTTCCGTGGGTTCGAATCCCACCCCCTCCGTTCGACACCTGCGACCCCGCCTCGCAACCGCGATCGCCCCGCGGGGCGT
>Ga0307374_10008290_pt1 | contig 15567 bp, 11 predicted proteins | sample OX3MG_FD_202532 | JGI IMG/M metagenome (GOLD analysis project Ga0307374, IMG submission 202532) | Soil microbial communities from Risofladan, Vaasa, Finland - OX-3 | ecosystem: Environmental > Terrestrial > Soil > Coastal area > Acid sulfate soil | place: Finland: Risofladan, Vaasa | collected... | reverse complement strand
GTCAACATGGGTAGACCCATTCTTGATCCCGGAAAGATTCCTTTCGTTGCAGGAAAACATCCGTCGCCCGTCGTCGGTTTCCCGATTCGCACCCTTCACGGCGTGCTGGCGGCAACGGTCACTTCCATGGGCAATCCTCACTGCTCGATTTTTGTTGAGGACTTTTCAAGTATCCCGTGGCAGGACGTGGGCCGTGAAATCGAGCATAGTCCTTTGTTCCCCAACCGCACCAACGTCGAATTTATCCGGGTCGTCTCAAAAAAGGAGATCGAGGTGCGCTATTGGGAGCGGGGCGTAGGAAAAACAATGTCCTCGGGCACCGGCTCCTGCGGTGCGGTTGTGGCCAGCATCTTGAACGGTTTTACGGGACGGGTTGTAAAAGTCCGCACGCTGGCAGGCACGCTTGAAGTCTCCTGGCCCCGGGACAAGGAAGTCTTGCTGGCCGGCCCCGCGGAATTGATTGCAAACGGGGTTTACTATCCCGCGCTTAGTTGAAAGCGCGGGAAAGCTCCCGATTGCCCGGAGGACCTGCTATTTCTCCGCCTCGCCCGTCATCGGAACGAATCGGACCGGAAGCAGTTCGTCCGTTTTAAATCCTGTGGCAGTGCGGCGTATCCGCGTGAGCGTTTGAAAGTACTTGCCGACTGGGACAATCAACCGGCCGCCTGCCGCCAGTTGATCGAGCAGCGGCTGAGGAACGTGGCCGGGCGCGGCCGTCACAATGATGGCATCAAAAGGGGCCGCCTCAGGCCAGCCTCGATAACCATCCCCGGCACGAACCTTTACATTGGCGTAACCCATCCCGCGCAGGCGTTCTGCAGCCTCATGGGCCAGGGGCGCTACAATCTCAATGGAATAAACTTCGCGCACAAGCACGGACAGCACGGCGGCCTGATAGCCTGATCCCGTGCCCACCTCCAACACGCGGTCCGTTGGCTTTAGTTTGAGTGCTTCGGTCATGAATCCCACGATATAGGGCTGCGAGATCGTCTGCTCGTAACCGATCGGGAGCGGGCTGTCAAGGTACGCGTAAGGCTGCATTCCCGGGGGCACAAACAGGTGGCGCGGGACTTTTCGCATGGCTTCGAGCACGCGCTTGTCCCGAACGCCACGCGCCGCAATCTGTTGTCGCACCATCCGTTCGCATGCTTCCTGCTGTGAGTTTGCTTCCTCGGTCGCAGGAACGGTAGAAACCCGGCTTGGAGAGCGGCTCTGGCAGACATTGCTAGCGGCCGGCAACAACAGCACACCGGCCAGCCCCAGCCAGATTGCCGTCTTCCGGAGATGCTTCATTTGCCTCTTATCCATCTCTCGTCCGGTTTGATAAATTCTTGGCGGTACGGGACGTTCTGGAGCTTTCCTCCAGCCAAGGCCTGAAGGATTCTTTTATCGCAGTCGCAAGGGACAATTCAGGTCCGTCTACCATTAACGACTGCCGGCCACACCCTCCTCTATTTCAAGTATCGCGGCGCAATTCCCGCCCGTGCAGTGATAACGGTCACTCCAAATCGTGCGGCCATGGCAGGGTCAGATCAAGTGGTAAAAAAGGAGCGATTTTAAAGCGGGCGCGCAATAGTATAATGGGCGTAACTGAAAATGAAAAAGCAATAGATCGCGCCGCCGGGAGACAATCCATCCGATGCCACCTTCTCTCAAACGGGAGTTGACCACTTTCAGCGCCATGGCTCTGGTGGTGGCGAATATGATTGGCACCGGAATTTTCACCACGACGGGATTTTTGGCCGGTGATTTGGGCTCCAGCCCGCTGGTTCTCGGCATATGGGTTGTTGGCGGTATCGTGGCTTTGGCGGGGTGCCTGGTTTACGCAGAACTGAGCGTTAATCTCCCACGCTCCGGGGGTGAATACGTTTATCTGCGAGAGGCCTGGGGGCCTATCTGGGGATTTGTAAGCGGCTGGGTCTCCTTTTTTGCGGGGTTTTCCGCGCCCATCGCCGCCGGCGGACTGGCGTTCGCAGCCTACCTTAGCTATTTTTATCCTTCGCTTTCCCCGACTTCCTCGAACGCGCTTTTGCACTCAGGAGTTCGATGGATCCATCTGGGCAACGGGCAACTTCTTGCGGTGGGTGTCATCTTTGCATTTGCCGTGGTCAACATCCTGGGACTCCGCCTGGCCGCCAACCTGCAAAATATGCTGACCCTGCTGAAGATCGGCGTCCTCAGCGCCTTCCTGTCTCTCGCCTTTATTGTCGGCAGGGGAAGCTGGCACCATTTTGTACAGCCGGCAGTGAGGGTTTCGACCCATGATCTTGCGCTGCAATTTGCGGTTTCACTGACTTTCGTCATGTTTGCCTACAGCGGCTGGAATGCCGCAACTTACGTGGCGGAAGAGATTCAGACGCCGCAGCGTTCGCTGCCTGTGGCGCTGGTCGGAGGAACTGTCCTCGTTATCGTTCTCTACCTGTCATGCAATGTCGCCTTTATCTACGCGCTGCCGCTGGAAAAGTTGAAAGGCGTTCTGCCGGTGGGCTCAGTCGCGGCGCAAGCGCTGTTTGAAGGGCGCGGCGGAGCGATTTTCAGCGCGATGATGGCCGCGGCGCTGCTTTCATGCATCAGCGCCATGATGATCGTGGGCCCCCGGGTTTATTACGCGATGGCCCAGGACGGCTGTTTCTTTCCTTCGGCCGCCCGTGTCCATCCGCGTTTCCGTACGCCTGTGGTTGCCGTGCTGTTCCAGACGCTCGCCACGGTTGCGATGGTCCTCACAGGAACCTTCGAAGCGCTGATCTACTACATCGGTTTCATGCTGGTCCTCTTTGCGGCCTTGGCGACGGCTGGAATTTTCCGGCTGCGAAAACGGCAGAATTGGCGAACGCTTCCCGCGGTGGATCGCTGGTTTCCACTGATTCCGGCCACCTTCCTGGTTGCCAGTTCCGGGATGCTGATCTCGACCATCCGCTTTCGCCCCATGGAATCCTTCATGGGACTGCTGACCGTTTGCTTAGGTGCGGGGCTTTACGCGTGGACTTCCCACAGAAGCAGGAAACGTCGTAGAGTATAAATCTTGCAGCGGCGGAATCGTATTGCAGCCGCCACCCGCGTCTCCAGAAGCTGCGAATGAAGCAATTGCTTAAACCCATCGTGTCAGCTTATCGATCGCGGCAAAGAACGTCGGTTGTTCTCGCTGCTGCCGCCCTGATCTTGGGCGCCGCCGCCGTCGGGCGCGCGCAAAGTTCTCCCGTTCGCTACCTGCTCGATCTCAGAAAACCAGCCTCGCATTTGGTTGGCGTCACCATGAGCGTTCCTCGGACCGCGGCGGGCACAGAGTTCCAGATTCCCGCCTGGAACAATCTCTACCAGATCCGCGACTTCGTTCGTGACGTTCAAAACGTTCGCGCGGAATGCAACGGCAGGCCGGCGCATCTGGATCGCGTGGATAGGAATACGTGGAAAAGCACCGATCCCTGCGCCGACCTTGAACTCCATTATGCGGCTTACGCAAACCAGGACAATGTTTTCTCCGCCATTCTCGATAGCCGCCATGCGTTTCTGAATTTTGCCTTGCTGCTGTTTTATCTGCCGCACGACCGCGAGCGCCCAGTCCGAGTGAAGTTCCTTCTGCCGGAAGATTGGAAGCTGGTCACGATGCTGGACGACGGGCCGGCGCCGGGTGAATACCAGGCGCCTGACTATGATCGTCTGGCCGACAGTCCCGCCGAGGCAGGAAAGTTTCAAGAGTATGACTACGTTCAGAAGGGCGCTGCGTATCGCATTGTCGTCGACGGAGACCCCAACCTCTATTCTCCGGTGGGCCTGGTTGCAGCGTTCAAGAAGATTACCGCCACGGAGACCGCCCTGATGCACGACGTTCCGTTCCGGCGCTACACCTTTATGCTTTTCTTCCCGCAACGCGGCGGAGGCGGGATGGAACATCGCAACGGCACGGCCATCAGCGTTCCGGCAGCCCAGATGGGCACGGGCCTTGACAGCCTGGAAGGTATCGCCGCGCATGAGTTTTTCCACCTCTGGAACGTCAAGCGCATCCGCCCCCAGGGGCTTGAACCCATCGACTATATTCACGGAAACGATACGTGCGATCTCTGGTTTTCTGAAGGAGTGACCAGCACCTATGCCGAACTCGTTTTGTTGCGCTCAGGCTTGATCAGGAAGACACTGTTTTACGATCACCTGGCCGCCGAAATCAAGGAACTCAAGTCCCGCCCGGCTCGGCACTTTCAGAGCGCTGAGGAGTCCGGCCGCGAAGCCTGGCTTGAGAAATACCCTGATTACTTCCGGCCTCAGCGAAGCATTTCTTATTACAATAAGGGAGAGTTGCTGGGCGATCTGCTCGACCTTGGCATCCGCCATGCGAGCGGCAATCGCCACAGTCTCGACGACCTGATGCGCCGGCTCAACCAGGATTTTGCGCGGCGAGGCCGCTTTTTCAATGACGCCGATCTCGAAACCGTCATCCAGCAGCTTGCGCCGGGGTTCCCGTGCGGGGATTTTTTTCGCGACGATGTCGACGGGACCCGTGATCTCGATTATGCAAAATATCTTGGTTACGCGGGGCTGGAACTGAAAGCGGAAACGGAGACGGCGCCTGACCTGGGTTTTGTGTCGCTCCAAAGTTTTGTCGGGCCCATTCATGTGGAATCCATCGATCCGGGCAGCAACGCTGAAAAGGCTGGACTGCAACCCGGAGATATTCTCCTCCAAATGGACGGCGCTGAGCTGCCGGTCACACCCGATCGCGAACTGATCTACTTCAAGCCCGGACAGAAAGTCACCTTCACCGTCGAGCGTGGGGCCAGGGTCCTCGAAGTCGGGTTCCTGCTGGGATCGAAGAACGCGACCGTCTATCAGGTGGAAGAAATGGCCCATCCCACGCAATCTCAACTGGCCGTGCGCACGGGCTGGCTACAGGGAAAGATTGCAGCGGGCGCGGCGGCAGGCAACTGATGTTCAGAACACTGCTTGTTTACGCCTTTGTCATCCTCTACGTCCTGATTGTGGGTCCTTCCTTGCTCCTGGCAAGCGCAATCACCGGCAATACAAAAACCCTCTACGCCGCCAGCCTCCTGGGCGCCCAAATGGCCTTCCGCCTGGGAGGAGTCAAGGTGGTCGTTACGGGCCGGGAGAAGATCCCCGCTGGACGTGCGGTGGTCTTTATGCCGAACCACCAGAGCAACTGTGACCCACCCGCCCTGGCGGCGAATCTTCCACCGCTCCTGTTTATGGCCAAAAAGGAATTCTTCCACGTTCCCATCCTGGGATCGGGTATGCGAAGGCTGGGATTTATCCCCGTGGATCGCGCGAACCGCGAGCAGGCCTTTGCCGCGGTCGATCAGGCAATCGCCGCCTTGAAGGCCGGCCATTCGTTCCTGGTTTTCCCGGAAGGCACTCGGAGCAGAACCGGACGCTTGCAGCCCTTCAAGAAGGGTGTCTTTTTTATGGCGATCAAAGCCGGAGCGCCCATCGTTCCGGTCTCTGTATCAGGCGGCGGCAGGATCATGCGCAAGGGTGACTTTAGAATCCATCCGGGGCAGGTCCGAATTACCCTTCATGAGCCGATTACCACAGACGGTTGTACCCCTGCCGACCGGGCAGGCGTCATGATGCAGGTCCGGCGCGCGATTGCGAGCGGGCTCTCGCCTGATGAGCGGCCGATCGAGCCTGAGCCCGCCTGAGATGCGTACGATGTCCCTTGGCGGCAAAAAACAAAAACCTCAGCGGGGTCGTTGGCCTCTCAACGGTTCTTGTCTGGCGAAGGCGGGCGTTTGAGGTGCTGGCGTACCACCGCATAGATTTCCGGAAGGCGCGCGTAAGCCGCCGCGCATTTCAGCCACCGGGAGTTATCCATCGCCGGATACCCGGAAATGATTTTGTTGGACTCGACGTCCGAGGGAATTCCGGTCTGTGCTGTGGCAATCACGTTGTCGCCGATGGTCAGGTGCCCGGCCACGCCAACCTGTCCCGCCAGCACAACATTCCGTCCCACCTTGCAACTGCCGGCCAGTCCGGACTGGCCGCAGAGCAGGGAATTCGGACCGATGTCACAGGCATGCCCCACCTGGACCAGGTTGTCGATTTTCGCGCCTTGACGAAGCCGTGTTTCACCCACGGTCGCCCGGTCGATGCAGGCGTTTGCCTGGACTTCCACTCTGTCTTCAATCACAACCGTTCCAGCCTGAACGATCTTGTAGTAGGAGCCATCGGCCTGGCGGGCGAAGCCAAAACCGTCGCCGCCGATGATGGCTCCGTTTTGCAGGATCACGTCATCGCCGATCCGCACATTTTCGCGGACCACGGCGTGCGAGTGAGCAAAAAAGCGGTGGCCGATCTTTGCGCCGTGGTAAATCATCACATGGCCCTTGATCACGCAGTCATCGCCGATACGAACGCCTGATTCGATCACAACATAGGGGCCGATCGAGGGATTGCGTCCCAAGCTGGCTTCCGGGGCGATGACCGCAGTTGGATGAATGCCGGGCGCAGGCTGGACCGTGGGGTAAAAAAGCTCAAGAGCGAGGGCGAAGTCAAGATACGGATTATTGGAGCGCAAGGCGGGGCGCCCAGGGTCGGGATCTTGCGGAGACAGGATGACGGCCGCCGCCCTGCTTGAAGCGAGCTTCCGCCGGTACTTGGGGTTAGAGAGGAAAGTCAGATCCGACGGGCCGGCTTCTTCAATACCCGCGACCGCTGTGATTTCAAGGTCTTCGGGCCCTTCAAGCGCGCAGCCCAGCTTTTTCGCTATGTCTCCAAGTCTCATGACGTCGAACTCCTTCTTTTGAAAAGGCCTTTACGGTTTTACGCCCGGTCCATGCTTCTCTCTCTGCCGCCTTGCCTCACGTGCAAGGTTACCAAGGGCTGAGAGGACTGACAATAGTCAGTACGAAAGTACCGGTACCTCAGTGCTCTTGGGAGCGCAGGTGAATTCCATGACAATAAGGGGGTGAGCAGATTGGGCTGGCAAAGCCCCGGGCCAGGCGATTGGACATCTGCAACGTAGGATAAAAACAGTAGCCAGGCGTTGAAGATCGGGAAATGGGTGAAGTTGCTCCTGGCGGATAATCCGGGTGGCTCAAAAGGCAAGAACTGAAAGAAGTCTAAAGCATCGGGCCTGAAATTCCGATACATGAATTGGAGACTGACAGGATGAGCATCGAACAAAGAGGAATTCGCGGGGGCACAAGGATCCCGTTGGAACTGCCCGTCCAAATTCGGTGGAAAAGCCCGGCCGGAATCGAACGATTCGCCCAAGGGAAGACGGGAAGCATGAGCGGCAACGGGCTCCTGATCCTGGCGCCGGTCCGATTGCCGAAAGATACGCCCATCAGCTTTGAGGTCTTACTTCCGGTGGAAATTACCAGGGTGCCCGTGCAGTTGCTGTGCAAGGGGCGGGTCGTTCGCCAGCTCAGAAGTGGAGCGCCTGCCGGACTTGGCGTGGTCCTTGATGATTATCGTTTAGCCGCCCTCAAGCGGCCCGCGTAGTTTGTGAAGAGGGGCCTTCAACTATCGAATTCATGCCGGACGTGTTGAACAGCCTTTCCTTCATCAGGGTTACAGCCCCTCTAACAAGCCGTGCGAGACGGAGCGCCTCCTTTTGACCGCCGCTGCTGACAATACGGGCGCGAACCCTCCAACCCAAATCATGCAAGCCAGAAGGCACCCCAAGAACCGAGCCAAGACAAAAATCCTGATCGCAGACCGTGAAGGGGTCTTCCGTCTGGGACTCAAGAAGCTTTTCAGTGTTGAAGACGACCTGCGCGTCGTGGCCCAGGCGGAGAACTCTCTTCAACTGGTGGCGATGGCTAGGTCTTTCAGGCCAGACCTGGCAATCGTTCAACAGGAGATTGCTCTCGACGGATACCGTGACCTTTTCCCGCAGATCCGCCGGGAATCCCCAGGATGTCGGGTTATTGTGACAGGATCACGGTTTACCGTTGGCGAGAAAGCAAAGTTCTTCCGAGATGGCGCATCAGGGGCGATTTCGAGATCGGCACAGCCAGAGGTTTTTGTCGAAAATGCGCGCAAGGTCATGAGGGGCGAAACAATCCAGCCTGCGGAGGAAGAAAGTGCCGGGCGGAAGCACATTTCCGGCGATGACAACCATCGTGGGCGCCCGGCTGATACGCTGACCCGGAGGGAAAAGACGGTCATAAGCTGCCTGACACAGGGCTGGCATAACCGGGAAATCGCACAGCGCCTGAACATTACCGAGCAAACCGTTAAAAATCATCTCAGGTCGATTTATGACAAAGTCGGAGTTTCAGACCGCCTGGAACTCGTCCTTTACGCCATTCACCAGGGACTTGAATTACCGTCTATTGACTCTATAAGTTAATTGAATCGGGCGGAATCATCGCCCTTCTTCCTGTTTATGAACCCTTGTATGCCTGGTTTCAAACCGCAAGCCGGATTAGGGCCCCTGGGGCTAATCGAAAAAACCGACTTGGCCTTATGAAACGGACTGTGCTAAGATGCGAATCGATTTGGGCCTTTTGAGTCAAGTGTTTGCAGGCTGGAATCTATCTAAAAAACCTGGCTATAACACTGACACGAAGGCACTTGCTATTGACAAAGTCAGGAGAGTCACAGATTATCATAGACTTTGAGCGGAAGTCCCGGCGCAACTTGCGACCTGAAGGAGGAAACCATCCTACGAAAAAAATGATTATAAATGATTTGTAATATTATTTACAATCTATAAGATACGCTATTATTTCTAATGAAGGCAGTAAGGTTTTAATAAGCCTCGGCGGGTAAAGGAAGGCGCATCAAGGGCAACGAATGCCGGACCCATCTGCGAATATCTCGTCGGAAGTTGCCAGCTTCCTGGATTACGCCAGGGTCGAAAAGGGCTTGGCATCCAACAGTATTGTGAGCTATGGGCGCGATCTGCGAAAGTTCGCTGTTTACATGGGCAACTCAGGGTTGGCTCTTGACAAGGTCCGGCACGAACACCTCCGAAAGTTTCTTGAGTCCCTTTACAGGCAAGGGTTAAGCGCCCGGTCGGCGGCAAGGAACCTAGCGGCGCTGCGTCACTTTTTCCAGTTCCTGGTCAAGGAGGGAACACTTGTGGCCGACCCGGCTCGCGAGGTTGAAACTCCTCATCTCTCCCATTCCTTGCCCAAGTACCTGAATTTTCAGGAAATTGAACTCCTGCTTGCCCAGCCCGATCCGGCAACGGCCACTGGACTTCGAGACCGTGCCATGCTGGAGCTGCTTTATGCAACGGGCATGCGGGTTTCGGAACTTCTTGGCCTCCGATGGGAGGATTTTGAACCCAATCTTGGTATAGTCCGTTGCCTGGGAAAAGGGAACAAGGAAAGGCTGATTCCTGTCGGGAAGTCTGCCTTGCGCGCTGTGGAAGCCTATGTCCGGCACGCGCGAGGCGGTTTTGCGAAGCGGCCTGGCGTTCCGTTTCTGTTTCTGAACCGGCAGGGGGGCCCGCTTTCGCGGGTGGGATTCTGGAAGATCCTGGCGGCCTACGGGCGCAGGGCTGGAATCCGCGTGTCGCTGACTCCACACATGGTACGGCACTCTTTTGCGACCCATTTGCTCGAACGCGGCGCCGACCTGAGATCCATTCAGACGATGCTGGGCCACAGCGACATTTCCACGACTCAGATTTATACGCACGTGCTGAAAGAGCGATTGCGGCAAGTCTATCAATCTCATCACCCGCGAGCCTGAGAATAAGGATCAAATCGGCCGGGTGCTCGCGCGCAGGAGAATATGACCGACTACAACTTCTTGATGGAAAGCCGGCTCTCACCCGCCCAATTCCAGTTTCTGAATAACCTCAGCCGGATCGCGCATGGCGAGGGAGTGAATCTGTACCTTGTGGGCGGGGCCGTTCGCGACATGACTTACGGGCAGGCGGTGGTCCGTGACCTGGATTTTGCTGTCGAAGGCAACATTCAGAAGATACTGCGCCACTTCCATTTTCCCGGATTGCCGCAGAAATCCCCCCAAAAAGCAGCCGCCGCATGGGGGCAGACCCCGGCCGAGGTGATCAGTTCCAAAATTGATAAACGGCTCGGCGCCGCCGAGCTATGGTTCAGCAACGGGGTTCGGGCTGAAATTGCCCAGTGCCGCCAGGAAATGGTGTCGAAGCCCGGACACCCGCCTGAAGTCGTGCCCGCAATGATTTTTGACGACCTGAAAGGCCGGGACTTTGCTTTCAACGCCATGGCCATTTCCCTGCATCCAAACTCCCGTGGCCTTCTCCTCGATCCCAAGAATGGCGCGGGTGATATCGAGAGGCGGGAAATTCGGGTGCTTCACTCGCGAAGCTTATGGGAAGATCCAGTTCGGATCTACAGATTGTTTCGATTAGGACTCCGTTTGGGTTTTAAGCCGGAGGAAAAGACCCAGCGATGGCTGGATGCGGCGCTGGAGGAACAGATCTGGGCCAGTCTCACACCGGACAAGCAGGCACGGGAGCTTGAAGCCGTAATGCAGGAGGAAAATCCTGAACGGGTATTCAAGCTATGCCAGGATCGCGGAATATTGGTCGGGCTTGATCGACTCCTTACACGGGTCCCCTATGATCGCTTCCGCAAACTCAGTTCGCTTTCCCGAAAGTATCCCGGCGAGGATCTTTTTCTGCTGAATTTTGACTGCCTCGTATCCAAATTGAGCGGGCCCCAGAAGCAGCGATTGGCCCGGAAGGTTCTGGATGGCCCCAAAACGGTGAAACTCGCACTCAACATGGAGCGCGAAGCAAAAAAGCTTGCACGCCTGCTTGCAAGCGCAAAGTGCGGAATCCCCAGCCAGGCGTACAAGCTGCTTTTGAACCAGCCCAGGCCGCTTTTGCTTTTTCTGCTGGCGTATTATCCCCAGGCTAAAATCCAGGGCCGGGTCAAGAATTATTTGGTCAAGGCTCCCCAAATTCGCGCGCGACTGCCGGAAAATGAGCTTTTGGCGCTCGGCGTCAGGCCCGGCCTCAAATTTGACAAGATTCTGGAACGAATCTTTTTCGATCAATTGGATGGAAAGATCAAAAGCAGTCAGCAACTGACCTTGGAACTGCGGTCGATTGCGGGTGTCAAAGAAACCCCGCCTCCACCGAGTCCGCCTGCAAAAGCCGGCAAAGCCGCCCGGTCCAAACGGCCAGGAAGGCTTGCGAACATTGCTCGCGCCGCTGCTAAACGAGGAAAAAAGAGCCGGTAATGCTGAGGGCGTACCAGTTCGTTTGCCCATGGCTCGAGATGAAATACCCCTGACATCTTCAGGGGATCAATCTTAAGAAGGGTGGCATAAAATAATGGGGAAATTAATTATTGGCGTTATTATCGGGATCGTTTTAGTCCCGGTTGGGTTCTATCTCTATTGCGTATCCGGACATGCACCGGTTGCAACATCATCATCACCGATGCCGTTTGAGACATTTTTCGCAAAGACGGCGTTACACGCGACGCTTAACCGCGAAGCGCCCAAAACAGAATCCACCAAAGCGAGTGACGGGGAGTTGCTGGCGGGCGTCACCGTTTACCGGCACAACTGCGCCGGCTGCCACGGGATCGCGGAAAGGCCGGCGTCCAACATGGCGAGGGGGATGTTTCCCCGGCCCCCGCAACTTTTTAAACCCGGCCATATGGTCACCGACGATCCTGTTGGCGTGACCTATTGGAAAGCCAAGCACGGTATTCGTCTGACGGGCATGCCGGGCTTCACCGGTTTGCTGACCGATGATCAGCTGTGGAACGTCAGCCTGCTCCTGGCGAACGCTGACCGGCTGCCGCCCGATGTCAAGCAGGCCCTGGAGGCTCAACCTCCAATGCCGCCGCAGGCTAAAGAGCAGGCTCCGGCTGCCGGCAAGTCCGCGCATGGCCGCAAGTAACGGCGTGCTGCGGAAGTGGTTGTAGCCCGTCAGAAACGGACAATATTTTTAATATCTTCAGTTTAATGCGGCCTTTCCGATCCAGGGCAGCGGCGGTAGTGTCTCTTTTGCGCCAGAATTAACCTTACCCACAATACGTCCTGTCTGATTTTTTGGTAAAATAGCTCCGAATGGCATCCGACAACTTCGTTCATCTGCATTTACACACGGACTACAGTCTGCTTGATGGCGCCTGCGGCATCGGCGGGCTCATGGACCTTGCTGCCGAACGCAACATGCCGGCGGTTGCTGTCACCGACCACGGAAACCTGTTCGCGGCCATCAAGTTTTATGAAGCGGCCCGCAAGCGCGGAATCAAGCCCATTATCGGCTGCGAGGTTTATGTGGCGGGAACCAACCGCTTCGACCGTTCGCCCGACGCCGACCGCCCCTATCATTTTGTGCTGCTCTGCGAAAACGAGCGGGGTTACCGCAACCTGGTCAAGCTGGTCTCAGCGGCGTACACCGAAGGCTTCTATTACAAGCCGCGAATCGATAAGGATCTGCTGGCAAGCCACTCGGAAGGGCTGATCGGTCTTTCGGCCTGCCTGCGAGGGGAAGTGGCCGTGGCGCTTTCAGCCGAGCGCTACGACGCCGCGCGGCAGTCGGCACACGACTTGCAGGATATTTTTGGCAAAAGCAATTTCTACCTGGAAATCCAGGACCAGGGCATGCCGGAAGAGCACAAGATCAACCCGCACCTGATCAGGCTGTCCCACGACACCGAAATTCCCCTGGTCGCCACCAACGACTGCCATTACCTGACCCGTGATGACGCGCACGCTCAGGAAGTTCTGGTCTGCATCCAGACCGGGAAGACCCTCAGCGATCCCAACCGGATGAAGTTCCCGACCGACCAGTTTTATTTCAAGACTTGCCAGGAAATGGCCGCCGTGTTTAGCGAAATTCCTGACGCCGTAACCCGCACCCTGGAGATTGCCGAACGCTGCAACCTCCAGCTCGAAAAGAAAGAGCATGTTTTCCCGCATTTTGAGGTTCCTTCCGGCGAAACTCTGGACAGTTTTTTTGAAAGGGTCACCCGCGAAGGGTTTGCGAGACGACGTGAACGCCTGGAACAACTGCAGGCTTCAGGGAAATTGCGGCATCCGCTCGAAGCCTATGACGACCGGTTGGAGCTTGAGCTTGAATTGATCAAGCAGATGCGTTTCCCGGGTTATTTCCTGATCGTCTGGGATTTTATCCGTTTTTCCCGCGAGCAGTGCATCCCGGTTGGCCCGGGGCGGGGTTCTGCGGCGGGCAGCCTGGTTTCTTACGCGCTGCACATTACGGATATCGACCCGCTCCAGCACGACCTGCTGTTTGAACGCTTCCTCAACCCGGAACGGATCAGCTTTCCAGATATCGACATCGATTTCTGCATGCGCAGGCGCGGCGAGGTGATCAACTACGTCACGGAGAAATACGGCCGTGAAAACGTCAGCCAGATTATCACCTTCGGCACCATGGGCGCCAAGGCAGTTATCCGCGATGCCGGCCGCGCGCTCGACATGCCTTTTGCGGAAGTGGATAAGATCGCCAAGCTGGTCCCCACGGTCCTGAACATTTCGCTCGATGACGCCCAGAAGCAGTCCGGCGAGTTGCGCCAGTTGAAGGCGCAGGACCCGCGAGTGGCCGACCTGCTGGAAGTCGCGGGGCGACTGGAAGGGTTCGCGCGCCACGCTTCCACCCACGCCGCGGGGGTTGTGATCTCGCCGCAGCCGCTTCAGGAAATTGTTCCGCTGTACAAGAGCAGCAAGGACGAAATCACCACGCAATATGCGATGGACGACCTGGAGAAGATCGGCCTGCTCAAGATGGATTTCCTGGGGCTGACCACGCTGACCGTGCTGGATGACTGCCTGAAGCTGATCGAAGGCGCGCGAGGCGAAAAGTTGGACCTCGACGCTCTGCCCAAGGACGACATCGAGGCTTATGAGCTGCTGGGCAAGGGACTGACGGCGGGCATCTTCCAGTTTGAAAGCCGCGGCATGACGGAGATCCTGCGCCGTGTCAAACCCAGCCGGCTGGCCGATCTGACAGCTTTGAATGCGCTTTACCGTCCCGGACCCATCCAGGGCGGCATGATCGACGATTTCATCGCCCGCAAGACGGGCAAGAAGCGCGTCACCTACGACCTGCCGCAGCTTAAGGAAATCCTGGATGAAACTTACGGCGTGATTGTCTACCAGGAACAGGTGATGCAGATTGCCGCCGCCGTCGCGGGGTTCAGCCTGGGTGAGGCCGACGTTCTGCGGCGCGCCATGGGCAAGAAGAAGCACGAAGTGATGGTGGCGATGCGGGAAAAATTCCTGGCGGGCGCGAAAGAGAAGAGCGTTCCGGCCGCCAAAGCGGAAAAGCTTTTTGATCTGATGGCGCAATTTGCCGGTTATGGATTTAACAAGTCGCACTCCGCCGCCTATGCGCTGGTCGCCTATCATACGGCGTATCTCAAGACGCACTATTCAGTGGAATTCATGGCCGCCCTGTTGACCTCGGAAATCGGCAACCCGGACAAGCTCACCCATTACCTCAACGAATGCCGCGATATGGGCATTGATATTCTTCCTCCGGACATCAATTCCAGCGAGCGCACCTTTACTCCCAGCGGCGGCCAGATCCGTTTTGGCCTGACGGCCATCAAGAACGTCGGCGACGCCGCGATTGTCTCGGTGGTGGAAGCCCGCAACAAGCTGGGCCGTTTTGACAACCTGTTTCAATTCTGTGAAAACGTTGATCTGCGCCTGCTGAATAAGCGGGTGATCGAGAGCCTGATCAAGGCAGGCGCGGCGGACTCTTTCGGCGGACGGCGGGCGCAGCTTCTTGCCGTGCTCGATCGCGCCATGGAGTGGGGCCAGCGGCGCCAGCGCATGGTTCAGAGCGGCCAGCACGGGCTGTTTGGCGCCGGAAGCGAATCCGATACCGCTGCCCCGGCCGAACTGCCCGACGTCCCGGAAATTTCGGAATCAGAACGCCTGGCCGGCGAAAAAGAATTGCTGGGGTTTTATGTAACGGGCCACCCGCTGGAGAAATATCTGCCGCGCCTGCGGGAGCTGACCCCCAACAACAGTTCCACCGTCGACGAGTTGGAGAATGACGTCCCCATAACGCTGGGCGGCATTCTGACCAATCTGCGCATTCGCCCAAGCCGCAAAGGCGCTCTGTGGGGAGCCGCAACGCTCGAGGATTTGCGGGGCACGGTCGATTTGCTGATCTTCCCTCAGGCGCTCCAGCAGCTTCAGGGAGTTTTGAAGCCCGATGCGGCGCTGCTGATCAAGGGAAGGGTGCGGCATGACGAGAATGCGCGCTCCAAGGTTGTGGTGAATGAGGCCAGGCCGCTCGACGCCGCGGTCAACGGAAAGAAGCCCGTGCTGCGCATTCGAATCAACCCGGCGGACGTTTCAGACGGCCTGCTCGGTGAATTGGATGCTCTGCTGCGCACCCATCCGGGTGAGAATCCCGTCCTCTTTGAACTTGAGCGGCCCGGCGACTTCAGGGCGCTGATGAAGCCTGAGGACCCGAAAGTCGCGAACGCGACGGACGAACTGCTCGCCGGCTTGCGTGGACTCCTGGGTGAACAAGCTGTTAGAATGGAGCCATAGAACTGTGCCGAGAACAGGCTGCGGGCCGCAGCCGTAACTTGAGCGCGATACCTGAGCGCATCTCCAACCCAGAGGTTTGCGGGGCCAAATGGACATGCGCATGAAATGAATTAAAGGGCA